>ERZ1034962.203-NODE-203-length-33749-cov-13.099869_pt1 | contig 33749 bp, 46 predicted proteins | sample MGYA00520696_ERZ1034962 | MGnify/ENA primary metagenome ERZ1034962 (study PRJEB33766, sample SAMN09781770) | gut metagenome | biome: gut microbiome | host: Homo sapiens | place: Madagascar | study: EMG produced TPA metagenomics assembly of the PRJNA485056 data...
TCGCTCTGGTTATCTTAGAGCTAAGAAAGGTAGACCGTTTAAGATTGGAGGAGAGAAAGAATGATTGAATGGCATAAAGTCGTAGATGTATCTGATTTGCCTCCAATAGGTGAATGGGTACTTACATATAGACCGCGCAGTGGTCAACATTATATTGCGCAAAGTAGATATGTAAAGGTTGATGTCACGGTTCATGACTCGCGTACAGGTACGGATGAAATCGAAGAAAAACTAGCTTGGCAAAGCAAAAATGGCGGCATTGGGCCAACATATTTTTCCGACGATTGGTGGGCATATATCAACTTGCCAGAAAAGGATGGTGATTTAGATTAAGATTCATCCACTACTTGATTCCCTTAATGAAGCCACGTTTTTGAGGGAATATTTATCTGCTTGTAGGATAACTGATGTTGACGCATATCTGAATCCAGATAGCATTGAATATCAATCGCCTGATATGCATAAGAATATGGATGTGGCCGTTGATATGTTCAAGTATGCTAATGATGATATTCAGATTGGTATTGTTGCCGATTCAGACGGAGATGGTAACTTATCAGCGGCAATCGCATATTTGCTATGTAAGGAATTTGGGAAGAAAGAGCCGATTGTATTATTCCATTCTGGAAAGCAACATGGGGTTCAGGACTTGATGCAAGATATTATTGATGCGCACATTGATTTTCTCATCTTGCCAGATTCAAGCTCTAATGAAAACGATTCTTGCTTAGAGCTAGAGCAACACAAATGTACTTGTTTAGTACTTGACCACCATGTAATTGAGCAAGAGAATAAACACGCTGTTGTAGTCAATCCATATCGAGCCGATAATGCGCCGAATATCAATACAGACATCAGCGGAACAGGCGTTGCAGAAAAATTTGCTTGTGCACTCGGCTCAAATCAATCTTTCAAAGATTTGGTAGCTGTTAGCCTAATATCTGATATTTGCAGCTTACGTTCACCTGAGAACCGTAAATATGTATATGACGGCTTGACTAATCCAACTAATCCATTTATTAAATATTGCTTAGAGCATTGTTGCAATCGCGGCGTTAATCCAGAAGGAGTTGCATTTGGTATTGCACCACTTGCTAATGCGCTTGCTCGTAGTGATGACCAGTCTACTAAGCGGTTATTCTTTGATGCGCTGATTGGCAAGATTGAGCCAGAAGTCGCTGTGAAGGCTATGAAAGCAGTCAAGTCCAAGCAGGATTATCAGGTCAAGAAGGTTGTAGATAGGCTATCAGATGGGTTAGATACATCTCACAAGGTCATTATCGGCTTTGGAGAACCTGAGAATAAGTCATATTTAGGGCTTGTAGCCAATAAATTCTGTGGTAAATACAATAAGCCTACATTCCTACTAAGAGAGCTAAATAGCACAACATGGTCTGGCTCGATGCGTAGCCCTATTGATTTGCTTGAAATTATCAATGAATCAGGATTGGCTAAATGCCAAGGGCATGATGCGGCAGCTGGTATCACCGTGAAGAAAAGCAATCTCAAGCGATTTGCGCGATTCTTAGACGGACTTGATTTGGATGTAGAACCAGACATTGAAGTAGCGGCTCAAATCGAGCCTAATAATATCACACGCAATCTTGCAAATGTGTGTGTAGAAAATAATATCCTATGGGGTAAGGATGTAAACAAGCCGTTATTCCATTGCACTTTAACAACTCCGCAGATTTATGTATATCGTAACCGCTCAACTACTGTTAAGCTAGTTCAGGATGGTATTGAGTTTATCAAATTCTTTGTTAGTAATGAAGAAGCAAGTCAATTTGAATCAGCTCAAGGTAAATCCATAGAGGTAGTAGTATCACTTGGATTGAATGAATATAATGGGCAGATTAAGCCACAAGCCATTATTGAGCGATATGAGATTATTGAGAAGAAAGAAAATGAAATTAATTGGGAGGCGATTTTTAATTGAGTAATCTGAGAAAATGGACTAAAATGATTAGTTGGGTTACATCTGTTGTGCTATATACACTGATTCTGCGTGATTACAACAATAAGTGGGTGCTATTAGTAGTAGCTGTTATTGCTTGTATGGCAAATAGCTTTGATGGTTGGATTGGAGGAGACGAGTCTAAATGAGCAGAGCAGAAAGAAATCGTCGCAAACGTACTGAGCGCCCCCTAAAATATGCGCCTATCAAATGCCCAAATTGCGGCTTAATGGTAGATGAAAAATATGTAGTTGACATAAATTCTACTTGTCCTATTTGTGGCAGAGAGCTATTTGCAGAATTAAAGAAAATGATTGAAAAATAATTAAATAGGGTATTGACAAAGCCTCCTGTTCATGATATACTTGATTTATCAAAGAACAGGAGGTTGTTTTAATGCAAGATGTATTAACCTATGAAGCATGGCTTGATGCTGTATGTCATATCTGTAATAGCTTGTTAAAAGCAAATGTAAACATAACGGGTAATAACGAATTTAAGGTGACAGCTACAAAATATCGTTGGATTACATTTGTTGATTGCACCGGATTTGAAGCGATGTACAATGAGGGCTGGGAGCCAGCATTTGGAGCAACTAAGCTGATGGAGATTATTATTGATAGGTGGGAACAACTGCTGATTGAGGAACAGAATTGATGCAAACAGTAAAATTAACACCCATGCGCATGATATTTAATAATCCTGAATCCAATTTCTCAATTATATCATGTAGCACTAAAGATGAAACAATAGAAACCAATCCTAAATATGGCACAATCAGTCTAAAAGGAACAGGTATTGCTGACCTAAAAATGGGGCAACCCATTGATTGCATCATAGAGCCGTGTGTGGACGATAAATACAAATATAGCTATAAATTCATTGGCTTTGCTGGCTTTGTGACTAAAGATGGCAAATTCAACTTGACTGAAAAAGCCGAATTACAGACGCTACGCAGCTTAATGACTAATGGGCAAGCTGAGTCATGTCATGCCGCATATCCTCATTTTGTCAGTATGGCGCTGAATGGTGAAGCCGACAAGCTGGACTACAAAAAAATTCGTGGTGTAGGCAAGGTGCTATTGCCAAGATATATTGACAAAATCAAGACAATCAATAAGCGTGTTGAATTTATGGGCGAAACATATGCTTGGGGCATTGAGCATGATGAGGATATAAACAAAATCGCCGCAACATATAAAAATGTATATGGATTTAGTAAAGATATAAATACCAATCCATATACTGTCATGATTAACTTGCTTGAGTGGTCGTTTGATAGGGCTGATAGGGCGATAATCAATAAAACGTGTCAATGGTTAGATAGTTATGAACGATGTGAGGCGGCTACTATCTATGCTCTAAAACATAATGAGCTGGACGGCAACACAAGGATACAAGCTAAGGCATTATTTGATATTGTCAAGCGCAAAGCCCCTCAATGCGTTCGTCACCTCCTAGATGTTGTGACGAAATCGGCGCAAGTACACTATGATGCGCCTAGCCAAAACGCGGCTCTACAAGCCACATATAGCGCCGAACAGCACATTGCTGATGTTATCAAGAAAAAAATAGCCAATCCACATTATTATCCTATGGATTGGCAGAAGTTTACAACCGTAGACGGATTGGAGCTAACTGATGAACAGGCGCAGATTCTTGAGATGGCTTGTAAGCAGGATGTGATGATGCTGACTGGAAGCGCCGGATCGGGGAAATCGGCTACAACCAAGGCAATCATTGAGATGCTAGAAGCCAATAATTATACTTATACCCTATTATCCCCAACTGGAATAGCTGCCAAGAGGCTAAGAGAAGCAACAGGACGTGAAGCCAGCACGATTCATATGTTCTTGACTTGTGGCGGCAATCTTGGCGATTATGTACTAATTGACGAGATGGGCATGGTTAGCGTCCATTTGCTATCAATGCTATTTGACAAAATAACAGATACCACCAAAATCATCTTTATAGCCGACCCATCTCAGCTTGCATCTATTGCTTGCGGCAACATTGTTAAGGACATGCTTGATAGCGGTATAGTGCCTGTATGCAACTTGACTAAGGTATTCAGATATAACACGTCTGGCATTATTACCATAGCTACTGATGTACGAAATGGAGTAAATGACCATCTGACAGATACTTTCACGGATTATAAGTTTATTAAAACTGATACATTAGTAATCAAGCAAATTGAGCAAGAGTATGCGCGGCTCTTAGCAGATGGATATAGTAAGGATGATGTGCTGATTCTATCTCCATTTAACAAGGGCGATGTTGGCTCATTGGCTATCAATGCGGCAATTCAAGCCAAATTCAATCCAAATGAATTAAGCAAGGTTGGGCATACTGTTAATGATGTGCCTATATATTTCAAGGTGGGAGATAAGGTAATCAACAAAAAGAATGAATATGCTATGCCGCTATATGATAGTGATGATACGGCTTTTGTAGCCAATGGCGATATTGGCACAGTGATGGAAATTGTGCCAAATGAAAAAGAGCCATATATGATTGTGCGATATGATTGCGGCGATTGTATAGTGGATAAGGCGCATATTAAGAATACGCTGCTAGCATATGCAATTTCTATTCATAGTTGCCAAGGTAGCCAAGCAAAGGTTGTGATTGTAGTGATTGATAGAAGCCATGTAAGGATGCTAAGTCGTAACTTGTGCTATACAGCGGTATCACGCGCACAAGAGCGGCTAATATTGATTGGGGATGTGGTGGCTATTCAAGATGGGTTGAAAGTACAAGAGGAAAAGGAAAGAAATACTGAATTAAAGGAGATGCTGATTAAATGAACTACGAATTTCATGTAGGGGATTATGTTGAAGATGTAGATGGACACGTTGGATACATCTCAGAAATCTGCACTTGCGAAAAATGTAGAGAACGTGGATGGTATGAACCGAACATCAAATACACAGATGGAACAGAGGATTATATCTCAAATTATGACGTTGATGGTATCCCTAATTTCTATAAGCGTATCGGTGCATATGATTTCACCAAAAAAGAAAAGAAGAAGATTGAGATGATTAGCGAATGTAATAGATGTATTTTTGCTAATACAATTAAACCAGAAAACCATCTGGCGCGAACAATAAGCAATGAAATTGTTGATAAAATCAATGAGCTTGTTGATGCTGTGAATAAATTGATGGATAAGGAGGATGATAGATGAACCATCATAAGCTAAATGAATGTACTTTCAAATTGTCTGTTCCAGTAGGTGAGATGCGCGGTGAACCGACCAGAGTATGTGCAGTATGCAGAGCAAATGAGCTTGGCTATACTGGCTCATATTATAGTAAGAGTGAATTTTGGCTTTGTCCAGAATGTCTAAAGAGATTAAAGAAATTGCTTGACAAGGAGGATGTGGAATGACCAAACGGCTATGTGATTTATGTGGTAAAGAGATTATCAATGATGAGAGCAAATATAAGATTAGTATTGATAGCCCTTCCATGAGAGCTAAATATCTTGCTGTTATTCCAGACGTATGCTCAGATTGTGCCAATTCAATTTATCATTATATCGAAGGGATAAAAAGACCTCTTGACAAATCAACTGAATCGTGATAATATAGATGACAAGGAGGTAATATGACAAAAGAACAACTAATCAATTATCTTACAAAGATGCGAACGATAGCTGATGATACAGCTCAAGTTCGTATCAACGTTGGTAACCTACTCTATGACATTGACCACATTAACACAGCAATTGATATGGATACCAATAAGCCAAATATTGTTATCCATGTTAAGGATAAATAAAGGAGGATGATTTATTGTTTGTAAATGAAGTATATGAGTCTATTTGGAAAGATAGATACCAAAAGAATGGCGAGTCATATGATGACCAGCTATGGCGTGTAGCTGATTTTATTGCTACTGCTGAAGGAGATTGGAGCACGCCTAAATGGGCAGAGAGATTCTTCAGTATTATGAAAGAAGGATATTTCTTCCCGGCTGGTAGAACAATGAGTAATGCTGGTATTGGCGAAAAACTAACTCTCAACAATTGCTTTGTTGCCCCTATTATTGGCAATAGCATGGAGCAGATTTTTGAAGCGGTTAAACTGGGTGCTATGACACATAAGGCTGGTGGTGGCATTGGCTATGCTTTTAGCAATCTAGCCCCTAATGGTTATAAGACCCGTAATGACGCTATTGCATCTGGACCAGTTAGCTTCATGGATGTGTTTAATACTCAGACGGCTACTGTGCAGCAAGGCTCGAGACGCGGTGCAAACATGGGTATGCTAAGCGTATATCATCCTGATATTCTTGAATTTATCCATGCTAAGTCAGCTACAGAAGGACGGCTTAATCATTTTAACCTATCTGTTGTTGTAGATGACGCTTTTATGCGACTTGTCATTGAAAATGGTCAAGTTCAGCTACACTGGCCCATCTATGATGAGAAGGGCAATAAACTACCACCACCTGAGTGGGATAAGCGATTTACCAAGCTAGTACCAGCTCGTGATATTTGGAATGAAATCATGCAGATGGCATATGATAATGGTGAACCAGGTGTATTCTATGAGGATAATGCCAATAACCGTAATCCTGCATGGTATGTAGAAAGAATTGTATGTAGCAATCCATGTGCTGAATATCTAGCAGGAACAATCAATGCTGTTGATCCATCACAATATGGCGGCGCTTGTAATCTTGGTTCGTTGTTCCTACACAATTTTGTAAAGAATCCATTTACTAAACAGGCACATCTTGATACTGAAGCACTAAGAGATACAATCTCTATTGCTGTCCGTATGCTTGATGATATTATTGATGTAAACAAATTCCCTGACAAGATTTACGAAAATTATCAGAAAGGTATGCGCACTATTGGTATTGGTATTACTGGTCTAGCAGATATGCTTGCTATGCTTGGTATGAAGTATGATAGTAAGGAGACAAGAGATTATGTTGAATCTCTAATGCAAATGATTACCAATGCTGAATATTATGCGTCTGTTCAGCTTGCTAAAGAAAAGGGTTGTTTCCCTCTATGTGAACCAGACAAGCATGTAGATGGTGCATATGTCAAATCTGTGCTAGAACATGATGTAATTGCCGAGATGTCTGAATATGGTATTCGTAATGCTAAGATTCAGGCAGTTGCACCATGCGGCACGATCTCTATGGTATTTGGCAATAACTGCTCTAGTGGTATCGAGCCAATCTTTTCATTGAGCTATGACCGCAAGGTAAAAATTGGCGGACAAGATGATAAGGATGTAAAAATCGTCAAGATGATGGATTATGCTTATTATCTCTATCACAAGCTAAAAGATGAGGGCAAGCAGCTTGATTTTGACGAGCATGATATTTTCCCAACTGCGCTTAATATGTCTGTTGATGACCATGTGGCTATGCTTGCTATTATCAGCAAATATACCGACATGAGCGTTAGCAAGACAATCAATGTGCCTACTGAAGCATCATTTGATGAAGTCAAGGATATTTATGTCCAATGTTGGAAGCTAGGTATTAAGGGATGTACAATCTTTAGACCTAACGCAATCCGTCGGGGTATTTTGCTTACTGAGAATAAAGACACTGCATCAAAGCCTGAATCCACATCTCTCACTCTACCTCGCGGCTCAATCATTGAACCAAGCAATGACCTGATTGGCAAAAAGCGCAAAATTCAGACGGGATGCGGCTCGCTTCATGTTCTAGCATTTTTTGATCCTATTGACGGCAACCTACAAGAGGTATATTTCAATAAAGGCTCGACAGGCGGGTGCGCTAATTTTATGACAGGTCTAAGCCGTATGGTCAGTCTACTATGCCGTGCTGGTGTGGATATTATGACAATCAAAGACCAACTTGATTCAACTGGTGTATGCCCATCATATGCTACTAGAAAAGCAACCCACCATGATACAAGTAAAGGCTCATGTTGCCCTATGGCTATTGGCAATGCACTAGTAGAGATGTATAATGAGATGCAGAGTGAGCTAGATGATAAAGAGGATGATGCTATTAGTAGCGCTAAAAGCTTATCCAATGCGTTTAATAAAGCTACTGCAAGCGTTAAGAAGCTAAGCGAAGCATTATCCGCAATTCCAACTGAGCTATGCCCTGAATGCGGTGAACCCGTCATGTTTGAGGGCGGTTGCAAAATTTGTAAGTCGTGTGGCTGGACAAAATGCGAATAAAGGAGTAAACTGAAATGACAGAAAATCGTATCAATTTTTATCTAGGCAGACTAGGCAATGAAGACTGGATTTGTTCATGTGATGAACTAGACCTAATGGGCGAACCAAATAAGGGCGATTTGGTCTATCTACCAATCAATACTGAAGACGATGAGCAAGAAATGTATGTAGTGCTACAGAAATATGTTGCACCAAATGAGATTAACTATTTCTGCAAGCCATATAATTGGGAGGATTAAATAAATGGAATTTCTGCTAAGATATTTTATTGATGGTAATGAGGGTTGTGAAGGTCGTGTATGGACATATACCCATGCCGCGCATATGATTATCCCCCGTATTGGTGAGCGCGTATGGATCGATGATAACACTTGTGTAGAAGTAGATATGGTGACATATTCTCCTGATTACTACGATGAGGATGATCTATATCTAGTGGATGTAGAATGCCATGACATTACAGAGGATGTTCTGGCTGAATGTGACGAGGAGGACTACTAATTGCCTAATTATCTTGTTGAGCTAATCAAACATCCGACAGATGATGACTGGGCTTGGTGTAGATATTGTACGTTAAACACAGTTGGGAAGAGTGTAACAGCTCTTCCCTCTGACGAATGGAAACGCAAGCTAGTTGCATCTGAGCATAGTCCACTTAGAGAGCTGTGGTTTGGCATTCACATGGTAATCCCCTATTGGGTATCAGTGCATTTTGTTCGTCATCATGTAGGATGTAATCATTATGTTCAATCTCAGCGTAATGATAGACAAAATAAATATGACCGTAACAAAGCACCACAAGATGAGCTAGTAAGCCATGTTATGTCAATCAACGCCCAGCAGCTTGTATATATGGCTCATAAACGCCTATGCAATCAAGCCTCGCCTGAGACAAAAACCGTCATGCAACAGATTGTTGACGAAGTGGTCAAGGTAAATCCTGAGTTCAAGGATTATCTAGTGCCGCTATGCGAATATAGAGGCGGCTTATGCACTGAGTTCCACCCGTGTGGATATAATAAGCAATTCAAGGAGAAGTCAAATGGCTAAAATTTTTATCTCTCAGCCGATGAACGGTAAGACAACTGAAGAAATTGAGAACAAACGTGATTCTATCATTGATAAACTAGCAACACAGTTTGCCAGAGAAAACGAATATATTGACATTATTTATTCATTCTTCAAAAACGCGCCGCATGGCACTAAGCCCCTATGGTATCTAGGAGAATCAATTAAACTAATGAGCGAAGCTGATATTGTATTCTTCTGTGATGGTTGGCAGACAGCTAGAGGATGTCAAATTGAACATGATTGCGCTCTTGAATATGGTATTGATACGATGTATGAGGAGGACTTGATTTATTGAAGATTAAAGCAAAGAGACTATCAGATACCGCCAAGCTACCTACTTATGGTAGTGAAAAGGCGGCTTTCTGTGACTTATATTGCGATCTAAGAGTAGATAAGTGTATTGACCTGAATCCTGCAAATGTCGATTTCAAGCATATGGAATATAGCGGTGATTGTTTTGATAGAGTTAATATTGCTCCACATGAGACAATCAAGATTCCTACTGGATGGGCATTTCAACCTCCTGAGGGATATGCAGGGTTTATCTACGCACGGTCTGGATTAGCTACTAAGAATGGCTTGCGTCCTAGCAACTGCGTAGGAGTATGTGATGAGGACTATTCTGGTGAGTATATTGTGGCTGTTCATAATGATACAGACAAATATCAATCTATAAACAATGGCGACCGCATTGCTCAGCTTGAATTTAGACCATATGAACAAACTGAATTTGAATTAGTTGATAAGCTAGACGAAACAGAGCGCGGGGATGGTGGATTTGGCTCTACTGGCGTATGATTCTACCACGACTATGTATCAATGGTAGTAGATACCGTGTAGAGCTGTATTATCCAGAAGACTCAGACGACCCAATCGCTATCATATCTGGTTCAGCTAAATCATCATGTGAGCTATTTATGAATATGCTATATATGGCATTAGAGAATTATGATGATGGGTATGATGTTGGCTACAATGACGCATTTGAGGATATGGAAGGAGGTGAATTTGATGTGGAAGTTTAGACCAATAGGAAAATACTATGAACTATTAGTCGATAGCGACAGCATCTATCTATGCCGCAAGCAAGACACCATCATTCAAGCCGTGCTTGAGGATTTATGTGCTAGACATAATGATGAAATTGCTAAATATGATGAGATGGATGTTAATATTGTAAGTTGCGACGAAGCGTACTTGAATGGACTTGAAGATGGACGTGAAGAAGCCGCTCAAGAACGATATGACGCTGGTTATGATGATGGCTATCAGATGGGTAAAACAGACGGATATAGTGAGGGATATAGACGCGGATTAGCTGATGCTTTAGGTAAAGACGAAATAGCGTAAAAAATGGGGAACATGGTAGACGTAATAATCTATCCAATGTTCCCCATAATTATATATTAGCCGCCAGCAGCTTGCATTACAATCTTGAGCGTCTGGTCACCAGTATTCTTTACCTGTTTAGCCTCAGTAGTATATCCTGTCTTAGTAGCTGTGACAGTATATGTGTCACCAATACCACTTAGTAAGAATTGCTTGGAATTACCAGCAACTGGCTCAACCGTCTCGCCATCGACATCTGTTACAGTAATAATAGCATCCTTTGGCGTTACATCAACAGTAAGTAAGAATCCCTCTTGCAATGTAACAGCGCCCTTTACAACCTTGAAAAAGCGCCCATCAAGACCAACACCACAATTACCCCGACCCATAATAGGCGCACCAATTTCTTCGCCTTCCGAACCATGTAGAGTGATATAACAAGCGCCACCAACTTTAGCCACGGTAAATAATGCTCCATCCCAGAGCTGACCGCAAGTAGATACTGCTTTACTTCTATCAACAGTTGTTGCATTTGCATCACAAATCACCCCGTTAATAATCTTGAGTGTATTCTTATCTAGCTTAATGCCACCACAAAAATTAGCCATATTTCATTCCCCTCTCTATATTATGCTTTAGCTACCCATGCTAATGCGCCATTTACAATGCCTAGTACCTTATCATTATCAGCAGCTGTAAATGCTGGTAAAATAGCGTCAACATATGCCTTATAAACTGCGTCATTATCCTCAGTTGGTTCAGCCGTTAGCTTGAGCTTGCCTACCATAGTGCCGCCTGATTTAAGAATTGCACTAGCTTGGATTGCGCCTGTTTTGCCATCTACATATTCTTTTGTAGTAGCGTGATTCACTGATGTTGGCGCACCTACACTGACAGGTACATAAGTAGTCTGTGTATCAGCCTTAACGAATGCCGCTGTTCCATCATTTGAGCCGGTTAATCTAGGCGCATTTGTACCAGTTGGCTCAATAGTAGAACCAATATATAATGGAGCTGGGCCGTCTGTACTGATTCTATGCGCATTGACAATACCATGCTCATTCATGTTCAGGTCGCTATCAATCATGCCATCATCACCAAGTAAGCTATGACCATCAACATACTTCTTTGTTGCCGCATCTTGGTCTGCAACTGGGTCAAGCAGGTCAGTGATTTTATGGTTATTCAAGCTGACCTCTGATTCAATCGCCATTCCGCTATCTGTATTGCTAATGGACTTAACGCCCATGATATTGTTGCCGTTCATATATAGATTGCCACTCATTGGCACTGTGCCATCTGACTTGAAATCGCCCGATGCACCTCCAGCAGCAACGTCACCCTTTACATTAAGCACGGGTCGACCCTGTGCATCTTTAGTATACTTAAATTGATCTGAATTTAATAGATAGCCACCATCTGCGGCTCTGATTGTTGCCATATATTATCACATCCTGTCAACTATATTCATCTATATTTTCATTCTTTTTAGCAAAGATACGCTTAAATGCTAGAGAAATCAGCTCAAAACCAAAAGCACCAGCTGCATATATCAACACATCACTAAGGTCACATCCAATCGTCTCTCCCCAACGTATAACAGCATATGTCTTTAGGCAAGCTGCCCATATCATTACTAAAGTTAAGAGCCGGAGACAGTATATTACTATCGTCCGGCTCATTTCACCTTTAGCCCATCTTCGCTTATTTCTAAGTTTAAGCATGGGTTATCATCCCTTATTAGCTAATTTCTCCATAAGGTCTTTATTATATTTATATGTATCTAGCCAATCTACTGTAGCATCAGTAAATCCAAAGCGGCTCTTTACTTTTGCCTTATTTACTTCATGCTTCTCATCAATCTGTTCAGCTTTAGACCCATCGTTAAGCACCATTACGGTATGTCTACTCTCATTGACTAGCACATCGCCGCGCTTGAGATAATCAGCAGATGTTAGATATTTCTTATCTGTAAGCATCTCAAATTTTCCCGTTTTAGCCCATTGCTGCTTCATCTGGAATGTAGCAGGAGCATTACCCTGTGTATATGCCACATCCATATTAACACCAGCCGCCTCAGCACATACCGCCATAAATGCGCTACAGTCTGTTTCACACGGAGTCTTGATTGTGACTAGATTCCAACCGGCTTTCTTTGCTTCAGCTCTAAGCGTATTGCGCTGCCATTGATCATAACCAATATTTTTATTAGCTATGCCAGCTTCACACGCCTTAGCCATCTTTTCAGCCGTCTTTGGGTCTTTAGCTCGAATTAGCAATGTCCAGCCATTAGTATACCAGCCTGATTTATTTAGCTCACGCCCTGATTGATTACCAGCTTTACCGCCATGAATACCACCATGTTCATCAATGCTAGCTTGACCGATATATACAGCCATTACTTAGTCTCCTTCTTTACATTGACATTCTTAGTCAGATTGGTTAGTTGGTCAATCATTTCACTAAGAGCCTGAACGTCCATTGGATACTGTACATATTCTGCGCTTGTCTGAACCATAGCCATAACCCATTCTTTACGGGTCGCGCCATCAGCAAATTTCTTTTCAGCCTGTTCCATTAGCTCCATAACTAGGTCAAGCAATCCAGCCCAATTCTTTTCTTGGGTCGCCTTCTTGACATACTGTACTAGTTTGAGCGCAAGAGGAATACAAGTTGCTAGTCCACTAAGAACCGCCACGATGACGGAAATAATCTGTTCTGTACTCATATCAATTTCCTTTCTATTTCATCATAATAATAGGGATAGGATAGGGCGAGATTGCTCCCGCCCATCCTGTTTGTACTAATTATTCTGCGGGTACTTCGACTTCTAGGTCTTTAAGGATTTCCTCAACTTGCTTCTTAAGAAGCGCTGGAACCTGTGCAAGAGTCTTCTTGCCCTTAATAATTAGTGTTGCATAAATGATTGCCATAATACTATATTCCTCCATATGAAATAATTTATATATCAACGTAATGAGCGAACTCATACGCCAATATCTTCGTCTAAGATGCGCTGAACTTCTGCTCTGAGCCGTTCTGGTACATCATCAATCGTCTTTACACCCTTACGAATTAGCTCTGCATAAATTTTAGCCATTATACTGTGCCCTCCCCTAGAACAAGTTCATATACTTCACATAATGCCGTCTGTAGGTCTGTTAGTTGCTTATCGTTTGATTCATATGTTTCACATAGCGCCATCTGAAGGTCGGTTAGCTGAGTATTTGCGCTTTCCTTGTTATCAGCCACATCCTTTTCAAGCCGCTCACGGTCAAGCGTTTCCTGGGTTGGCGCATACACATGATTGCCATTCTCATCTATGATTTCTACGTAACCAGCCTTTGCCGGTAATGTCGGTTGATTTATCATATTACACCATCCTCTTTAATTCTTTGCTTTAATATAAGCACGTAACCCAGTAGCAGGAGAATATGTTGGAAGCAGAACATTTGTACTATCAAAATTTAAGATTTTTGTAGCAGCACTACCAATAGCATAGACCTTGTTATCTTGAGGATTCTCAAGAATATCATACAATGTTCCAACATTAAAATCATTGATCAAAACATTCCATGTATTAGCATGATCGACGGACTGATATAATTTTGTTCCATCCAAATAGAAAAATCCATGAGAACTACCAAATACCCTGTCTTGTGTTGGAAGAGTTATTGGGGATGCTTCTGTAGAATCTTCTGTAATTATATATGACCCAACCGGTGTATACAAATCTGGTTTATAATTCAGCAAAGCAACTGTACCATCACATGCAAAGAACGTATTTTCTGAACCGCTCCCTACAACAGTAGTTCCTGTTGCCGTTCCGGATTTATCAAATACATAACATTTAGCACCACCATCGCTGGCATACATTATGTATTTTGTTCCAAGTTTTGCCACATTATTGTAAGTTGGACCAAAAGTTTTACTAGTAGTCACTCCACCTCGTCTATCAACGGTAAAAGTATTTGGGAAAGATGTTACTAAGGATGGTTGTATGTGTTCAAAAGTAATTACAATATAAAATAAATCCCCGTCTACTTCCCATCCACCTTGTATAGTCATTCGTTCAAAATTTGTAGATGTTGACATGTTGCTTAAATCATCACCATAATATCCAATAGTGTTTCTTCCACTAGACGTTTGAGATTCCACTGTTGTATACATGTATTTGCTTTGACTTGGAACATAAAAAAATGACAATGTGTCAACATTTGAAGATTGCGAAGATAATGATGTATAAAAATCGTAAGAATTTATCGGACTATCAGTAAATGTATCTTTCCACAATATCTCTCCAGCTTTACCAGGCCTATATGTAGTTTTTGCGCCTGCGCCAATACTCTTAAATGTGCCCACATGTGGAGCGCTTTTCAATAGATTTTTTAAGACAGGATATTTTGAACCATCTACAATTGCGCCATTACACAATAGCCAATTGTCACCTAGATTGTTTCTAGCTGTTACAAGCACGTCTCCAATTACATATGAGCCTCCACCATATGCTATATGGTTAAAAGCATTATTCAACGTGTCCCCAGATGGTAAATTTAAGATACGTTGCGCTTGAGCATCTAGGAGCACTTGTTCACTAATTGTTTCTGGATATAGAGTATCATAATCTGTGCCATTATAATTCTCTATTGTAAATTTTTTCTTTTCAGCCAATTATATTCACTCCTTTAATTTGAAGTATACTTGCCCACTTGTAATGCCAGCAGGAGGTTGAGTAGCAACCTTAATTACATCTTGTTTAAATGTAGGGTCAGATGTCGATTGTACCGCAACAAGCCGCCCAGTCACATAGTTAAATAATGCCGCCACTACTGTCTTATCTGTCAATTGGTCGTTCTGTAAAATAGCTAGAGCCGCCTCATATTGCCCAGCTGACATGTATTGCTTGAACTGAGTATTCAAGCCAACGTCGGACAGATGCAAGTCTTGATATTTCATTGTCATCATACACTAGCCGCTCCTGTCACATGAAACCAAAAATCTGTGGCTTGTTGGAATGTTGGTTGTGTCTCAGATACAATATATGCTGGGCTATATCTATCACCAAAATATTGCTCTGTAGCTGTCAAGCCATCTAGCACATCATTCATAAGCCCAGCTGAAATAATCTTTTGTTGCCCGTTTGGTATCTGAGCCAATACCTGTTGCGCCACATCATAACTACCAGCCTCCATAGCATCTTGATACTGCTTAACTAACTCAGCATCAATCTCTGTAATATCTAGCATAGTTGGGAATGTATCAACTTGGCTGGGGAATTTAGTTGCCATTTAATCACCTCGTTTAATACTCTGTATAATATGGATACCAACTTGACGCTGATATAGTCATACTATTTGTATCACCGTATTGCGCATTATATGACTGTACCATATATTTCTTTGGGTTTCCTTGCAATTTCATAGCATGACTCATAATAATATTGACATCAAGCCAAGGAATTGGTATAGTGGCTAATGAGATGCTATCATTGAGCCGACAACGCCAATATAGCTCTAACTCAGCTCTTTGCTTAGCTAGATCGTTAGACATGATGTTGTCATATTCACCACTATAACATACATGTCGAATAATACCAACAGAGCTAGAGCCAACAGGATCACCAACATAGAATGGGCTATCTGGGTTATCATCATATGCCACAGCCGATGCTTGGTCATTGCCTAAGTCTAGGAATGTGTGATTTGCTTGAAACTGAGCGACATAATATTTGTCTTTTTCAAGCTTGTTTGCACCAGACCCATCTTTATTAACAAGCTTATATGTGCCTAATATAGTTGGCTCTGCTTCACTAGCGCCAGCTGTAATCTTTAGATAAATAGAACCTGTCACCTTACTGGGAGGCACGAAACCAACCAACGTCCATTCTTGTAATGGTGAACCACCTGTTGCAGTTGGCGTTAATGATGGTATGTGCAAAGTAACGGTCGAGCCATCCACCGTGGTTTTATCACTGAAATGGTCAATATTATGACTACGTCCATATACCTCTATATAGTTCTTGACATTCTCAAAATCCGTGCTTACTGATTCTTGAATAAGTATGTTTTGCCACACATCATCATCAATCAAGATTGGGGCATTTTTACCACTTGGTATCATTTCGTAGTGAAATACACCATCAGTATCAAAAAACATCTGATACTGAGGTAAGATGTCACGTAGTTCTTTAAGAATATCATATACTGTGCCGCCTTGTGCTATCTCAATATCATATGGTACTTCTTGAATTACACCATCCACATTCCTGCATTCGCTAACAATATACTTGTTAAACCTGCCTAATTCCAATGCGGCGATAATAGCTCCACGCACATCTGAGCCTTGTGGCACTTTTGTCGGCACACCCGGTAATTCACCATTTCTCAATCCTGTCAACTTAGTCATCAAATCAAGCCCTGAAAAAGATAGAGTATATGTCGCCGCATCATATTGATAACTAGGTGCGTTGATTAGATATATTCCTTGATTATACCATTGGATATTGCCAGTGCGGATATTCAAATAACCTATCCATGGACGAATATATTTGTCGAGAAAAATTTTGCCACCGGGCTGAATCTCGAATGAGCTATCCGTAACAACTAAGCTACATTCGCATGAACGCCGCAAATCAGAATTAGCATCAACTGTGACTGATAATCCAATCAGGTTGCCGCTTAATTCATCTACGATGTTCATGTTAAAATCAAGCAGATCAAGCTTAATATACTGCTTAATATACGATTGCTTCAGGATATCATAATCATCCTGTGTGATATTCAATGCCATATATTATGCCTCCGTTGGAATAAGCCCATTCATAAACAGATCACTCTTGTTGTCTGCTTTGCCCGTTTCTGTCCAGCTTGCACTAATATCGCACATACCCATACCATAATTGCTATCATAAGATACTGAGGGATTGCCCGTGATGATTAGACACCAAGCCTCACCATTCCAGTCCTTTATTACCTTTGGTTTACCATTGGTTAGGAATTTAAGTAGGGTATTCTTTCTAGCTGTGATTTCCTGTCTATCAATATTACCAGTTTGCTCAAAATCGGCCGGTAGCACCTTACCTTGAATTGAGCCGGTCTGATAATTCTGTAAGCCATTGCTAATAACAACAGGGTATTGCCGCCCATATGGTGTAAATACGCCTACTTGTCGCATTTGGTCATTATTACCATATGCGACGCCGCAATATAGCTTATACGCTGTTTCATAGTCACAAATAAATACGCCCTTGAAATTGGTAGCAATCTGCTCTACAATATAGTCACCCTCAACATGGCTCATCATAGGCACATAGGCATATTGGTAGTCAGTGAAGTTAAGTGCCAAATTATCAGCGAATGTAAACGTCAATTCTGACAGGTTGTTAATTTCAGCCTCTTTAATTATAGTCCATTCAAACTCGCCTACTTTACGCCGCTTTAGTCTATAACCTGTAATATCCTTTGATATCTGGTCAACGTTGCCAGCAGAGATATTATTTTCAAAGTTACAATCCATAACCGTCTCCCAATCCCAATCAGTAGGGACAATTGGGTTATATGGCTTGGTGACATTATTGCTTACATTAAAATGGTCATATATGCCGTTCTCAATACGTGTCTTAGTGATATGTGAGACGTTAGTTGGCATAGGGTCAATAGCATTTCTATCTGAACAAAAATTATAGCCTAATACAGCAATCATACCGTCTCACCTCTATTCTCAATTTTTAAGTCATATACATTGTTGATACGCCGATTCCATATGAATAGATATTCCGTATCAGCTGGCTTTGCTATCTTATTGGAGAAGATACTATAATAATGCCGCCATTTCTTATGTTGAGCCACAAGCTCAATCCATACATAATTACCCTCTTCACGATATGTCAATGTAACAGTTGCGCCATCATCATTAGTGAATGTGAGAATAGTTGAGTTAGGGTTGAAATCACGACCCCATATGCCCATAGTATAATCGCCAGCTATCTCATAGTTATCTTTCCATTCTACATATGTTCCACTTTGCCTGAGGTCAATTTCTTTATCATCAATATATGTAGGAGGATATGGATTAGAATCACCCGGAATACCACGCACATTGTTCTCAATAGTGACATATCCTTCATGACAGTTATTAGTTAAATACATAGTTGTATATAATCTTGGTATGACATATACAATATATATATTAACCTTGTCAGATTCTACCGCTGTTCCTTCTACTGTTTGCCCAACCACCTCAATCTGATATGCTAACTTATCCTCAAAGCCTGAGAACATATAGGATATAGTTGTTGGTACAGGTTGATTCTGTAGATATTTAACGCCACTTGTCGCTACTAAATCGCCCTGAGCATCGTATAGATTGAATTGATATTGTGCCAACTGCTCAGATTCAGCTTGATTATATTGCGCTTCAAATTCAAATGATGCATTGGGAATATTATTGCTAGGTGGCATATTGCTAAAAGTTAAAGTAGGCTGAGTATAGCAATAGAATAAAATAGGGTCTGATTCAACCGATACGTTGCCCTGTGCATCAATAGTCTGAATCGTTGCTTGATATTTTGTACCATTGACTAATGTATTGGCTGGTAATGTATGAATATAAGCAAATGTTGTAACCGTCTGTTTATATACTTGCTCTAACGTCACATTATTTTTTATTGTTAATATGTTGCCTGTGACCTGAGAACCGCCTTGTGAGTAGAACTTGAACTGCTGCGGTTTAGTTGCATCAAATGCCGCAATTTGAGCTAATGTTGGTTTGGTTAATGCCATATCTCATCCTCCTTTCTATATATTTGCTGTTCCTGTAACATGATACCAATAATCACCATTGATTTGATTTGTTGGTTGAACTTCGCTAGTTGTAATGTTCACTCCGCGTAAAATGTCGGATATGAAATAAAGCTGATTTTCATCAATTGTACCAGCTGCCAATGCTGCGTCATATTGACTCTGCGTTAAATAGTTAATTAGTAATTCTTGTAAATTTGTGGTTGTTGCCAATTATTTCATACCCTCCTCTCACACATATGATATAGTTATAGCACATGTAGTATATGAATTTGATCTAGCTTTCATGTTTATTCCTAAAGTTGCCACTGCTGTAAGTCCACTTATAATACAACAATATGCCGTTTTGTGAACGGTAGAGCCAAAGCTAAAACCTGTAGACTCTGGTGCATACAATGTTACACCACTTGGTAAGGACTCTTCTGTGAATCTAAGCGTTTGATAAGAGGATGAAGTACCATTTTCCATAGACACCATAACGTCCCCATTTGACATATAACCAACTTTTACACCATACGATGTGTCATAATATACCGATGTCGCGTATGTTCCGGTTGGTGTAATTGACGTGTCATTTTGAATCAATTGTTCTATGCCACCACCATGAACGTCAACCGTTACTTGTTTGTATCCATCTAAATTTTCATTAGATGCAGTATATACACCATTTTCTGTTATCGTTTTATTTCCAACTTTTATTGCATTAACTGTTACTTGGCTTAAACCATATTGCCCTATATCCGATGTAACGATTTGCTTTTCTTCTGTTGGTGTTACAGTTTTAGATTGTAAGGGAGCTGCTTCTACATTAACTTTTTTTAGCCCAAAATATTCAGCATCCGCCGCAACTGATTGTTCTGCTTGTGCCGGGGCTATAGTTTTTGTTTGTAAAGATGCCGCATTTACTGTGAATTGGCTAAACACATCATAACCATCATCTGGAGTATATGTTATTGTCTCTTCTGACGGATTTACACTTTTTTGTTCAAGCCGAATATTCTCCCAATTTATATTCTGCGAAATTTCAACACGACTAATCTGATTGCTACCTAAATATAATGGCATATTACCACCTCACAATCTTGACTTGTGTGCCACCACCTGAGACATCAATTATTACATCACCTGTCTGTCCGTTGACACTGGTAACAGGCGCTTTCTCTAGTTTCTTATCAAGCTGTGTCTGTACATTGCTAGTCACTCCATCAAGATAGCCAAGTTCGGTTGACGTAACATTGCTTACTGCTACCTTGCCGCTTGAATTGGATACTAACGCTCTATCAGTGGCTAAATTATCCTCAGTAATGGTACTAGCCGCACCTACTATAACATCCTGCTTGCTAGTTAGAGCCGTCTGTAAGTTAGTCACATTCGTCTTTAATGTGCCAACATCAGTTTGTAGCCCATCAATGTCGCTTTCAGCCATAGCAATATTATCTTCATTGGTTGATACCCTAGATGCTACAGATTCTAATTTATCTTTAGTGACGATATCTTTGGGATCGCTATAAGTGCCAACATATTTCATTGGTTAGCACCTCCATTATCCAATAATTACTGCTCTATATGTACCAGCCGCAAGAGAACCAGTTCCGTTGATTGTGATTGTCACATTACCATTCTCAACAATTACTACATCGGCAATTACTTGCTCGTTACTGGCTACCTCAAACAATTGAACAATAGCAGGAGTTGTAACGCCATGAGTTTCCGCAGTGATAGTCCAAATGAATGCACCGCCAACAGCCGTAATAGCGCCATTGGTTGCAGTATATTTCTTGAGATTGACTGGCATATCTTGCCAAGTGGGTGCGCCAGTACCACTAGATACTAGCTGTTGACCCTCAGTACCAGCTGTAGTAGGTGCATAGAAGCTAGGGGTCTTGGTTACTGTACCATTGAGTGTAATAGTATCCTTGGTTGCGCCTTCATCAATACCGCCCAACTTAGTAAACTGTTTACTAGACATTGCACCGTTTGTATCAGCAGATGCAAGACCCATAGCAATACCAGACGCATCCACAGATAGACCATTAGCCTCAACAACCTTAGCTGAAACAACATTTGTTGCACTAATAGTAATACCATTACCAGCAGTATAAGCATCAACTAGGTCAGCCACATTGATATAAATTGGCTCAGTCTGATTTTGTAGGGTCAGCTTAATATATTTTCCGGCTGGTTGACCAGTAGGATTATCTACAACTTCACCTGATTTGACAAACAGGTCTTTAGGTATGTTAATTGCCGCACCAGTGTTAGTGCCGTCTTTGGTCAGATGATAGATAGCCGCATACTCACCGCTATCGGCATCTTTTACAATATCATACACTGGTACTGTGACTTCTGGGAAATTGATAGCTACCTGTTCGGCGCTAGTGACGTGACCAGCTTCATCTACAGCAACCTTAGCAACATGAGTGCCATCGCCATATGTACCAGCTGTTGCGCCACTCAGGTTATGACCAATATTGATCTGTTTACCATCGCTATTAATATCAACCCATTTATTGCCAGACGCCACAGAGAATGTATCTGTTTTAGCAGTAGCCGCAATGGTTGTATCAGCTGTCTGCCCCGTCACAGCTGTAGTAGCTGTGCTTTGCTTCTTAACATTGATATTAGACCATGCGTTCTGGTTGACTTCGCCGCCACCAGCTACAGCATTTTTAACAGCCGTATCAAGCGCTTTGAATGCATCTTCTAAACTCATGTCAGTAGATACATAGCCACCCTCAACGGGTGTATAACCAACTAGAGTAAGCCCTGTGACATTAGTGATGGTAACATTACCACTAGCATCAAGCCCAGTAATAACCGCACCAGTTGTTGAGTTCTGTTGATATACAACGCCTACTCTATTCCATTTTGTACCATCATATTGCATTAGCGCCTTGTCTGCACTATTATAATAAATCTGACCCATCTTACCGGTAGCAGGGTCAGTTGCTAATACTTGAATTACTGCGTTTTGTAGTTCATTCTGTAATAAATTTATGTTTGTTAAAAACTTATTTGCCATCCTTAACACCGTCCTTTTAGTTTAGATATGCAGACCCAGAAAACGCTGAAGAAAAGATACACTTCACATTATTCTTATCGATGTATTCTATATCACCAACAACAACATTATTGCCAGAATCTACAATCATTACTGATGGATATTTATTTAATCCATGACTGATTTGCCATTCTGTTGATGCTACAGCTTGATTAAATATAAATGTTTTATCGTCTGTAATTCCTAATTGTTCAGACGTTTGATTACCAGATAAAACATTGCCGTTAATAGATGGTCTATTTGTCAACTGATTATAGTCTGTAGTACCAGTGCCACCACCACCGTCAGATGAACCACCACCCGTTATAATAAATGCCTGATTCATTGAGCCATTTGGACAAAATACCCTATAACTCTTATTCACAGTTGGTGTATCGCCATAATATGCTATATTACTATGCGTCTTACCATTAACTCTAACTGAACATGTGTTATTACTACCTACGGCGGTTACTATAGCTGTATATATCTTAACTGAATCCTTGACTGCATTTTGAGCCAAGATGTCTATTGATTGTAATAATTCTTCACTAGGTAACATTAAATCACCTCTTTATTGTAATCCTAGTAGGTATATTTCAACCTACTAGGATATTATGTTAACTACGTCTTGTCACATACTGTTGCGCCAATTCTCTAAGCCCACTTACGAATGATTGAGCATCGCGCACGTTAGGTAGTGTGACATTGCTGATATTGAGTGTCTGCGCCCAACTCTGTGCCTTCTGAGCCAAAGAAGTCAACATATCACTAGGTGTCATAGAACCCCAACGCCATAGGTTGTCTGTTATATTATTAGGCAATATACCATCGCCATGATTTAGCACTCTTAGCTCTGGACCATTTTCACCAACTAGAGATAAACCTCTATTTGCGCTTCTTGTTCCCTTTGCATATCCGGGATAACCAGCTTTATGCATTTCATTTCCTAGATTGAGAAGATAACCCTTAGATATATCGGATTTAGATTTGTCATATAGGTCTTGAATCTCATCCTTAGTGATAGCACCACTAAAGATTCTATCATATAATCTCTGGTCTCCAAACCCCTCCATGTCAACAGCAGTCGCCGCATTATATTGAGCCTGTGTTAACTCTGGATTTTCCTCAGTCCATTCATCCCTTGGGTCTACATAGTTTTGTCTATGGAGTTGCTCTTTATCGAACCACCATGCTTTACTACCAGACTCATAAGACTCTTTGTACAAGTCGCGGTTAGACTTCCATTCATCTTGTTTACTAACATCTGTTCCGAAATATTTTGAGGCGGCTTCATCGCCATATGCCTCTCTATATTCCTTAATCATTTGTTGCTTAGTATCTCTGAGCTGAGTCCAATATCCCACCTCGGCTTGAGATTGCGCATTCTTTATCTTTTCGCCAAAGTCTGTATCAACGCCATAATGTCTTACATTTTCTTCACGAATCTGTTTCTTTAGCTCGGCTTCTCGTTCTCGTCTTTCTTCTCTTGCTGCTTGTACTTCGTTGTATGCTATAAGAATTTGCTTATAAGCCTCACCCGGCTTCATTGCTTCACCAAAGATAGAATTCAACTGTTCGTCAGATACACCCTCGAGGACCGTGCCGCCAAGTTGCCCCCTAGCATAATCCATCAAATGTTCTTTTAATGCACCTGTATAGCCATATACGTCGCCGCTTCCGCCTTCGCCAAAATATTTCTTGAAGAACTCAGATGATTCGTCTCCAATCATATCCATGATTTCTTTAATCTGGCGTTGCTCAGCATCACGATATGTCTCTTGATAGTCTTTCTGCGCACTAGATATAGCATCTGCATCTTGCATATATTGGAAACGACCTTCGCTATATACAAGCATACGCCGCTGTTTGGCTTTTTCTAGCGCTTCTAGCTTTTCTTCGAGAGCTATCTTATCATCTAGTAGCTGATTCTGACGGTCATATTCATCTGCTACTTCTTCGGCTATTCCTTTTTCAGCAGCGGCATTCTCTACGGCTTTCGCAACTGCGGCATCATATTGTTCTTCAATGCTGGCACCCATCTGACGAATCATCGTCCAAGCATTTTCAATAGCCGCAATAGCACTATTCGCGTCTCCGCTTGCAAACGCTTGGTGAATAGAACCTGCTACAGATGATACAGTGGATGTAACCTTGTCCTTAACAGTGCCTAGCATTCCGCTAATCATATCGGACAAATTGCCACAGTTCTTCTCTACATAGTCCATTATTTCATCAATGCTATATTTACCATCTGACAATAATGACATTAGTAGATTTTTTACAACTTCAACAAATTGAGCAAATTCAGTCTCAGCATCTTTATATTGCTCACTTGTCTCATCAAACCCCTGTTGCTTTAGCTGAGATAGATAATCCTGATAGGATTGATATATAGTAGCTACTTCTGATAGGGTATCCTGTAAATCAGATTTACTAATATCTGGGTCAATTAACTTGAGACGGGTTGATTCATCTGTTAAATATTCACGCAGTTCTTCAATGGTGTTGATGGTTTGAGCTTTAACCTCTTCTTGGTCTTTCTTGGTTGAGGATGAGCCACCACCACCTCCACCAGATGGGACAAATGTACCTATCTGCTTGAGCTTATCAGCATACTCTTTTTGTTGCTTCTCAAATTTTTCTTGTGCTTGTTTTTGGATATATGAAGCTGCCCAATCTGTAAATTCTTTGGTGTTCTGCATTTCAACTTTGCCGTCCACCATTTTAGAGCCAGATGTACTACCCTTACCAGTTTCAACATAATATTGATGTCTAAGACTAGCTACTGCATTTGTTTCACCGCCAGAAATATCAACACCAGCCATAGCCATCATAGATGCTAATTGGCTAGTTGTAACCATTGCGGCTTCGCCAACTTTACTAATAGCTAGTATCAATGCACTAAAATCAATTTGAGCTTGTTCCTGTTGTGCTTGAATAAATGACTGAGCCATACTAGCCATAGAGCCAGATGTAGATAGCGCTTGTTTACCCGCTTCTGTTAATTGACCATTAGTATCAAATAGAGAATCAACTAGCACGCCACTAGCATCAGCCGCATTTTCATTTGCGCCACGATATTGGTCAAGCGCGGCAATATAGGTATCTAGCTTGGATGCTGATTCTTCTGCGGCGATACCAAGTTCTTGAACATCATTAGCCGCTCCGCTTAAGTCAGTATTCTGTACTATACCATTAAGCGCTTCCCAGTTATTGATAAAATCAAGTTGCCACTGGTCAAGATTTTCACCATTATCTGCAAGAATTTTTAGAGCATTGTAATAATCCTCTGTTGATGTAACAAGCTCACCTACTTGCCGAGTAGCAGAATCACTAGACGTGATAACATCTTGAGTATATTTTGACCAATTAGCTAATGACTGTCCTTGAGATTGTGCCCAATCAATTGTCTTTTGCTTTGTTTCAGTGATTGTAACACCTAATCCATTAAGAGCATTTTTAGCAATTTCAGCAGCTTCGCTCCAATTGCCAAGACTAGCTGCCTCTAAATAGGCATCATATGTTGTAGAATCTACATACTCATGTAAAGCCTCAAATGCCGCATTGATTGCATCTTCAACGGACTCGAATGTTCCCTTTAACGCATTTGCTTGTTCATCAGTTAAAGATAAGTTATTACTCCAAGTCGTGAGTGTTTTATTACCAAATTCATCTGTACCTAATCCGCTTACGGTTGCGCCAGTTACCTGTTTGCCACCAGTTGCGACTTTACGAGCCGCCTCAACTGTATCTGTCTGTCGTAACTCAATCAGCTTTTCATAAGCTTCAATCTGCTTCTCTAGCTGTTCACGTTCTGCTTGTAACTCTGCTTCGTTACCGTCATATGGTGTATTATTAAGCTCATCTAGCTTTTTCTTAGTTTCTTCATACCCTGTCTTAGTATCTTCCAGCTCTTGGTTAGCTTCATCCATAGAAGCAACAAGATTTTCAAACTTATTGTTTTCTATAGCTTGATTTACAGCTTTAATAACTTCAACAAGTGCTGTAATAGCTGCAACTGTACCGCCAACTATGAGAGCGATTTTTCCACTAGCAAGCATACCAAGGAACGAGTCGCCACCAACGCCTAGATTTTTAAGTTGCAATCCAACCTCAGCTATCTTGCCTACGGTTTGTCCAACTATGCCAACCAGACCAGTAACACCAGTGCTTAATACACCAATTCTAGTAATAGCCGCGCCGACATCATTGTTGGCAAAATTAAGCATGGCTGTACCGGCATTGATGAAACCACCAACTAGGTCTTTTGATAATACACGATTTGCAAAATCTTCAAATTCTGCTTTAAGAGCCTGTTGCTTTGCTTCTAGGCTCTCCATATATTTACTGTTTTCCTGTGCCGCAGAACCAGCCGACTCTAAAGCCGTTTTGGTTGCGTCAGCCGCATGACCAAAGTTCTGCATCACGCTAGCAAGGACTTTATATTGATTCTGCCCTGCAATAGTATCGCCAAGAGCCGTTCTTTGTGCATCTGTCATAGAATCCCATTTTGGTTTCAATTCAGACAACACATCAAATGTACTCTTTAGACTACCATCTACATTTCCTACTGTAATGCCATATTCTGCAAGAGCATCTTGATTCTTTACGATTCGAGCTGCAATAGTAGATAAACCACGCGCAACCTGACTACTGCGCCCTTGCATGATTTCTGTACCGCTAGTTACGAGACCAATTACCTGTTCAAATGAATTACCATAAGTAGCCATACCACTAGCGGCAATTTCCATTGCTTGTGATAGGTCATTAGTTCCTACACTAAAATTGTTTGCCACTTCATTATATGCGTCGATGACATGAGTGGCAAAACTCGCATCTTCACCAAATGCACGAATCTGAGAAACAATAGATGCAGCTGCATCTTCTGCTGAAACAGCTGTATCAGCTACGTTCTGATAAGAAGCAGCAACCTTTGCAAGCATAGCGGCATCTGAATCATTGAATCCACTCTTGCGGAACATAGATGCCGCTGATACCATCTCTGACGGTTATAAATTATCTAATATTATAACTTCCCCCAACGCCAATCATCATCCAATCCCCATTCGTTGATTCTCCGCTCTTCCTCTCTGGCTCGGTCATCAATATGATAAGATGATTGATTGTTCTGTTGATTATCATGTTTTCCAAATAGCCCAACTATTACACAGTATAATGTCCATATACCAATAGCTGGAAAAATTAACATGATGAGCATTAAAGCAAACATGATAGATACCTCCTTTATTAAGTATCTATAACATAGCACATATTAGATAAGTTGTCAAGGGGTTTTCAATCCCTTCCTGAATATTTCTTCACCCTATATATTTGGAGGGTCGCCCTGTATATTCGATTGACACATCCCTCATCAGGACTTCGCGCCCAATCTGCCCTTTTATGATACATTATTTATCATTGATTCTTTAGGTTTTTCAACCATGGAATTATCCTTATCGTCTTTCTGCTTTCGCACTAATCGTTCATTGATAATAATGAATTATTTTCACACTCAGGCATATCTCATCCTCATGTTGTAGTGATAAGGCTCTTGAGGCTTTCAAGGGTTTAGGGGCTGTTCTCTATGCTGCTTTACCATCGCAACATACCGGCTCAGACCGATTTGGTTTACCGGTTCGGCCAACTGTTTGACCAATTTTAGATAGTTTGTCTGCGTATTCATCTAGCGCCTGTCCATTTAAGTCAGATACCTTCTTAAACTCTGTTAATGCTGAATCAAGCTCATATACCTGACCGGCCATATCCTTGATAACAGAGGTAAATTTGTTAAATACCTCATTTGCCACATTAAATGTAAGCTCAAGGTCTTGCCCCGCATCATTTAGCTTCTTAGTTGATCTAACGGCATCATCAATATCCTTCTTGCCAGATTTTACGCCAGACGTATCAAGTGGGATAGTAAATTTTTTCGAGTTTAATTTCTTCTCAATCGCATCAAGGTCTAACGTGGCATCCACGAGTATTGAGTAATTTGAACTTTTAGCCATTCATCACACTCCCTTTTTCTTAATTTGTGAGTAGGCTATGAGGATTCCTTCTGCACAATCATCCTCATTCTTTTTGCTACTTGGGGCAACCCATGCCAATTCGAGGCCAAATTCTTCATTCGCCATCTCTATGGCTTTTTTCTTCAGAACATCTCTTTGCAAACCAGCTCTTGTGCCGTCAAAGAGATTAAGGTCGCCACGCCATTTACTTGGCATCAAGAAGCATGGCTTTATCTTGAAGCCAGCACATAATGCTAATATCACACCTTGTACTGCCCCCAATTTCTCTATAGTAGACGCGCCTTTTTTTAGCGGCACTTCCTCAGCATAGAGAATTGTCGGCTTATATTGTCTGAATATGCTCGATAATTCCATGGTAAGCCCCATTACCCTGTCATGCCAATCATCGCCCTTGGGTTTAATTGTGCCATATGCAATGAGCCGCCCATCATCAAATATAGACCATCCAGTAGATGACGTACTAGCATCTAATCCTGCTATAATCATATCTAGTCCACCTTAGTTGTCGTGACCTCTATGGCTTTATTGTGCATCTGCACTTTAAGCCCAGCCGCCTCCAACCCCTCTTTCATCCATTGTTTCATCTTGCGTCTGCCTATGCGCTTGTTTAGTTCTTCCCAAGCGTCACGCTTTTTTCTAAACGCGCCATCACCAAATAACGAGCCAGTTGCGCCATTATATATCAATTCAGCTAGATAAGGTCGCGCATCTTGCCCATAGAAATCACCAGCCAAACCAATATGTTGTCCATAGCTAGAGCTATTTGGGTCAGTGCTACCAATACTCATTTTATCAGGTTTGTATTTAAACTCACCCTCAACCGTTCTTTCATTTACTACTTTTGTAGTACCAGCACCCCATGCTCTATAAAAATCACCAGTTCGCTCATATTCCTCTGGGCTATATGCCATATATACTATATCATGTATCGCGCCGATATTCTCATCATATATCTTGTCTATGACATAATTTATAGCTTTAGCTATAGGGCTATGCAACATGGCTAGGACTTCTTTATCATTTCTTGCTTGTGTTAGAGGCATTCTTCATCACCTCATCTACCTTGTTGCTAAATCTGGGTAATTCTCTTTCAATCTGAGTAATGGACTTCTGTAGAGATTCCTCATACTTAATAGCATCATATAGCTGGAAGATATTCTCAATTCTATCATGTACTTCTTCAATGATGCCCGTTTTGAGCCAGTAATCATGATCATGCGCCTCAATCTCTTCCTTCTTGAGGTCAGTTGCAAAATAAAGGATGCACATATCAATGCTCTGTTGCCGCTCTGCCCATGAATTTAGTTTCTTTAGTCCATCAACAATAGACTGAATCTGGCTATATGTTAGATACTGATTAACCTTAATACCATATTCTTCAATCTCTACTGGTTCTTTACTCATAATATTTTCCTTCATTATCCGTTATTTCTCCTTTACTACTACCTTATATTTTCCTTTATATTTCCTTAGTTCTACATTATCTGGGATGTAATTATATGGGTTTTTCACCTTGATAACCTCATTGCCTACTTGTACATATAGATAACCATGCCGCTCAAACTGCACATTGCCAGTTGGCGCAGATTTAATTGGGCAATTAGCCATATAAGCTAGGGGCTTCCAGATGTGATGCTCAATACAACGCCGCACATGGGGACAGATAGGATGCCCCTCTTGCTTGTTACAAGTTGGGAATTGGTCATAATTTACGACATTACAATATGGACAATCCATTATTTTTCACCTACTTTATTTGAACGTAATAAAATGGGGAAAGATACGAATATCTCTCCCCATTAAAATTAAACGAATTAAGCAGTTACAGTGACCTCAGCATAACCAACAACACTGGGGTTGACATCGGGGTCAGCGCCCTTTAGAGTTGCGGAAATATGAGCCGTACCAGCCTTAGCCGCAGTCACAACGCCCGCTGTGCTAATAGTAACTACACCATCTCCATCTTCTTCAGCAAAGGTAAAGTTAGCGTTATCAACAATCTTAGGTGCTTTGTTGCCATCAAATAGCACATAGCAAACTAGAGTCTGAGTACCAGCGGTCTTTAGAGCAATATCAGCATCCTCAAATGCAATAGCCTTGACTTCATTCTGCCACTTTGCGCCAAAGATTTCTTCGGTCATAGTGCCATAGTAAGATTCAGCCTCGCAAGAATCAGTGTTATCAACTGCTAGAGCAGAACCAGACAGAGAAACAGTAGCCGCAGAAGTTGCAGTTAGATTAAGGTCTTGTGCGCCATCAAGCTGTAGTCTAGGAATATCGGTGATTAGACGACCAACCTTAGTTGCATTGTTCGTAGTGGAAATATCTGCATTGAACAGGTCATTAAGGATAATGACGTGAAGCTCATCTGGCACATAGTCAACTGGAATAATGATGCTATCAGCATTAGCATTCTGATAGAAATACATCACACAATACTTCTCGCCAACCTTAGCATTAGCAATATCCATCGTGTATACACCAGCTGCTTCAGTAATCGTGCCAACAGTATAATCCTTCTCACTAGGAGTACGATACCAGCCAATCATAGAGCCAGCAACTGCGGTTGGAGTCTGAGGTAAAGTGACCTTGCCAGCAGTCTGAACAGTTAGTTCGTTCTGATAAACACCAAGACCGCCCTTCTGTAGATCGACACCAAGGTTAGCGGCAATATACTCGAGCTTGAAGCAAGAGTCAGTAATCTGAACAGTTAAACCAGAATCATGGTAATACTTACCGATTAGTGCATTACCCTTACCACCACGGATTTCTTCTGAAGAAATAGTAAAGCCAAAGGTTGACTCTGTTAGAGTTTTGGCAAAGCCGATGATAGTCTGACCCTTAAGGAGAATAGCATCGCCAACGCCAGCTAGGAATTTTCTCATATAAGATTTCCTCCTTATTGATTTACAATATTATTTATTTGTTTTATCATATCGGAGTTGGCTTGTTTAACTATGCCATCTCCACCCATAGATTTATTGTAAGACTCAACAGATGTAACATATCCATCAAGCCTATCTTTCTTTTTCTTGTATATCCAATGCTCAAGCTCTTTAGCTTTTCCAGCATATAGCATAATAGGACGCAAGGTTGTAAACTCAACCTCTCCGGCGCATTCTTCAAATAGTAGCTGTAATGACCGCATTGTATATTGCATCAATGTTTGTTTATCAATACCGCAATGAGCTGTAATGATAGCCATGCGTCGCTCTAAGTTCGGAACATTGATGCCCTGACTTTTAAGCCTATCAACCTCACCCATCATCTTTTTCAAATCTGGGTCAATATATGTATCGTCATAATGCGGTACATTCTGATACAATATAATGCGCTTAATATCATCAAATTGCTTACCTGTGATTTCAAACGAATCATCAGGAGCAAGTATGCTGATTTTCTTCTTTTCATTCAGCTTGATTTTCCAATCTGGCATACCAAGACACAATTTTAGGATATTGCAGAATTTATCTAGCATCAATCCTGATTGGTCTGTAGGTAACATGACTTTAAGTAAAAAATCAAGATAGCTCATCTGTATTATCTCAACAGAATTAAGCGCGTTTTTATCTATTTGAAGAATATCACAACTTGACAAAAAGACCTCGCTGTCGTATACTGATATAGGCGTTATATCAATATGGGTCGTATCTGATAATTTATATGGTACTGGCTTATCGAAATAAAAATATCCTTTTTCAAGGACGGCAATATCAATCGCCACAATCTACCACCTTACCAGAATCACCAACATTAACCGCCATATATAATTGAACGCCTGTGAATGTCTTATTGTTGCCAATAGTTGATTTAGCTGCACTGTATCGGCTCATATCATCTAAGAACATGAGCTTTCCTACGCCGCCTACTTCTGCGCCATTAAGCAAATATAGTATACAATGAATGAACAAATCGCCGCGATTAACAGGGATGCCATTATATTCGACTAGGCTCATCTGACCACCATATAGACAATCAAACGCATAAACTACTGTGCTAGTATATAGCTCAGACGCATGGATATAATATTGATATATCTTAACAATCTGCTTAGATTCAGCCATAGCATCCTCAATCAGATTGGTTAAGAATACGCTATATGTCTCCTGCTTGCCTTGCGCCCACACTAGCTTCATCTTCTGTTGAAATGTAAGCGATTCATGGCTCAGCGCCTTATAGTCCTTATATGCCAGCAACTTCCAAAAGACCTCAGCAACAGGGTCGGTCGATTTTGCTAGGTACACCATAATATTATATGGTATTGTCGGTAACCTTGACAATGAATTAAAAATCGTCATCAACCTCCCTTACTTAGCCAATTGGAAATGGCGTGTTTTCATCCATTGGATAATCAATTGAGCTGTTATCCGCAAGCTGATTCGCTATATCATCACCGGCATGAGCCTCATCAAGATATAACTCGAGAGTAAGCAATGTCGGCTTGTTATCACCATATGCGTTGATTGCATTCTGATAGGATAACAGCTTGAATGGTCTGCCGCCTAGAATGTATCTAGTATTTAACTTAAATAATCTATATACATCATCATTGCCCTGAACCATAACAACAGCATGATTGTTCGGCGTGATGATAGGCGTACTGACCTGTGCAGATGGTGATTGCATATCATAGTCAACAACACATGGTATGCTAAAGATTGCGTCATTGGCATTATCTTTAATACGCATAACATTGTTGCAACGGCGCACACCAACGCCACGAGGTAAGCCATCAAATTTGCCTGAATCATGGACAATCCACACATTGCTATCGAATTTATAATAAAGTCCACGCACGACAAAATGGTCGATATCTTTGAATATTAGCTGTAAAAAGTCTATAGTATCCTTTTGCCCAGTTGATGTAGTTGCAACTGTAGGCGCAACCCATGCTTCTACAACATTATATTCATCAGACCCTATTCCATTCTGCTCTAGCAATGCGCCACCATTCTCAGGTGTTTTAGCAGACGTGTTGTCCCATTGTGCACAAATGTATTCTTGCGTCAAATCGCGGTAATAATCATTGGGGTTTGGTTGATATTGAAACATCTCGTATGCCATTATCAATCACTCATCCTTTCAATCCTGTTCGTCATGCGCAATACACATGAACGGATAATAGGATGAGTAAGCTCAAGCCCCATCTTGCTTAACCCTGCTAATGTATCTGCGATTTCGCCATCAACCGCCCTAAATCGCACAGATAGCCGCTCACAATATGCTGTATAGTCGACTTCTTCGATTGTCGGTTCAAGACTGGTCAAATCTTCAAACAGTAACAGGACTTTATATAAAGCATGAATTTTATCTTGCTTGTCTGTTCTACTCATAT
>ERZ1034962.212-NODE-212-length-32803-cov-43.600067_pt1 | contig 32803 bp, 22 predicted proteins | sample MGYA00520696_ERZ1034962 | MGnify/ENA primary metagenome ERZ1034962 (study PRJEB33766, sample SAMN09781770) | gut metagenome | biome: gut microbiome | host: Homo sapiens | place: Madagascar | study: EMG produced TPA metagenomics assembly of the PRJNA485056 data...
AGTGGTAAGAGCAAATTTTTATTTTATAGGGGTTGTATTTCCCTATAAAATAAAAATTTGCTCTTACCACTAGCATACTGGCTAATCGTAAGAGCAAATTTTTATTGCCTAAAAGGCTTGTTTCGTCGTTAAAATCGAAGAGCGAGCAACAATCGTTTTCCGTACGCTTGAAAGATGACGTTCATCGGTTAAGATGACTAAAATGTCGCCAACATTCATGATTGTATCCCCATGAGTTAAAATCTCTTTATTTCCTCTAATAATGGAAACGAGTAACATATGTTTTGGCCAATTGAAATCTCTGACCATTCGTCCATCCAATGTACTTTCCGCAGTGATTGGAAAATCAAAGGTTGTTTTGCCGACTAATATTGGTTGTTTTTCTTGTTGAATCAATCGCTCGAGTAAAGATTCGTAAATCGGATTGCCTCCTAATAAATCATTGCTAACGTAAGCGAAGAGTGAAACGACACCTAAAGGCATCAAATAATTCAAAGAATCGACCATCTCCGTTACTAAGATAATTGCAGTCAACGGGGCTTTTCCGATTGCTGTAAAGTAACCTGCCATCGCAATCACGAGAAAGTCTTTGACATAAATCGGATTCATACCAACTAAGTTCACTAAAGCCCCTCCATAAAATGCTCCAATCAGCGCACCTAAAGTTAGGATTGGTAAAAAAATCCCGCCCGGTAAACTGGCGCCATATGAAACCATAGAAAAGAAAAACCGTAAGATAAACAGACCTGCAATCAATGTTAATGGGTAAAAGGCATGTCCTGAAGTGATGATGATCTGGTTTCCGCCCCCTAGGATTGTTGGCCAAAAATAGCCAATCGGCAAAACTAAAAGAAAAGGAACGATTCCGTGAAAGTGTGCAGGAATCGGCAGCTTTCGATAAAATTTTGGTAAGCTAAGCAAAACGATCTGATAAATATACCCTAGCACACCGAGAATAATACCTAGAATAATTAAAAAACCATAATATTTTAACGGTAAAGACGGAATTTTTCCTAGAGACAATACAGGTTTCAAACCGAAAAAATAAAGTGACACAAAATTAGCAGTGATCGCTGATGTAAAGGATGTCAGCCAAACTAATGGAGAGAAAGAATGATGGATTTCTTCTAAAACAAATAATAACCCAGCAATCGGTGCATTAAATGCTGCTGCTAATCCCGCACTCGCTCCGCTAGAGATAAGAATTTTCTTTTCAGCCGAAGAGCTGTTTAATAATTGGCTTGTTCCTTCACCCACCACTGCGCCTAACTGGATTGATGGACCTTCTCGACCTAAGAATAAACCGGAACCAACCGATAACACGCCTCCAATAAATTTTTTCCATAGAACAGAAAACCATGAGACTGTTAATTCTCCTTGTAATTGTCCTTCAACTTGGGGAATGCCGCTTCCTTTAATATCGGGATCGCTTTTGATAAGAAATACCACAAAAATAGCAATAATAATTGAAGCTGCTAAGATAAATGCTAAATATAAAGGTTCTTGTTGACTATGAAGGTAAACTTGTTCGGTCAATTCACCAAATTTCTCAATCGCCAAGCGAAAAATGCTAACGATACCGCCAGTGAGCAACCCAACTAAGCCCCCTTTTAAAATATAATATAGTTGTGTTTTGTCGACATGTTTAAATAATGTTTTTGCTTTCATTGCTAATCCCTCGTTTCAATTTAATTTAGCGTGATTTTTTCTTTTTTACAAGAGGAAAAGAAAAGAAATTTTTTTTCATTGCAAATTCATCGCTTTGCAAACAAATTTTCATTTCGCTTGCAGTGATCAGATTGCGGTTATTACTACCCTATTCATAGATAATATATGCTTTAATGAAAGCTGGGGAAATGCTATAATTAAACGGATTGATAAAAGAAAGGATGTTGTAAATGTCATCCAAAAGTGAATTATTGAATGGGATGAATCCTCGACAAAAAGAAGCGGTTCTTCATACCGAGGGACCACTATTATTGATGGCCGGTGCAGGTAGTGGGAAAACGAGGGTCTTGACCCACCGAATTGCTTATTTGATTGAAGAAAAGGAAGTAAATCCGTGGAACATCCTAGCGATTACTTTTACCAATAAAGCCGCTAAAGAGATGAAGGAGCGGGTAAATGCCATTTTAGAATATGGTGGCGAAGATGTTTGGGTATCGACTTTCCATTCCATGTGTGTGCGTATCTTAAGAAGAGATGTCGATTTTATCGGTTACAACCGAAATTTTACTATTATCGATTCTTCTGAACAGTTGTCTTTAATGAAACGTATCTTAAAAGAATTGAATATTGATCCGAAAAAATACGATCCAAGAAGTATACTTGGAACGATTTCGCAAGCAAAAAACAACTTGCAAAACCCTCAGGAGTTTGCCAAGTTGCAAGGAAGCTACTATGAAGAAATTGCAGCTAAGTGTTATGTAGCTTATCAAAAAGAATTACAATATAACCAATGTATGGATTTTGATGACTTGATTATGAATACCATTCGGTTATTTGAAGAGCATCCAGATTCTTTGACTTATTATCAAAATAAATTCCATTACATCCATGTGGATGAATACCAAGACACGAACCATGCACAATATACTTTAGTTAATCTACTCGCCCAAAGATTCCAAAATTTATGTGTTGTGGGGGATGCTGATCAAAGTATTTACGGTTGGCGTGGCGCTGATATGCAAAATATTTTGGATTTTGAAAAAGATTATCCGGATGCCACAGTCATTTTATTAGAGCAAAACTACCGTTCGACTAAAACAATTTTAAGTGCTGCCAACCAAGTGATCGAAAATAATAGCAATCGAAAGCCGAAAAATCTTTGGACAGAAAACCGGGAAGGAAATAAAATCACTTACTACCGTGCAGATAACGAGCGAGATGAAACACGTTTCATCGTGGATCGTATGCAAGAGCAAATTCGTGAAAATCAACGAAATTATGGCGACTTTGCGATTTTGTACCGAACCAATGCTCAGTCTCGTGTGATGGAAGAAACCTTACTAAAAGCGAATATTCCTTATAAAATGGTGGGCGGACATAAGTTCTACGACCGTAAAGAAATTAAGGATATTTTAGCGTATTTGAATGTGATTGCGAATCCTCAAGACTCAATCAGTTTTGAACGGATCGTTAATTCGCCTAAACGCGGGATCGGACCTGGCTCAATCGAGAAATTAAGAAGTTTTGCGACGATCCACCAATGGCCACTCCTTGAAGCGGCGCAAAATGTTGATTTAACTAACATTGGTGGAAAAGCCGGTCAACAATTAGCAGTTTTTGGCGATATGATCAATGACGTCACACAAATGGTTCCCTATCTAACAGTGACCGAACTGACAAAAGAAATCTTAGAACGTAGTGGGTATCTAGAAGACTTAAAAATTCAAAATACTTTAGAATCACAAGCAAGAATCGAAAACTTGGAAGAATTTTTAACCGTTACTCAAGAATTTGATAAACAATTTGAAAAACAAAATGAAGAAAATGCGGATGCACCAGAAGAAAAATTAACTGTATTTTTAAATGACTTGGCCTTAGTTTCTGACATCGATAATTTAGAAGAAGAAACTACCCAAGTGACATTGATGACTTTGCATGCCGCAAAAGGTCTTGAATTTCCAGTCGTCTTTCTGATTGGGTTGGAAGAAGGGGTTTTCCCATTGTCACGAGCCTTGATGGAAGAAAGCGAATTGGAAGAAGAACGAAGACTTGCTTATGTCGGGATCACGAGAGCAGAAGAAGCACTCTACCTGACCAATGCTTTTTCCCGTACCTTATATGGCAGGACGCAATATAATCGACCTTCTCGCTTTGTAGAAGAAATCGATCAAGAATTATTAGAAGTCCAAGGCATGCGGCCAACGCCAAAACAAACGAGTCCTTTTACGAGCAGAACAGCTAAACCAGCCTACAAACAACCAGTAACAACTGTTGTTTCTTCAAAAACAGCAACTGGTGGAGAAAGCAATAGCTGGAAAGCAGGCGATAAAGCCAACCATAAAAAATGGGGGATCGGAACAGTGGTAAGGGTAAATGGTACTGCCAAAGATTTAGAATTGGACGTGGCATTTCCTAGTCAAGGTGTGAAACGGTTGTTAGCAGCATTTGCGCCAATTGAAAAAGTTTAAACAGGGGGGATAAACGATGGAACATGAAATGACAATTGATGAAGCTGCAAAACGAGCAGAAGAACTACGATCTCGGTTAAATCGTTGGTCCAGAGAATATTATGTTGAAGATAAACCAACTGTCGAAGATTATGTTTATGATCAAGAATATGCTGAATTAGTAGCAATTGAAGAGCAATATCCTGATTTAATCACTTCGGATTCACCAACTCAGCGAGTAGGGGGGAAAGTTCTCAGTGGCTTTGAAAAAGTGACTCATGATATTCCGCTTTATAGTTTGAATGACGTATTTAGCAAAGACGAACTCTTTGCCTTTGATCAACGTGTCCAAAAAGCAATTGGTCGCCCTGTTGATTACTGCTGTGAGTTAAAAATTGATGGTTTATCGGTTTCCTTGCGCTATGAAAATGGCGAATTTGTTCGTGGTGCAACAAGAGGAGATGGGACGGTTGGCGAAAATATCACAGAAAATCTAAAAACAGTTCGTTCTGTCCCATTGAAGTTGAAAGATGCTATCAGTATCGAAGTCCGCGGCGAATGTTTTATGCCCAAAAAATCATTTGTGCAATTAAATCAAGCAAGAGAAGCAGAAGGAAAAGATATTTTTGCAAATCCTCGAAATGCAGCTGCAGGATCACTGAGACAACTGGACTCTAAAATTACTGCAAAACGTAATTTGGATACTTTTTTATATACGGTAGCGGATTTTGGACCGATGAAAGCAACAAACCAATATGATGCTTTAGAAGAATTAGAACAGATCGGTTTCCATACGAATCACGAAAAGCGTTTATGTCATTCGATTGATGAAGTTTGGTCATTTATTGAAGAATACCATGAAAAACGAATGGACTTAACCTATGAAATTGATGGAATCGTCATCAAAGTGAATGACTTTTCTTTACAGGACCAATTAGGTTTTACTGTCAAAGCACCTCGTTGGGCAACAGCATATAAATTCCCACCGGAAGAAGTAGAAACGAAGATCGAAGAAATCGAATGGACGGTTGGGCGGACTGGTGTTGTGACACCTACAGCGATTATGACTCCGGTACGAGTGGCTGGCACGACAGTTAGTCGAGCAAGTCTGCATAACGGTGATTACATCAAGTTAAAAGATATAAGGTTAAACGATATTGTTCGTATCTATAAAGCAGGAGATATTATCCCTGAAGTAGCACAAGTCGTGTTGGATCAACGACCTGCTGATAGCGAACCTTATGTTTTACCAACACATTGTCCGATCTGTCATAGTGAATTAGTTCATCTTGATGAAGAGGTTGCTCTTCGTTGTATCAATCCGAAGTGTCCAGCCCAAATCAAAGAAGGATTGAATCATTTTGTTTCACGTAACGCCATGAATATCGATGGCCTAGGACCAAGAGTATTGGCACAGATGTATGATAAACAACTAGTTACAGATGTGGCTGATCTTTACAAGCTAACGGAAGAGGAATTGCTGACGTTAGATAAAATCAAAGAAAAATCAGCCAATAATATATTGACAGCGATCCACGATAGTAAGGATAATTCGGTCGAAAGATTGATATTTGGCTTAGGGATTCGCCACGTCGGCTCCAAGGCAGCGAAGATATTAGCAGAGCATTTTGGCGATCTGGAAACATTAAGTAAAAGTGACTTTGAATCGATCATTGTTTTAGACACGATCGGCGATACGATTGCTGATAGCGTAGTGACTTATTTCAGTAATGAAGAGGTCCATGACTTGATGTCCGAACTAAAACAAGCAGGTGTCAACTTTGAGTATAAAGGGATTCGCTCTTCACAGATCGAAACGATCGACTCGCCTTTTAAAGAAAAAACAGTGGTTTTAACAGGGAAATTGACTCGTTTTACGCGTGAAGAAGCAAAAGAAACCATTGAAAATCTTGGAGGTAAGGTTACTGGCAGTGTGTCTAAGAAAACCGATATCGTGGTTGCAGGTGAAGACGCTGGTAGTAAGCTGACCAAAGCACAAGAACTAGGAATCGACGTATGGTCAGAAGAAAAAATGGCAGAAGCATTAGCTGACAGTCATTTTAATTAAGAAAATCTGATTTTTTTCAGACAAATTTCAAGAAACAATTTCAGATGGGAATCACTTATGTTAAAATAGAGAGCAAAGTTTTTAACTCGTTTAGAAAGAAGGGGTAGTATGGCGATCAGTGAAGAACAAGTAAAACACGTTGCCAAATTAGCAAAACTTGCGTTCGCAGATGAAGAACTTGCAAGTTTTACTGATCAATTAGGGAAAATCATTGATATGGTGGAAATGCTTGAGGAAGTTGATACAGAAGGTGTTCCATTTACATCAAATGTGGTTGAAACAGTGAACGTTATGCGACAAGACCGAGCAAGTGCTGGTTGGGATCGCGATGAATTGTTGAGAAATGTACCAGAAAAAGAAGATGGCTTTATCAAAGTGCCAGCAATTATTGACAATGGGGAGGCTGGCGCATAATGACAAAACTATATGATCTTTCTTTAGAAGAATTGCACGCATTACTGGTTTCTAAAGAAATCACTGCACAAGATTTAACAAGAGCAACCTTTGAGCGAATCAAAGAAACTGAGCCAGAGATTGAAGCTTTTATTACATTGAATGAAGAAAAAGCTCTGGCACAAGCCAAAGCGTTAGATGAAAAAGGAATTGACGAAAATAATGTCTTAGCTGGGATTCCAATTGGGATCAAAGACAATATCGTTACCAAAGATCTGTTGACGACTGCCGCTTCCAAAATTCTTTATAATTTTGATCCTATCTATGATGCTACTGTCATGGACAAAGTGTATCAAGCAGATATGATTCCAGTTGGTAAATTGAACATGGATGAGTTTGCGATGGGAGGAAGTACAGAAACTTCTTACTTTAAGAAAACAAAAAATGCTTGGGACCATTCGAAAGTTCCTGGTGGTTCTTCTGGTGGTTCGGTTGCTGCAGTCGCTGCTGGACAAATCCCAGTTTCCTTAGGTAGTGATACAGGCGGAAGTATTCGCCAACCAGCTTCATTTAATGGAATCGTGGGAATGAAACCTACCTACGGACGTGTGTCACGTTTTGGTTTGATCGCCTTTGCCTCATCACTAGATCAAATCGGGCCAATGACTCGCAACGTGAAAGATAATGCATTAGCTTTAACAGCAATCAGTGGCTATGATGAAAAAGATGGCACATCTTCTGGTGTTTCTGTTCCTAATTTTGCCGAAGGATTAACTGGCGACATCAAGGGGATGAAGATTGCTTTACCAAAAGAATATCTTGGCGAAGGAGTCGCTCCTGGCGTAAAAGAAAACATTTTGAAAGCGGCAGAAACTTTCCGTTCATTAGGCGCAACTGTAGAAGAAGTAAGTTTGCCACATTCAAAATATGGGGTAGCAGTCTACTATATCATTGCCTCATCAGAAGCAAGTTCCAACTTACAACGTTTTGATGGTATCCGTTTCGGTTACCGTTCAGAAAATGTGAAGAACTTAGAAGATGTATATGTGAATTCACGTACTGAAGGTTTTGGTGAAGAAGTCAAACGTCGGATCATGTTGGGAACATTCTCATTAAGTGCTGGATATTATGATGCTTACTTTAAAAAAGCGGGTCAAGTTCGAACATTGATCAAACGTGATTTTGAAAAAGTCTTTGCAGACTACGATCTGATCATCGGCCCATCTTCTCCAACAGTGGCATTTGGTATCGGTGAAAACATCAATGATCCAATTACGATGTACATGAGTGACATCTTAACAATTCCTGTTAACTTAGCTGGTTTACCAGGAATGTCAGTTCCTGCGGGATTATCTGAGGATATGCCGGTTGGTTTACAAATCATTGGTAATTATTTTGATGAAAAAACAATGTACCAAGCAGCCTATGCTTTTGAACAAGCAACACAATTCCATAATCAAAAACCAGCAATTTTAGGAGGGAAAGGCGAATGAACTTTGAAACAATCATTGGGCTTGAAGTCCACGTTGAGTTAAAGACCAACTCAAAAATTTTCTCTCCAGCTCCTGCACATTTTGGAGCTGAACCAAACAGCAATACAAATGTGATCGACTGGGGATATCCTGGTGTTTTACCAGTAATGAATAAAGCAGCATTAGAATTTGGTATGCGAGCAGCACTCGCTTTGAACTGTGAAATTTCTAAAGACACACATTTTGATCGTAAAAATTATTTTTACCCAGATAATCCAAAAGCTTACCAAATCTCACAATTTGATCAACCCATTGGGCATGACGGTTGGATCGAGATCGAAGTTGAAGGTAAGAAAAAGAAAATACGGATCGAACGTGTTCACTTAGAAGAAGATGCTGGTAAGAACATGCATGGTATTGGTGGCTATTCTTACGTTGACTTAAACCGTCAAGGGACACCATTGATCGAGATCGTTTCTGAAGCTGATATGCGTTCACCAGAAGAAGCCTATGCTTATCTAGAAGCATTGCGTTCAATCATCCAATTTACTGAAGTTAGTGATGTGAAAATGGAAGAAGGTTCTATGCGCTGTGATGCCAATATTTCTTTACGACCTTATGGACAGGAAGAATTTGGAACAAAAGCAGAGTTGAAAAACTTAAACTCCCTTTCATTTGTTAAAAAAGGTCTAGCCTTCGAAGAAAAACGTCAAGCAAAAGTCTTACTTTCTGGTGGAGAAATCCAACAAGAGACACGACGTTTTGACGAAACAACTAATAAAACAATTTTGATGCGTGTCAAAGAAGGTTCTAGCGATTATCGTTATTTCCCTGAACCTGATATTCCTAAATTTATGATTGACGATGAATGGATCCAAAAAGTGAAAGCAAGCTTGCCGGAAATGCCTGCTTCTCGTCGTCAACGTTATATCCAAGAATTAGGGTTACCAGAGTATGATGCAATGGTTCTAACTCTATCAAAAGAAATGTCTGACTTCTTTGAAGCGACTTTAGAGAATGGTGCGGATGCAAAACAGGCATCTAACTGGTTAATGGGTGAAGTATCTGCTTACTTGAACAGTGAGAAACTAGAATTAGCTCAAACGAACTTGACTCCTGAAAATCTAGCAGGCATGATTCGTCTGATTGCAGATGGTACGATTAGTTCTAAGATTGCGAAAAAAGTATTCCGAGAATTGATCACAAATGGTGGCGACGCACAAGATGTCGTTGAAAAAAATGGTTGGGTTCAGTTGTCTGATCCAAGCAAACTATTACCAATTATCAACGAAATCTTAGATAATAACCAACAATCAGTAGATGACTTCAAAAACGGAAAAGATCGTGCGGTTGGTTTCTTAGTAGGACAAATCATGAAAGCAACTAAAGGTCAAGCCAATCCAGGTGTCGTTAATAAACTGTTGCAAGAAGAATTAGCAAAACGCTAGGAGTAGATCATGAAAAAAGCTCGTGTTATTTATAATCCAACTTCTGGCAAAGAATTGTTGAAAAAAAATCTAGCGGATATCCTCCAAGCCTTGGAGGATTCTGGCTATGAAGCAAGTGCGTATGCGACAACACCAGAAAAAAATTCTGCCAAAAATGAAGCAAGAAGAGCAGCAGAAAATGGATTTGATCTGGTGGTAGCTGCGGGAGGCGATGGGACAATCAATGAGGTTGTTAACGGTATTGCACCGCTTGAGCATCGTCCTAAAATGGCGATTATCCCAGCAGGTACTACTAACGATTACGCACGTGCGTTAAAGATTCCACGGGATGATATCAAAGCCGCAGCTGAAGTTATCAAGAAGAATCAGACGGTTAAGATGGATATCGGTCAAACGGAAGATAGCTACTTTATCAACATCGCTGCGGGTGGTTATTTAACGGAGTTAACTTATGAAGTTCCTTCAGAACTAAAGAGTATTTTCGGCTATTTGGCATATTTAGCTAAAGGAGCAGAGATGCTGCCTCGAGTGAAACCAATCAAAATGCGCTTGAAATATGATGAAGGAGAATACATCGGGAATGCCTCTATGTTCTTTTTAGGACTCACTAATTCAGTCGGCGGGTTCGAAAAGATTGCTCCTGATGCCAAGCTAGACGATGGTAAATTTTCATTAATTATTGTCAAAACAGCGAATATTTTTGAAATTTTGCATATCGCAGCCTTGATGTTGAATGGTGGGCGCCATGTAGATGATTCTCGAGTGATTTATACGAAAACCAGCAGTTTGTATGTCGAAACAGAAGACGATATCAACCGACCGGTCATGATCAACTTAGACGGCGAATATGGTGGAAATGCACCTATGCACTTCCAAAACCTTCATCAACATATTGAATTTTATGCAAACATCGACCAAATTCCAGATGAAGCAATTACTGGTTCCGAAGAGGAGTTAGAAGAGGTCAGCAAAGAATTTGTCAAAGAAGTTGAGCGTTTGACTGATGAAGACATAGACGGTGACGGCAAGATTGCAGATAAAGAAAAATGACGTAAAGGGTGGGACAAATGATCGTTCCACCCTTTCGTATGATAAAAATTAATTCTTATTTATTGAAGATCATTATGTAACAGTATGTTATTTTTCTTTGTTGAATCTAAAGCAGACGGACGAAAGATTGACAATTGGATCGTAAATGAAGTGAAGGCATCAAGTGAATAAATGGACTTGCCAAAAAAAGGCTCTATGTGCCTAAAAAAATGTCCTGAAGCAACCCGGTACCAAGTCCCTATCCAATAAAACACAAATGATCGTTTTTTGGATATGACCGTAGTACTAAAAGCAAAACTGCTTCAGTTACAAACCTAAATGAGGAGTTATTATGAAAGAGAAACTATCAGTTAAAAAAAATGAACGTTACACATTAGATATTATCGATTTAAGTTATGAAGGTATGGGCGTAGCTAAAATCGATGGCTATCCTTTGTTTATTGAAAATGCATTGCCAGGCGAACGAGTGGAAGTGCTGGTAGTGAAAGTTGGAAATAAATTTGGTTATGGAAAAGTAGAAAAATGGCTAACTGAATCACCAGACCGTCAACCATTAAAGGATAATCGCCTTCTACGGACAGGAATTGCTCCTTTAGCACATTTGAACTATGAGCAACAATTACTTTCTAAACAAAAGCAAGTGGAAAATGTCATGAGCAAGATCGCAAAGATGCCAGAGGTTGACATTTTACCTACCATCCCAATGGAGAATCCTGTTGGCTATCGTAACAAAGCGCAGATTCCAGTGAGAAGAATGGATGGTCGTCTAGCAACTGGTTTTTATAAAAAGAATAGTCATGAACTAGTTGAAATCGAGGATTATTATATTCAAGATCCAGCAATCGATGAAGCTATCAAACGTGTGAGAGATATTTTGCAACGTTTCCAAGTACGTGGTTATAACGAGGCGAAAAATGAAGGACAGATCCGTCATATTATCATCAGAAGAGGTCATTACTCTCATGAAATGATGGTCGTTTTAGTTACACGAAAAGAAAAATTCTTTAAAGGTAAGGAAATTGCGTCTATTATTCATGAAGAATTGCCAGAAGTCGTTTCAGTCATTCAAAATATCAACGAAGAGAAAACAAACGTGATATTAGGCGATAAAGAGAAGGTTCTTTATGGTAGAAGTTATATTGAGGATCAACTATTGGGCAAAACTTACCGTATTTCCTCAAAATCATTCTATCAAGTGAATACTGAACAAACGGAAAAATTGTATCAAACAGCCATTGAATTTGCAGCGTTACAAAAAGAAGATACCGTCATTGATGCTTACTCTGGTATTGGAACGATCGGTTTATCTCTAGCTGATAAAGTTAAAGAGGTCTATGGCATGGAACTTGTTCCGGAAGCGATTGAAGATGCACAATTCAATGCATTAACAAACAAAATTGAAAATGCTCATTACGAAGTAGGTAAGGCAGAAACAGTCATGAAGAAATGGCAAGACAAAGGGGTCAAACCATCTGTGATCGTTGTCGACCCGCCAAGAAAAGGATTAGATGCACGTTTTATTGCGTCAGCCATTGACATGGCACCTGCGAAATTAGTATATATCTCTTGCAATCCAGCAACTTTTGCCAGAGATGCAAAGTTATTTGCTGAGTCAGGCTACGAAGTGAAAAAAGTACAACCAGTCGATTTATTCCCACAAACACATCATGTGGAATTAGTGGCGCTATTAGCACCTAAGGGATAATTCAAACTTAGTGAATCATGTAAAAGAATCAGAAAACTAGAAAATGATAACGTAGCTGACAATCATGAAGAAAGGGGTGCAAGATGGATACAAAGGAAAAAATGCTTGAATTGATCAAAAAGAAACAAGGTGGCGGACGTTCAAAAAAAATGGCCGAGCCTAAAAATGATCGACGGAATATGCGAAAAGGACCAAAAATTTATAATAAATAATTAAAAAGAATCAACACGAAACTAAAAATCGTGTTGATTCTTTTTTTTATTACTTGTTCAGCTAATGATCAATCATTGATTGGATAAGCTAATTTAAAAATGTATTGTTGTAGATCGAGCCATTCCTTTTTTGTAGGAAAATAAGAAAGTAAGAGTACTGGGCAAGGGCAGGTTGTATCTAGAAAATCATAATTGCAAACAACCAATGCAACCTCAGTTTCTAAAACCATCTTATGTGAAATAAATTTATTAGAGACAAAAAGAGGAACCACATTTTGTGGAAGCAATTGGCATACGAATCGAGTCAAATAGTCTTCTAATCCGGGTTCTCCTTGGAATGAAAATAAAATCGTCTGTTTTTTTTGGGTAGAGGAAGAGGTTAAATTGGCATAATGAATAATACTTAACGTTAAGGCGATATCTTGATAGTGGGTAACAGAAAAAGGTAATACATGTGTATACTTTTTTAAATAGTTCTGCCATTCTTTAAAAAGTTTTTTGACTTTCATAGGTACGCTGGTATGAAGTTCTAAAGTGATTCGCTCAAAATGAGAAGAGATTTTTGTCAGCAGACGCAGGTTGCTGAGATATCCTTTTAACTTTAGCAGGTCGACATTTGTGATAGTTGTAGAATTCTGTAATAGTCGTAAAAATGGTTCATACTGTTCTAAGGTTGGAATATCTTCTGGATAGCACAGATTCAAAGTTTTGTTAGCTGGGTAGTAAGAAACACAATGTAAGCGTATGAGGTAAGACCAAACAATTTCCTCCTCGGCTACTTGGGTAATACCAAATCTACTTTTAAAATACTTTTTAAAAACCGATTTAAACTGAATGAAACTTGTTCTTGCCTTAATTTCTTTACATAAGGACGGTTCGAGATGAATCATTTGTTTATTTAATAAGCGCTGTTTTAAAATATTCATCCATAAGTTGATGCGAAAATAATTTGTTGCGATTTGCGTTGTCGCTTCTTGGAGTTCTTCGTATGTATTGTTGATTGTTTGATAAGAATGATTGGTCGTAAATGTTTGTCTAAAACCATGGTAAAACTCAAATAAAAAGTAACGGATATCTGCTTCATTTCCTAATAAATCTAATTGTTTAGTCAATAAAGTAAGGCGATAAAATTTTAATTCTTTGTTAATATGGCGAATGGTCTTTCTCAAAACTGAATGCGAGAGATGAAACTGTTCGGTGGCAGTTTGGAATGAATGAATACGACCTCGGTAGATTTCGTCAATCAATTTATAAACAATTGTATCTTTAGCAATCTCCATGACAATGGAATCAATCGTTTTGAATGTAGACACCATCAATCGGTAACCGATCTTTTTATAATATTTGATGGTCATTCCCTTGGGAAGTAATTGTTGTAAAGAATCAATATCCGCGCGAAGTGTCGGTGCTGTTGTTTCAAGTTCTTTCACTAGTTTTTCAGTTGAAGAAATCGAATCACATTTATGTAAATAGTAAAGAATTCTTATCTGCCGCTGTAATTGCTTGTTATTTAATAATCTGAAAAATAGGTTATTCATTCTTATTCCTTCCCGACTTTAATTAAAAGCCGCGTAATTTATTTAGTGAAATCTTTTTTATTTTAACTTGAATAAACGATGAGCTCAATTTTTTTACTAATATTTTTTTTGAAAGAAAAAAATAGAAAACTTTTCCTTCAAGTAATCGTTGATTATATAAATAGCTTTTATTTTAAAAACATGGTGAATTTAGGGGGAAAATCAATGAACAAGAAAAAGTTAGTCAAATGTTCGTTAGCGATTTGGTTGGCGACACAATCTCTGCTTCATCCGTTTTCTTATTCTTATGCCGAAGAATGGAGTAAACCAGACGAAGAGCAAGTACAAACAGCAACTAGTTTAAACGAACCAGGAGGTAAAAACGATCTGGTCGAAAATCCATTAGAAACAATGATCCAGGAACCTGATGAAAATCAGCCAGAGTTAGAAGAGTCAATGACAGAAGTTCCGCAAGAAGAACTGGTAGAGGAATCAGAGAGCCTTGATCAACCAACTGAAAGTCAATCAGCTGTTGACTTAGATCAGGATCAATTGACGGAAAACACAGAACAAGAGGAGACGCTTCTCAACACTGCCACACCTACAGAAGAATCCACCGATATTGCCAGTGGTGTTTTCGGAACTTGTTCTTGGCGAATCGATGCAGAAGGTACATTATATATTGGAGGAGGCACATTGGGAGAAACACCGGTTACGTTTTTTCCTCCTTGGTTCAACAGCTATCGATTTAAAATAAAAAAAATGGTATTCACTGGACCAATGATTGCTCCTAAAGAAACTCATCGCTTATTTTATGGATATAGTAATCTTTTGTCCATTGAGAATTTAGCTTATTTAGACGTAAGTCAAGTAACGGATATGACTTCCTTTTTTTCTGACTGTCGTGTACTAAATGGCGTTGATTTGTCAGGATGGGATACGTCAAATGTCACGAATATGTCTAATATGTTTTTTGAAGCATTTGACCAAACAGAGAATCTCATTCATCTTGATCTTTCAAGTTTCGATACAAGTAATGTAGTTGATATGAGTGGCATGTTCAGTCGATGTACCAAAGTACAATCAACCGATCTTTCTAGTTTTGATACGAGTAATGTTGTCAACATGAACAGAATGTTTTTTGCTTGTAATGAATTAATTACCTTAGATATCGCTCACTTTGATACATCAAATGTGGTTTATATGTCACGTTTATTCGCTGAATGTAAGAAGTTGCGCTATGTGGATGTCTCAAATTTCGATACATCAAGTGCGATTGATCTTTCAGTGATGTTTCGTTTGAATTATGAATTAGAGAGTGTGGACGTTTCTAATTTTGACACCAGTCTAGTCCAAGCAATGAGATACATGTTTGCTAATTGTGAGTTACTAGAGACGATCGATGTGTCTAATTTCAATACAGAGTCTGTGAATTATCTGACATATATGTTCTTAAATTGTTCGAAAGTAAAAAAATTAGATCTTTCTTATTTTCAGTTTGAGGATCCCGTAGAAATGGCAGAAATGCTGGCTGGAACAACGAGCCTCAATGAATTGACTCTTGGTAAAGGCTATCGTTTTGTAGATTCAGCCAATCTTCCTGCTATTCCAGTAGAAGATGGAAACACTGGTTATTGGCAAAACGTTGGTTCTGGAACGGTTACGAACCCTGCTGGGGAATACGTGCTAACTTCAGAAGAATTGATGACGAACTATACAGGAGCGATGGCAGATACGTATGTTTGGCAGAAAGAGCCAAACTATGAATCAATTTTAGCCAAAGATTCGACGCTTTACCTTGGTGAAACCTGGGATCCACAGGATAATTTTATTTCAGCAACAGATAAGGAAGGAAATCCCATTCCATTTGATATGAGTATGGTCAGTGGAACAGTGGATACCTCAGTAGTAGGAGTGACACCGATTACTTATACTAATGGTAGCGCTGCTCAAGTCATTCATGTAACAGTAAAAGAAAACAAGGAGAGCATTCAGGCCAAAGACTCAGTTATTTATGTGGGTGATTAATGGGATCCACAAGCTAATTTTGTTTCAGCTACTGATGAAGATGGGATGCCTCTAGCGTTCACTCCAAAAATGGTGGAAGGTTCGGTGGATAGCCAAAAAACGGGCGATTATTTTGTGACGTATACCAACGGAATAGCAAGTAAGACGGTCAAAGTAACGGTCAAAGAGAACAAAGAAACACTCGTAGTTAAAGGTTCCACACTCTATGTAGGAGACAATTGGAATCCACAAGACAATTTTATTTCAGCCAATGATAAAGAAGGAAATCCCCTAACATTTGACCAGAAAATGGTTTCTGGTAAGGTGGATACGACAAAAGTTGGCGTTTATCCAGTGACCTATCAAAACGGTCATCAAAAGAAAACTGTTGAAATCCATGTGCTAGCTGAACCAACTAAAGAAAAACCAGATGCGGATACGAACCAATCGGGGGATAAAAAGCCAGTACCAGCAACGCCAAATGAGACAACGAATAACAACGATCAGAGAGATAAAAAAGATGAAAAAGACGAACAAGAAGAACAAGAAGACAAAAAACTACCTACTACAGGTTATCAAAAATCAAGTCTTTCTATGATTGGCATGGCTTGCTTCTTACTTGGATTATACTTTGTTTACAAAAAAAAGATAAACGTTAAATAAAGCGTAAATCAACTAGTCAATCTCCTCGTTTTACGTCATAATGTAAAAAAAGGAGATTGGCAAGATGGATAAAGAATTATTGATTATTGAATTGATGTCAGCAAAAGCAAAGATGTTGTCTATCATCAATCAACGAACGAAAAAAATGACATGGAAAATTGGGATGTATTTAATCGCTAACCTGTTGTTCTTTGGCGGATGGGGAAACATCTACCATCATTTAAAGCAGAATCATCCACATTCATTTAAAATGGAGCGAATCACTAGTTTGTACCATTTTTCAAGTTATGTTGACTTTGCGATAGGACTATTCTTGTTTTTACTCGTTGCTGTGCTATGGTTCAAAAAGAGGAACATCTCTCGGCATTATGATCAATGGCTGGAAAAACAAGTGGCGAATATGTTACATATTTCAGTTGGCTCTCAGGACGAAAATTATCTCTACTTGAGTGATCATAACAAAAAGGAGTTTACACTTGCGAAAAAGAGGCGTTATTTTCTGCTGCAAACGATGGAGGGTGTCTCACTTTTTCTAGGAGAACAACTTACTTGGTATGGCAGTAATCGATACTATGTTTTTATGCAAGTAAATGAACCGATAGACCGAAAAAACAAAAAAAGAATTGAGCCTTTTTACTCTCATTTAGCAATTGGAGTTGGAACACTCTTGTTGATTGGCGGGGGTGTTTATCAATTCATTAATGCAGGACCAGTAGCAACGAATGTACACTCTATGATGCAAAGCGAAGAAAAAGTAAGAAAAATGCCAACTTCGACTAATCAGGACGGTTTATTGAAACCTGTTCAAACATCCGTCAATTTGACCACTGAGCAAACGAATGACGTAAAAATAGACCCAGAAACACAAGCCTTGTATTTGACGACGAATCAAGGAAAAGACTGGCATTTCGTTCCAATTGCTGTGGACTGGTTGCGTTTTGGTGACTATACTTTGACTTCGGGTATTGTTGCAAAAGGGGAATGGATGGACAAAACATTTGATGTTTCTCCTACTTTTTCTTGGTTTATCTATTCACCTGATCAAAAAAACGTTTACCTATTATCATCAGCTGATAATGGGAAGACGTGGCAAAAAAGTCAGATTACAGATCAAGGCAGACAGGTTCGTTATCGTAAAGCAAACTTTTTCACAAACGATCAAGGCGTCATGGTATTTTCATCCTCTACAGGAATGTCTGCGGAAAGTCTAAAAATTTATACGACCAACGATAAAGGGCAAAGCTGGCAAAAAAGCGGCAGTACCATCGTAAATCAACCGATTCAAAATGTTAGTTTTGTGACGAAGACATTGGGTTTCCTTTCTACAAGAGAAAACATCTATTATACGAATGATGGGGGACTAACATTCAAAGAATCCTTGGCAGCTATCCCGGGTGAGTATCAATTGGGAGGGATCGATTTGTTCCAGTCACCAAATGAAGTGGTACAAGTAAGTGCCAATAAATTGGAAACCAAGTTTTACCTCCTAAAAAATGGATCGATCGATGCAGGGAAAATGTTTGCTTGTCTTTTTTATTCGACTGATGGTGGAGAAACATGGCAATTCGAACAACAATTATCGCAAGTAGAGAATCGCTAAAAAAGTTTAGATGAATTTCAACACCAAAAAGAAAATGGCGTAAGGAGAGACATTGACAATTTATGTAAGTGAAAGTTCTCTATGTAACGATTGAATTTGTGAATAAGAGAGATTGAAAGAATAGACCCATAAAAAAGAGCCTTGGAAAAAAGTCCAGGCTCTTTTTTATGGGGTTTAAAATAGGTAAAAAGTGTTCAAAATTACTTAGGTCAAAGCGTACTTTTCACAACCTCTTTTATGTGATTTGAAATTGGCTATTATATAAACTAGCATAAAGTGTTGGTTTGCTTAATAGTGACTGATGAGTTCCTTGTTCAATAATATTTCCATTTTCCATCACTAAAATCAAGTCGGCATTTTCAATCGTAGATAACCGATGGGCGATAATAAAGCTGGTTCGGTTTTCTGTGACAGCATTCATTGCTTTTTGGATCATTGCTTCGGTGCGGGTATCCACGCTGGAGGTTGCTTCATCTAAAATAACTACGGAAGGATTCGCCAGCAATACCCGAGCAATGGTCAGTAGCTGTTGTTGTCCTTGTGACAACGAACCATTTTCACTTGAAATAATCGTATCATATCCTTCAGGTAACGTACGGATGAAATGATCACATTGGGCAATTTTGGCAGTCGCAATGATTTCGTCTCTGGAAGCTTGCTGTTTCCCATAAGCAATATTATCTGCCACTGTGCCTTCAAAGAGCCACGTATTTTGCAAAACCATCCCAAAGTGTTTACGTAACTCACTACGAGAGAATTTCGTGATATCGATTCCGTCGAATTCGATTCTTCCATGGTTTAGCTCGTAAAATCGCATGAGTAAATTGACTAATGTCGTTTTTCCTGCCCCAGTTGGTCCCACGATTGCAATTGTTTGTTTTGGTTTAGCCGAAAAGTTGACATTTTCCATCAAGATCTTATCTGGACTATAACCAAATCGAACATCTTTGAACCTGATTGAACCAGCAGGCTGGTCAAGTGATGTTGTATTTTCGTGATCAGAACGCTCATTTTGTTCATCCATAATCTCAAAAATACGATCAATCGCCGCCATAGCAGATTGTAACGAATTGATGACATAAGAAGCGGTCGAGATCGGCTCAGAGATTTGATTGATGTACTGCAGATAAGCTTGTAACAATCCTAGTGTGAGTCCACCAGATATTACTAAGATCCCACCTAAGACAGCACTTAAAATGAACGCTGATTGATTGATCAAGCGAATCGCTGGATAGATGGCAAAGTTCATGAATTGCGCTTTTTTAAATGCTTGGTACTGTGAATGATTTACTTGACGGATCGACTCGATCGCTTGATCTTGTTGATTGAATGTTTTGATGACCAAGTTACCTGCAAGATATTCTTCCACTTTATTATTTAATGAACCTAGTTCTGTTTGATTGTCATCAGAAATCTTTTTGTTTTTATTCGCAAAGAGTTGAGTGACCCATGAACTACCAACGATCAATAAAAGAATCAGTAACGTCAATTTGCTGTCAATATAAAACAGCATCAAAATTGAAAATAAAATCGTTACGATGGAAGTGAAAAATTGATTGATCCCTGTTAGCAAGACTTGTGCTAGTTGATTCAAACCAGTCGTTGTTCGGCTGATGATATCTCCTACCTGATGCTGATCAAAGAAGGCCATTGGTAATGTTTTGAATTTCTTGGTCATTTCTTTTCTAACATTAAGTGTGATTTTTTCACTCAATGAAGCCATTGCGTATTCTTGAATGAAAGAAGTAATACTACTTAAAAAAGAAAAAACGAGTAATAAAACAACAGGGAACAAAAGGGCATCCTTGACATCATGAAATGTCATTTCAGCAATCCCGATCGTACGGATTCGACTTAAAAGCTGATCGATACCAACGCCCATGATCATCGGCATTGCAACGACCATCAGGTTACCGATTAAACTACATAATAGTAAGCCATAAAATGTTTTGTGATCAGATTGGATCATTTTCCAAAAGCGGATCAAACTATGTTTATTCATTTTTACATCAGTTGTTTTCATATATTCCCTTCTTTCAAAATCCCTTGTGATTTAGCAAATTCCTGATAAGAAAGACAAGTAGCAAGGAGTGTTTCGTGAGTTCCTTGTCCCACGATTCGGCCATTGTCTAAAACGATGATGTGATCAGCGTTCATGATTGTACTCAATCTTTGAGCCACAATGATCAATGTCTTATCAGCCATTTCTTCATGGAGGGCTGTTCTTAGTTTTGCATCCGTCTTGTAGTCCAAAGCAGAAAAGCTATCGTCGAAAACATAGATATCTGCTGGTTTGATGAGCGCTCGTGCAATACACATCCGTTGTTTTTGTCCGCCAGAATAATTATCTCCGCCTTGTGCAACAAAACTAGCTAATTTTTTTGGCAATTTATCCAAAACTTCCTCTAATTGTGAAATACGTATAGCTGAGGTCAATTCTTCTTCTGTTGCATGCTCATTACCCATTTGCAGGTTTGATAAAATTGTTCCACTAAACAGAAACGCTTTTTGCGGAACATAGCTGATTTTTGAGCGAATCATTTCTTGTGTTAATTGTTGAAGTGGTTTCCCCCCTAATGTAATCTGTCCACTGGTCACATCATTCAAACGAAGAAGCAATTTGGCAATTGTACTTTTACCAGAACCAGTTCCGCCAACGATGGCAGTTGTTTTGCCTTTAGGTACCTTAAAATGGATATCTTCCAATACAGGTTCCGAATCTTTGGTATAACTGAAAGAAACGTGTTCAAAAGATAACACATGCTCATCATCCATATTCAGCGAAGCTGTTGATGGATTTTCCGGATCAATGATCTCAATAGGTTGATTCAACACTTCTTCGATCCGCCGAAGAGAGGACATCGATTTTGGAACGACGACTAACACCATAGCTGCAGTCATTAGATAAGCCAACGTGAGCATCGAATATTCGACGATGGCAGTAACAGTCCCGATCTGTAGTGTACCTTCACTGACCAACGAACCACCAAACCAAAGAATGGCGCTGTATACGATCCCCATTAATAAAAATGCAATCGGAGTGACCCAAGCAAATACGCGATTGACTCGGATCATCTGTGTGGCATACTTCTCAAATGTTTGATTGGTGCGCTTCTCCTCATAGTCTTGATTGTTGAAGGCTCGAATCATATTCACACCTGTAAAAAATTCCCTTAAAGTCACTGTGATACGATCCATTTTTGGTTGAATACTGAGAGATAGAGGGGTTCCTTTTTTCATTAAAATGTAAATAACGACAGCATAAATAAACACAGAAATCAATGTAATCAACGTCAATGTCATGGAATATTGAAGCATCATGACAATTGTAAACACCGCAATGATTGGTGCAGGTAAGATCATTTGTTGGATATTATCTACATCATTAGTCATTCGAGTCAGGAGTGAGGCACTTCCAAATTCATCTGCATCTTTCATCGATAATTGTTGGAACTTATCAAAATAGGTTTCCCTTGTTTGATAGCCAAATTTTGCAGACACTAGTGCAGAAAAATAGCTAGAAGCAATCGCTGAAAAAGTACCTAGCAAGGCTACGAATACCATTTGTAGACCAATGGTATAAATTTTACTGTTTTGACCAGTAACTATCCCTTCATCAATTAATGTTGCCACTAATTTAGGGACACCAAGTGTACCCATGATTTGTAAACAGACGAATAAAAAAGTCATGCCTACGATTTTTTTATTCTTCCATAGGAATTGTTTAAGTAATGTCATTTTGTTTCCTCCTTTTACTAGACAATAATGAATTTTACACCTTAAAGTTACTTGAAGGTCAATAGAAGAAGCGGTAAAATTAACAAGAGGTGAGCGGAAATGCCAAAACTTTGCACAATCGGAGAAGTCTCGGAACTACTAAATGTACCAAAGTCAACGATTCGTTTTTGGGATGAGCAAGGGTTAATCCATTCTCTACGCCATGAAGAAAACGGGTATCGGATGTTTAATATTGATGATATTTTTCAGATCTATGACATCAATTTCTATCGAAAATTAGATGTTCCAATCAAACAGATGAAAAATTTATATGGAAAAACGATCGAAGAACATTATGCAACGATTGCAGAAACAGAGCAGCGGATTAAGCAAGAAAAAATAAGTCTGCAAAAAAAACATGAAGAAATCTTGGCTCGAAAAGAACAATTAAAACTTATGATTGACAATCGAGGCATTACCAAAGAAACAATTCCTTTTGCGGCAATCGTCATAGTGGATTCCGACGACATTTTAGATTCGAAAGCCTATCTTGAAAACTATGCCAGCTTCGGTGGGTATTTTGATTTTTCGCTGAGCGATGAAATGATTTATGGCTTCTGTACAGACCAAACATCAGCCACAATTCCACTGTCTAAAATTGTTTGGTACAATCAGCCTGGTAAAACTTATCATCGATTTTTATTACAAGTGGAAGTCAATCATACCGAAAAGAACAATATCGAAGAAGTAAGATTAACATTAGCTCAACGAGGGTATCAAACAGGAAATGTGATTGGACAGTATCTGCTAACGAAGCAAACGGAAGAAGGAGTCTATCATGAATATTATTTAGGATGGATCGAAAGCCAAAAAGTAGAAGCTGATTTAACAAATGAGGATAAGCAAAAGTAGACGAAGAAGGAGCGGGAAAGGATAGTTATCTCGCTCTTCTTCGTCTATTTGGTTAGGATTTATCAGGGTTAAAACTTTCTCTAATGATTAGTCGTGTAGGATAAGTGACAATGATCGGTTCCTCTCTCAAACCATCGATTCGCTCCACCGCTAATCGAACAGCAGACTGACCAATGGCTTTTGCATTGATCGCTACACTTGTTAAACTAGGAGATAAATCAGCAATCGCCTCGATGTTATCGAAGCTAACTAGAACGATCTCTTCTCCAATTTTTCGATTGTCTTTTTGTAATGCTCGATAAACACCTAATGCTAAAGGATCGCTGCCGATCAAAATGGCCGTCGGTAAATCATGTTTTTGTTTTTCGAGAAGTTTGGTCGCTAACTGCTCTCCGGATTCCTCTGTCCATTCTCCTAAATAATAATTGATCTGTTTGGTCAAATGATGGTCTTGCATGAAATGGCGGTAGGCTCTGAGCCTTTTTTCATTCTCAGTTGTTGATTTCCGACCAGCTTCGTTAATATCGATTTGATAACCACCAATATAAGCGATGTTGGTGTGCCCATTGTCTAAAAAAAGTTCTAAAACAGATTTAGTCATTCGTTCGAGATCCCCATAGACCATATCCACTTCTTGTTGGATATCTGGATTATCTACTACAACTAATTGTCGGTTCTGTTTCAATAAATCGGCGATTGCACCTTTATCGATCGTACCGACTACGATTATAGCACCTAATTGATCCAAATCTTTCCACTCGGTCGGGTTATCCGACATATTATAAATTCGATTCATGCCGATATGGAGTCGGCTGGCTTCTTCTTCTAGACCTGCTCGTAATTCTCGATAATAAATATCTTTTTCTTCGCTGGCTTTACTGATTGCTGAAATGACACCGATGGAAGGACGGCGTTTTTTAATATATTTTCGCTTGTTGATATCATAATTTAATGTGGCAGCTGCAGTGAAAATCCGTTGACGAGTAGCAGCAGAGACACTGATCGTTTTGTCTTCATTCAAAACTCTTGAGACCGTAGCAGGTGAAACATTGGCTTTTCTTGCGACATCTCTAATTCCAACCATAAAATGGCACCCCTTACAAAAAAATAAAAATTTTTATTGACATATTTGTTTAGTAAACAGTATACAGGAAATGTAACAAAAGTAAACGGTTACTATTTATTTGAGAGGTGAAACAATGGAACAAGTGATGAAGAATCAAAGAGTAGCTTTAATCACATTTGACGAACAGGAAAAAGTATTTCATCTATCCAATTCAGAAATTTCCTATATTCTTCAAATTGAAGAAAGTGAAGTTCTGGCTCATGTTTATTTTGGTAAAAGAATGACCCATTATCATAATCATAAAAAATATCCTCGCAGAGATCGTGGCTTTTCTGGGAACGTCCCCTTAAATGAAGATCGAACGTATTCAAAAGATACATTACCACAAGAGTATTCAGGGCACGGAGGGATGGATTATCGATTACCTGCCTTGATGATTCGTCGAGAAAATGGATCAAATCTGCTTGATCTACGTTATGAAAGTTTTCAGATCCAAGAAGGAAAGCCAAATTTATCTGGATTACCGCAAGCGTATATCAAGAATGATACAGAGGCAGAAACATTGATCGTGACGTTGAAAGATCGTGAAGAAAAGATTTACGTGGATCTTTCCTATACGATTTATCGAGAAAGAGCAGTGATTACACGTTCGCTGAAGGTAAGAAATGAAACCAATGATCCAGTGATGATTGAAAAAGCAGCCTCTTTTCAACTTGATTTTACGAATTCAGGCCGGTTTGATGAAGTGATTGCCTTACCAGGAGCGCATGTCAAAGAACGGCAGATGTCTAGACAAAGCATAACAGATGGCATCAAATCATTTGAAAGCCGTCGTGGTTCAAGCAGTCATCAGATGAATTCATTCATCGCCTTGACAAATCATGCAACAACTGAATTCACAGGGGAAGCGATTGGGATCCATCTTGTTTATTCAGGAAATCATTCCTTTGAGATTGAAAAAGATGCCATTCAACAATTTAGAGTGATCGGTGGAATCAATCCCTATAATTTTTCTTGGGAGTTACAACCATATGAAAGCTTCCAAACACCGGAAATACTCTTAACTTATTCTGATCAAGGGTTGAATGGGATGAGTCAAGTGACCCATCATTTATTACGGGAACGAGTAGCAAGAGGGCGATTCCAATACCAAGAACGTCCGATCCTAGTCAACAATTGGGAAGCGACTTATTTTGACTTTACGAGCAAAAAGATCGAAGCGATCGTTGATGAAGCAAACGAATTAGCGATAGAGATGTTTGTTTTAGATGATGGCTGGTTTGGGAAAAGAGATTCGGACCAATCTTCTCTAGGAGACTGGTTTGAATATCAAGGGAAATTGAAAAATGGCTTAAAAGGGATCGCTGACTATGTTCACCAAAAAGGACTAAAGTTTGGCTTGTGGGTTGAGCCTGAAATGGTTTCCAGCGACTCTCAATTAAATCGGAATCATCCCGAATTTATGATGAAAGAACCAGGTCGTCAACCATCAGCTTCTAGATCTCAACACGTCCTTGATTTTACCCGAAAAGAAGTCCGGCAGACGATTGAAACACAGTTACGGCATTTGTTAGACAGTGTGGAGATCGACTATATCAAATGGGATATGAATCGATCGCTATCTGATGTCTATTCGGTGTCATTGGGCAAACAAAACCAAGGGGAAGTTTTGCATCGTTATCTATTAGGATTATATGAGATGATGGAAAACTTAACAAACGACTATCCTCATATCCTTTGGGAAGGATGTTCTGGTGGTGGTGGACGGTTCGATGCAGGGCTGCTTTATTATATGCCACAGTCTTGGACTAGTGACAATACAGATGCGGTTGAACGCATCAATATCCAATATGGGACGAGCTTAGCTTATCCTATTTCAGCTATGACTGCCCATGTATCAGCTGTTCCTAATCATCAAACGGGTCGAGTCACCAGTTTAAAAACACGTGGAGATGTGGCCATGGGCGGGGTGTTTGGATATGAACTCGATCTAACAAAATTATCTAGTGAGGAAAAGCAGGAAGTAGCCGCACAGGTAGAATTTTATAAAAAAATCAGACAGACAGTCCAATATGGTGATTTCTATCGTTTACAAAATCCCTTTGAGCAAAATATTGCTTCCTGGGAATTTGTTTCAAAAAACCAACAGGAAGTCCTCTTATTTATAAATCGTCGGTTAGCAAATGCACAGCCCGAATTTCATGAGGTACGCCTTGTTGGACTAAGCGAAGAAAAACTATACCAGAACCAGATAGATGGCAAAGTATATTCAGGATCGGAATTAATGACAATAGGTCTTTATTTCCCAGATTTTTATGGCGATTTTCAAACAGAATTGATTCATTTTATGAGTATAGACGAAGGAGAATAGAAAAATGAACGCATTGATTGAATGGTTAGATGATCCGCAAGTGTATCGAGTAAATCAAAGGAAAGCCCATAGTGATCATGTTATTTATGGTGCTAAAGAAGAAGTGGAAACAGGAAACACCAGAATCCAATCGCTGAATGGGAAGTGGCAATTTTGCTATTCCCGTAATGCTTTAGAACGTCCAGTGAATTTTTTTGAAAAGGAATTTGATAACAGCAGCTTCGATCAGATTGATGTTCCTGGGCATATCGAACTAGCAGGATACGACAAGATCCACTACATCAATACGATGTATCCATGGGAAGGGCATGAGTTTAGACGTCCGGCTTATACAACCGCTAGTAAGGAAGAAGCCGAGGGGATGTTTTCTCAAGCCGATTATAACCCAGTTGGCTCATATGTGACGAACTTTACTTTAAATGAAGAAATGAAAGAAAAGGCGATCACCATTCGATTTGAAGGTGTCGAACAGGCAATGTATGTCTGGTTAAATGGGCACTTTGTCGGCTATGCAGAAGATTCTTTCACGCCTTCTGAATTTGATTTAACTCCTTATCTGGAAGAAGAGAATCGTTTAGCGGTAGAAGTCCATAAAAGAAGTAGTGCCGCTTTTCTAGAAGACCAAGATTTTTTCCGTTTCTTTGGGATTTTTAGAGATGTTTCATTGATCGCCAGAGGGAAAAATCATATAGAGGATATGTGGATCAAACCTCAAGTTGATCCCTCTTTTCAAAGCGGTTGGGTAGATATCGACTTGACTATTGAAAATCTTACTTCAAACGGAAAGCTACGTGTCCGACTCCTCAATTGCAAAGGAGAAGAGATCCATCAAGAAGAAGTGGGAATCGAAGAACAAATCTCGTTGCATATTCCAGTAGATAAAATTACTTTATGGGATCATTTTCAACCCAATTTATACATCGTCGAATTTGAAACGTTTGATGATACTGGGGTGACGGAGTATAGTTACTATCCATTTGGTTTTAGAAAGATCGAGATCAAAGAGCGGATCATTTATTTGAATGACCGACGTTTGATCATCAACGGTGTCAATCGACATGAATGGCATCCTGAAAAAGGAAGAGCTATCGATTTGATGGATATGAAGAAAGATCTAGAAATCATTAAACATGCGAATATCAATGGGGTTAGAACCTCACATTATCCAAATCAAATCCCTTGGTATTATCTTTGTGATCAGGCGGGTATTCACTTGATGGCAGAGACCAATCTGGAATCTCATGGTTCTTGGCAAAAGATGGGGGCGTTTGAGCCGTCTTACAATGTACCGGGGAACGTTCCTCAATGGCGGGAGATCGTTCTTGACAGAGCACAGACAAATTTTGAGACATTCAAGAACCATACGAGTATTTTATTCTGGTCTTTAGGAAATGAATCTTACGCAGAAGAGAATATTCGTTTGATGAATGATTACTTTAAAGAAAAAGATCCCGATCGCCTTGTTCACTATGAAGGGAATTTCCCTAATCCTGCATTCGAAGATTCGATTTCTGATGTCAAGAGTTGCATGTATGCTACGCCAACAGATATCTGTGATTACCTTGAAAATGATGGGAAAAAGCCTTTCATTTTATGTGAATACATGCATGACATGGGGAATTCTTTGGGAGGATTGAATTCTTACATGGAATTATTAGATCGATACCCAATGTATCAAGGTGGCTATATTTGGGACTTTAAAGATCAAGCGATTCAAGTGATCGATCCATTGACGAAACAAAAAGTAATGAGATACGGTGGGGACTTTGATGATCGTCCAAGTGATTATGAATTTTCAGGTAACGGGATCGTCTTTTCTGATGGTCAAGAAAAACCGGTATTACAGGAGGTAAGGTATTATTATGGAAAATACAGCGATTAAAATGAAGATTATTTATGGAGATTGTACATTTGCTTTAAAAGGTGAAGGATTTCATTATATCTTTTCCTATACAAGAGGTGGGTTGGAATCCTTAAATAAAAATGGGAAAGAATGGTTGTATCGAGAAACGCTGCCGACGTTTTGGCGGGCTTTGACGGATAATGATCGAGGGAATGGGTTTGGCTATCGTTCGTCCATGTGGCTAGGGGCTGGGATGTACCCGAAAGTAAAAAATGTTCAAGTTTCCATTGATCAAAAACCAATCGAACAGCCAATTGCTCCGATCAATAATCGCTATTCCAATCATGAATATGCGCAATCAGCAGCGATCAAATTCACGTTAGAAATCAATACGGTGCCCAAAACAGAAGTCATAGTCAACTATGAAGTACAATCTGATGGGGAAATGAAAATTTCTGTCTTTTATCATGGACAGCAAGGACTGCCTGAATTACCTTTATTAGGTTTTCGCTTTATTATGCCAACCAAAGCGAAATATTTTGAATATGAAGGACTATCAGGAGAAACGTATCCAGATCGAATGGCAGGAGGAATCGAGGGTACTTATAAAGTAACTGGTTTACCAGTGACTCCCTATCTCGTGCCACAAGATTGTGGTGTCCATATGAAGACGAAATGGCTAGAAATCACTAGAGATTCTACGATGAATAATGCGGATCAAGGAAAGGAGGAATTTTCATTACGCTTTGAACAAGTGAACGGCGATTTTGGATTTTCAGCTCTCCCCTATAAAGCCGAAGAATTAGAAAATGCCACACATCTTGAAGAGTTACCACCAGCTAGAAGAACCGTCTTAGTGATTCAAGGGAAGGTACGTGGTGTAGGAGGAATCAACAGCTGGGGAGCAGATGTTGAAGAGGCGTATCATATTTCAGCGGAAGAAGACCATGAATTTAGTTTTATCGTGAAGTAAAGGTCGTGAAAGAAGCGGTCAGCTCCGAGCAAATAAGAGGCAATTTTTTAAAACACCTTTTCATGTTAAAAAAAATTTAGGCTTATTTCAAGGAGCTGATGCTTGAATGCTGTCTATCTAGAGAAAGGAAGGATTGATAGCTAAGTATCGGTAAAGAACAATAGCTTTTCATATTATTAGCAGACACGAAAAATATAAAACCATAGACAAATAGACGTTGCTTTTCTAAAATCATCTATCTTAGAAGGGCAACGTCTATTGCTTATAAGTATCAACTAACTGAATTGTTTATTTTTGAATTAACTGATTAATGGCAATGTGATTTTTACCGTTGTACCAACACCCATAATCGATTGGATCTGCAATCCATACTCTTTGCCGTAAAGCAATTTGATTCGTTCGTTCACATTCTTGACTCCGATTCCAGAAAAATAGTCCTTGTTTTTTTTCTTTTGATTTGTATCAAATCCATCACCGTTATCTACGATTTCAAAGATCAATTGTGTTTCATGAATTTTTCCGAATAAAGTAATAAACCCACTTTTTTTTGTTTGAAAAGCATGTAAAAAAGCATTTTCAATAATTGGCTGGATCATCATATTGGGCACTTTAAAAGGGTATAGTTCATCGGGGACCATGATCCGAGTGGCGATATCATCACCATATCTCAATGAAAGAATATGGATATAGCTTTGCACACTTTTTAATTCTTCTTCGACAGTGATTGTTTCTGCTTTTTTCCCAATGGTACTTCTCAACAAATCAATAAAATGATCGATTCCATGAATTGCTTTTTGATTTTCTTTTTGTCAGATCAAAAATTTTAGACTAGTTAACGTATTGTAGATAAAGTGAGGCTGGATTTGGGCTTGCATCGTTTGAATCTCTAATTGGCGTTTTTTCTTTTCGTTTTCAATTGAAGTAAAATAGTTCTCATCGATCGTTGTTAACAGTTGATTGATTGTAGTGCCTAAAGTCTTTGTTTCGTAGGTCCCTTGAACGTCTACTTGGGTATTATTAGGAATTTTTTTGATATGTTTTAAGGACTGAATCAAGGCATAAATCGACTTCGTCTGACGGTTCATATAGCGAAAGACAATAGCACCAACTACCATTAAAGTCATCAAATTAAAAAGGACGATCGGAACAATCAGTCCCATTTGATTGACTAGTGAACGAATATTTACTTTACTAATCAAAGCTAAGTTTTGTCGATATAATGGAACACGTGTTAAACGATTATAATCAACTGTTTTTGTTTCATTGGTATTTAAATCATTTAACAAGTTGGTTTTGGCACCAATCATGCCAGTTTCATTGGAGGTAATGATTTGATTTGCTTCATTGATGAGATAGATTTTGGAGACCTCCGAATGGATCGTTTCACTGAATAAATTCGCTAGCTCATCTGCAGTTATCGCAATGACAGCATACCCATAAATATGATTCAACGAGGAAGTCAATTTCTTAATGAATAAGATGCTGCTTTTTGTTTGGTCACGAGTAGTCAAACCAAAGTCGACAAAGAACATTTGGGTCGATGCTTTATGTGCCTTTGCTTTTTGTACGACATCAGATCTCATGAATGCCGCAGCATCCATACTGGCAAGCATCTCGTTTCCAACGAAGGTATGTCCACTTTCACCATAGATCATCAGATCGTAATTGATGGAAGGAGAGATCGAAGTAAAGCTTCGGTTCATTTGTTGGATTGTTTTTACATTTGCGTAGTTATCTAACGAAGAGTGCGGATCGTTAGAGAAATAATTTTCGACTGCAGGGTTGTTAGCGACCATCGTTAAGGTATTTTCGATATTATCATTCAATCGTTCAAAATCACGTTGTATTTTGCCAAGCGTTAGTTCATTCGATTTATCAAATAGATGGATATAAGCGTTTTTGGATCGATCATAAATGAAGAAGGACAGAATAATCGCTTGAGTAAGAAGCGCAATGACTAGGACAACCAGTAGTTTTGTAACTAGTTCATACTCTTTGAATTTTTTCTTCATGTTTCAAACTTCCTTTTCGATATTGAGAAGGATTTAGCCCAGTTTCTTCCTTGAATACTCTTGAGAAGTAACCAAGTTCAGCAAATCCTACTTGGTAAGAGATTTGTGAAAGTGGCTCGGTTGTCTCAAGCAAAAGCCGTTTCGCATGTTGTATCCGGACTTTTTTTAGATATTTAGTGAAGCTAATCCCATATTTCTCGGTAAACATGGTAGATAAATAACTATAGGAAAAATGAAATTTTTCGGAGATGATTTGCAAGGAAATATCTTGATGATAATTTTCTTGAACATAATCATAGATCGCTGTCAGAATTTCTGAGTTTTCATTCTTTTCCGGCGTGCTCCAACGCATCAATTGAGTGATGATTTTAGTAAACGTAATGGAAAAATCTTCGATGGTGGCGACGTTCGTTATAAGTGTTGGTAACGTAATTTTTAATGTCGTCAATTCTTTCGTCCCTTGACCATCTTCTAAAGCATTGATGAGTGCGTAGAGACGATTGATTGTTTCGTGTTTTAAAAATAAAGGGTCAATTTTTAAAGCGATCAGAGTCTCAATCGCTGATTTCATTTCTCTGATAGCGGATACGTAATCTTTGTTGACAATCTTTGTTAAGTAGCTTTTCGTGCTCTGATCAAAGTGTGGAATCAAAGGGACTAATTGTTCTTCCGATACAACACCAGCACTTTTCTGATAAAAACGTTGTCCTTTGCCTAATTTTTTTAATCTTTGAAAACAATCGAACAGCTCACTTAGCTCTAAACAAGGGGAAATAATCAATAATGCATCAGATTTTTGCGCATATTCACGCAAAGAAGTCTGAATTTGTTCGAAACAATCCATGGAAGAAACATTTAGTAAGCAACCATATTCATAGTCGAGAGTGGTAAAAGGCTGACAATCAATCCAGGGTTCAGCTCGTTCTTCGTTACTTTTTAGAGAAGCTAGTGGAGCTAAATCATCCATTTCACTATAGACGATGTAAAATAACGGGAAACGAAAAGGATCGTTAGATATCGTTGTTTTTTGTCCAGAGAAATATTGTGTTAAAGCACTATCTAGAGAGAATTTAGAGTCTAGATTTTTTTTGCCTTTTTTAACCAAATGGTTCAAAGCAGAAAGCAGGTTTTCTGGATTCAATTTTGGTTTAAGTAAATAATCGGATACGCCTTCTTTAAAAGAGTCTTTCACTAGTTGAAACTCATCATGGCTTGATAACACTAATATTTGAATATCAGGCTTGCTTTTTTTTAAGAGGCGAGCAAGTTCAATCCCATCCAGTTCAGGCATGATAAGATCAGTAATGACAATATCAATATCATTAGAATGAATAGAGAAAAAATCAAGCGCTTCCAATGAGTTTGAAAAAGCGCCTTTAATTTGGAATCCGTGGTTTGACCAATCAACCAAATTGGCTATGCCATGTAAGATTGTTTTTTCATCGTCGATCAATAATAAATTAATCAAGCTTGTTCCCCCTTTTAAACAGTTTCTCTTTTTAAAATACGGTTTAATTGGCAGAAAAGCAAGATGAATTACTCAAAATAAAAAAAATTGAAATCTAAATTTGTGATTTTTTCTTATTTTGGGATATTTTTTGGAACTCTTTTAGAAATTAAGAAAACGATTACATTTTTTGGTATGATTCACATGTAAAG
>ERZ1034962.215-NODE-215-length-32587-cov-139.184987_pt1 | contig 32587 bp, 29 predicted proteins | sample MGYA00520696_ERZ1034962 | MGnify/ENA primary metagenome ERZ1034962 (study PRJEB33766, sample SAMN09781770) | gut metagenome | biome: gut microbiome | host: Homo sapiens | place: Madagascar | study: EMG produced TPA metagenomics assembly of the PRJNA485056 data...
CCATGGCTCTGGTATCTTTTGGTGCAAATGCTGCAAACCAGGGAAGTGGTACTGTAAATTTCAAAGGTGAAATCATTGATGCACCGTGTGGTATTGCGCCTGAATCAGCTGACCAGACTATCGATTTTGGTCAGATTTCCAAGGCGCATCTGAATGCTAAAGGTACGTCTGTCAAAAAAGACGTTAATATTAAACTGGTTAACTGTGAACTGGGTGCTGCGCAGAAGACTGTGCAGGTTACTTTTAAGGGTAATACAGTTGATGGTGCTAAAAAAATGCTGGGGGCTGCAAATACTGGCGCAGGGATTGTGATGGTTGGTCAGGACGGTCAGGATGTAGTATTCGGAACCGCCACTGCACCTGTATCGGTAGCGAATGGCAATAATACCCTGCATTATCAGGCATGGGTCACTGCGGTTGACGCGAATGCCCCGGCTGTCACAGAGGGCGCTTTCACTGCTGTTACTGACTTCACCCTGGCATATCAGTAATCGTTTCGCCCGGATATGATAAGACAGAGGCCTCAGGCCTCTGTCCTTCAGAGCTAAAGCGGCATGAGGAATAATGGATGCTCTGGCGCATAATTCTTTCGATAATACTTTTATGGAGCGGGGTACTTCACTCTGCTTTGCTGCCTTCTTTTCCCCCTTCGGGGATGAGCCTTCCGGAATACTGGGGAGAGGAGCATGTATGGTGGCATGGTCGTGCCAGTTTTAAAGGAGAGGTTATTGCTCCGGCATGTACGCTGGCAATGGAAGATACATATCAGGCAATCGACATGGGGATAACGCCAGTTCGCGATTTGCAGGACAGTTTTTCCGGTCCTGAGAAGCGTTTCCGGTTGCGACTACGTAACTGTGAGCTGGCGGGAACAGGTAAACGGGTTTATACGGCGAGCCGTGTCCGGGTGACCTTTGATGGTCTGCAGGGCGAAACGCCTGACAAATTCTCGCTGACCGGTCAGGCAGAAGGTATCAATCTGCAGATACTGGATAACCAGGGCTATCCGGCCCGTGTCGGTAAAGTGATGCCACCATTATTGCTGAACGGAAATGAAGAGGGACTGGATTACACCCTGCGGGTTGTCCGTAATGGTCAGCCGTTAAAGGCGGGGGATTATTATGCCGCATTACGTTTTAAGGTGGATTACGAATAACAGGGTGAACAGAAATAACAACCGGTAACAGACGGAAGCTTCCCGGTATTTAATTAACTATTCCGACAGAAGAACGGAAATTAAATCCTGCATGCAGGAGGGGGCGCTTTGTCTTTATTTCCGGGAGCAGTCTGTATTAAAGGTGGTGGCTGATAATGAAAAATAATACCTCTTTTGCTGTTAACGGCATTACATATGCGCTGCTGCTTTCCCTTGCAGGTGCACCGGCTTATGCCGTCGACTTTAATACAGATGTTCTGGATGCGGCAGACAGACAGAATATTGATTTTTCCCGGTTCTCCCAGGCGGGATATATCATGCCCGGGCAGTACCAGATGGAAATTATGGTGAATGACCAGGGGATTTCACCGTCGGCATTTCCGGTGACGTTTCTGGAGCCGCCGGTTTCCGGTCAGGACGGAAAGAAGCCATTACCGCAGGCCTGTCTGACGCCGGAGATGGTAAGCCGGATGGGACTGACCGTGGCTTCTCAGGAGAAGGTCACATACTGGAATAACGGGCAGTGTGCGGATCTCAGTCAGTTGCCGGGAGTGGAAATACGCCCGAATCCGGCAGAAGGGATACTGTACATCAATATGCCGCAGGCCTGGCTGGAGTATTCCGACGCCTCCTGGCTGCCGCCGTCCCGCTGGGATAACGGTATTCCGGGGCTGTTGTTTGACTACAACATCAACGGGACTGTCAGCAAACCCCACAAGGGGAAACAAACGCAGTCTGTTGGATATAACGGTACTGCAGGTGTTAATTTGGGTGCCTGGCGTTTCCGTGCAGATTACCAGGGAAACCTGAATCACACCACCGGCAGCGGGCAGGGAACGGACAGTCAGTTCACCTGGAGCCGTTTCTACGTGTACCGCGCCATCCCGCGCTGGCACGCAAATCTCACCCTGGGTGAGAACTACATCAATTCTGAGATTTTCAGCTCCTGGCGTTATACCGGTGCCAGTCTGGAAAGTGATGACCGCATGCTGCCGCCAAAACTGCGCGGTTATGCACCGCAGGTCTCAGGGGTTGCGGATACGAATGCGCGCGTAGTGATTTCGCAACAGGGGCGCATCCTTTATGACTCCACCGTGCCGGCTGGTCCGTTCACCATTCAGGACCTGGACAGTTCCGTGCGCGGTCGTCTGGATGTGGAAGTGATTGAGCAAAATGGCCAGAAAAAAACGTTCCAGGTTAATACTGCTTATGTTCCGTATCTGACCCGTCCCGGACAGATACGCTATAAGCTGATCTCCGGGCGCTCCCGTAGCTATGAACATGCCACAGAGAGGCCGCTATTTATTGCCGGAGAAGCATCATGGGGGATCAGTAATAAATGGTCGCTTTATGGTGGTGGCATTGTTGCCGGAGATTATAACGCACTGGCTGTTGGTATTGGTCGTGATCTCAGTCAGTTCGGGACATTGTCGGCGGATGTAACGCAGTCAGTGGCTCGTATTCCCCGGGAAGAGACAAAACAGGGAAAATCCTGGAGTCTGCGCTATTCCAAACGATTTGATGATGTGGATGCGGATATTCAGTTCGCAGGATACCGCTTTTCTGAACGTAACTATATGACAATGCAGCAATACCTGGATGCACGCTACCGTCATGATTTTACGGGACGTGAAAAGGAGCAGTATGACATTTCACTGAACAAAAGCCTTGAGGACGGCAAAACATCTGTCAGCCTTCAGTACAGCCATCAGACCTACTGGGATCAGCGAACGTCAAATTATTACACATTATCGCTGAACCGTTATTTCGATGCGTTTGGTTTAAAGAACATTTCTGCAGGGGTAAGTGCCTCCCGTTCCCGGTATTACCAGAAAGGAAGCAATAGTGGGGGAACATATAACGATTCTGTCTACTTACGCCTTTCTGTGCCGTGGGGAACAGGCACGGCCAGTTACAGCGGCAGTATGAGCAATGACCGTTACACCAATATGGTGGGATACAGCGATACAGTAAATGGTGGACTGGACAGCTACAGCCTGAATGCGGGGGTTAATACTGGTAACGGTCAGCCATCGCAGAGTCAGATAAGTGCTTATTACAACCACAGCAGTCCGCTGGCAAACCTTTCAGCTAATTTCTCTGCAGCAGAGAATGGTTACACGTCATTCGGTATGAGCGCATCCGGTGGTGCAACGATTACCGCGAAAGGTGCGGCCCTGCATGCAGGGGGCATGAACGGAGGAACCCGGCTGTTGGTGGACACCGATGGTGTCGGAGGCGTGCCTGTCGACGGCGGCCGGGTCTCCACCAACCGGTGGGGAATTGGTGTGGTGACGGATGTGAGCAGTTATTACCGCAACACCACCTCAGTGGACCTGAACAGGCTGCCGGACGACATGGAAGCCACCCGCTCGGTGGTGGAATCGGTCCTGACGGAAGGGGCCATTGGTTACAGGGAGTTTGAAGTCCTGAAAGGAAGCCGTCTGTTTGCCGTGCTGCGTCTGGCAGACAACAGCCATCCGCCGTTTGGTGCCAGCGTGACAAACGCGAAAGGTCGTGAACTGGGAATGGTGGCAGACAGTGGTCTGGCCTGGCTGAGCGGGGTGAATCCGGGTGAAACCCTGAATGTCGGCTGGGACGGCCGGACACAGTGTGTGGTGGATATCCCGGCAAAACTGGACCCGGCACAGCAACTGCTGCTGCCCTGCCGTAAGGCGAACTGACGGAACGAGAGGCTGACTGCCGGTCATCTTACACCGGCCGGCAGTCAGTAACCCCGTACAGGCATGAATCGATAAGCGGACGGTGTTGCACCACAGGCGACACCGGAACCAGAACTGAGAGAAGAAAAGATGCTGAAAATGAAACCGGCGCTGAAAAGAACGCTGATGGCGGTAGCGTGCCTGAGCGCAGTACCGGCAGCCCAGGCTGCCATCTCCCTGGACCGTACGCGTGCGATTTTTAACGGTGGTGAGAAATCGATGACGCTGAATGTGGCCAATGACAACAAACAGCTTCCGTACCTGGCCCAGGCCTGGATAGAGAATGAGAAGCAGGAAAAAATCACCACCGGACCGATTGTGGTTACCCCGCCGGTACAGCGTCTTGAGCCGGGGGCGAAAAGTATGGTCCGTCTGGCCGGCACCCCGGATATCAGCAAACTGCCACAGGACCGGGAATCCCTGTTCTACTTCAACCTTCGTGAAATTCCTCCGAAGAGTGATAAGGCGAATGTGCTGCAGATAGCCCTGCAGACCAAAATCAAGCTGTTTTACCGCCCGAAAGCCATTGAGGCGAAACCCAATGCAGTCTGGCAGGACCAGCTGGTGCTGAACAAAACCAGCGGAGGTTACCGGATTGAAAACCCGACACCGTATTACGTAACGGTGATTGGCCTTGGCGGCAGTGAAAAACAGGCGAAGGAAGGCGAGTTTGAGGCCGTGATGCTGGCACCGAAGTCCACGCAGACGGTGAAATCCGGAACATACAGCACGCCGTACCTGAGCTACATCAACGACTACGGCGGACGTCCGGTTCTGCAGTTCAGCTGCAGCGGAGACCGTTGTACGGCAGTGAAGAAATAAACGCGCAGTGACAGGATTAACCGGAGGTGCCGGAGATGAACAGGACAACAACAGGGCTCTGTCTGGCTGCGCTGCTGGTGAGCTGCAGCATGAACAGTGTGCTGCGGGCAGACGAGCTGGTCATGCGGGATAACTTCTTTGTCGCAGATGAGACCCGTCACCAGTGGGTGAATGAGCACAATGGCCGTACCGGGATGCTGACAGTCAGTGGTGCGCTGCTGTCATCCCCGTGCACGCTGGAGACGAATGAGGTGGAGCTGCCGCTGCAAAAAAGCACGGAAGGCATCATGACGCGTTATGTGCTGAAGCTGAATCTGCTGGGATGTGGTGACGGTGGTGCGGTGACCTCTGCCACTTCAGTGGCGGGGCGTGACAGCATGATGGTGATGCAGAGTGCCCTGCTGACGGGAGTGGAGGACGGCGTGCTGCAGCCGGAACAGCGGATGGTCAGCACGGGGCGTGCTGTTGTGTACGGTGGTGCGAACCAGTTCACTTACTGGCTGAGTGAGGCACAGCAGCAGGCACTGGCGGGTCAGCAGGCGACAGACCGTGCGCAGGGGAAACCGTACATGAACCCGCGGGACAACACGGCCCTGTTGCGTCTGCGGCTGGATTATGAATAAGAGAAGGGAGGTGGGGGGATGCAAGATAACCGAATATCCGGAGTGTTAATTTTTGCCCTGTTGACAGCGGTGGTACATCCTGTTTCCGGGCTTGCTTCTGAGCTGGGATTTAAGGGGAATCTGCTGGACAGGCCATGCCAGGTGGCGGCAGAGAGTTTGCAGCAGGAGGTGGTATTTAAAACGCGACCGGCAAAAGACTTCTGGTATTCACCGGGATATTCGCCTGCAGAATCTTTTTCTGTAAAGCTGGTTAACTGCCATCCATCCACTATGGGAAAAGTCGTCCATCTGACATTCGGTGGTGTATCTGAGCCGGCATTACCGGGTTATCTGCAGGTGGGGGGGGTGAATCGTGGGCGACTGGGGATTGGTATTCTGGATACGGATGGAGAAACTCTTTTGCCACTTGGCGGTAGCCATAATAAAGGAAACGGGACTGAGGTGACCCGGGAGAGTGTAACGCTGACGTATCGTGCCCGGGTTCAGGCAACGCCAGATGCTATCAGAAACAGAAGTGTGGAGCCGGGTGATTATGATGCTCAGGCAACGTTTGAACTTTATTACCAGTGAACACAATAAAAAGCGAATGATAAAGGAGCTGAAATGAAAGTCCGTAAATTAATGATTATGGCAGTCCTCTGGGGGGTGTTTATCACAGAAGGACAGGCGGTGGATAACCTGAAATTCAAAGGCAAACTTATTGTCCCTGACTGCACGGTGAATAATGGTAATCCTGTTGAGACAAATTTCGGGGATATTGAAATACAGACACTGGCTGCGGCTAATACGGGATATCACTGGGAAAATATCCGGGTACCTGTTAATTGTCCCTATTCTCTGGGAGCACCAAAAATCCGGCTGACAGGCAGTCAGGCTGCCGGGGCTCGTAACAGTATCAAAACCACCAGGTATGACACTGAAAAACTGGTGATTTATCTTCGTCAGGGGACGAAAGATAACCTGGGGAAAGAAATTAATCTGGGGAGTTACCAGAAGATTGCCGGTAATGCTATCAGTAATACCGGGGGAACGCAGTATGAAATCAGGCTGGCTGCGGGGGTGGGGCGTGAAGGTGGTATGGAGTTGCTGACTGCCGGATCGTTTGAGGCTTCAGCAAGTATGGAAGTACGTTACGAATAAGCGGATGCAGGGGGAGCATTCCGTGAGACTCAGGAAAAATATTCTGTTTTTGACGGGGATTTGTTATCTGTTTTTTTATTTCTGCGGATACGCAGAAGCTGCAGAGGATGATGGTGTTCCGGGGATTTTGCGTTATGCCCGTACTCTGGATAAACCTGAGGCGAAGGAAGGCAGTAAAAAAAACGGGGGGGACGGAATAACTGAACCCGGGAGAGTGTCGGTTAACGGTGCTGACCTGAAAAAGCGCCTTGCCCGTAGTGAGGAAGATATCAGGCAACTGAGACGTGAAAACAGGCATCTTCGTGAGAAGATGGCCGCGTCAGAAAGAAAGGGGGATAAACCGGATGGGGAGATGTCCCCGGGACAACAACGACAGAGCCTGCAAAAAATGCACGAACAATGTGCTGAAGAGACAACACGGTTAAAACAGCAACTTTCAGAGAAAGAAGGATTACTGGCGACTTCAGACGGTAAGAAACTGGCTGAAATGCAGTCCAGAATGATAGTGGTTGAAAAGGATAATCAGAGACTGAAATCATCACTTGATGACATAACCCGGCAAATGAAACTGATGCCAGTTGTTGTTCCGGAACAACTGAATACCCCACAGAATCAGCAGACTTATGCAGCCGGCGTTATGATGGGGCGGGATATATTGTCTCTCCAGGCAGTAAATGCTTTTTCGGGTCAGAAAACGGATAACCGGATTTTACTGGCAGGAGTGAGAGATGCACTGAATCATAAGGAATTACTGAATGAAATGGTGCTGCAGAAGGCATTGCGTCAGGCCGAAGAAGATATTCGCAGGGCGCGTCTCGATACAGCCAGAAAGTGGAAAAAGGATGGGGAGAGATGGCTGGCCGACTTCAGGAAGCAGAAAGGAGTACAAAAAGATAAAAGCGGTTTCTGGTACAGGATTGATTACGCCGGTGATGGGGAACTGATAAACGGGGATGATACGGTAGTCGATATTGTTGTAGTGGAAAAACTGACAAATGGCACCGTTGTTGAGGACATGGATGCCCGGGGGGCAGTGATATCCCAGCCTCTGAATGAATATCCTCCGTTGTTTCGCGCAGCCTTACACTTACTGAGAAATCATGGAACGGTTACGGTAGTAGCCCCGTCAGAACTGGCCTATGGTGATGAGGGATATCCTTCAGGGATCCCTCCCGGAGCTACGATGATATACACCATCAGGGTGGAAAGTGTGAAAGATATGCACGTTGGTGATAGTGGAGCAGTCAGAGCGATTTCATCCGAAAAGACGAAAGGAACCCTGAAATGACAGTATTAATGCGAAAAAGTCTGATGTGTTTGTTTACCGGAGGTGTGTTGTTGTTTTCCGGAGTGGTATTTGCTGTAGATGTACAGATTAAAATCACGGGTACGGTTCAAATCCCTCCCTGTCGTGTTAATGAGGGAAGGGTTATTGAGGTTGATTTTGGGGATATAGCTGTTACGGATGTGGCAAATGAGCGTAACCGACGGGTAAAACAAATACCTGTTACGTGTGATAATAATCAGGGGGATGCCTGGATTAAGGTTACAGGAAGCAAACTTGGGAGCAATGATAATATATTAGCGACCAATATTCAGAATTTTGGTATAGCCCTTTATCAGGGAGAGGGAACGTCAACTAAACTGAAATTGGGTGATGGACAGAGTAATGGGCAGAATACAATAGGTTACCGCCTGACGAATGGATTTACCGGTAGCCATTTTACATTTACTGCAGTGCCATTTAAAAACGGTAGTAATGATTTGGCGACGGGAAGTTTTAGCGCTTCAGCAAATATGAGTATATCTTATTTTTGATGTGAGTCTTTTAGTGTTTTCCGGTAGTTATTGTCTGTGATATTAAATTTTTAGCCCATGTGGCGGTGTGAGATATGATACGACATTCAGTGTTGGTGTGTTTGATTTTTTTGTTTTCACTGTTACTTGGAGGGTGTGATAAAAAACAGGTGGTGAAAACTTTAGCGCAGAAAACGGAAGTGGTTCCAGTAAGTATTTCCGGAGACAGAATGAATGATGTGGAAAAAATGGAAAGGTGTCGCCGGGAGCTGGACGCACTGAAAAAAATAGATTTATCTGTTTATAACAGACGCAAGCAGGAGTTTGATAAATTACTTTCTGGTGCAGTAATTTACAATGGCGTAAGAGGCGATGTCGGGAATTACACACAAAGGGCAGTGGATGCATTTTATTTGTTCCGGACGGATAAATTATGCTCGGATATATCAAAAGATGTTCTTGATGGTTTAAGTAAAGTGCGTTAGGTATGAACGTGGGGACCTGATGATGATTAACAGAATTTGTATTGCCGTATTTTTTAGTTTCTTATGTGAAGTAAGTTATGCGAAATTGAATACTTTTCTTGAAAACTCAAATTTGACAGCGTCTTTCTCTGCGGTAGCAGATATACCTTCATTTATGAAACAAGGAGATACTCTCAGCATTCGAACTATCACTCCGCCCGGCTCAGGAACTCTTTATACAGGAACATTAAACTGGACTGTGGGAGATACTGTTTGTTCTTCTCCGTCAACTAAGCCGTATAAGTACGAAGTCTACAATTGGCCTGCTTACATAGAAATGGAGAATATGAGACTGGATCTTATAGATTCAGAGTCAATGGGGATAGCGGTCGGTACTGCTCCACGGAAATGTTCGGACTATCACCCGGGGGGAGCTGCATCAGGAAGATTGCATAATAGGGTGTTTGTTGGTAGTGGGATGAAGAGAGTATACCGGGTATCTCAGATTTATCAGGCAGGAAGCGCAAGTAAGATAGTTAATATACCTGTAATGTCAGGCCGTTCTGAATATGGTGAGTCAGAGATAATCGCCAAGCTAAGGAGCTATCTTCCTATTTTTAGACCGGTTTCAGTGAATCTGACAACCACCGTAAAAAACTGGTGTTCTGCGTCCGTTGGACCCGGCAAGAATATCACTCTTTCCCATGGAACGCTTATGCCTGCTGAAGTTCCGGGGAACATATCTACATCAATAATGCAATTGTCATGTCAAGGGGAGGGGGCTGATTTTAAACTAAAATGGTTTGGGGGGGGAGATGCAGGTAATAGCAAGGAAATTGAGTTGGGAAAAGGCATTTCCAGTACGTTAAAAATTAGCGGGTTATCTGGTGATGGAAAAGTATATGTTCCTGCAAATAGCACAGTTTCTTTAACTGTTAGCTCAACCCTGAAGCTTTCTGGAGAACCTGAAGCTGGTAATTTTTCGGCATCCCAAATTTTAATCATTGATGTATCATAATGTTGTGCGTGCTTATTATCCCTGATAAGGGGGGGTATAGCTATTATTCTGATTGAAGACGTGCTAATAAGGATGAGTATTTGGTTAGCAAGTGTGGTTCCTTACGAAGTGCCTGGTTTGGAGTTAATGTTGATAGAGCAGTCTGCCAGGAGAGCGATGATTAACGCTGGTGCCTGGTTTGCTCCTGGAGATACATTAATATAATGACTGAATAATCAATATAAAGTTAAGATTAAGATAGAGATACGCATGACTGCTATAGAAATTGTTCTCTCGAAAATTGTGTTCGCTGTTTTTTTGTTATCCGGGAGGAAATGTTAAAAATATTAGGGAGGTAAAAAGTGACGGATGTATATAAGGAAATTGTGGAGTATATGGCGTATCAGAAGAGTTCGGGGACAAAGGAAACTTTCAGAACACGTGAGGTCGCTGATGCTGTTGGATTAACGATATATCAGACTCGTTTGCATCTGGAGGTTCTTCAGTCACTTGATGTTGTGGAAAAAATTAATTCAGGAAAAGGTGTGCCCGGAATATGGAGATTGCGGTGAAAGGCATGCCGGTAGCAGGGGAAAGGTTTACAGATGAAAATTACAGATATGGCAAAGGATGGTCTGTGTTTTTTTTGAAATTACTTTATTATATTTGTCTTGTTTTTATGGCATTTACATCGTTATTCCTTTGCGTTATGGCACTTTTTGTTACAGATTAGTTATAACCAGAGAATATCTGTTATGGGTGTGATGTACAGGATAAGAGCCAGTATGCTCTGCGTCCAGTAATATTAAAACTCACCTGGCTTACAGGTGAAGAGTATTTCTGTGAAGATAAGTATAGTCCGGAGCATGAATATGCGAAAGAGTTTATTTTTTTCTCTTTTTTTGTGTCTGGCGCTGCCCGGCACAGTATATGCAGAGGAAAACGCAGCCTATTCGGTACTGGATAAGCCGGTGGCGAGTGCTGTTCAGGATAATGAAACGGTGGTTGAGTTTTTTTCTTTTTATTGTCCTCCCTGTTATGCCTTTTCTCAGGATTACGGTATTGATAAAGCCATCCGCGAAAGCCTTCCTCCGGGGAAAAAACTGGTCAAGTATCATGCCGGTTTTCTGGGAGAGCTGGGAGAGGAGCTGACCCGGGCGTGGTCTGTGGCAATGGTACTGGGCGTGGAAGATAAGGTGGAGCCGCTGTTATTTGATGCCGTGCAGAAAACGCGGAGACTGAAATCAGCAGAGGATATTCCGGGGATTTTTATCCGTGCGGGTGTTTATCCGGGAGAATATATGCAGGCGCTTGCCAGTAAGGAAGTGGCTGAGATGACAGAGAAGCAGAAACGTCTGTTCAGGGAGTATGGTGTGACCGGCACCCCGTCCGTGTATGTCAACGGCAGATACCGTATTGAGAACAGTGCATTTCAGGCAGACAGTGTGGAGGCTTTCCGTAAAAGCTACGTTGCTGCGGTGAACGCACTGACTGACCGGACGGATAAATAAGTTGCTGTAATCATGGAGGCCGTATGGGTTGCCGGGTGCAGTGGTTATGAAACAACAGGCGTAATACATCTGTTAAAGGGCTGTGGTGTCAGTGTCAGGCTTTTCAGTCCGGGGGAGCGGCTCCGGGCCGGGGATACACTGATACTTTGTTTCAGTAGTGCACCGTTGCTGGGATGGTGGCGGTATCTGAAGATAACACAATGGGTGGCTTATCGTTATGATATCCGGCTGATTGTCCTGTGTCCTGATGAGGTCTGCCGGACAGATGTTGTATGTGGCAGAAATATAGTGACAGTGAATGGAGAACGCAGTTGTATTCATTTGTCCCTGTCATTACAGCAGACCGTACAGCGTTGTCTGCCGGATGGCATGCCGGAGTCTCAGTGGGATTGTGTGAAATCCTTTCTGGAAAGAGCCTCTCAGACCCTGCGGATTTTTCCCGTCCAGGAATCTGAAGATTCAGCGATTCGGAGAGCATATCAGAAGCGTGATTTGATGGTTCAGCGTCTGGGGTTTGTTTCTTTGATGAGGTTGAAAGTTTTTATGGCTGGTCATCTTCCATGAAAATACGCAGACAGTACAAGCGCATGGAAAGAGGATTACTTGTACAAGACCTTCTGAGCTTTTTCTGCTGTAGCTTCCGTGAGGTGGGGAGGTGTCGGGCAGATGAGAGAAATATCAGATGGTGCAGATTTTCGTACTGTTGTTCCTGTTAATAGCGAATGTTTTTATTATCGGCCTCCTTACCGGAGGGATGATCATGTTCTGGGTTATATGTGATTTTATAATTCAATGAAATATAATGTATTTTAATCACTGTTTTGAACAAAAATCGGTATTGTTGACGACTTTTATTCTGGTCGCTGCGGCGGTTGTTACATTTCTGTTTCCGGAAGTCTGGTATCCTCAGGAAAACGCATGGCACCTTTCTGCAAAAAGAGCTATCCCGGGAATAAAGGGGGGACTGTCAGGACTGACCCGGAATCCGGACAGTGGGACATTATTTGCTGTCACGGATCATCCTTCTTCTGTGGTGGAACTGGATCGGGACGGTAATGTTCTCCGGGTTGTTCCGTCAGTGGAGGATCATGATTTTGAGGCTATCGAGTATCTTGGGCAGAATATTTATACCCTGTCCCGGGAGCGTGAGCGGACATTGAGCACGTACCGGATTGACGGAGATACGCTTCTGTTATCTCCGCCGTTATACACACTCACTCTGAATATCAACCATAACAGCGATAATGCCGGATTTGAGGGGCTTGCCCGGGGGCGGCAGCGCTGAATGGCGACTACATATGGGATATGATCCTCATACCTGTCAGTTCACTGATTTTGAGCTAACCGACAGCAGAGACGCTGAACGGCTGGACCGATTTGCGCAAACGGCAGACGAGATACGCATTGCTGACCGGGGATTCGGTTCGCGTCCCGAATGTATCCGCTCACTTGCTTTTGGAGAAGCTGATTATATCGTCCGGGTTCACTGGCGAGGATTGCGCTGGTTAACTGCAGAAGGAATGCGCTTTGACATGATGGGTTTTCTGCGCGGGCTGGATTGCGGTAAGAACGGTGAAACCACTGTAATGATAGGCAATTCAGGTAATAAAAAAGCCGGAGCTCCCTTTCCGGCACGTCTCATTGCCGTATCACTTCCTCCCGAAAAAGCATTAATCAGTAAAACCCGACTGCTCAGCGAGAATCGTCGAAAAGGACGAGTAGTTCAGGCGGAAACGCTGGAAGCAGCGGGCCATGTGCTATTGCTAACATCATTACCGGAAGATGAATATTCAGCAGAGCAAGTGGCTGATTGTTACCGTCTGCGATGGCAAATTGAACTGGCTTTTAAGCGGCTCAAAAGTTTGCTGCACCTGGATGCTTTGCGTGCAAAGGAACCTGAACTCGCGAAAGCGTGGATATTTGCTAATCTACTCGCCGCATTTTTAATTGACGACATAATCCAGCCATCGCTGGATTTCCCCCCCAGAAGTGCCGGATCCGAAAAGAAGAACTAACTCGTTGTGGAGAATAACAAAAATGGTCATCTGGAGCTTACAGGTGGCCATTCGTGGGACAGTATCCCTGACAGCCTACAAAACGCAATTGAAGAACACGAGGCATCGTCTTAACGAGGCACCGAGGCGTCGCGTTCTTCAGATGGTTCAACCCTTAAGTTAGCGCTTATGGGAGTGACCTCCTGAAGCTGGGCCATATTTATGGGCAGCGTGCTTGTATGCTCTTTTCTGACAACAATGAGTATTCGTATGTTCGGAGAGTTGATAATGATAATAAATGAAAAATGAGCCTGTACATAGATTTGTGTAATTGCCTGATTTTGATATGTTCAATCCAGCATCAAATGAAGGTTAATTTATGGACGAAAAACAGTTGTCAACGCCACGATGTTTGACCGTTATGGGGATGCGGACGATTTCCTGGACTGCTTTATCATTCCAGCCCGCATTGTTGGCGGTACATTTTGGGGCTGACTGCACCCAGCGATAATTTTATACGCCGCTCGTTATACCATCTGATGTAAGTATCCACTTACTGCATGAACTTTTCTGGCGTGATGCCCGACCATTTACGCCCATAATACATTTCCGTTTTCAGTCTGCCGAAAAAGCCTTCGCATGCGGCATTATCAGGTGAACATCCTTTACGGGACATTGAGCGAATAAGACCTGCTGCATTCACTCTTTCCAGCCAGCCTGGCCAGCGATAATGCCCACCTCTGTCACTGTGTATCACCGGTCGTTCGCCAGCATTTAACGTTTCGACAGCGTTATCCAGCATGGTGTTAACCAGTTCTGCGTCGGGACGTGTACTGAGAGACCAGTTCACAACTTTTCCATCGAAGCAGTCCACCACCGGTGATAGCCAGACTTTACCTGCAGGGAGGTGGAACTCCGTGATATCTGTCAGCCATTTCTGATTAGGTTGCTCCGCCTTAAAATCTCTGGCGATAAGGTTATCCGGAGCCGGTCCGATTTCTCCGCAATATGAGCTGTAGCGGCGACGACGGTTACGGCTGACGACAAGCTGTTCCTCCACCATAAGTCTGCGTACAACCTTTTCTGATAGCCGCCCCCCCTCATGCCTGAGCATCGCATGCAGGCGACGATAGCCATAACACTGGTAATTACTGTTAAAGATATCTGTCAGCATCGTACGTATCGTGGCGTATTTATCGCCGGCCTTCAGTGCAGCACGGTGATAAAAATAACTGCTACGGGCAAGGCCCAGAACACGCAGTCATTCTGTCAGGGGATATGTTTGTCCCAGGCCATCAGCGAACTTTGTTTTTTCTCTGTTGTCCAGGTGACTGATACTGATGCCCAGGGCTTTTTCATGATTTCCTCCGCCTTTTTCTGAATATCCAGCTCCATCTGTTGGCAGCGTATTTCCTGATTCAGTCGGGCGACTTCCTCCCGCAACGCATCGCGTTCTGCCTCCTGGGAAGGTTCGTTATGTTTACGTATAGTCTGGTAAGCACTGTTGCCGATAATTTCATCTTTCCATTTATACAATACCGCACGACTGACACCAATATGCCAGGCAATTTCACTGGCTGATACTTGTCGTGTACAGAGTGCCATGACAGCCTGACGTTTGACTTCTGGTTCAAAGGGCGCAACCGGATTGCTCTTACTGGTAAGTATACATCGTCTGTCGGGATAAAGTTCATTAACCCAACTAGCAGCGAGCGCATCGGTGCAGAGATAACCCAGAGTTCTGCTGGTAAACGTCAGGTAGCAGCCGTGGTTAAGATAATGTTCAACGGCAACCTGTTTTTGCTCATCGGAGTAACGGTGCTTATGACGAATGGATTCTTTTGTGCCACCACCTGCTTCCCATGAGCGGATCCAACGCCGCAGATTTCTTTTCGAAGGGTAGCCCAGTTCGCGTACAACGGGAGCCTGCTTCTTACCATATTTGAAATAAAGCTCAATGGCGCGGATTTTTTGTTCTTCAGTAAACATGCTTCATCTCCTGAGAGTCCTGGAAATCGTCCGCATCCCCATTACCGTCTTATATCACTGGCGCTGACATATATCAGGTGAGCTTTGAGCGAAATGTCATTATTAAATTTATAAATCATTAAAGAATTTAATATTACAGACTATTAATAATGTTTGTAATTATTTTTATTTATAAAATCTATTATGGAAAGGATTGATTGTGTGTTGTTTAGTTGTGTTTTTATTGTCTTTCGTGTTTCTTTAATGTGTCAATTGTATTTTTTGGTGGTTTTATGTGTCTGGTTGTGTGTGTTTGTTAATGGTGGTAGATCGTTGTCATCGATCGATTTGTTTAAATTGATTTGTGTTGGCTATTAATGGTTTGCAATCGATCGTTTTTGTCGATCATATGTGCTTTTTTTGATACTCTGTCGTTCAATCAATAACAGAGTAGTTTTTAGTAATGTTAGTTATCTATTGATTCGAACATCTGTATACCTCTTTAAGGTGATACTCGACCTGCGATTAAATATTTTTATCAAACTGATTAAAGTCAGACATCAATAAGCGGCACCCATATACAGAATAACCATTTGTGATAGTTCTTTATGTGTCTGTCATTATTGACTGAATGATTTCTGCCAGATATTGGCTGAGCGACAGAAGATATGGTGCTTATAACAACGACAAAAAATATTTATCTAATCAAAGCATTAGAAAACGTGTTCTTTGCTGCTTTTTCTGATGTTTGCGTTATATCTGTTGATGAATTTTCTTTTCTGGAGAGTGAGGCCGGTACACACTTATTGCGTAACAGGCGAGTTGTACTTTTACCTGTGTTTCCGGATGATGATCTTACGACAAGTCTGTTGTCTTTGCGTTTTGTAAACCAGTGGCTGGATAAACGGCTCCGGAACTATAAATATAATATTCCCTGTGTGATTTGGGGAAATGGAGGTGGACTGATTCATAGCGGGGTGCCTTGCATTCCCTGGAAATTGACGTATGAGAAGTTATGCACAAGCCTGGCAAACTATATAACTAACTGGAATTCGGGAGTTAATTATCGCGTTGTCAGGAAAGTTTCGTTTATTGATTTGCAACTCTCTCCCAGAGAACAAACCGTATTCCTGTATACCAGAGAAGGGAAAGACCTGGAATGGATTTCTCATACTTTAGGTATATCCAGTAAGACCGTCTGGACGCATCGTCGCAGAGTCATGGATAAACTTGGTGTCAGGCGGCTACATCAGTTGATGAATATCCCCCTGTCTCTTATTTCAGTAAAAACGCAGTTGTGACCGATATAGTGATTTTGAAGGAAGATATATATGAATAAAATATATAAAGTGATATGGAATCACAGCACACAGAAGTGGGACGTGGTTTCAGAACTTACGGGCAGTAAGAAAAAATGTAAGTCTGCACGTCTGAATCTGACATTATCCGCTATTATTCTTGGTGGTGCGATGACGCTTAACAGCAGCAGCGCACTTGCTGATGCTTCACTGGCTCCTGCATGGCGACCAGCACAAAACAATAATTTTGTCGGGAATGTGACAGTTAATGGAATAACAGAAAATATTACTGGCCCGACCTCAGTTTCTGCCAACGGTTCAGGAACCGTTTATATGTCAGTAGCACAGGCAAAGGCAGAAGGCTACATTACGTCCGGAGATGACCTGACGGGATTATCTTATATTGATACCGGAGGAAGAACTAAAGCTCTGCAATACTGGGATGCTGCAACTGGCGCATTCAGAACGGTTCAGGTATACGACAATAGTGCATTTTCTCAGCGTGCAGCAGGGTCTTCTGCTGATGAGCGTATTTCAGGCTTTTCACCAACTGCTGATTTTTTTTATAAAACCCGCTTTGTGACTGCAAGTAAGGGGGGGACGGCCAATATTGATGTTGGCGCTGGTTTCATAGGGTCTTATTTTAAGAATAGTCAGCTTGCTGTTGCTGATGGGGCAGGGTCTACGGTCAACTGGAACTCTGCAAATGAATTTTATTTTCAGGCAGCTGCAACAGCGGCAAATGGTCTTACATATACCACTACAATTGATTCAATGAAATATGCCGGTACTTTTACTGACTGGCAGGGACAACAATATCAGGTTAATTCACTCGCTGAATTACAACAATATAATGATTATCTGACTCAGGCGATAGTTGACGGTAAGCTGACACCATCTCAATATGAGACAGAATTTAATAAAGCTATTATTACCACAACGCATCAGTACGATGTTGATCGTACCGCAGGGGGGAAGATTAATCCGGATATATATCAGGCCAGTACCGGATTACTCGCAGTCCTGGCTGCAACGGATAGTGGTACAGCGCGGTTAAGTTCGACAGGTAAACTAACTGGCGTATTGCCTGCATATGGTTATGGGGCTGGCATTGTTGCTCGCACAGGTGGTACTGGTATCAATGATGGTATTATTGATGCAATTGGTACAGCCATGCGTGCTTATGATAACAGTTCCATTGTGAATAATGGCACTATCTATGCCTGGGATAACAATAATAAGTATTCACTGCATGGTGAAGGTATGATGGCCATTAATGCTGGCTCCCGTGCAGTAAATAATGGTGTTATTAATGTTCGTCCATTTAAAGTCGCAGCCGTCAATCCATACGGTATAAACACGGCTATGCTCGTTGCTGGCGGTGGTGAAGGGGTTAACAACGGTACAATTAATATTACCGCAGATCCCTCAACTATTGACAGCAAGGGAAAGACCCGGGGGATAAGTGTTGGTACCGGAGGGATTTTTACTAACGCAGCGGGTGGTAAAATTACAGTTGGCGTTGCGGAAAATGGAACAGCAGCTCATTCGGCTGTTGGTTCTGTTGCGATTGAAGTTGCAAAAGGGGCTACCCGTGCTGTCAATGAGGGAACGATCCTTCTGGGACAAGGTGCTCAGGGTAACTATGGTATTGCAGCTACGGACGCCGGCGTGGTTGATGTTACAAATAGCGGTACTATTACTATTGAGGGACATGACAGTGATACGCCGGCACTGAATGTTGGCATGCTGGCAAATAATAGCTCCGGGATGAAAAACACCGGGGTTATTAATGTTAACGGTCTGAACAGTACCGGACTGCAGGCAATCAATGCAGGACAACTAAATTCTGACGGTACGATAAATGTTGGCGGCGTGGATATCAGCAGTGGTTTCCGTAACTATGGTGCCTGGGTGGAAGGTGCCGGAAGCAATGTTGATGTATCCGGAAAAATCAGTCTTGCCGGTACGGGGGCAGTGGGGGTTTTTGCTAAAGATGGCGGCAGTCTGACCCTGTCAGGCAATGGTGCAGTGCTATTTGGCAACCGCGATCAGGTAGGGTTTTATGTCTATGGAAAGGACTCAGCCATTCATAATACCGGAAGCGGTGTTATGGATGTGTCCACTGAAAACTCAACATTATTCCGTATTGCCAGCGGTGCGACATTCCAGGGAACTGCGGGAGCTTCTTCTGCACTTACGGCGTCTGGTAAGAACTCTTATGCACTTATTGCCACGGGGAAATCGGATGGCGGAGTGGCCTCGACAGTAACGTCAGGAGGAATGACCATCAACCTGACGGGGGAGGGGGCTACAGCGACTTTAATTGAAGGGGGAGCGCAGGGCACAATTGAAAGTAATGCCATTATCAAGATGGATAATGCCAGTGCGATAGCCGGTATTGCGGATGGCAATGGCTATGATATTTCCGGCAACCTCATTAATCCGAAGGACAAGACCACACTATTAACGGCGGGGGCTCAGTTAAGTTCCACCCAGGATAAAGTGACCGGGTATATCGCCCGTAATGGCGCCACACTTGACAATACCGGTAATATCATCTTTACCGGAAAGAATACAGTGGGCGTCCGGGTTGAGGAAGGCGCTGTTGGAACCAACAGCGGAAATATTACCGTACAGGATGGCGGTGTGGGATTAATTGCCAGTGCGGTGCAGGAAACCACGACAATTAATAACACGGGCAATCTTGTTCTTAAGAGCGGAGATAATGCTAACCGTACGACGGGGATTAAAGCTTCTGGTGCTAAAACAACCGTCAATATGACTGCGGGGACGATATCCCTGGAGGGACAGGGAGCGATTGGTGTTCAGGCCAGTGAGCAGGGAACGGTGAATCTTGTTGGATCTGCAATACCGCAATTTGCAGCTAACGGTTCCGGTATTACCGATCAGATTGCTTTTCGTATTATCGGAGATGGTGCAACCATTAAAACGAATATTGCACCAGGAACCCTGCTGGATGCCAGTGGGGAACGTTCTGTACTTTTCCGTATTGAAGATGGGGCAAAACAGGCTGGCTCTCTGCTGATGAAAACCTCCGGTACAGGCAGTCGTGGTATCTGGGCCACAGGGAAAGGGAGCAATGTCCTGGCTGAGGCTGGCAGTGATTTCCAGATCCTGGGGGCTCAGGCTCAGGGATTATATGTAACTGGTGGGGCGACAGCGACGCTGAAACAGGGGGTATCAGTTAACCTTGTTGGGGATGGCGCTGTTGTCGCGGAAGTTGACGGAAATGAATACGCTCTGGATGGCAGTATTACGCAAACGAATACTGGCTCGGTTATTACCAATGAGGCAGATATCTCTTCGCCGCTGAATAATGCCAAGGGCTTTATTACGCGTAATCAGGGACTGTTGATTAACAGCGGCAACATTGATTTCACTGCCGGTACCGATAATATCGGCGTCTGGGTTGATAACGGCCGCTTTGAAAATACAGGAAGCCGTATTGCGGTCAATGGCGTTGCATTATTTGTTGAAGGCGCACAGTCTCAGATTACCAGCACAGGAGGGGATATCGTCGCTGTGGATGGTGAGGCTGCCATTAAACTGGGGGCGGGCGCGTCACTGAACCTGGCAGGGAGTGGCCTGGGTACGATCGAAGGTCAGAAAAATGCGCATGGCATCCTGCTGGATACAGGGGCTGTGGGGCTGGTTATTGATGGTGCGAAAATCAATGTTAATGCTGCAGGTGCGGTCGGTCACGGGATTGAGAACCGTGCAGAAATTGAAGGCATTCAGTTAACCAATACGACTGAAATTAATGTGGCTGATGGCATTGGTGTGCGAACTTCTGCTTCTCTGGCCAAGACCAACAGCGGCACTATTAATGTAGACGGCAGTGGAATTGCACTGGCGTTCCAGAAAGCTGACGGAAGTGAAACCGATAATAACCTGGATATGTCTGACTCCGCTGGATTAGTCATTAATCTGAAAGGCACGGGCGGCACGGGTATTTTTGCCAACACTAAAGATGGTGCTGTCGTGAAGAGTGGTGCAAGTGTCAATGTTACACAGGCCGATGGCGGTTCCGCTCTGGTGGTTAACAATGCGGCCAGTGAAGTGGTTCAGAGCGGTAATCTCATCTCTGCTTCTCTGAGTCATGCCGTAGTGGATGCTTCAAAAGCACAGTCCTTTACCAATAAAGGTCAGATTAAAGCTGCGTCCGCCACCGGGACTGCAATGGCGTTTGATGACGCAGTGAATACCACCGTACTGAATGACAGCGGTGCTGAAATTCAGGGGGGTGTGGCTCTGAACGGCGGTGATAACACATTCACCAATAAAGGCAGTATTACCGGAACCGTCAGTGCAAAAGAGGGTAACAATACATTTTTATTTGATGATGGCAGCATACTGACAGGAGAAGTGACTGCAGGAAATGGCAATAACAATGTAACGCTCAATGGTAAGGCTCATGTTGATAAGGTTACTGCCGGTACCGGGAAGAACACCTTCACCATTAAAGGCGAAGGGGCAACCTGGAACCTGCTGGATGGCGGGCAGGGAGATTCTGATTCCCTGATTTTTGATAACGCCATTCATACGCTGGATTCTGTTGTAAAACTACAGAATTTTGAACATGTCGGGCTGAAGAACAGTTCACTTGTCACTCTGAAGGAAGCTCTTGTGCTGACCGATGGGGGGACCGGCCCGGGGTCCGTCGATATTGAATCGGGCAGCGAACTGGCCATTATTCCTGCAGTTGCAGGCAACTTTACCTTTGATCCACTGTTAACAGGCACAGGAACACTGTCTGCCCGTCTTGATGCCGACACATCTGCTTTTGAATTCAGCCATAACGTCGGGGATCAATTTGCCGGAACTCTGAAGCTGGGTACCAGTAGCTTTGCTCTGGAAGGGCTGAATACGAGCGGGTTAACCCATGCAATGCTGATGTCTGAAACCGGGAATATCACAACGGTTGGCTCCGGTGTTCAGCAGATTGGCGGTCTTGGGTTCAATGGCGGAACGCTGATTTTTGGTTCCGTTATGCCGGGCGATACCATTGCCAGCAACAGTATTGAAACCTCTGCTGCAGGTACGCTGGATATCCGGGGGAAAGGCACAATTCAGGTCACCATGCCAGATGAAGTGATTAATGATATTCCGGCTGTTGATACCCGTAAGAATTTGCTGGAGCAGGATGATGCGCAGACCCTGGTCACACTGGTGAATGCAGCGGGTACCGTCACCGGTACTGGCGGGCAACTGCAACTGGTGGATGAAAACGGGCAGGCTATTTCTCACAGTCAGACGTTTGATGTCACTCAGGGCGGTGAAGTTGTAGCTCAGGGACATTATGACTATAAGCTGCTGGGAAGCTCCGACGGGATTAAAGGTGACGGACTGTACATAGGCTATGGGCTGAAGTCGCTGGATTTACAGGGAACCGGTGATAAAGCGCTGGTGCTGACACCGAGAGCGAATGCCCAGGGACTGCAGACAGATCTTGGCGCACAGTTAACGGGGGCAGGGGATCTGGCCATCGAAGCTGCGGGGCAGGTTGTCACACTGTCTAACGGCGGTAATAACTACACCGGGGATACGCTGGTGCGCAGCGGCACATTACAGATGGCAAATGATAATGTACTTGGCGCAACAGGTAATCTGAACGTCGCCAGCAATGCCGTCTTCAGAACAAACGGATACAGCCAGACTGTCGGTGCACTGCAGACAGAAACGGGAGCGCACATTCAGCTTGATAGCGGTAGTGTACTAACGGTCAGCGGCACGCAGCGTCAGCCGGGGGATGATAATGGTGGCATCATTGAAAACAACGTGCTGTCCGGTGAGGGAACGCTGGCTGTCACGGGTAGCAATCTGACGGTACATGGCACCAATATCGGGTTTACCGGTAATGCCAGCCTTACCCAGGGGGCGCTGGTTGAAATGAACGGCGCACAGGGGCTGGGAAGCCAGGGCTCCATCAGCTTTGAAAGCCTTAATGATCGCCTGGCGATTGATATCGCCGACGGTAGCGGAGTCAGCAGTAACCTGAGTAAATCGCTGTCCGGAGAAGGTTCAGTGGGTATACTGAACACCACTGATCTGACGCTTTCCGGGGATAACAGTAATTTCAGCGGTGAATTCCGTGTGCAGAAAGATGCTGCTCTGCGGGCTTCAGATGAAAAACACCTGGGCACCGGGCTGATTGACAGTGATGGTGTCACCTGGCTTACCGCCAGTGGAAACTGGTTACTGAAGAATGATATTACTGGCTCCGGCGCTCTGGTGAAACAGGGGGCGGGTAATCTGATCATTAATCATGAGCTGACTTATACCGGTGATACCACGGTTGAGAATGGCGTTCTGATTGTCGGTGATGATTCAGTCACCCGTGCCGCTGGCGCGACGTTGTCAGGATCCAAAAACATTCATGTTCTTAATGGCGGCACACTGAGTGGGCTGGGGACCGTTTCGGGTCAGGTTAATAACCAGGGAACACTGGCATCACTGAATGCTCTCTCAGGTTATGAAACGGCAGAGGCGAGCAATTTTACGGTTGGTTCACTGACCAATACCGGCGTCATTCGTCTGGCCGGTGGTAAGACAGGAAATACCCTGACCGTAAATGGCGATTACACCGGTGGCGGTACGTTAATTATCAATACCGTGCTGGGGGATGATACTTCTGCCACTGACAAACTGATTGTCACGGGTAACACCTCCGGTGATACCGGCGTGGTGGTGAATAATGTCCGGGGCCAGGGGGCTCAGACCGCTGACGGCATTGAGATTGTGCATGTCGGTGGGCAGTCTGACGGTAACTTCAGACTGCAGAACCGTGCGGTGGCAGGGGCGTGGGAATATTTCCTGCATAAAGGTAATGCGGGTGGTACTGACGGTAACTGGTATCTGCGTTCTGAATTGCCGCCAGAACCGCAGCCGCAGCCACAGCCACAGCCACACCCCACGCCGGATAAACCTGTACAGAAGGTCTATCGTCCGGAAGCGGGCTCTTATATTGCGAACATAGCGGCAGCCAACACGCTGTTCAACATCAGAATGCACGATCGTGAGGGGGAAACTTACTATACCGATGTGTTTACTGGTGAGAAGAAAGCAACAAGTATGTGGATGCGTCATATCGGCGGTCATAATCGCTGGAAGGACAGCAGCTCACAGCTGAATACGCAAAGTAACCGTTATGTTGTGCAACTGGGTGGCAGCATTGCGCAATGGACTGACGGTCAGGACCGTCTGCAACTGGGGATTATGGCCGGTTATGGAAATGAGAAGAGTTCCACGACATCCTCGCTTTCGGGATATAAATCTAAAGGTGCGATCAATGGATACAGCACCGGTTTATACGGAACGTGGCAGCAGAATGACGGTAATGACAACGGGGCTTATGTCGATACCTGGATCCAGTACGGATGGTTTAATAATACCGTTAATGGTGAAAAACTGGCTGCGGAGTCCTGGAAATCCCGTGGATTTACCGGTTCAGTGGAAGCGGGTTATACCTTTAAAGCCGGCGAATTTACCGGTAGCCAGGGTAGCCACTATGACTGGTATATTCAGCCGCAGTCCCAGATCACGTGGATGAATGTAAGAGCCAGTGAGCATACGGAGAAGAATGGCACGAAAGTTCAGCTCAGCGGAGACGGTAATATCCAGAGTCGTCTGGGCGTCAGAACTTACCTGAAAGGTAAGAGTGCGTCTGATGATAATAAGGCGCATCAGTTTGAGCCATTTGTGGAAGTTAACTGGATCCATAATACACGGAGCTGGGGTGTCAAAATGGATAATACGGCACTCAGTCAGGACGGAGCTACAAATATTGCTGAAGTCAAAACGGGTGTTCAGGGTAAATTGTCAGATAACCTGAATGTCTGGGGCAATGTTGGTGTTCAGGCTGGCGATAAAGGGTACAGTGATGCCCAGGCAATGCTGGGTATTAAATATATATTCTAATCACAAAGTGGCAGGAGGGGACCTCCTGCCACCTCAGGGTTGTCATAATGAGTTCTGTAATGAAATTTTCTGTTGTTAATGCAGTAGTGCTGCTGTTGCTGATTGTACTTACTGGTGTTTTTTATATGAAAAAGTCAAAAGAAATTGCAGTTGTTAATATCGATGCTATTTATAATCAGTCTGCCGCCGGAGACATGGCCAGAAAGCATCTGAATGAGGTTAAGAGTATTCTTGAAAAAGGCTATGAGGATGCGCAAAAAGCATTCGCAGATAACGCGAATAAAGAGGCGCTGCTTCTTGATGCCAGACAAAAACTGGAACGACAATATGTTATTGAGGAAAATAGCGCAAAAATGGTGTTATCCCGTGCGATAGATAATGCCATAGGTACATGGAGAAAAGACAATCCTAAAAATATTGCCGTATTGTCTTCAGGTGTTGTGCTTGCGCATAACGAGTCAGCTGATATCACCAAAGAAGTCATGACTCTGGTTGAAAAAGAAAATCTGGTTTTTAATAAATTACCCAAAGTGGAAGTGCACAATAAGAATGAAGAGAAACCAGAACAAAGTAAGTAATCACTAGATTCTGACGATTTCCAGAAGGGAGATTCAGCAGGCCAGCATCTGTAATCATTCAGATTTGCTGGCTTGCTGTTGAAACTTTATGCCGTTAAATAATTAACAGTCCTCTGTCGGGAGGGTGAAGTGCCTGCAAGAGACAAGTGTGATGGCATGTTATGGTTGTACTGTATATGATTATGGCATACAGCAAGAATCATTCAGCTCCGGAGAGGAATGAAGTCCTCTCTGGTTTTGTTTTCCCTGGTTTATAAGTTATGTATTATGGTTATTGTTGTCAGGAAAAATACTGGTGATTGTTGTTTATAAATACTCTGAAATATCAGAATATTTTTCTCCGACTTTTCTGATGCACATCCATTTTCTGATTGTGTCAAGTTTATCCCGGTTTTTTATGAAATCCTCTTTGCTTAGTCTCTCTGACTTTTGTCTTTCAACTGAAGTGAATGTGCTTCGGATGTTTTTTAATAATTGCTTTGGTAGTGGAGTTACATTAATAATTTTTAGCGCACGATATCTTGTTCTTTTGGGCGTGTTTTTTATTAGTGTTATACGTTCGCTAGTAATATGTTTAGAACCTTCGTTGTGAATGTAATGGATTATGTCGGTAGCGCGTTGCTGAGTGAGTAAAAATTCACGGGATACTTCTTCCGTTGTTAGTAACGTATTAGTTCTCATCGCCCATGTTGCTACTATTATATAAAGAGGTTGTTCGACAAGATCAGATACACCAGCAGGTATTCTGTGCCTGTAGTTGTTATGTATTGATGTAAAAATTTCGCCAGCCATAATAATTTGCGTTCTTCAGATAAGTATCGTTCGGTTTGCTATGTTTTTTGAGATTTTTCTGGAAAATGTGTGTTTTTATTCTCCTGTATTATGGTTTTTTGTGATCCGGATTTTGTTTTTATATAAAGTCCTGATGTTTCAGGTGGGGTAATTAAAAATGTCCGGAAATTGTGGTATTTAAACATATAAATCCGGGCAGTGAGTGTATGATTATTCTGAATGTAAAAGATATTTTATGCATCATATCTGATTCTGGCACGAGAGGCGGAGTTTTTCTTGACAGCTGCAGGTTATCACTTTTTATACTTTACATCCGTGCCTGAAAACATGTGCTAAGGAAACGGGAATGGCAAGGTCCGATTACGATATTATCAATCTGTCTCTGGAACATGAACTGAATGAGTGGCTGGCAGAGAGAGGTTATGCCGGACTGGCGGATAACCGGAATCGCCTGGCAGAAGTTGTTACCCGCAAATTGCAGGACAGCTTTTATATAAACGTTTCCTGGGATGCGCTGAACACGGCATACAGTGAACACCCGGAGTGGTTTTCTGGGCTTGTCTCCGGGGATGAGAATTAATAAGTGGATTATGCTGCCATCAGGCAGTGTGATTGCCGGCAGGGATTTCGTTTTATTCTGTTTCTTCCCGGGGTTCGGGTTTGAATTTTCCCAGAAAGTTGTACATCGGTCGCATGCAGGGATGCGGATAGCCGTCCCGCATAAACACCACCCGGGTTTCCTCAACACTGGTCACGGTGACAAGCGCACCATGATCGTCTTTGTATCGCTGATTGACTTTCGGTAATGGAACATCTTCTGACATAAATTTTAGTACGGTAACAGTTAACTAAATTTTCATGTGGTAGCACTGAATCAGGAGTCTCTGCCTCCTGATGTGTTTTGTTAATCTTCTCTTTTTACTAAAAATTCCCTCACTCCTTCTTTCATTGCATTTTGTTGTGCTCTTCCTTCATATCCTTCTCTTTTCCAGAAATCACTTAAATGATGCTGAATCGTTGCTCATCGTGATTTTCCATGACCAGAATCAAAAACTGAACTTTTCTGACATAACTGGCTGTATTAAAAGCATTCACTGGAATAATTTCCTGCGGTTTTTCATTAATCATGGTTATAAGTTTTGCAATATGCTGGTTTTGCGATATCAAGCAGAATAAAGATCTGCATATTTGCGTTATATCGATCGATATATCTGCCATATTGAGATTTTACAGATCTTCGTCCTATAATGATCAAAATTAAATCAGTGCACAAGGGGAGGCATCTGCGGTGATGGAACCCCTGAGATGCAGGTTTCACAGGAGAGAGTCATGAGCAGTTCGTTTCAGAATGAAATCCCGAAAGCAAGGGTAAATCTGAAATTAGACTTACATACAGGTGGTGGGCAGAAGAAAGTGGAGCTTCCGCTCAAACTGCTGGTTGCCGGTGATTTCAGTAACGGACAGGAAGAGCGTCCACTGTCAGAGCGTGTAAAAACGGATATTAATAAAAACAATTTTAATGATGTTCTGGCAGATATCTCCCCGTCTGTGCGTCTGAATGTGGAGAACACGCTTGCCGGTGATGGCTCTGAAGAGAGCATCAGCCTGACGTTCCGCAATATGAACGATTTTACGCCAGAGCAGGTCGCCCGACAGATTCCCCGTCTTAAAGCCATGCTGGCCATGCGCAGCCTTCTGCGGGACCTGAAAGCCAATCTGCTGGATAACGTGACTTTCCGTAAAGAGCTGGAAAAAATTCTGCGTGACCCGGCACTGAGTCAGACGCTGCGTGATGAACTGCGTGCACTGGTGCCGGAAAAGGCGTGATTTAACGGATTACGAGAGAAAATGCTGATGTCTGTACAGAAAGAAAAGAACGTTGCAGAGAGCGTGGTATCTGAAACGCATGCCGGCGACAGCGTATATGCTTCCCTGTTTGAAAAAATTAACCTGAACCCGGTATCTGCCCTGAGTGCACTGGATATCTGGCAGGATCCACAGGCCATGTCAGAAGCGTCTGCAGATGAACGCCTGACGGCAGGGATGCAGGTGTTTATGGAGTGTCTGGCAAAAGCCGGCACGCAGGTGGAAAAACTCGATAAAGCGCTGATTGACCATCATATTGCAGAGCTTGATTATCAGATCAGCCGTCAGCTGGATGCCGTGCTTCATCATCCGGAATTTCAGAAAGTGGAGTCCCTGTGGCGGGGCGTGAAGTCTCTGGTGGATAAAACGGACTTCCGCCGTAATGTGAAAATTGAGCTGCTGGATCTGTCCAAAGACGATCTGCGTCAGGATTTTGAGGATGCGCCGGAAATTATTCAGAGCGGCCTTTATCTGCAGACCTATGTGGCTGAGTATGACACGCCGGGTGGTGAGCCCATTGCCGCCCTGGTTTCAGCCTGGGAGTTTGATGCATCTGCACAGGACGTGGCGTTGCTGAAAAATATTTCCCGGGTGGCGGCATCTGCACATATGCCGTTTATTGGTTCAGTTGGCCCGGCTTTCTTCCAGAAAGAAACCATGGAAGAGGTGGCTGCCATCAAGGATATTGGCAACCACTTTGAGCGTGCCGAGTACATCAAGTGGAACGCTTTCCGTGAAACGGATGATGCCCGTTATATTGGCCTGGTGATGCCTCGTGTGCTGGGACGCCTGCCGTATGGCCCGGATACCGTACCTGTCCGCAGCTTTAACTATGTTGAAGAGGTGAAAGGACCGGATCACCATAAATATCTCTGGACGAATGCGTCTTTTGCTTTTGCCGCCAACATGGTGCGCAGTTTTGTCACCAACGGCTGGTGTGTTCAGATCCGCGGGCCTCAGGCCGGTGGAGCGGTACAGGATTTGCCAATCCATCTGTATGATCTGGGAACCGGTAATCAGGTCAAAATACCGTCAGAGGTGATGATCCCGGAAACGCGGGAGTTTGAATTCGCTAATCTGGGCTTTATTCCGCTCTCTTACTACAAGAACCGGGATTATGCCTGCTTCTTCTCCGCCAACTCCGCCCAGAAACCGGCGCTGTACGATACGCCGGATGCGACAGCGAACAGCCGTATTAATGCCCGTCTTCCCTATATCTTCCTGCTGTCCCGCATTGCGCATTACCTGAAGATCATTCAGCGGGAAAATATCGGTACCACCAAAGATCGCCGTCTGCTTGAGCTGGAGCTGAATAACTGGATCCGGGGACTGGTGACGGAGATGACCGATCCGGGTGATGAACTGCAGGCTTCGCATCCGCTGCGTGACGGAAAAGTGGTGGTGGAAGACATCGAAGACAACCCGGGGTTCTTCCGCGTGAAACTTTATGCCGTACCGCATTTCCAGGTGGAAGGTATGGATGTCAGCCTGTCACTGGTTTCGCAGATGCCGAAGGCAAAAGCGTAAGGCAGGCGTCGGGAAATGAAGATTTATCGTCCACTGTGGGAAGACGGGGCTTTTCTGATGCCCCAGCAGTTTCAGCAGCAGGCTGCCTGGGATGTTCATCTGGCAGACAGCGTTGCCAGAATGGGGCTGGCGCATCCATGGGGCGTGGTGGCTGCAGAGTTTGATGACTCTCTGTTACCTCTTTCACGGTTGAATGCCACCCGTCTGATTGTTCGTTTCCCGGACGGAACGCTTATTGATACGGAACGTGCGGATAATCTGCCTCCGGTCTGTGATTTATCGACGGTTTCTGATCGTTCCCTGGTGGATATTGTGCTGGCGCTACCGTTACTGAACGCTAACGGTGGCAATCTTGATGATGGCAGTGAGAGTGAACGCCCGCGTCGCTGGAAATCAGAAAGGGTGAATGTGCAGGAACTGGCCGGACATGAGCAAAGCGAAGTGGCGGTATTGCGGCATAACCTGACTCTGCGTATGGCTCATCAGGAAAATGCTGCCTGGCTGACCTGTCCCGTTACCCGTCTTGTTCGTGATGCACAGGGACAGTGGTGCAGGGACCCGCGTTTTATTCCCCCTCTGCTGACGCTGTCTGCCAGTCCTTCGCTGATGACTGAACTTGCGGAGTTGCTTCATCACCTGCAGGCGCGTCGCCAGCGACTGATGTCCATGCGTCGGGAGAACAATGCCCGTCTTGCGGATTTTGCTGTGGCGGACGTGTCGTTGTTCTGGTTGCTGAATGCCCTGAACAGTGCGGAGCCTGTTCTGAAAGAGTTGCTTGACATGCCTTACCGCCACCCGGAACTGTTGTACAGGGAGCTTGCCCGGCTGGCAGGCTCCCTGCTCACATTCTCGCTTGAGCATAATGTGGATGCGGTTCCGGCATACCGTCATGAAACACCTGAAAATGTTTTCCCACCTTTGCTTTCTTTGCTGAACCATCTGCTGGAGGCAAGCCTGCCTTCCCGTGTGGTTTTCATTGAACTGAAACAAAAAGGTGTGATGTGGGAGGGGGCATTACACGATGCGCGCCTGCGCGAAGGAGCGGATTTCTGGCTTTCAGTGCGCTCTTCCATGCCCGGGCATGAACTGCAGACGAAGTTTCCGCAGCTATGCAAAGCCGGGAGCCCCGATGATGTGTCTGAGGTGGTGAATGTGGCGCTGAGCGGGGTCATTATCCGTCCGGTTACGCATGTACCGGCGGCCATTCCGCTCCGGCTGGAAAACCAGTATTTCGCGCTGGATTTAAGTACGGATGCGGCCCGGGTGATGCTGGACGTGGGGCGTTGTACTTTCTACACCCCGGCATCGCTGGGAGATGTGAAACTGGAACTTTTTGCGGTGCTGCGGACATGAATAAACCAGTTATTTCCCGGGCTGAACAGATTTTTTATCCCGGCTGGCTGATGGTCTGCCAGCTGCGCAGCGGACAACCGGTTGAGGATGGTAAGGCCCTGTATCGCCGTGCCTGTCAGCTGGTGAAACAGGCGCGTGAAGAGCTGGCCGAAGCAGGATTCAGTCAGGAAAGCAGTGACATCATGTTGTATGCCTTCTGCGCCCTGCTGGACGAGAGTGTGCTGAACCGCGAAAAAACAGACGATGGCTGGCGCACCTGGCAGCAGGACCCGCTGCAGGCTCATTTTTTTGGTACGCTCAATGCCGGTGAAGAGCTCTGGGAGCGTATTCGTGAACAACTGAAATTACCTGCGCCGGATGTGGCGGTACTGACATGCCTCTGCCGTACGCTTCAGCTCGGTTTTACCGGTCAGTACCGGTCACAGGATGATGAGCGTCGCGAAGATGTAATACGCGCACTGACAGCGCGTGTTCCTGCATTTACTTTCGCACAGGATGCGCCGGTGGTGGTGCGCGCACCGGGTTACCGTGCTGGCAGAACAATGTACTGGTTGTCATGGGGGGCGGGTATTGTGACGCTGGCTGGTCTCTGGTGTGTGCTTTCTTCTGTGCTCGCAGACCAGGTGGCACGGCTTACCGGGCAGGGATAACCATGCACGTACGTTCCCGTCTCTGGCTGACAATACTGAGTCTGTTCCTGACACTGTGGCTGATTTCGGGATTCCTGCCGCTGTCTGCAGTAAACCAGATAATACTGACTCTGGTTTCAGTTGTGGCGGCGGGACTGGTGCTGTGGTACCAGTGGTATTGTCTGTCTTCCCGTCGTGATGTCCCGGAGAAGGCTGGCGATGACGGTCTGCCGCCTGAATATTTTCAGGGACATGTGCTGCTTGTTGCCGGAAACTCAGATGCGTGGTTCGAATCCGGTCAGGCATACCGGGAAACAGCATCGGGATGGTATCTTCGTGTGGATACGCCGGAGCAGATGAGAATACTGGCAGAGCGGTTGTCGTACAGCCGTCCGGCCCTGTGTGGTCAGGTCGTGGTCATGCTGGGACTTTTACCGGAGCAGCATACCTCAGATGAGACTTTCCTGCCGTGGTTGCGGAACTGGCAGCGTGCTGTCATGCAGTGCCGGCAGTGGCTGAATACCACGCCACCGGTGCTGGTGACACTGATGGTTTCAGAGCCGTCACCACAAAGCACATCCTTAAATAAGCACTCTGCACACTGGTTTACACTGACACCGGACCTGCCGGGAATGCATATACGCCTGACAGAAGCCGGAGCCATTCCGGCAGAGGAATGGCTGCAGACGTGTGATGCAGCGTCCAGGCTCCGGTGCGTCAGTGAACTGTTATGGCTGAATGCCATGTTGTCCTGGTACAACCGGGTTACTGATGCCCTGACAGATATTTGCCGGCAGGAGCACCTTTATTTCCGGCCGGTTGCCGTCGGATTCTGTCTGACGTCGGTTGCGGCCCGGCCCGGTAATCTCTGGCAACAACAACTGACGTCCCTCACTGCACTGCCACCGCCTGCCGGCGTGTCATCACAGGCACTGCCGTTGCCGGATATTCTGCTGTCCGGAATCCCCCGTCATCGTGGACTCAGTCACTGGCACAGACTTTGTCGCCAGACAGGGGCGATTGTCGGTGTTTTTCTTCTGCTGGCTATACCGGCGTCTTTTATGAATAACCAGCGACTGGTTCGCAGCGTGGGGGAACACCTGACGGCCTGGCATCGGATGAGCGGATATTCATCTGAATCGAAAACAACAGCACTGCAACGTCTTCAGGCTGACAGCCAGTTACTGAACGACTGGCAGCAACGTGGTGTGCCGCAGCGTTACGGGCTGGGATTGTATCAGGGAATGTGGCTGATACCGCCGGTTGAGCGAGCGATTAGTGAGTGGGTTGCACCACTGCCTCCCCGTCCGGTGATACAGAAAGTTACTCAGACGCCGAAAACGGTTCGCCTTAACAGTCTGGCGCTGTTTGATGCCGGTAAATGGACGCTGAAGCCGGGCGCCACAAA
>ERZ1034962.220-NODE-220-length-32383-cov-25.639755_pt1 | contig 32383 bp, 58 predicted proteins | sample MGYA00520696_ERZ1034962 | MGnify/ENA primary metagenome ERZ1034962 (study PRJEB33766, sample SAMN09781770) | gut metagenome | biome: gut microbiome | host: Homo sapiens | place: Madagascar | study: EMG produced TPA metagenomics assembly of the PRJNA485056 data...
ATTTTACACATTGCATTTAATATGCGCTTATATGTAAGATAATCTATCTCTATTGGCAATGTATTATACATATCTCTAAACGTAACTGATTGTTTATTCCTGCTCATCTTGTGGTCCATGTGGTTTAACGCTAGCTAATGTAGCATTATTACTATCATCACTAGGTCTATTTAACATAAACGATAGTTCGTTTTTAAATATATAATCTTTTATTGGCGGAATAAGCCATGAAGGTATCTTAATATCGTCTTCATCTACATCTTCAGAATCATTATCTGTAGCAAGATCTTCAAATATAGCTTTAACCCATATATATTTTAGTTTATTGTTATCACTATTACCTTGCACATAAATATATCCATCATCGTAATATGCCGTCAATTCTTTTCCAGTGTATTTTCTAAAATACTAGAAATGTCTTCTAAGGTGGTTCATATACTGAATTACACACCCATCTCTATCATGTATAGCTATGATACTATCGCCATCATCGTCATATACATTCTCTAACTTCTATATTGTACGTCGTGTAAAAATAGGACCTTCTCCTTTTTCTGGATCTATTTCTTCTAATTCCAAAGGGCCTTTTTCCCTAATAAAGATATCGTCTATATAATCTTCAAGCTCGTCATTATTAGGACACTGTTGTTTCTATTGATCAAGTCTGTTTTTTAACAACATCTACTTATAGGATTTAATCCACGTAGCTATCTGATGTCTAGACAAATCTTCACTTTCGCTAATGTTATTATTACGTACAATAAGAAGTATATCATCTATAAATTCTCTTAGTGAAATATATGTCATAATATTAATTGTTTGATTCAACTATTCTTACATCATCATTTTTAAGTAGATCATTAGTATTTACAATTTTATACTTATATTTTTTGACTTTCTTAAAATCTAATGTAAATAATCGTTTTATAAAATTCTTTTTGTTTTTATATTCTTTAGTAGTATAAATGTATAAATACTATGTGTTTTCTACATTTAAACCTATACTAACGGTATCTTTGCCTATAGTATAATGTACAGTAGTTAAAGGATTGTATTGTATACTGTCTGTATATATAGTATCTTTAACTAATATATCCCCCTTAACCCCCTTACTCTTTATAACGTTTATTACTTGAGTTTGCGTTGCAGCAGTTTTTATCTGCTTTGGTTTTAATTTTAACTCTTTTCTAACACTATCTAATTTCTGTATTACAGAATCTTTAGAATTCTATAACTAATCTATTGTCAACTTTAAAACACTAGAAGCCTACTAAGAATCATTATATAATTCCTAATAGGCTTCAACGTTGTTCTAAGACTATTCTAGGCTTTCTGAAAGCTTTTTATTCTGTTTATAAGTATTTATACTAAACGACAATAAAAGTCCAACAGAGAGCAAAGAAATAGCCTTAAATAGAGTTTTACGATTAGCTATTAGTTTCTTTAATATTGCTATTATCGTGTTTATCATCTTTATTAAAATCTAAATCTATTCCTGTATAAGCTTCTCCTTTTTTCTTTAAATATTTACCTAAAGATCTCCAAGGTCCATTAGGATATAAAGTATTAAGGTTTTCTAATATAGACCATAGTTCTGTTAAAGTTATAATTACAGTAGCTCCGCCTGTTAAAACAAATACTCCAGTTGTTCCAACAACAGTAAATTCCAATAATCTAGCTAATGCTATTATTGCGAATTCAGCCTTCATTTTATTCCAAGTTCCTCTACGTGTTTTACTACTTGTTATCTTACTATGCTACATTTTAGCTACCTATATTCCATATACCATATCCACAAAAGATGTTGCGAAACATGTTATTAATAGACCTATAATTGGAGTAAAGTAAGCTGTCAACAAGGCTCCTGTAGCAATAATTGTCTTTCCTACGAAAGTATTGCCACTAATTGAGTTAATGGCAGTTATGATGCTAGACCACACGTGCCCTATTGATTGCATAAAAGTCATTTTATAGTTATTTTTATTGCTTCTTTTTTATTAGCTTCACACAATATTGAGAATAATTTATTGTATGTATCTTTCGATTCAATTACTTTGCCTACAACTTTATTCTTACCAACAATAAGACAACCTTCAGTATCCTTTTCTGTATTACCAGAATGTATGCGTATTCCTAAAAATCCAGGGACATTTAATAACAAAGGCATCTGTCTTTTAAATTTATTACTATAACTTATAATAACTCTATAAGTACCGGTTGGTATTGCTGTCTATCCATATACTTTTTTAGATTTAATTTGAGCATCAGTCATAGTTTGTGTTAATCCTCTATCTGTATCTTCAATAGTATCACAAAAATATTCACCATCTATATAAAGTTTTCCTATTGTATATTTGGATTTTTTAGCTATTCTATTTAATGTTATATTCATATTATTTTATATTTAATTGAACAGTACCTTTTTTATCTGAATATCCTTTTACTGATGCAGTAATTGCACAGGTGCCGCTTCCCATAATAGTTATAGTACCTTGCCTATCTATCTAAGCTACGGATCCATTGGAACTACTAAAATCAAAATATTTCTCTGCAGAATATTTATCAACTGTAAAATGATTTGTATATAGACAATATTTTATTCCGCTGTTATCTATATTGTTTACATAAACATTGTTGAGTTTTATTTTAGTATTTGGTCTTAATTCTATCGAAGAAGTATTGCCATTGATTAAATCAAAAGCTAATGTTACATTAGATATAGTACTAGGATTGTATTTATAATTACAATTTTTATTTATAAGTGATGCGGAAAAATCTATATATGTATTTATTGCCTAATTATATTTACTTTTTACAGAAACTACTATATCACTTTTGGTATCATGCGTATCGTTTTCTGATTTACATACTATAGTACCAGATGCATCTATAGTTGTATTTATAGGATTTCCATCTTTTCTAGAAACATTAAATATAAAATGTTTAGAATTATCTTTTGTTATAAGATTCCTTGATCCATCTTTTATATATTCAAAACAATAACGATGCTTTTTATAGTCATAATCTAAAAGATCATAAGTGGTCTCTGCTCCTATTCCAAAGCTTGATGCAACTTCTATGTTATCTACCATTAATTTTTCCGAATCATCTTCAGTATTATCTGTAAGATCTATTAAACCATTAGTTGTAACATCTGGATCATTAGAATTAACCAACATAAACAAATCACCTTTATCTATAGTCATATGTTTAAGATCGTCGGTACTCCAACCAATATTATACACTTGTGCTATAAATACTACTTTAAAAAGACCTATCTGTTGACTTTCTGCTGGAAAATAAGCTTCTATGTAATCGTCAAATACTTTAACTGCTGCCTGATATTTTTTTGGTACAGATTTAAATTTATTTGAATTTACACCAAATCCATTGTATCCAGGAAACCAATGAGGATCCTATGGTCTACAAGGAAGATTATAACCATTATTATATACTACAGTATTATAACCATGACAACCACACTAACCATATACATACTGTGATGGTTCATAATATAAAACATCAGCTGGCTTATCAGTAGGCTAATCTACTTTAATAAACAAACACCTTAACGTTTTGATATTAAGTTTATCGTTTGTCTAAAACTCATCAAGTCTTGTACGAACAATTACGTCATTACCTATTCTTATTTTTTTCATATTAATATTATAAAAAAAGCTAGAACGATATGTACCGTCCTAGCTTGTGTTATCAATCCGTTACGGGATTTATTCTTTTATTGTTTTATTATTCTGTGGCGCCGTTAACCCAAGAAGAAAGAACCTTTATAATACCTGTTGCAGCATTGGGATTTACAGAATAAATCTCAACAGACTGCTTTGTATTACGCTGGATATCGTCAGCAGCACGATACATATTCTCAAACTCAAGTGTAGCATAACTATACTCAGCATTAAGATCGGTCTTCATAGCCGGCTTAATGATAGGCCATGTGCAGCAACCACGATTAAGAATTCCTTCATAACCCATAGCCTGTGCCTCACGGTCACGAACAAGCTTAGCCTCTGCGGGATAAATCTTACCAGGAGTCTTTGTTATTGTAACACCTGTTGGGAAATACTTGTTCTTAGAAGCAAAACCAGCAGCCTCAGGGTTAGTGTAATATACATTAACGTTAAAGCGAACCTTATTTGCTACATTGATTGTATCTACACTATTGTCATCATCATAAGGAAGTGCTGTAAGAACAAGAACTACGCCTTTTTTAGCCTGTTCATCTTCACTAGCTCCATCTTCTACAGATGCACTTACACGAGCACGCTTATACTGCTTATTGATAGTGTCAGCGAGTCCCTTAGCAATACTTGCAGCAGTACAACCCTTCTCAGGAGTATACTCATAAGACTCTGTCCACTTGCGGAAGCGTGTAGGAAGATCTTTGAATGTAAGACGTACGATCAAACGCTTGCCACCATCGTTAAACAACTGAAGCGTATCTGCATCAAGCTTTTCAAAGCTGATTTTTACAGTATCTTCTCCCTTAGTAACATCTGAAGGAGCACCAGAAGCAAATGACTTAATATAATCCTTATTGATTACATTAGACCATTTAATTACAGGAACCTTCTCAATAGCACCTGTCAATACATCTACTTTATTAATAACCTGGTCAGATACAAGACCAATCTTAATACGCTTCTCATCCTTAAGTGTAGAAACATATGTACCCTTATCTACATCAAAGAGTACGAACTTATCTTTATCAGCCGTTGTCGGCTTTGATGCTACAATAGCACCAGCATTAGTGTTATTTACAAACACTGTATTTACGTATGTAATCATATTTTAATTTAATTTTTTTCTACTCCCCCTATATTAAAAATTACTAGACCTAACTAGCTGGGGTTTCCACGTTAAAAATTATTCTTGAGTATTTACTTCATTAGAAATAGTTTGATATCTTTGTACAGATGGTATTTGATTTTCTATATACATCTGTGCTGCAATTTTTATTATTTCTAACCAAATATAATCCTCAAAATCCTAATAATCTTTATCAGGATCTGTATTTACAATTTCAGTAGGAACCTTAATATAACCTACAGTATAAGAATCTATTTTATATTTTTTATCTGTTAACAGACGAAAACCACCATTAGTACGAACTCTTAAAGGTCTTGCTCGATGATGACGATAATGAAAATCAGTAAGAGTATTATTTACACGATACATAAAGTTATCAGCAGTACATTCAAATACACAGGTATTCATTTTATTTTTACCTTTCGTGTCTGAAATTACAACATCCTCATTCAATACAAACATTAATTTGTCAGGATCTTTCGGATATGTAAATTCATACGCATCATAACTTGCATAAGATGTTGGTGCTTGTACTGGTAATGTTTTTTCTGTAAATAACTTTATTAAATCTCTTGTACGTTTTTCATTCTATTCATAAGATGTATATTTAGGAGCATTTCCGTTAAATCTATCTTTTACGAATTTTACAACTGCTTGGTTGATCCAATACAAAGTATCATCTGTAACAGGCTTCTAAATAGAATCCTATATTTTGTTTATTTCTAGCTCAAATGCAGCTATTAAGTCAATACATCTCATTCTTCATCTTTTTTATTTTGTTCGTTTTGTTGTTTTCTTAACTACTCCTGCTATTTCTTTTTATTAGCTTCAGCACCAGCCACATATTGTATATATAAATCTATAGCACCTGATACAATGTCGTCGAATACATCAATAGGTAATTCACATTCAGTACTTGTCATTATATCAAAGTATACAGGTTTAGCATAATATGTAAGACCTACTTTTTGGATATTTGTATATCTATCATGTATTACAATTAATGTATATTTTCCAATATTATTTTTCTTCGATAATATTGCGACAGGTTGTCTTAATATTCTCAATGTATTATTTGGCGTTTCAAATAATTTCCATGCATCATTTTGTGATACAAACTGATTAGGTATTATTTTTAAACCCTAATTTGTATTATTTGATGCTTTAAAGTTATATGTATCTGATACTATAGAAGTGCTTCTAACATACATATCGAAATCAATAGGTAATTCACACACAATAGATAATGGAGTATCTATAGAATTTGAATTTCCGGCAACGGTTAATTCGCTTGTTTTTAATAATGTCTACAAGACAGATTCTACATGAGAGGATAATTTAGTTCCTGACTATATATTATCTAAGTTTCGATAAATATCATGAATATATCGATCCTAATATTGATTCAAAAAAGAATATATAGTTTCTGTGTCTAACTTGTCAAATTCTTTTTCAGGAATCATGGTTTGAATCCGCCTTTCGAATTCAATACCTAATTGTCTAGTTTCATTTAATGTCATGCTTCAAGTCCTCTCATATTAAGTTTTGTATTTAATCTTTGAGATTCCACATTCTCTAATGCAAATGTAACAGCTAAACTTATAAGCTCTTCTGCAACAGTGTCATTACATTCAAATTTATAAGCCTCTGGAACAGTATCACCAATCCAAGTAAAATAAGTATTTCCTTCTGTTAATTTTTCTTTTACAAAAGTATTTGGTTTTTTTATAAAAGTAACATAGACATCTGTTTCTAAATCCTACATCATTGGATCATATATTACTGTAATTTCATTACCTTCTATGTAACATACTGGAGTTTTTATCCATGGTAAATTTGTTGGACTTATTAAGAATTTGTTCGCAGTATTATGATCTACAAGTTTTACATTAATGATCCTCACTGCAAGCTTATCCATTGGTTTAAATTCTTCTGGAATAGTATGTTCTATACATGAAGATATATAATACAAAAATTCATTCGGTAGGTTTGCTGAAAATGAATTAGCAGCATCTAAGGAACCTGTACATACATCTGTTTTTATTAATGGTTGTAAATCTGATATAGATTTATTATCAGATTCAAAAGAAGATCTTCTAGGATTATTTCCTGTAAATTTCTAAGCTATTAATGCATTATAGGCTTTGTCAAGAATGGTAGCAATCTCATATTCTGTTAATGATGGATATGACGAGGCAACATTAGCTTTGTCATACTCTATCATGAATTTAGTATATATGTCATTGTGCGTCATATCTCATTCATTTTATTACTTATTATTAGTTTCGTTTATAATTGCAAGCCTAAGGTCCTGGTTCTTTTTTGAATCAAGGTACGCAATAGCCTCATTCAATGAGTCTGCAATCATATCCGTACCATAATAATACTGTGTCTTTTCTTTACGAATTACTCCCTTTGCTACAGCCTGTTCCAATATAAATTGTGTTTCTTTTGATTTATTATTAACCCACAAATCAAAGAACTTCTTAGGCTGTTTGTCTATAAGATTGAACAATGTAGATTCTATCAATTCATTTGACATACGTTCTCCATTTATTCCAAACAAACGTAAACACTTACGCATCTGGTCAAGAGAAAGTTTACCAAACTCTACTATAGCGTCTCTACGCTGTTTATTTATCTTGTTTGCCTCTATAGCCTCAGCCTGACGATTAATCAATAGATAATCCTTACCTGCTGTAAACTTATCGAGAGAAGTAGCTACTCGTTTATGTCCGCTAAGAAATTTGATAATCATAGCCTGACGAGGAATAGAATCATCCAATATCAAAGTTCTAGTTCCTATTTTAACACAGAAATTGATCCAAAAATCACTTGTACGAGAAAGAGTTCCTTTCTCATAACCCAAAGCTTTTTCAAAATATTCTTCGTCTTCAGGTGTCAAACCTGTATAACGCATCCCTGAACGAGTCCAATAAGGAGCTATATAATCATTACATCCTTTATATTTAAGAAGACCAGCCCAAGGGTTTTTCTTTTTAATCTTTAATTCAACTACCATAATTTATAATTAGTGTGTTGTAACGTCGTACACCTGGGGCAATCCCCAGGCTCGATCGTTATTTATATTTATTTGTTTATTTATTACGCGCCAACAAATGCACCTTCAATACCATTCTCAGCGTCATCTGCGTCACAATAAAGAATACCGCAAGACAACGGGTTACGAAGCATAATACCCTCTTCACCAAGGAAGTGTACCTGATAACCATCACGGCTATTAGAACGAAGTGTATTAATGTTATTAGCATAACCAGAAGGAATTACAGAACCGCCAGTACACCACTGTACAAACTCACGACCCTTACGACAAACCTTAACTACGTTAGCCTGACCATCACGCTGACCAAGATCTATAAACAAGAATGTATATGACATCAAAGGTTTACCTGTAAGCGGATGAAGCTTACGGAACATCTCCATATTATCAAAGAGAGCACAACGCTTAACTGTAAGCTCAATACCGTTTGTCATCTTATAGGTTGTAAACTGACCACCAAGAGTAAGCTCATTACCAGAACCAGTGATAAAGTGTGTATCAATCATCTGGAAGCTAGCAACCTTCTCCTTAAGAATACGGTCAAACTCTCTAATACCCATCTCTCCAGTAAGAGCCATAAACTTGCGCTCATTTGTACCAAGAAGATTATAGCAGAGATCGAAGAGGAAGTCCTCGAACAACTCGCAAGTGAGCGTAGTATAGTAACGAATATTTGCGGGAGATACCTGCTCGAACAAACCTGCAGAAATTGCAACAGGACGTCCGTTTGTACCCTTAAGAGCATATGTACCATCTGAATTACGGTTAGACTTAGAGAAAAGAAGTGCCTTTTCCTCACGCTTCTTCCACTCACGAAGAGCCTTCCAATACTGATAATCAGACCACAAATAAGACTTCTTACCTGTCTCAGGATCAATCAAAGAGATTGCCAATACTGTAGAGTATACATCACCTGTAATATCATAAGACAAACGAAGTGTCATAAGGTTGTTACGCATCTTAAACGGAGTCTGATAGTTGATGATATCTGCCTCATCACTGTACTCTTCGTAAGCAGAACCAATACGATCTACCTGACGACCAGGCTGGAGATAAATACCAGGAATATAAGCACCAGCAAAACCTTCTGCTACATAACACTCATATACCCAAGCATTGCCATCCTGATACGGAGTACCATTTACACGTACCTGGAAATTAATATCATCAAATGCAAGAATTGCACCAGGACCGAACCAACGCTCCTCAAGAGCGATATAAATAGGCTCACCATTAAGACCAGCTGCAGCATCTGCAGTTACAGTAGCGCCATTACACTTGGCCCACATAATATTTACTGCATGGTCAGCATCAACCATTACAGACCACTCATACTCGCGATTTTCAATAATCATTGTCTTGCCGAGACCTCCAGTAATAAGATCAAGTGCTGTAGATACACCATCGTCCTTTGTACCAAATACAAGTGAAAGGAGACCTGATACCTGATGAGGATTTGTCAGCAAAGCGTTAGAAATCATATTTTCATCTACCAGGTCGCTAAAACGCTTACCGCGATACAGCTGGAGATTATTAAGCAAATTATTATTCATATTATTTTTATATATTTTGATTAATTTTTAATCAACTGAAGAATTTTGACGCAAGTTCAACGGCTGATTTTGGTTTTTCATCAGCATTATATGTAGAATGATTTCTACTTGAATGCCTTAATATTTTTCTAAGTTTTTCTGTTGCGGATGATTCTCCGTCTCTCTTAGCTGTAGTGATTAATGAATCACCTTTCATAGTGATATAAGCAGTAGTTAGAAGATTATTAATAAACTTATCCTGATCATTATAATCTTTCTGAAACTTTGATATTCCATCTTGATCGACATTAAAGATATAATCAGCAAGTTTTGCTCTGTCTGATGCAGGAATCTGTATACCCTGTACAGACTGAAGGTTATTTATCTAATTCATACACTGTGTATAGAATGCTTTCTGCTGCTCTTCTTGCTGCTGCATGTACAACTGCTGTTGCTGCTGTTCATACTCGATCTGCTGTTTCTTAATACTCTTTAATCTAGATAAAGCATCTTCTGACTCTTCTCCAAGCATATCTGCATCTTCATAACGCTCTATCTTATTCTTTATCTATTCATCAGTATATCCACTATATCGAAGCAACTCACTAATCACATTTTTCTGATTAGTCTCATCATCCATATCAATATTATCGTATGATAAAGATGCTTGCTGCTTTCCATAAAAGTCTTCAAACTTTCCACCATTCTTAACATATTCATCAAGCTGTTGTACTCGTTCGTCTGCATACTTTGGAACAGAATTCTGATTAACCACCTCTCTTATATAATCAGTTAAATCATCTACAGTTACTGGACGATCTTCTTCTTTAATATCATCCATGTTCCAACCAAAAGAATGTCCAATAGCGTCAAAAAAGAGACCAACTTGTTCCGCTTCTCTTATATCAGCATCAGACGGTTCATCTTCATTTTCGTCTTCGTTGTCAGTCTCTATTGGAGTTTCTTCATGATTGTTATTTATAATGTTCTGTGGAATGTCACTATCGTCATCTTTAGCTGACGGATCAGTTTCATCCGCATTGATATCCTCAGCAGGATCATCTGCCGGCTTCTCTTCCTCGATCACATTTTTGAATTCATCTACTGTATCCATATCTGTTTTAGATGCTCCTTCTGTAGGATCACCATATACAGAGGTCAATAATGAATCAAATGCGGTCGGTTTCGTATTATCTTTATTCATAAATTATTATAATAATTTAAATTTATCGTTAAATTTTATTTTATTCGCTGTTCATTCAGCGTATTATTTTTTATTCCACTTACTTGCATTTAATGCAAATATAGCACGTTTTCTAGTAAGTGGGTTCTTTGAATGGGTTAATTCTTCGGTAGTCTTACCTGTTCTTTTCTTTGTAGCATTAAATTTTCCACGATTTGCAGGATTTATATGTATACCAGATTTACCGTGATCAAAAGATTCATCAGGTTTCTAATATGGATATAATATAGGTTTAAGTTGTGGTAAAGTATGCAGGTTAATAACAGGCTGATTTACTGGAAATGTTAGAGTTTTTAGTTTCTATGGATCTAAATACGGTACTTCTATAGGTTGTTGTTCTTTAAGGATGGGTTGTGCAAATTCCGGTTCATTTGTTTCAGGATTCGGTTGTATTCCCATTGTCTAATTATAGAAATCACGTCTATTAGCGAAATCTTGTGCTACTGCTCTATCTAAGGATTTTAATGTATTTAATTTACCTAGATATTGTGCAGCAGTTTGTCCTCTAAAATAACCTTTAGAACCTAATGCATTTACAAAACCGTTTAGATCTTTTGCATCTATTGCATTACGATATCTACTTGTCATTAAATTTAAGTAATAATCTGCAAAATCTCTGTCCGAATTAAATTTTCTATAATTATTACTTCCAGGCATTTTTATACCTCCATAGTTATGTTGTCTAGAAATACCAGATGTTCCGTATCCAGATTCATGACCTATCTATCGCATTAGGTTGGCATATGCGGCATCTATGTTTTTAACACCTCTTGCTACTAATCCTTGATAAATAAGTGGACCCATTCTATGTGCAAAACTTCCAATTTTTCCTCCGCCATATTTAGGTATGTTTGCCTTTACTGGATGATCTTCTGAATGATCTAAATACGGTACTTGTATAGGTATATTTATCTTTACTGGATGATCTTCCGCATGATCTAAATAGTCTCTCGTTGCATTATAATTCCAATAATTAGTTAACTAAGACATACTAGGTGTATATTCAGTACCTGCTTCATTCCAATGTCCTCCTGTTATACCTAATGGATTAAAATCGTTAACATAACCACTAAAAGCAGATTCGTCTGAAAAAGTAGGATGATACATTGTTTTACCTATATCTGTAAAATGTGCATCAGGATCTGCTTGTAACATACGTTCAGCCATGAATGGTTGTAGATTGTAAAACGTCTCGTAATTATATTGAGGATCATTTAACATCTACATTTCAACTAATGCTGGATCTAAAGGTTTCATAGGAACTTTTGTCCAATCTTGTGCTTTTTTATCAGCAAGTTTGTCCATCCAAGAGTAAAAGTTGTTTTTACCATCATCATACTTAGGTAAATCAATACCTCTTATATCCCAATATCGTTCACCATTCTTCCAACGGTTATATCGTTCTTGAAAATTCTTAATGTCTTTCATATAGTTTTCTATTTAAATCTTCGGCAGCTTTTCGCAAAAAATCATTAGTATATCCCTGTTCCATTCTGGTTCCAATGTCAATCCCTCTTGATCCAATTCCTAACGATTTTCTTAGTTTAGCTTCAAATGGAGTTGCTCTATTATAAAATACATTACCATTACCTACAGTCTTTTCTAATGGTGTGTCAGGTATCGACATTGGATTTTTACTTACAGTTATAGGTAATCCAGTTTGTTCAGATTGATATATATAATCTTTATAAGTTGGCTGTCCACGTTTCTATAATAGTTTTCTTAAAACCTCAGTATAATTTGCCTCTTCATCAGAATGTCCAGCTTTTCTAAAACTTAAAGCACGCATTATATTAGACTAGCTAGTTTTCTCAAATGCCTCCTATTCTGCATCTTCTGCAGCCTACATTTCTGCAAATTGCTTTCTTAATTTTGGTGTACTTAATGTTTCATAACCAGCATCTTTGGCTTTCTTTAGTAACTCTGTATTTCCACTAACAATAGTATAATTAGACGTATTAAATGGATCATTATTGAAACCTTTTAATATAAATGTGTCAGAAGGTTGTGTACTTAAATAACCTTCTGGATTATACATATTTGGATTTTTTATAACCACGTCACTTCCGGACCAATGTCCTTTGGCATGATCTCTAACTATAGTATCAGTAGTTGTATTCTACCATGGAAATCTTCCTCGCTATGCGGCATTTTCATATCCCGGCATATCAGAAATATTTATTCCACTTTTTTCTGCTCTAAAAAGTTCAGGCATTCTAGGAGTAGTAGGTAAATGAAATCGTCTACCGTAAGTACCAATAATTCTATCAGTTAATGAATTACCATAATAACCAAGAGATCCTCTAAATGTTGTATAAGGGTCAAACAATCCAGGCATAGTATTCTATAAAAATTCACTACCTGCGTTAATGCCGGCTCTTAGTATAAAAGGACTAGCAACATCAAAAGCAACATTAGCCATAGTATTATTAAAACCTTTACCACTTGCAAGATTGTTTCCGAAAGTACCGTCACCGGTCAAGCTTCTTGCAGCAGCACCAATATATGTAGAAGGAGATACTAATTTAGTAATAGCTTCAACACCTTTTACAGCTTCTTCGTAATTACGCTACTGTTCATATTTCTATTTAGCATATACAGTGGTTTTCTAATCAACACGTCTCTAATAATTAGATCTATTATCTTTAGAAACCTAAGCATTTTTACGTCTTACTATTACCGGTTTTCTATTAGCAAAATACAATACCTATTCGTCTGCTTTCGGTTTATATTTTATAGGACGTACTATTTGTGGTCGATAATCTTTTACAGTATCACGTCTTGATTGTTTATTGTATGTCATCGTTCTCCAACCGTTTTATTCTTCAATGCAGTTTTAGCTTTAAGCTACTCTCTTTCCATAGCCGCTTTATCTTTCTGTTCTTGAAGTTGTGATTCATGCTTCATTTTATCTCTCTCAAGCTATATCTTAGCGTCTTCTATTTCTTTCTTTTGTTTAGATTCATAACGCTTAGAATAAGCATCTTCACGTACCTTCATCTATGCAGTAGCATCTTTAGCTATTTCCATAGGATCTGGTATACCGTTGTTGTTAGCATCCTTTTCTTCAGTACCGCGATATGCAGATATTTCAGCTACTGTAATCTTGGTAGCATTATCTTGATCTATCTTATATCTATCAAGATCCATTTGTGCTTCCTGTAACATAAGCTCTTGTTGTTTAGCTTCATTCTACATCTACTGAAGTTGCTGCTGTGCAGCCTGTTCTGCTTCTTGCTGTTGCTGCTGAAGATCTTCCTGCCTCTTCTGCATAGCTGCAAGTTTCTGTTTAATTATATTAAAGTTATCGTTTGTAAGTATTTCTGCAGCTTCAAGAAGACTTGCACCATTCTGCATAGCTGGCTATATAAGCTATTGAAGTTTCTGTATATTCTCAAGATCCTTAGAAGTATCACTTACAAATACATCCATATCTTCATAATAGAAATCCTAAGCTATATCTAAGAATGCACGTTCTCCATTATCAAATACATATGATAATCTCTTTTTTCCACTTTGCTACCAAGCACCTTTTGCAGTGTTTAACAACATATTAAGTACATGTCGTTTACACTGAGCATGTGCCCAAAATAATGGCTCTGTTATATGTGAAGATTGTACAACAGATCTTTCAACATTTCCAACTAATTCTGATGAACTAATTGCTCCTTGACGTTGTTCTGTAATACCTGAAATAGTTCCAGCCAATTGTTCTATTTTATCCATCAATTGTATATACTCTGCAATCACATTTGACATTGTTAAATCTAATGCAGTAATTTGATTGAATTGTGCCGGTTTACCTCCTTCTCGTCCAGGAACGTTCCAAGATTCATCATACGGATTTATAAAGTTAACACCTACACTGGAAAGATAATGCATCCATCTATCTGGCGTAATGTTCATAGATTTAGGTATCTGCGTAATATCCATATTTATAACCTTACCTTTATCACGAGCTATTGCTAATTCAAGTCTATACCATAATACAATATACATATATTGTAATGGTTTTAAAATACTAACAAGTGATCTTGGTTTACTGTTGGTATTACTATAGATACATCCACAATATGGTAATTTTTGACTATTTGGGTTATCTATACTTACATGCTAGTATTCCAATGGTTGTATTCCAAAATATAAATCACTTCCAGCTCTGTATCCTTCCCAAACTTCTACCACCCAATCTTGTTCTACAGACACTTCGTTTCCAACCTTCTTATATGTTTCATCTACTATCTATGTCTGCGGAGTTCCTGTTTCATCTAAAACAGTAACATAATATATTTTCTTAAAAGATTTCCAGCAACAATGCCATACATTAATACAATATCTGTTTTTTTGATCATAAACAGGATTATCATATATATGTAGTTTTATTCCACTAAAATTATCGACAGGATCTTTTTCACCAACATCATTCATAGGCTTTCCTGTCATCATTTCGTTCAATTTGTTTAAATCTTTTTCAGTAAGTTTATCATAATATCTATCATAAACTTCTGTTACTGGAAGTCTCATTTTACGGCAACACCACGAACCATCTTCTATGAATTCAAGATCTGGACTTTTATCATATGAAAAAAACAAAGGATTTACTCTTTCCATATAGGGTTCTCCATTTTGAACACCTACATAATATATTTCATTTCCAGATATTAAAGCATCTTTCCAACCTTTTATGAATTCATTATCTATATTTAATTTTTCTCTTAAATACGTCAAAGTATGATATGCTGTATTTTCAACAATGTCTTTATACGAACTATCCATATACTTAGCAATAGCTTCCGGAGGCATTATTTCTCCACTCTATAACTGCTGCTAAAATTTCTACTGTTCTTCGGGACCTAATTTAGAAGTTATTGCTGCCATCATATATTGTGATAACAATTCTTTTTCTTTTTCCATTAGATCTGAAGCAGCTTCCTAAGACGTTCTAACTACTCTAAAATTCATAGGTCTTTTGGTTTCTTCTCCTATCAATAAATCTATCTTAGGACGTATTATATTAAAATCTTGAGGAGTAGCCGGAAATCCATCATCAACTTTAAACGGGTTCGTTATTCGTTTAAAGTCTTTCTCGTCAAAAATACTATTATATAGGTTATAATAGGTTTGTAGCTCTCCAAACTGTGTTTTATGCATTCCGCCAGATACTATATTACCTTCTCCAATAATGTAGTTTACACAACCGTGTTGCCAATCTTCATTCTTCTTTGATAGAGGTAATTTCTGTTGTGGGAATGTAGCATTATATAAATTATCTTCTACTCTTACCATTGTTAAAAACTAAATAGCGGTATGTCATCTTGTACACTGTTATCTTGAAACCACTATTGGCTAAATAACGGCATATCAAAAAGTTCAACCTATTTATTCTATTCTTGTGATTTACTAACCTTTATTTGATATAACTCTTCTCTATATATCATAACCATACATAACGCTATGACTCTATCCACGTTTTTAACACCGTCATTTTCTATGAGTTCTTCAATCAAAGGCTCACTGTATATTCTCTCTACATTAGGATGTCCTGGTTCATATTCTTCAAGTAACCATTCTAATATTAAACCTTCTCCATAAGCTCTAATAGCTTTTGTCATATGACATCCTTTACGTCTTTGTACTTTACTGTCCTTAAAGACTTCTGATATAATCTTATCGGGCTAATCTGCGAGTAAGTAGTCACAGTGTTTATTTGTGAAGTAAGGATATATACCTTTACGTTCATTCTCAAATAATAATCTAGCATTATAAAACACTAGAAGTTTTCTTACATTTTCGTAATATTCTTCTGCTGTATCAGGTCTTCCTGAATATTCAGCTACTATTACATCTGTCCAAGCTTCTCCTGCTTTTACACGTTTAAATATGAATACTGACCCCAATGAATTTGTAAATGAATCATCATGGTCATCAATTTGTTATCGTTAAGCTTTTTATCTTAACTTCTACATGTCCCCATGTAGTTCAGCATATATTATCACCAAAAATGGTGTCGAGCACTCTTGGGAAAATTATATTTATTCATCTCCTATGCGTTACACTGTCTTATAGCCTTTCGCAATCTATAAGATTAGCACGGTGTTTTCTGTTCTAGACTTTCACCGTTTTTGCTCGATTATACCCCGCTGATATTTAACGGGTCGCAATTGTGTGTAAGAATGTTTCTACACATAAACGTATGTGTTTCACATTCGAAATTATACACAATTCCTGTGTATGATGATTCTTTTATATTCTAAATCTTTAACAATATTTTATTGTCTTCAAATTTTACATCCATTCTACTGTATGGAGTATATCTTGCTGTATTTAATAATTTAATCTTTCTACTATTGAATATCGGAAACAGTGCTAAAGATTTCTAATCGGATCTACTTATATTTATTCTGTACGATTGAAGCGAATGTATACCTTGTTTATTTATAGTTTCTTTTTGGTGTATTACGATACTATTTGCAATGTTCATTCCAAAAAGCATGTCTTGGATATCTTCTAAAAGTTCCAAATTCACACTTGTAAAATTAGTTCTCACCTTACCATTATCTAAAAATACAGAGCCGTCAGAATCAAGATATCCCTATAAGAAATGTAATTTATAGTTATAAGGTAACATTTTTATACATTCTGGAATTCTTTTATTATATGCATTTGTGCCAAACAATGATTTAAGTTTCAAAAATAAATCTTTGTTGGTAAATCTTCTTGTCTATTCTTTATTTTTATGAACATGTATGCATTTTCTATTGAATAATTCTTCGACAAGTTTATCATAAAACTATGCAAGATCTGTTTCATCTTTTCCTATAGACAAGTATATGTCATAAGAATTTCCATTTTTATTACAAAATCCGTCTCCTAACCATAAACCATAAAAATAATATAATTTTGCAAGATTATCATCATCTTCAATACAATCTACTTTATATCTATTTGGGATTTCTAACCAATCTTCTGATTTAACATTTTTAGCTTTTACAAATCCTTTATTGTGTATCCATATAGGGTGTTCGCCTGTAAATGTTGTAGTTCTAAATGATCCGTATGGTTTTAGTGCAAAAATAGGTTCGTTTACTTTATCGTATCTCTAAAGATTTTTTATTTCTACAAACTTTCCATCTTTATTTATAAGTTGATCATCTAAAGTAACATTTTCAACATTTACTAATCCACGCTGCGTATAAACTTTTTCTCCTGGCGTTAAGCATCCTCCGATATATAATCCAAACGGTGGATCTTTTACAGGATACTCCCATATAACTATAGATCCATGTGGTTTATCGCCTTTCTTTAATGGGTATTCTGTAATATCTCCTGTTTTCTTTTCTGTTGCAGTTATTTGTCCATTACCATCCCAATTAAGATCTACTATATGTTTCATATTACGTAGCTTAGTATTTGTACGTAATCTAGTTAATTGATCTAATAATAGTTTTCTTGGGAATATATTTTTACCAAGTTCAAGTACAGCTTCTCTCGGTTTAATTGGTCTTTCGGATATGAATCTATCTATAGATTGTTGTGATGCTCCTCCGTCTTTAATCTTATTACGCTATTCTATTAGATTCTCAATGGCTTTTTCTTTTAAGCTATTACCATCAGAATCCATATAAATATAATTTCCATTATCGTCAAATGATTCTAGATTACTCCAGGATGGAACAAAAAATCCACATTTAGTTTGTTCAGCATTATCATCCCATATATTAGGAAATCCTAATACGTTGTATGCATTTGGTTTATAAAACAATTCCTTCAAACCAGTGAACGAAGATCCTTCTGTACCACCTGTACCAAAAGCTATCATAAGACCGAAAGCTATACCATCATCTGTTTCTACTGAAGGCTGTTCAATTCGCCATGCATCTAGTAATGATGGAAATTTACCGCCCTCTTCCCATAACACAAGCTTTCCACGAGTACCACGAATACGTTCAGGATCGTTTTTAAGTGTTATGCCAGTTATTGATGAAAGATAACCCTATTCTGTCTGTTTACCAAATTCATCAGTTACTTTATAACCAGCAACTCTTTCCATACGTGTAGATACAAGACGTTGCTTAGCCCATGCTGTATTTTTATCTATAAAGTCCATTATTTGCCAAGCCTTTGTTAAAAGACCATCACCAATAAGAAACTTTTGTTCAGATGCTACTGCAAAGTTTTTAGATCCAGGTATCAATTCATAATTTCTTACTAACATAGAAGCGCCTTTGAAGGAGTATCCCCTTTGGCGTGATTTGAGCACCGCCATGTGTTTTCCTTCATCCTCGGCCTATTCTATTGCATTAAAATAATAATAATCATAGTCCCAAAATCTAGGAAAATCCAATACACGCTCTCTTCTAGTACGAGTATTGCCATATCTATCTGTATAAGATACTTCCTTTAATTTCATAATAGGGCTATAATTTAAATAAAAATAATGATATCCTGTTATACTATCTCCATCAGGTGCAGTATATCCATATAAACATCTTTCTGTTTCTTGATCCCAATAACTATTATAATCAGTAGTTCCCCTTGGGGCTAAAGTATAACACTTATGTTTTTTAAAAAACTCTGCAGCAGGACTGAACTTAATTGAATTACTAATATGTTTATTGAAATCTACCATAATTATTTATTTATAGGTTCGAATAAGTCACTATGTAGGCATATTCTATTTCCATGTTCATCTATTAAAACCGCATGTACCTTAAACGTATCTTTACGTATAACATTACCATCATCTGTAACAACTCCTTCTGGAGTCGCAAGTATGAGTGGTATACATTTTAATTTGTCTTCTTTATATGCTTTACGAAGTACGTCAAGATTTACACTACATGTTCCATCAGTATGTGTAGCCGACTATGATTCTTTAATATCAACAGTATCTTCTATATTTGAAGACGCTTGTTCTATTTGTTTATTATGTTCCATAATTATTTAGGATTTTCATAAAGGCCTATAACACCTCCGCCTTTAACTCTTCCAGTTTCAGCTTGTTCAGCCTTTGCTTGTTTCATAGCAAGATCCAATGATTTTATAATACCACTAACGTCTTTAAGTAATTTAGATACTTTAGTAGCACTATCTATGTCTAGATCAGACCCGCTGTAATTATTCATTACATCCATTATCGCCTCAGCCGCATGTTTAGAAGATGTTAACAATCTTGTCATAGGAGTTTCTTGAAACTCATTAAACCTTTTTGCTAGTTCTTGTACATCTGCGTCTGGTACATAATGTTCATCATTAAAAACATCTTTAGCAACTCTCCAACTACGTTCTTTTTCAGGATAAGCTTCATAAGGAGTATTCCATTTATATCTCCAAATTATAAACTCTATTTTTTTAATAGCGTCTTCTTTATCCTTAGATTTATTATAAAAGTCTTTAAATGGAGGTATAGCTAAATCTTCTGTTTTTAATTGTATTTTATTACCTTGTATATCAAACATTATATTACACTGTTAAAACATGTTATTATATAATTCATCAATTCTTCCTGTTCTTTTTCATAACCTTCCTCTTTCTAAGGAATGTCCATAGAATTGAATTTTGCCAAAAAATCTTTAAAATCATACATTTCAGGGTGTCCAACCTATGAAAAGAAAATATGTGTGTCTTTTGCACACAATAGATTATAAAGATATTTTTTATAACAACTACTAGAATGTATTAAACTTTCTGGGTTCTAAATATAATTATAACCAGCATAGTTTAATACATTTCTGTTTTTCGCATAATATAATAATTTAACAAAAGTGGAGCTATCTTCGATAAATCTGCGTTTACAATATTCAACATGATCAAATAATTCTTTTCTAACTAATTGTACATTTAAAAAATGTATAGTTCCAGAATTATCATTTATATAAAGACTATCGTATGCTTTACATGCTTTAGGTTTTCTTGTCTTTCTATGTTTACCTTCTATTGCAATGTATCCGGAAGACACTATATCAAACGTACCGTGTTCTGTTCCGTCAACCATAGTTTGTATATAATCCTTATTGTAATAATCGTCAGAATCAAGAAATGCAATATATTCTCCTGTCGCGTTTTTAATACCAGTATTTCTAGCACAACCCGCGCCAAGATTAACATCGTGTTTTATATATACTATTCTATTATCTTTATATTTTTTTACAATCTTTTCTGTATTATCTGTTGAACAATCGTTCACGACAATGAGTTCTATATCATCATATGTCTAGTTTAGCACAGAACGAATTGCTCTACTTATTGTTTTTTGCGCGTTGTATGCGCTCATTATTACTGATATTTTCATTATGACATCTGTTTTATTGTTCCATAATTTACCATAATTTTTACCTATTCATACGTATTCGCAGAATCGAATACATACAATTCTATATAACCCACGCTTTTATTTATCGTAGAACCACCATTTCCTATATACGATGCAACTCCTCTAGTATTATCACTTTTATCTTTAACTATAAACGTTGCGTTATTTGTTTTGTTTAATTTTTCTAGATTTGTTACAATCGTCTATATCGCAGTAGGCATAATACTCTTTGCTGAAGCATCAGCATTAATGTATATATTTTTTAAAACTATGACTTTATTTGTTCTTGATAATCTCTGAGAATAATGCGTAAGTCCACTTTCGTCTAATATTTTCATTATCCAAATATTTGTGTAAACATTGTATCTATTTCTGTGTTTGTCAAAGTAGATATACCTAATGATGATGTAGTAATCTTCTCAATTTTACCATCTATCTCTGATTTACTGTATGTAAATGCCTAAACTTTTCCAATAAACCCGGTTTCTGTTACATATGTTCCAAGATCAACCTTAGTTGTACTAATCTTTTTATCTGTACCATTTATAGTAATTGTATGTACATGTTCTACTGGAGAACATCCTTCTATCCTTCTGTTCAAACGTGAGTCTGTAGCATACAAAAGGGCAACACTTGCTGCTACATTAGTACTATTATTATCAGTGCTCTATAATTCATTAGAACTGTTCAATACGTACGTAGCCGGTGAACCATCTACTCGTTGCACATATAATTTTTGGGCATCAATTTTCTTAAGATAATCCTAAATTGGTATCTCGGCTCTATATTCTCCAAGTTTTTCCCAAGCACCGTTTACATACATATACTCAGTATATACATTCTGAGTACTTGCATCTACTCCAGTATTCTTAATAAGATAAATCTTTTTTTCATTTATACCGGTAGTAGGCAATGTATTATTTGCTGGTACTATAAACAAAGAAAGATCTATTGCAATATCAGATGCGCCTCCATTAGTTTTGAGTATAGACTGACCGTTTACTGTCTTAAATGCAGCACTAGCTGTAGAAGGAATATGTCCATTTGCATCTAATACAATGGCACCATTTGCCTTATTAGCACCACTTCCTAATTTGGTTTCTACATTTTGAATTCTAGTGCTATGTGCCTGTATAATAGAAGCAACTGTTTCACCTGAAATTGGAATTATTGTATTTCCATTTTTGTCTTCTACCTTTACCCAACCAGCACTAGATGTACGGTTATCGTAACTTTTTAACATGTACGTACCGTCACCCTTTACATACCATTTCTGTCCTACGGCACTACTTTTATCATTATGAAGAAGTGCACTTGGGTTAACAAGCTGCCAATCATACAGTTCATACAAATCATCAACAGTATCTACAACTCGATGTCCACCAATATGACGAGCATCTGCTATAGACCATCCATCAGATGTCATTTTGTTTGGCAACAATGGTGCGCCAAACGGTTTTCCGTAAAAATTAATATTCGTTGTCATATTAGCTTATTGTTATAGTTTGACCTGCTGTAAACTTACTAGTATCCTGCATTATATACAAGAAATATGTCTGAGAAGTTCCAGCTGAATTTTTAATAGTTATTTCCTGTGGAGCCTGTGTTCCAAAAATATTATTCAGGTCATATTTACCATCTCCAGATACTTCAAAGCTACTAATCTTATTAGAGCCTGTACTATTTTTAAGATAAGCATATGCCCAATATTTGTCAGTATTGTTGAAGTTATTAACTGTAAGAGCAGTTGCTGTTGAACGCTGCTTAGTTAAAGCTTTAATTTCTGCTTCAGTAAGTCCTGTTTTCTTAGTAACATAACCATAATACTTATATGCGGTATTTATAACAGGCTCTGTTACTGTTGCAGTATGAGCATGATAACCTCCAGTTATAGGGACTATATTGTTATTTTTGAGCTCTACTCCACCTCTTTTAGGAGCAGAAACAGTTACTATAGCAATTTGAGTACCTGTCGGTACTTTAAAGTCAGGAGTAGAATACAATGAAGATGCTGTATTAGATGCAGGAATAGTATTTCCCCATGTTCCGGCTGCATTTTTTGGATTCTGACGATCTGCACTTGTAGTCCACTTCCAAGATCCAGACCATTTAATAGTATGTCCTGTCTCCAAATCAGTAGGCTTAGTTGTCTAAGTCTTTGTAGTACCAGAAGCATCTTTAATTGTCCATGTTTCGTTTGTTATCACTGGCTGCACAACATCTTTACTTGCACTAGAACGCATCGCATCTACATAATCAAAGTATGATGATTTGAGTTTTTCAGTATAGTGTTTAAGGCCAGTTTCGTCTAAATATTTAGTCATTGTTTTATAACGTTATTATAAATCTCATCTATGTCTTCATTTGTCATTGATTTAGGTTTGCTGATTTCAATAACATCAGTTTTTTTAACGTATCTGTTTTCAGCATAATCAAACTTAATGAAGTTCTAGAGATTTGTATTATTTAATTTATCAACAAAATACCGGATACTGTTTGCATCTAAAATATCTCCTTCTTCAAAATTTGCATTGAGTGCACTATCGAATTCATCGAATATACATACATTCGGTATCCTTGGATATTTTATGTCGTTTATAAGTTTCGATCCGAGTAATTTTATTTTTTTCACTTTAATTAAAAACAATATTTTTGCTCATAAGATCAGCAAGCCACCTACGAAACTGTATTCCTTCGTAACCATCTACATCATTAGCAACAGCTATAGCATATTTTATACACTCAACTTCATCGTGAAGTATATCTGGATAAAAGTCAGCATAAGCCATATTTGCAGTATATGTAATATCATATATATTAGAATTATTTCCAATATGTATATTATTATCGTTTATATATTGCTGTATAAACTCTGTTGTAAATTTATGGTCAGAACCGTTACCATTTATCATATGCGACAAAGCAAAACTTAAAGATTTTTCATCAAAATGTTTACTATGCTAATCTATATAAGTTTTTAATTCATTACTATGAACTTTTAATTGTTCATCATTATTATCACTGTGGCGTATTGTTATTATCTTCATGACGGTTTGTATTTAAGAATTTATTAAACATTTCCTTCATCTCATTTATTGAATTTTCAATATTAGCGAATCTAGAATCTACTTCTTGTTTTTCTTTAAATGCGGGATTTAATTCAGATAACAGTTTATTAGATTTATCTAATATTTGTTTTTGTTTGTCCATAGAATTTATAATAGATTCTGCTGAATTTTTCATAGCCTCTATTTCTCGAACCAATCCCTCTTTGTCAGTTGATAATACAATATTACCAGCATAAGTAATTGACAATCCTTCAGGTATAGTATATGTAGCAGATTTCCTTCCATTTTCAACAGTAACATCTATAACCATTTGTGTATTAATTGGATTAACTGGTTTAGACATCACATCCATTCTTGGGAAACCTACTGACATTACTTTACCCTGAGAGAATGTCAATTCTTGTTTATCCAGTATATATACAGGATAATTTTGTTTTACGTCTTTAAATAACATAATATTATGGATTTATAAGGGCGGTTTCCCGCCCTTAATTAATTACGCAGCAGCTGTTGCTGGTTTAAGAGCCTCAATCAACGTAGCATTCTGCTTTTGCTGACTAAGTTCTAAACGAGCATCATTATATTTCTACTGCAAATCAGATGTCCAGTGATTATTCAATGTATCAATTATACGCTGAGTATTATCCTGTCCTGCTCTGATTATATCACACTTATCTGTAGCCATCTGATAACCAATAGCTGAGAAACCACGTTCAATACCACTATTAGTAGTATTAAATGCACTCATTATTGAGTTAGTCTGACCACATGTAGCTAACTATTGTTCGTAACCCATTTTGATAATGTTTTGCTGAGTCTGGCAGCAGCAATTCTGCAAAGCAGAGGTAAGTCCAGCATCTCCGAGATTAATAGCATTAATAACTCTTTCTGCTGAAAAGCCTACCTAACCAGCTACCGACTGTACACTCGAACGAACATCACAAATTGCATTATTCAAAGAATTGAAATCGCAATTCAAGTTACTTGCTAACTGACTAATAGCACAACTATTACCTTTAATGGCATCCATAATTAGATTGCTATTCTGATTATCGGACATCTGATTTCTAAGAGAATCGAGCTGACAACTATTTGGATTATTGTCATTTCCCCAGAATCTATTAGCGAACATCATCCACACGAGGTATATAAACGGGTTATTACATCAGTTGTTCATACCACCATTCATCATAGCTGCCATTGCCATAGGATCATTATTACGCTGATTTGCCAATGTAGCAATAAGAGCATCATTATTATCATGCCCTGTACAATAAATTTTCTCAAGTGTATCCATAATTGTAAAATTTTAATTAAACAAATAATTAATTTATTTTGAACTGTTGTTCGTAACTAGATTAGGTAACGAACCTACTAAGCTCCATATGAGATCTAGTTTATTTGAGTTTATTAATAAATATTTACAATCAATAATGTATTATTCAGCTTTATTATCTAATACAATACATTTTACATAAGTTAATTCTGTTATATCTTCTACAACATGTCTTGATAAAAGTCCTGCTTTAGTTGTAGATTTCCAATCTCCACCAACTGAAAAATTATACCGTAGATTATAATAAGGTATTTCGAACCAAGAATAGGTATATTTGTTTGAATCACCAGTTTCAACAAATTCAGCATATGCTTCTTTATTTAACTTCATTGTTTTTCCCCAACCAGAAAGTGAAGAATTAAATTTATCAATAAGGTTTATGTCATTTGTATCAAAATTATTTATATCTGAACTTGTTTGATTTACTCCATATAAACTTGTATAATTATCTATATACAACCAACCATCACCATGCCAAAATCCATTAAAACCTCTATAATGAGGAACTTTTATTTCATTTTCAACAGCAGTAACATTAGCTGAAATTGGTGATACTATATCTATTTTTATATTACAAGTATCTTGAATATGACTAATTGTTATCTTTTTTCTGTTCCCATTAATGCCCCAATCTATTTTATATTCTCCATCTGAAGTAATGATATTATTACTTTTTTCACCATTAAGAGTAATTGCTTGATTGTCAGTTAATCCAGTTATTCTATAAGTATAATCTCCACCTACTACATAATCACTACAATCAATATAAGCGTTTGCTGCATTAACTTTTGTAATAGTTATAGTAGAACCATCTTTTGTAGCTTCTACATCATTAAGATTCCAATCTTCCCAACTACTTGCATAATTTTGATGATTTATATAATAACCTTGAGGTTTAGTTTTAATTCCAATACCGTTACCTAATTCAAGAGTAAAATCATTTGGAACAATGGGAGCACCACCATAAATAGTATCAGCCATATTTATAGCGTTTATGTTACTTCTCAATCCTCCCCATTTACAACCATTGCTATCAGTAGTTGTCATATATTGTGCTTTAATATCGAAATTAGCATATTCAATAATATAACACCAACATATGGCTGTCCATATTTGATAATACAAAAGTCGAGATTTAGGTATAACTTTTAATGATTCACGTAAATCAGAAATTTCAATACCTCTAATTGGTTTACCTAAATTAGTTCTAAAATTATTTGTACCTAAAAATTCATCTCTTTTTCCACTTGTATCGACTTGAGGTGGAATACGTTTTATAGTATTAGTAGTTACATTATTTGGTAAAATACCTCTAAGTTTAGGATTATAATTAATAACATTAAGCGCAGTACTTTGTTTAAGTGTATTAATCCAACCCCATCGTTTATCATTAAATATTTTATTTAAATAACAACATCTACCAATACCAATAATATGAGGTTTAACTTCTCTTGCATAAGGAACACATTTCTTTTCAGACATCCATACTTCATCATTTGTTCCGTTATTATCTATAGACCAAAGATAAAATTTAGGAGTATATACACCTATTTCTCCATCATAACCATTAATAGAACAACCAAGTTCAAGCGAAGTTATTTTATTATCGTTAGATAAAGTTCCAGATATTAATTCAAGTTTAATAGTATCTGTAGAAAAATCTATAAAATTAACTCTGTATACAATAGTATCGTTTATTTTAATATAAGCATACTTGTATTTAAATGTTGTAACAAGTAATTTTAGTTCAGGATTACTATTTTGAATAGTTGTATTAATAGTAATTGCTGCATCATAATATTTACTTGGAGAATAATCACTTGGTTGAGAATCAGTAGGTCTTTTTGATAAACTTAAACCCAAATCCCCAAATACATATCCAGTTGTATCTTTTCTAAATCTACTATCATTAGGATGACACCAATATTGAATGTTTTCTCCTTGATGAATACAGCAAGCAAATTTAGATTGAATAGGAAGAGTTTTATGAAGTTCAATATTACCTATTCTTTCTAATGGAGATAAAGGATTAGTAGATACTTTATTACTAAATCTAACACCATAAGCATATTGTTCAGGGTTAATTATATTTTGCCAAACAATTTTATTATCTTTATCAGTTATTTTAGTAACATTACCTTCCTTTATTCGTATATTAGTTATTTTACTAAAATCCATAATCGTTTGTTTTAAGTTGCAGGAGTCGTAGTACTACTAAGTACTCTTATTTTTTTAGTTACTGTAGAACCATCTTCGAGAGTAAATGTAAGGTCTTCCTCAGTACCAATTTCAGCTAATCCTCCATCAGTTACATAAGCTTTTGTTGGAGACCCATTACTCTCAATACATAAATATCTATTAGCAATATATGGTTTTAAAAAGTTTGTAGAAATACCCCAACCAACACGAACATCTTGTCCGACAATTATACTGTTATTGAATACATTTCTGCTATCAAGTTTAGCATAACCACTTAAATCAGGTTCAGTTTTAAATTCTCCAACCTTTTCAAACTTGTATGTATCATCAGCCGTCCTTATCTTAACCCACTCTATATATTTATTATCATCTTCACTCGAGGATGTATCTTTAATACAATAGATCTTTCCGAGCTGAGCATCGTTGATATTGGGTAATTCAGTTACTACTTCAAACAATCCTGTAAACTTAGAATTAAGCGTTGAAATGTCATTAGTAATCTTCGCCATCTGTTCATTTATAGACACTATAGATGTTTTAAGTTTATCTACATCTTCACTATTTGTACCGTTAGCAAGCTTTACTATATCTTTAGCAAGAAGTATATCAGATGAGCCAAAGTTAGTATCTTTCTTATCTATAGGAGTTGCTATATTCAGATTGGTCATCTACTTAGTAGAATCTGAAAAATATTTAGCTCCTGTTATTTTCTTTCTTAACATGTTAATTTGTTTTTAATTTTAAAATATACGTATATAAATAAAGGGTGACCTTATGCAGGACACCCTTCCTCGGCATTATGCCGGTTTATCAGTTTCTTTAATTTCTTCATCTGAAGAACCAAATCCATTTGCACCTCTTTCAGTATCAGAAAGAGTTTCTGACTCTTCAAGCTCTATTTTTGGATATGGCATTATGATCAGCTGCGCTATCTTATCTCCTGGAGCATATACTGCCGGAACACTATCGCCGGAAGTGTTTTTAAATTTGAGAATGAGCTCTCCACGATAATTTGAATCTATAACAGCTACACAATTTGTAAGATTTAAAGATTTCTTTGAGATACTAGATCTAGGAAATATATATCCTACATAACCTTCTGGTATTTCAATAGCCAATCCTGTATGATATATTATTACAAACTGTCCGCATTCATTTATCTCGCTTGCTACACTCACAGCAGTTAAATCCATACCTGCATCACCATTGTGTGCATATGAAGGAGTTACTGCTTTATCTGATAACTTCTTAAACTTTACTTTCATTACTTTATATTTATAAAATCAATAAACAAATAACCGTCTTTATCATCATGCTCCTTGATAAGCGTTTTATTCTTCAGTTTAGCATATAATATAGGACATAAGTCGTCAAGTACAGCTAACCACTTTTTATCGCTCTTGAATAAAGATGTTGTACTAGAATATTTATCAACAAGAGTAGGTACATCTTTATTTTTAAAATTATATAAAACTTTCCAATCGTATTTTCTATTTCCACCAAAGAATTTTATATTTGGAAATTGTGTTTCAAAATTATGACACTCATCCATAAAATAACGTTCTTTGATTGAAGCCAACGGATCTTTCTTCGCAAAAGAATCTTCTTCACATATAAGCCTTACATAACAATCTTTTTTATTATCTAAAAAATCAAACATGTCATATAACACTGTAAATCCGCCTATATAAGCTATTCTACCATGACGAATCTCAATTTTAAAATTGTCATCATACCACAGCCGTACATCAAATACTCTAGCACCAAGTCTATATTGTTCTTCATAGTTTACTGCTTGACACTTAGCTGTAAATTTAATTAACTTCTGCCACCACTTTTTAGGTGTTAAATAAGTTAATGAATTGTGTGTTCCTATATTCATATGTTTTAAATTTATGGACAATGTATCGGATTCGAACCGACACCTCGCTACGTTTATATAGCGCGAACTACCATTATTCTAACCCTGTCTTATTAAACTATATATATATTTAATAACTTAAATGTTAGTCCCCCCACTAGGATTCAAACCCAGTTAAACATAATCTTTTAACTATTCTATTGTGAGATTATAAAAGTGAAATTTTCTGTGGCAATTTGCACATAATACAACACATTTATTAACTTCGTTTTTTATAGAAGGTATGCCCTTGTCTCTACATTGATTCCCTATGTTAAAAGATTTATCACGAAGATGATGAAAATCTAGACAAGCTTGATCTTTTTCTCCACATATAATACATCCATCAGATTTTAATTGTCTCATATATTGTATTAAAAATTTTTTATAAGATTTGTGCCTTTTATATATTTCATCCTTATTCTTTTTGTAATATTCTTCATAATATTTATGTTTGCATTCCTTGCATTGAGGAGATAGGCCATCGGGTTTACTACTATTCTTCGCAAACTGATCAAGTGGTTTTTCCATACCACATTTAGTGCATATTTTTGTTTTCATATAAATATATTTTTAATACGCACCTCTAACCTACGTATTTGTTAGTAGCCCCACTCCGTGTCCATCGGAGACCTACTGTTTTAGAGACAGTTGTGCACAGGCGGTACACCATAGGGCAATATTGACTCCTTTCTTAAGGGAGCCCGTGAGACTTATCGTCTCGAAACGGTGTTTATTAAGCAGATCCGCTACTGCCGTATCATCTACATTATGAGAGGAACCTTATGTTGGAATCGAACCAACCTATTAGCTTTATATCGCCTGACTCCACCAGTTGTCTTATAAGGTTACATTCATCTAAAAAATAAACTCAATTTAAAGTATGGTTAAATTAACTTTGTAGGTGCTGGTGGATTCGAACCACCGATCGGTTGTGTATAAGACAACTGCTTTAACCACTGAGCTAAACACCTTTATACAGTGTTTAAGGTACACTGTAAAACCTAGTTTTAGTAACCAATTAATTCTTCTTAGTCATCCAATTCCAGAAGCGCTTAAATATATTAGGCTTCTTCTTTGGTTCTTTCTTTTCAACACACTTATTGAGAGTGTTGATAATCATTTCACTAAACTTATCTGCTGTCGTTTCTATATAATCCTTAAGATCGTATGCGTTAAGAATTATTACAGCATCAAGCTCGTCTCTAGTAATTGCAACATTTGCATCAATCTTTGCATAAGCAATTGCTACAATCATATCGAGAGTGTCTTCACACTTTGTTATATCTACAATATAACTAGGTTTAAATTTCTTCATAATATATAATATTTAGTACAAAAGTAAATTAAAATTTTTAACAATTCTTAGCGTATGGACAATCACCACAACACATATTTGCCATCTTTTCTTTTTTTGCCTGAATTGCAGCTTCTTCAGCAAGCGTACTTGCAATATTAGCTTTCCACTCCTTGTTTTTTACAACTATTATAGGATTTTTTATACAATCATCTTTATAGAAAGAAACTATAATGTCTCCCTTGTTTGCATTAAGAACGTGTGTCTTAGTTCCTACTTTATAACGAACCTCTATATCCTCAGGAGCAACAAATAAGTAATTTATGTTTAAAGGAATGTTGTCCAACGGTTCTACATCATTTTTGTTAAAATCAACAATAACAGGTTTTCCAAATGATCTATACTGATCATATATAAAATTCAATGTTTTCATCTGTACTTTTGTTTTTTATTTTTCTTAAATCTTGGTTTTAGTTTGAATTTAAATAATTCATTGAATAACACATCTTTAGTACTATCACTTTTCATAATATCTACTGTATAATTAAACGGATGTTTACATACAATAGAAACTACTTCTTTGTCTATATTTAAATCCTTGGAAATCTCTTTAATTATGTCTTCTATATCAATCATCGATTTATTGCTACAACATCGTATGTCTTGATCATCTTGCTATCTTTAAGCAAATCGAAAGGCTTAGCTGCCATTGTTCTATACACAACCACATCTCCTATATTAAAATGAGGCATATATTGTCTGTCGCTTGCCTTTTCTGATTCAAGTTGTAATGCATAACTGATAGGAAGCTTAATAATAATTCCCTTACTAAAATCAGATTCTACTTCTTTTACCTCGGTCTTGGGTTCACCTTCTATGGCTTCTACACCATCAGCATCCTTAACCGGTTTTGTATTAGGAAGCTCCGTTACTTCCTTCTTTACCATGATCTTATCCAGCGGTTTTACAAGAATGAAATCAGTAAAATCATATGGGATCTTTTCTGAAACACTCTGTGCTAACTGCGACTGATCTATCATATTCTCGTTGTCGTTCATTTTCTAAGTCCTTTAAGGTGAGTTAATACTTTAATAAGATTTGAAAGAACTGTTGTCTTCTCAACTTTAAGACATTCCGGTTGACCTTTCATGTCTTTATCAATGTTATGTAAATCAGCATTATACTTAATCAACATATCATCAATCTCATCGAACACGTTAACGAATGATGAATTAGTTTTGGTTGCAAATGGATCTTCGAGTATTCCATTTTTTACCAACTCCTTTGCGTATTCAGGAGAAATTGAAAATACAGAAGTGACAGAAGATTTAATCTTATTGTCCTTGTTTTTAAAAGACTCATTATGCTCGTATACATATGAATCTGCATTCTCATTTAACTCAAACTTATCGCCGGTCTCTAGAAACATAAACGGCTCAATTACATTTAATACTTTACTCATTTTAAATAAATTTTAAGTTTATGTTACCGTAACGTAACATATAGAAATCTGGTTGCATTAAGAAAAATATTTTATAAATTGCAACTTTTTTCTCAATATTACGTTAAGGGGATATAAGGGGTTTATATATAACATATACTCTATATAAT
>ERZ1034962.223-NODE-223-length-32013-cov-5.412479_pt1 | contig 32013 bp, 40 predicted proteins | sample MGYA00520696_ERZ1034962 | MGnify/ENA primary metagenome ERZ1034962 (study PRJEB33766, sample SAMN09781770) | gut metagenome | biome: gut microbiome | host: Homo sapiens | place: Madagascar | study: EMG produced TPA metagenomics assembly of the PRJNA485056 data set...
AGGGAGGATGCTCCGAATCACCGTACCTGCTGCTGAGTTATGGGATGAAGCTAAACAGGAATTCGTCTATACGAAAGAGCAGACGTTGCAGTTGGAGCATTCTCTCGTCTCTCTTTCAAAATGGGAATCTAAGTGGCATAAAGCCTTCTTCTCGAAAGAAGACAAAACAACCGATGAAACATTGGATTACATCAGATGTATGACTTTAACCCAAAACGTTAGACCTGAGGTCTATAGAAACCTTACGGCAGCTAATGTAAAAGACGTAAACGATTACATTGGTGATCCAATGACGGCCACGGTCTTCCATGAAGACAGAATGCCGCATGGTAATCGAGAGACGGTTACTTCTGAGCTCATCTACTACTGGATGATAGCTTTGAATATCCCATTCGAGTGCCAAAAGTGGCACATTAATCGGCTCCTTACCTTAATCAAGGTTTGTAACGTCAAGAACCAACCTCCGAAGAAGAGGAGTCGAGGTGAAATCATGAGTCGTAATGCGGCTTTGAATGCGGCTCGTAGAAAACGTTTGAATTCAAGGGGGTGAAAGTAAATGGACATTAGTTCTCTCGGAATTACTGGCGTAGCAGCTATCACGGTAATCTGTTACCTGTTTGGTAATGCTGCTAAGGCCTCTAACCTGCCTGACAAGTGGATTCCGATCGTATGCGGTGTAGCAGGTCTGATTCTCGGCATTGTCGCCATGTTTGTCATGCCCGATTTCCCCGGCACCGACTTCATCACTGCATGCGCTATCGGTATTGTGTCTGGCTTCGCTGCTACTGGTATTAATCAGGTCTTCAAGCAGCTCAACAACACCGATAAGGAGTGATAAGCGATGAGCAACAGTCCTTTGGTGTCTTACACCAAGCTCAGTCCCAATTACAGCGTCAGAAACCACGCTATTGACAGTGTAGCTATTCACTGTGTTGTCGGTCAGGTTACTGTCGAATCTCTTGGGGCAGTATTTGCAAGTAAAGAACGAAACGCCTCTTCCAACTATGGTATCGGTCGTGACGGCCGAATCGCCATGTTCGTTGAAGAGAAGAACCGATCCTTCTGTACCGGAGGAAAAGACAAGAATGGTAACCCCATTCGAGTGAATGGTATCTCTGGTAAAGATGTTGATCATCGAGCCATCACCATTGAGGTCGCTTCTGACACTACAGATCCTTATGCAGTCAATGACAAGGCTTACGCTTCACTGATCAATTTGCTTGCTGACATCTGCAAGCGGAACAACATCAAGGAGCTCAAGTGGGAAGCCAACAAGACCTTGGTCGGTAACATCAATCGTCAGAACATGTTTGTTCACAGATGGTTTGCCTACAAGGCGTGTCCTGGTGACTACCTGTTCAACCGGCATGGTGACATCGCGGCAAAGGTTAACGCCCGACTTCAAAATGGATCTTCTGCTGTTGAGACCAAGCCAGCTTCTACCACCACAAGCAAAGAGTTCGTAGTAAAAGTCAGCATTTCCAACCTCAACATTCGTAGGGGTCCTGGTACTAACTATGCCAAAGTTGGTAAGTACACTGGTGTTGGAGTCTTTACCATTGTTGCGACCAGCAATGGCAAGGGATCTAAGAAGGGTTGGGGTAAACTCAAGAGCGGTCTTGGTTGGATCTCGCTCGATTTTGCTACTCACATCTAGTAGGTGATCACAAGATGATAACTTTCAGACACAAGGGTGACTATTCCAAAGCGACTCAATATTTCATGAAGTTGAAAGAGGTTACCCGTCTCAGAATTCTTGAGAAATACGGTCGAGCTGGCGTAGCTGCCCTTGCGTCTGCAACACCTGTTGAATCCGGTGCCACCGCCGGAGCATGGTATTACGAAATAGAAAACGGTGGCGATAGTGCTGCTATCGTATTCGGTAATACTCATGAAAACAAGGGCGTTTATATCGCCATTATCTTGCAAATGGGCCATGGTACTGGGACAGGTGGCTATGTCCAGGGCAGGGATTACATTAATCCAGCAATCCAGCCCGTATTTGACAAAATGGCAGAAGAAGTATGGAGGGAGGTTACTAAGCTTTGAGCAAACAAGTGGACAGTAGAGTTCTTGAAATGCGGTTTGACAACAAGCAGTTCGAGAGTAATGTATCTACATCTATATCGACTCTTGATAAGTTGAAGAAGAGTTTGAATTTGTCTGGAGCCGCTAAAGGCTTAGACGACCTAAACGCTTCTGCTAAAAAGTGCGATGTGTCTGGAATCGGTAACGGTGTCGATACTGTTAAAGCTAAATTCTCAGCACTTCAAGTTGTGGCTGCGACCGCACTAGCCAATATCACAAACTCTGCCGTCAATGCCGGCAAGAGGATTGTTTCTGCTTTAACTATCGATCCTATCAAAGATGGTTTCAGCGAGTATGAGACCAAGATCAATGCTGTTCAGACGATCATGTCTAACACCGCCAGTAAAGGCACTACAATGAAGGACATCACGGCTGTTCTGAATGATCTGAACACGTACGCTGATAAAACCATTTATAACTTCGCCGAGATGACCAGAAACATCGGTACATTTACGGCTGCTGGTGTTGGTTTGAAAGAATCCGCATCGGCAATCAAGGGTATAGCTAATCTGGCGGCTGCTTCTGGCTCGAATTCTCAGCAAGCCAGTACAGCAATGTATCAGCTTTCCCAGGCCTTGGCTGCTGGTAAGGTAAACCTTCAGGACTGGAACTCTGTTGTTAACGCCGGCATGGGTGGTCAGAAATTCCAGGAAGCTTTGAAAGCTACCGCAAGAGAACATGGTGTTGCTGTCGACGACATCATTAAGAAACAGGGCTCGTTCAGAGAATCTCTACAGAAGGGCTGGATGACCGCCGATATTCTTAACGAAACTCTTAGCAAGTTCACCGTTGAAGGCGCTAAAGAATATGCCAAGAGCATGATGGATTCTGGCAAATGGACCCAGAAACAGGCCGATGCTCTTATCAAGGAAGCTCAGTCGATGGAAGATGCAGCCACTAAGGTTAAGACCTTCACTCAGCTGATTGACACCTTGAAGGAAGCAATGGGTTCTGGCTGGGCTCAGAGTTGGGAGATCATATTTGGCGACTTTGAGGAAGCTAAAGAGTTCTTCACCGAGATTTCTGACACACTTGGTGATCTGATTGGCAAATCAGCAGACGCCCGTAACCAAGTCCTTCAGGGATGGAAAGATCTTGGTGGTCGAACGGCTATGATCGATGCTATTCGTAATGCCTTTGAAGGTATCATGAGTGTTGTCAAGCCGATTGGCGAAGCTTTCAGAGAGATATTCCCTCCTATCACCGCTAAGCAACTCTACAACTTCAGTGTCGCTATCAAAGAACTGACTTCTCATATGAAGTTGAGTGAGAGCACAGCAAATAATCTCAAACGAACCTTTAAAGGTATATTCTCGGTATTCAGCATTGTTGTTCAAGCTATCACTGCTGTCGTCAAAGGCTTTGGTCAGCTTATTAGTGCTCTTACTGGGATTCCCGGAGGTATTCTAGCAGTTACTGCTGTTATCGGTGATATGATCACCGGTTTCAGAAATGCTGTAACCCAATCAAACATATTTGAGAAGGTTGTTAGCGGAATTGTCAAGGTCATAACCAAAGTCATTGACAAGTTCAAAGAGATGGGTACCAAGATTGGTGAGGCTTTCCGCATGCCGACCATGGACGGTTTCGTCAGTGCTCTTGATGGCATCTGGAATCTACTGGTCAAGATCGTATCCACTGTTGCTGAAGGTCTTGGTAATGTTGGTAATACTCTTGCGGAGGCTTTCAATAGTGCGGACTTCTTCGACGCTCTGAATGGAGGTATATTTGCCACAATTCTTCTTGGTGTTAAGAAGTTTGTTGATGGTATCTCAGACGTTACCGAAAACTTTGGTGGTACCTTTGAGGGTATTAAAGAAACACTAGATGGAGTACGAGGCTGCTTTGAAGCATACCAAAACCAGTTGAATGCTCAGGCTCTCATCAAGATTGCAATTGCCATTGGTATCCTTGCTGGTGCTTTGCTCCTGCTTTCCGGTATCGACGGCGAATCCCTTGCCCGATCCTTGGGCGCTTTGGGTATTCTCTTCCTCGAGTTAATCGGTTCCATGATTCTTCTCGAGAAAGCATCTGTCCAGCTTAAGCACGTCTTCAAGACTATGACCATGATGATCGGTATGGCTATTGCTATCGATATTTTGGCCAGCGCCTTGAAGAAACTTAGCGATCTGTCTTGGGAAGGCATTGCTAAGGGTCTCGCAGCTGTCGGCGCATTGATGGTTGAACTGGCAGTATTCCTCAAAGTAGCTAATTTTGGTGGTAGTACAATCACCGCTGCTACGGGAATTGTTATATTAGCAGCCGCAATGCTTATCCTGGCTAAAGCGGTCAAGGACTTTGCTTCTATGCAATGGGAAGACATCGGTAAGGGTCTTACTGCTATCGGCGCATTGTTGATGGAGCTAGCCTTATTCACCAACCTCACAGCTAAGGCTGGTCATGTTCTCACAACTGCTGCAGCGATGATCGTGTTGGCTTACGCCATGAAAATGTTTGCTGGGGTTCTAAAAGACTTCAGTGCTTTTCAGTGGGATGAACTTGCTCGAGGCTTGACCGGTCTAGCCGGAACGTTGATTGCAGTAGCCGCTGCTTTGAACCTGATGCCTAAGTCTTCGATTCTGATCGGTGCTGGCCTGATCGTCGTAGCTAAGGCTATTAGCGATTTGGTAGCGCCGCTTAAGAGTCTTAGTGGTATGTCCTGGGGAGAGATAGCTAAGGGTTTAACGACTCTTACTCTCGCCTTGGCTTCCATATCCTTGGCTCTCAATTTCATGCCGAAAACTACGGTTCTTATGGGCGCTGGTCTGCTTGTTGTGGCTGAGGCCATTAACAATCTTGTTCCTCCTATCCAGAAGCTCGGCAATCTTTCGATCGAGCAGATTGCTAAGGGCTTATCTGCATTAACTTTGGCCCTCGCATCCATATCTTTGGCTTTGCGATTCATGCCCATGAATGCCGTAATCATTGGCGCTGGTCTTCTGGTCGTAGCTGAGGCTCTGAGCAAAATTACGGTCGTAGTAAGTTCTTTTGGTAACATGGCTTGGGAGTCGATAGCTAGAGGCTTAGTAGCCCTTGCAGGCTCTTTGGCTATATTAGCGGTAGCTCTGAACGCAATGCGAGGTACTCTCATGGGTGCAGCTGCTCTGGTCGTTGCTGCTGGAGCCTTGGCAATTATTGCTCCAATTATAACCTCTTTCGGAGGGATGTCTTGGGAAGCGATTGCAAAAGGCTTACTTGCTTTGGCTGGTGCATTCACTGTTATCGGTGTAGCAGGTGTTCTTTTAACTCCGTTAATCCCAGCTCTGATTGGCTTGTCAGCTGCTCTCGCCTTATTCGGTGTAGCGGCTATGGCCGTTGGCGCCGGCATTGCGTTGCTTGCTGCCGGTTTAGGAACCTTGGCCGCTGTTGGTGTTGCTGGTGCTACTGCTTTCGTGGCTGCTCTACGAGTTCTTATCGAGGGTGTTCTCGGCCTCATACCGAGCATTATATCTGCTTTCGGCGAGATCATTACAGCTCTCTGTCAGGTAATTGGTGAGTGCGCTCCGCAACTTGCTGATGCTATCATGAAACTCATATCTGAGGTCTTAGCTTCTCTTGCTAACTATGGACCTCAGATAGTGGATTCTTTGTTCAAGTTCGTGATCGATATTCTGAACGGTCTTGCCGTAAGAATACCCGAACTTGTGGCTGCATTCCTCAACGTCCTGTCGGGTGTCTTTGAAGGTATTAAGAATGCCATCGGCGGCTTAGATGCGTCTTCGATCATAAAAGGCGTCGGGATGATGGCTGCCTTGACCGCTTTAACTTACGCTCTAGCAGGACTTGTTACCTTGATACCGTCCGCTATGATAGGCGTCCTTGGTGTTGGTGCTGTCATTGCCGAACTGTCTTTGGTATTAGCTGCTCTCGGTGCTCTGGCTCAGATACCAGGCTTGGAATGGTTCATATCTGAAGGCGGCAACCTACTACAGCAAGTTGGTACTGCTATCGGCCAGTTCGTAGGTGGTATTGTTGGTGGTGCTCTTGAAGGTATATCTAGCACTCTACCTGCTGTCGGTGCGAGCTTATCTGGATTTATGACGAATCTACAGCCGTTCATCGAAGGCGCTAAGAGCATTGATCCGTCAATGGGTGCTGGGATAGCTGCCTTGGCTGACGCTGTCCTCAAACTCACTGGTGCTGGTTTGTTAGAGGCTATTACCTCTTTCGTCACCGGTGGTAGTTCTTTGGCTGACTTTGCTAATCAACTTGTTCCGTTTGGTGCAGCTATGATGGCATATTCTGCTTCTGTGGCTGGTATCGACTCTAATGCAATAGTTGAATCCGCAAATGCTGCTCAGGCATTGTCCGATGTCGCTAATGCTCTTCCGAATAGCGGTGGTCTGATTGCTAAGATAACCGGCGATAACACGTTAGCGAGCTTTGCCCAACAGCTAGTTCCGTTTGGTGCAGCTATGATGGCATATTCTGCTTCTGTGGCTGGTATCAATACCGCAGCTATCACCGAATCAGCCAAAGGAGCTCAGGCTCTTTCCGAGGTGGCACAAGCTTTACCCAACTCTGGTGGTTTGGTGTCTCTAGCAACGGGTGACAATACACTGTCCTCCTTTGCTCAGCAACTTGTACCGTTTGGTGCAGCCATGAAGTCGTATGCGGAATCTGTTGCTGGCATTGATGTTAGCGCTGTGACTACGTCCGTTAGTGCCGCTAAAGGATTGGTTGAAGTTGCTAATCTGATACCGAATTCTGGTGGTATTGTAGCTATTGGTACTGGTGACAATACTATGTCCAGCTTCGGTAAACAGATCGTAACATTTGGCGAGAAGTTGAAGGAATATAGCGAAGCTGTTGCTGGTACTGATGTTGGCGCTATCGTTAGTTCCGTCGGAGCCGCTCGATATTTAGCCAATCTTGCTAATGACCTGGTCGACTTCGATTCAACAGGTATAACCTTGTTTGATTCCGTGAGCAAGATCGGTGATACTCTGCGAAACTATGCTTCCAATGTTGCTTCTGTCGACATGGAATCAGTCAATGCTTCTATCGACAGTATCAGAAGACTTGCTAATCTGGCTAGAAGTTTAGACGGTGTCAATGCTACTGGTCTTATCAACTTCACGGCTGCTCTATCTAGAGTAAGCGTCGATGGTGTCAATAAGATTGTTAAGGCCTATCGAGACGCCGCACCTAAACTCGAACAGGCCGTTAATAACCTGATGAAATCCATGACCAATGGCATCAACAAGGGTAATCCAGCACTTGTAAAAGCTGCCGTTCAGGCGGTTGCCGATGCTCTTGCTGGTATTAAGTCTAAAGCAACATATTTTACCTCAGCTGGTCAAGAAATGATGTCTAAGCTGACTAGCGGTCTTAAGGCTGGAGCCAGTGGTGCTAAGAAAGTGGTTGACTCTTTGATGAAGTCGGTCACTAATGGTATTAAGTCTTTGTCTTTCAAAGACTTAAATACTGGTGGTGTCAGTAAGTCTTTGACTAACAGTCTTGGTAAAACCATGAGGTCGGCTGGTAAGAGCATTGCTAATAACTTGGCTGAAGGTATGAAGTCGGGTATGAACGGAATAACTGCCGCGACCAACAATATCGTGACAAACATATCTAAGATTATCACCGGTAAATACTCCAGCTTTAACTCTATGGGTTCTAAGCTCGGTAGCTATTTCGCCAGAGGCGTTAGGTCTGCTTCTGGTGCATGTAAGACCGCTGGTGCTGCTCTTGGTAGTGCTGCTGTTGCTGGTGCTCAGGGTTATTACAGTTCTATGTACTCAGCAGGTTCTAATGCCGGTCGAGGCTTTGCTAATGGTCTGAAAGCTTCCATTTCCAATGCTGCGGCCGCTGCTAAGTCGCAAGCTCAATCGGCTGTTAATGCTATCAAGAACATCTTAGACATCAACTCTCCGTCAAAGGTAATGTATCGGCTTGGTGCTTACGCTGGACAAGGATTTGTTAATGGTCTTAGTGAGTATGCTCGAATAGCTTACAATGCTAGTTCTGATGTGGCTCTGTCTGCTAAGGACGGTCTTGGCTCTACTCTAAGTAGAATCTCTGACCTCATCAATTCCGACATCGACGCTCAACCTACCATCAGACCGGTTCTTGATCTGAGCGAGATTACAGCTGGTGTCGGAGCAATTGACGGTCTACTCAATGGCTCTAACACCATTGCTGCTGTAGCTAATGTCAAGGGTATCAACTCTATGATGAGTCGAAATCAAAATGGAGCTAATGACCTACTTGCTATGGAGATCAACAAGCTTCGTAGAGATCTTGGTAAGGTCGGTAACACCACATATAGTGTAAACGGTATCACCTATGGAGACGGTACTGAAGTAAGCAGTGCAATCAAGTCTTTGATTCGGGCTGCAAAAATCGAAAGGAGGTCGTAACCATGCCTAAGGTAAATTCGCTTACAATCCTGATACAGGAAAACAGCGAACAATACTATGCAACATGGAAATTCGGAAACAAAACATCTTCCGGATCAGGTTCGGGTTCTGGCTCTGGTTCGACCTCCTCTGGAGGGACTGTAAAAGTCGGTTCCTTAGTAACGATCAAGTCGGGTGCTAAATATTATAATGGCGTTAGCATTCCGTCTTTCGTTATGAAACTTAAATGGTATGTTGTACAGGTCAGTGGTAACAGAGCCGTTCTCGGTAAAGACTCCACTGGCAAGTACAATATCCAGTCTGCCGTTAACACTAAGGATCTGACTGTTGTTGGGTCCTCTGGTGGTTCAAGCGGAGGTGGATCTAGTGGAGGCTCTACCAGTAGCGCTGAGCTAGAACAGCTCGATCACTATGAGGTTAAGTGGTGGTATAGTGTCGGTGGCGTCTGGTTTATCGGCAACGAGACTGATGTTAAATACACCAATTCCACTTACAGCCCTCCGTCAAATGCCACTCGTATAAAGGTTTCGGTTAAACCAGTCTCCAAAACCTACGAGGTCAAGACCAAAAACGAGACTAAAGAAGTTTCCTATTGGACTGGCACGGCTGTTTATGCTGAGCATGATACCTCAGAAGCAATGTCTAAACCCCCAGCGCCAACGGTCGTCATTGAGGGGTTCAGGCTCAAGGCTTCACTTGAGAATATCTCGGAACCAAGAGCTTCTCATGTTCAGTTCCAGGTGTTTAACGGTAACCAGAACCTTTATCCTATCGGTGAACCTAGGATTCTGCAACGGCATTGCTCGTTCTCTATGGCTATTACACCAGGAGGACAGTATCGGGTTCGATGCAGATATTTGACTATCGAGGGCAGTGGTGTAAGGCACTTCGGTCCTTGGGGTGATTATTCTGGTGAATCCAAAACCATACCTCTTGCTGTAACAGGTTTGACTTGTCAGGCAGATAGTAAGAACTCCATCAAGGTTAGCTGGACAGCGGTTGAAAGCGCTACTAGTTACGAAATTCAGTACGCTACCAAAGAGGAGTATTTCGATTCTTCTTCGGAAGTAAAAAATGCAACGGTAACCTCCACAACAGCATATTTAACAGGTCTTGATGCAGACGAGTGGTTTATTCGTGTCAGGGCTATTAATGCTGTCGGTAACTCGGCTTGGAGTAGCATCATTTCTACAGTTGTTGGTGCTATACCAGAGGCACCTACGACTTGGTCTCTGACTACTACAGCAGTCGTCGGTGAGAACCTTGTCTTGTACTGGGTACACAATGTTGAAGATAAGTCAAGAATGACTGAGGCCGAGATTTATATCGAAGCTAATGGCTCATCCAGAACAATCACTATTCCTGGTAAAGACAAGTCCGAAGACGATGAAGACACACCGATCTACTCGTATACAGTCGATACGACTCAGTATGAGGATGGTGCTACTCTCAAATGGAAGGTAAGAACAGCTGGTCTGACTGGCGAGTATGGTGATTGGTCTACGCAAAGAACAATCAAGATCTATGCTCCTCCGACACTGTTGATCGCCGCGTCTTTGAATGACAACGAGGAGCTTACTTCTTTACCCTTCACAATAGATGCTTCAGCTGGACCTAATACTCAAACACCAATCAGCTATCACGTATCGATCGTCGCCAACGGTTCTTACGAATCAACCGATGTTGTTGGCGTTCCGATAAAGATCTCTGCTGGCAACGAATTGTTCTCCAAGGTATACAACACTTCTGATGCAGACTTCACTATCAACTTATCCGCCGGTGATTTACTGCTTGAGAATGGTCAGACCTATGTTCTGTCAGTTCTTGTGTCTATGGATTCGGGTTTAACCGCTGAAACCAGTATCACATTTACTGTGAAATGGGCTGACTACGAGTATTACCCGAACGCTTCTGTGTCTATCGACAACGATTCTCTTTGTGCCTTCATCATTCCATTCTGTGTAGATGGCGAAGGTAAGATTCCAGAGAACGTCACATTGGCGGTTTATCGTCGTGAGTACAATGGTACTTTCGTCGAGTTGATGACCGGCCTGGCTAATGATGAGGTCTCGTCTATCACAGACCCACATCCGGCACTAGACTATGCTCGGTATCGTATTGTGGCTCAGGAAACTACGACTGGTGCTATCTTCTATGAAGACTTGCCAGGATATCCTGTCGGAGAATCGGCTATTGTCATTCAGTGGGATGGAAATTACTCTAACCTCGAAGAGCCTATCTCTGATGAGTATGAGTTCCGTCCATGGAACGGATCGATGGTCAGACTTCCAGGTAATGTTGATATCAGCGAGAAGCATGATGCTGATGTGTCCCTGATCGAGTACATCGGTCGGAGACATCCTGTCAGTTACTATGGGACTCAGCGAGGCGAAACAGCTAGCTGGAAGACCGATGTCCCCAAGTCTGATAAGGAGACTCTGTATGCTCTACGCCGCTTGTCTGATTGGGCTGGCGACGTCTATGTCCGTGAGCCTAGTGGTACTGGGTATTGGGCTAGAGTGTCTTTGTCCTGGAACATCAATCATCTCGCTACGGTAATTCCTGTTACCATCGAGATCAAACGAGTTGAAGGGAGTGATCGCCAATGATCGATTGGACTAAGTCCATGGAGCAGACTTTCGAGTTCTATGTGGTTGATCCGTCGTCTTGGCGAGACTCTCGACGACTCGAGACAGTCACTAAGTGTAGTATTGACCGAGATCTCTCAAACGAGACTCTTGGATCTGCTACCATTGACTGTACTGAAACGCTGGTGGAGTCGTATATTCGAGTCTACCTCATTGCAATTCAAAATGGAGTTAAAGAGAAGGTTTCTCTGGGCACTTTCCTCGTGCAGACTCCTTCTATAGGGTTTGACGGTAAGACATCATCGATTTCCTTGGACGCTTACACTCCGCTGATCGAACTCAAAGGAACTATGCCTCCAATTGGCTACTCGTTACTTGAGGATCAGAACATCATGGAGGCTGCTTCCATGCTTTGTCGAGAGAAGATGCGAGCTCCATCAGTTTCAGTGTCAACGGACGACAAACTCACTGCGAACTTTGTCTCGAACCTGGATGACACCTGGCTAACGTTCATCTCAGACCTTATTGCGAATGCTAAGTTCCGATTCGGTCTAGATGATCTTGGCCGCGTCATATTTGAGCCAGAGCAAGACACCGCCTCACTTCAGTCTGTATGGACTTACGATGATGGTAACAGCTCAATTCTGTATCCCAGCGTTACCAATGAACGGGATCTGTATGGGGTTCCTAATGTCGTTGAGGTAGTCTACTCGATGGGCACTGGTTATAGGTTCTCCAGAATCGTCAACGATGATCCGAAGAGCCCTTCTTCCACAGTATCCAGAGGTAGAGAAGTAGTTTACCGTGACACCAGTCCAAGTTTCCCTGGGATTCCAGCCCAGGCTCAGATTGATGACTATGCCATGAACTTGCTTCGTAATCTCTCTTGCCTAGAACATACTATTACGTACAAACATGGCTATTGCCCAGTTCGAATCGGGGATTGTGTGACCATCAATTACGAAAGAGCTGGCTTGAAGAACATCAAAGCCAAAGTCGTTTCTCAGACAATTGACTGTACAACCGGTTGCCCTGTAGAAGAAACAGCCGTTTACACAACCAGATTATGGAGGTGAAAGTATGGGTTTGACTAAGCAAGACATCAAGGATTTCGTCAAGGTCACTAAAGACGATCGTCAAGCAGAAACCACTGCTTACGCTACGGTGGTTGAGCATGACAAGTCTTTGGGTGTGAGAATTGACGGTTCTGACGAAATCACCCCTATGTGTGCAGCTTGCACCAACGTAAAGGAGGGCCAGCGAGTGGTGGTACAGGTTAGAAACCATATGGCTACCGTCACTGGCAACATCACCAACCCTGCTGTTGGGCTGCTCGAGCTAGACGAAGCTGGCAATCTGATCATCAACTCGTGTGTCACTTTCAAAGGTCTTAAGGACGGTACAACTGTCATTGACGGGGGTTGGATTGACGCCAAAAACCTGAATCTGACAGGTTTGATCACATTCCAGGACCTTAACACAGCAGTTCAGGAAGCCATCAACGAACCTAAGAAGCAGTTCTCGTCCGACTTGACCAACTGGCATGACACAATGCAACCTGGCGATAAGTACCGTAAGGACTGGGATAACACAAAGAGTGACTGGGGTTCTCCCTATAAGTTCGTTGGTGAGGATGGAAAAGACGGTACTGATGGTGAGGATGCATATCTGCCTACCTATATTACCGATACGATAATCGGTAAAGGTTCGATTCAGGCTCCCAATATTTATGCAAACGATTTCAGCGTGTATCCGTCTAATTCTAAAAGCAATTACGGCAGTTTCAACATATATGGCAACTATGGTAGCGAACAGCTTCATGTATTCGAGCTGAGTTACTATTCCGGCGATGCCCCAACGGTCCATATACATTCTCCGGTTAACGGTGTAATGTATATCGGTAACAGTTCGTTAGACGTTTTCCGTATGACTGGAGAGTTCGATTTTAGCGACGCAACTGTCACAGGTATTAATGTGACCCCGAAATATGCGTAAGGAGTGATACCATGGCAACTCTTACAGTTACAGATGTCACATCAACAACCGTATGGATTCAAATCACAGGAGTTTCACGTGGTGACACTATCCGGGTCTTTGTTCGTTTAGCTGACGAACCAAGCGACATCACATACAATAAAGAAGATCTGGAAGCTACCAGTTCCACATTCAAACTCAAGATTGATAATAATTCCGACGGGATCTATCACGACCTAGAACCTGATACTGAGTACCTGGTTAACTACAAAGTTAATGGCGGAAACTGGCTTGGTGCTACCAAATTCACCACTAAGTCAGAAGCTCAAAGACCTTGGGATTGGACTTGGTGGAGTACGATCAAACAAGGAGGTAAAATCGGTTTATCCGCCGGTGAGTGGAATGAATTTACAAACCGTATAAATGAATTCCGTCTTTACCAGGGCTTGTCTGAATACGATTTTACATATGTGTCGAGAGGAGACCCGATTGCCGCCTCTGTGGTAAACGAAGCTTACTATGCTATCCAGAGTTTATCAGGTCATGGTACTCTGCCAAGCAGAGCTCGTACTGGCAGAGCAATCACAGCAGCATTCTTCAATGATCTGAAGGATGCTCTTAACTATGTCGACTAAAGGAGAAACCAACATGACTGAAATCATGAAAGACCTTGATCAGGTGTTCAACATCATCTCTAGCATTCCTGTCAGTGGTAATGCCGTTGATGCTATGGCGGTGGCTAGAAATAAGCTTCGCCATGTGTATGCGGAGATCGAGAAGATGGAGACCGAGAACATCGAGAGTTCACTTCAAAATGGCACTACGTGAAAGGTGGTGACAACCAATGGGTGTTGTAATTCACAGTCATCCAGTCTATGACTCGGATGAACACTATACAATTGACCCAATCTCGAGAAACATCACGAACGTCAAATCTAAGAAGACCTCTTTGATCCAGTATGACCACAACTCAGAGAGATTCTCCTTCGATATTCCGAGGTATGTCGAGGGTCATGACATGACGCTCTGTAACAAAGTTGAAATCCACTACCTCAACCTTGACTCGATGAAGCGGGAGAGACGAGTCGGTGTTTATGAGGTTGAAGATCTAATGGTCACTACAGAGGACGACCAGGTTGCCGTCTTCACCTGGCTCATATCTCAGAACTGTACTGAACTTGCTGGCTCTCTGAGCTATATCATCATGTTCGCATGTGTCGAAGATGGCGAGACCACATACCGTTGGCATACGGCAATCAACGCCAGTATCATCATCGCCAAGGGTATGAACAACGAAGAGGCCATCACAGCTCCGTTAGAGTTCCCTGACATTCTCCAGCAATGGAAAGAGGAGCTCTTTACTAAGGACTGGGCTTATGAGTCCGCTAAGAAGCAAGGCTTTGAAGGCACTGCTGAAGAGTGGCTTGCTAGTTTGCATGGTGCCGATGGTTATTCTCCGGCCATTTTGGTCAGAGAGGTTGACGGTGGCCACCAACTTGTTATCACGGACTACCAAGGTTCTAAGACCGTGGATGTCATGGATGGCGAAGATGGTTATGCTCCAGTAGCTCTTGTGACTGACATCGAGGGTGGACACCGTTTGACTATCACCGACCGCATCGGCACTAAGACTGTCGATATTATGGATGGTGAAGACGGTTATGCTCCTGTGGCTTTGGTTACGGATATTGACGGCGGTCACAGACTGACTATCACCGATCGGCTTGGTTCTAAGTCCGTAGACATCATCAATGGCACGAACGGTACAGACGGATATTCTCCTGCTGTTCTTATTCGAGAAGTCACTGGCGGACACGAGCTTGTCATTACTGATTACCAAGGCTCCAAGACTGTCAGTATCATGGACGGTGTTGACGGTAAGGACGGAGCCGATGGATATTCTCCCACAGTAACCACTGCCACTATTGCGAACGGCACGACTATCACGATTACTGACGTCAATGGCGCTCATTCCTTCAATGTCCTTAACGGGGCTGATGGTAAGGATGGCACCAATGGTACGAACGGTAAAGACGGAACCAACGGCGTCGATGGCGATGATGGCGTTTCTCCCACAGTCACTGTGACTGATATTTCAGGTGGCCATCGCGTTACGATCACGGATGCAGATGGTGCCAAAAGCTTTGATGTAATGAACGGCACGAATGAGATTTCGGAGGCTGTTCTTGATTACATGAGCACTTATGTCTACATAGGCGAAATCGAACCTACCTCAGGGCCCACCCTGTGGTTTGATACTTCTAGCAGGAGTTAACCACCCTAGGTGGCTCCTATATTTGAGGAGGTGATGCCTATGATTGACTAAGTGCGAATCCTATACGTCCAAACACCAACACAAATCACAAAATCTAAATTTGAAAAGGAGTTTTTATCATGGCTGCAAAGAATGCTATCCTGAAGGCAAAAATTGAGGGCGTCATTTATGAGATGCTGGTGAAGACCAACGCTGCGAACGTTATGGTCGACGATTCCACCACCCTGGCTGCTAAGCTGTCTTCCATCATCGCCGATATCGGCACCAAGGCTAACGCCACCCACACCCACGCTCAGGCCGATGTCACTGGTCTGGAGGATGCTCTGACTGCTCGTCCTACCACCGACGCCATGAACACCGCCATTTCCACCGCTGTGAGCGAAGCTGTGGCTGGCCTGATCAACGGTGCCCCTGAGACCTACGACACTCTGAAGGAGATCGCAGACTACATCGAGGCTCACAAGAGCGTTGAGACTGCTCTGAACGAGGCTATCGGCAAGAAGGCCGACAAGACCACTACCGATGCTATCCAGGCTTCCATCGACGCTCTGGGCGCTCTGGCCGCCAAGTCCAAGGTTGCTGAGACTGATCTGGACGACGAGCTGAAGGCTAAGGTCAATGCCGCGGCCGAGGGTAACCACTCTCACGCCAATAAGGCTCTGCTGGACACCTATGACCAGACCAACACCGACATCAAGGATGCTGTCGCCAAGAAGCACTCTCACGCCAACGGCACTGTTCTGGATGGCATCTCCGCCGAGAAGGTTGCCGCCTGGGATGCTGCTGAGCAGAACGCCAAGAACTATGCCGACGGCAAGGACGCTGCTATGAACACTCGTGTCACTGCCATCGAGGGCAAGGAGGCCGGCTGGGATGCCAAGGCCAATGTCTACTACTCCAAGACCGAGCCTGCTGCTCTGGCTGAGGGCGATCTGTGGTTCGCTCTGGTCGACTGATCAATCGACAATTCAAAATGGGGGTCGCTCTTTCGGGGGCGGCCTCCTTATCTTTTCAAAGGAGGTTATAACAGATGGCAGTTACTGAACAGAACGGCCTGATGAAGTACAAGGACAAAGCTGGCAACCTCTATATCCTGTATCCTATCACCAACGCCGACAATGTGGACGGTCTGACCGAGTTGATCGAGCCCGTGTCTACCGCAGCAAACGAAGCTAAGACTGCTGCTGCAACTGCTGATACCAAGGCCACCAATGCCGCTAGTGCTGCTAGCACAGCTCAGTCTAAGGCTGAGGGTGCCGAGGTTCATGCTAAGGGTATTACCACCATAGGCTCTGGTGCTGCTTACACCGCTACTGTGTCTGGGATCACTTCTCTGACCGCTGGTGTATCGTTCATCATGATCCCGCATACGGCTAGTACCAGCCAGACTGCAACGCTGAATGTCAACAGCCTTGGAGCAAAGACTCTCTGCAGACCTCTGTCTGGCTCCAACAGCGCTACTACTGCGCCTGACACGACTAACTGGCTGGCCGCTAATAAACCCATCCGTGTCACTTATGATGGCACCTACTGGGTTGTGGATATGCCTAAGCCAGATGTGACAGATCTGTATGGTGAGGTGGCTTCTGGTCCTAAGGCGGTCACTATTACCCTGGCCTCCGGTAGTTGGAGCTCTAATACTCAGACCGTGACGGTCAACGGTATCCTGGCTGATGAGACCAAGCAGCTTATCCAAGTCAATCCTGCTTCCGCTAGCCGGACAGCCTATATTTCGGCTGGTATCATCTGCTCCGGCCAAGCCGCCAATTCGCTTACCTTCACCTGCACGACCACACCCACCTCTAACCTGACTGTGTACGTTACCTATCAGGAGGTGACGTAATGATTCTCAATCCCGTAAAGGCGAAAGTGGTAGAGGCTAAGGGCGAGTGGAAGAAAGGTGATCTGCCTACCGATTTTGATATTGCTTACGAGATTGCTTACGGTGCAGGTAAGTTTGTGGGTATACATTATAACAGTAACATCGCAGTTTACTCCACTGACGGTATCAACTGGACTCAGACTACGTTACCGGTTAGTGCGAAATGGAACTTTATCTGTTACGGTGCGGGTAAGTTCGTTACTGTGGCTCTACGCAGCAACATCGCCGCATATTCCACTGATGGTATCAACTGGACTCAGACTACGGCACCATCTAGTGTACTTTTCTTGCATGTGTGCTACGGTGCGGGTAAGTTCGTGGCTGTGGGTAGTGGCAGCAACATCGCCGCATATTCCACTGATGGTATCAACTGGACTCAGACTACGTTACCGAAAAGAGATTCTACGGATACCGGCATACGGTCACGGGTTTGTTATGGTGCTGGTAAGTTTGTTGCTATGGGCTATAATAGCACCAATGACACTCTTGAAGACCATGTATCATACTCTTATGATGGAGTAACATGGGTCTCAACCGGAACTTCGATAAAGGCAGGACGTCTAGGTACTATTTGTTATGGCGCAGGTAAGTTTGTAGCTACTTCTGGCCCCGATACCTTTTTTGACAAGGCAGCTTACTCCACTGACGGTATCACCTGGACTCAGACTACGTTACCAGCTATCGGTAAATGGAGAGGCCTCTGTTACGGCGCAGGCATGTTCGTAGCAACCATGTACAAAGATTCCTCCGGAAACGGAGTAGATTTCATGGCTTACTCAACCGATGGTATCACCTGGAAGAAGACCTACGGCGTAGGAACTAAACTTCGAGAGGCAATCGGTTACGGTGGTGGTAAATTCGTTGTCTGCACCGAGAATCAGGGCAACGAATACCTCCAGCACACCATCGAAGACTGGGGTTAAAGGAAAGGAGGTGAATAACCGTGATATACAATTCCATTATTCCTGAAGATGGAGGGGCGGTGTTGAGTGATCAACCAACGTGGAAAGCCGCTAACAAACTAAGTGATTACGACAAAATTATTGCTTACGGTGGAGGTAAGTTTGTGGCACTGAATAGTGATTCTCGCTCAAGCTGTTACTGCTCTACCGACGGTATCACCTGGACTGAGACTACGATGCCAGGTAGTAACTGGCGAGCAGTTTGTTACGGTGCTGGTAAGTTTGTGGCTTTATCCGTCGGAGATTACTACTCTAACTTCATCTCCAACATCGCTGCTTACTCTAGTGATGGTATCACTTGGACTCAGGCTACGTTACCGGTTAGCGCACAGTGGAGCTCGGTTTGTTACGGTGCTGGTAAGTTTGTAGCTGTGGCTAGTAATAGCACCACCGCCGCTTACTCCACCGATGGTATTACCTGGACTGAAGCTACGATGCCAGTTAGTGCACAGTGGAGCTCGGTTTGTTACGGTGCTGGTAAGTTCGTGGCTGTAATCGGTTACAGAAGCGACGTCGCCGCCTACTCCACTGACGGCATCACTTGGACTCAGGCTACGTTACCGGTTAGTGGAAGTTGGCAATCAGTCTGTTACGGTGGTGGTAAGTTTGTAGCTGTGTGTGATGAATCATATAATGGTCGCGTTGCTTACTCTACCGATGGCATAACTTGGAATCACAAATATGTCAGTAAACGTATGTGGAAAGTATGTTATGGTGCCGGTATGTTTGTCGCATACAGTTCTCCAACTACCAAGGGTACGGTTGAATTTAATTATTCAATGGATGGTATAAATTGGAAGTATAAGGAGGTATCGGACTCTACCATTGCTACTGGTAACACTATCGATATGGTTTATGGTATGGGAAAGTTTGTGTTTATAAAACGCAACGTTCTATACCTCGAACCCACCTACAAAGAACTGGCTTAACGACATAAAGGAGGTTATATTATGTCGAATCCTTATTTCGTCGCAACCCTGTCCTCCAATGAAGTGTACCGCAACCGGGATCGTACTCGGTGCGTTACTGACGACCTCGACTCTATCGAGGATCGAATCCAGTACGTTGAGACCAACAAGTCTGATGTGACTCATATTCACAACAACTATGCACCGATCGACCATACTCACTCTGGGTATGCTCCGGTCAATCATAGTCATCCTGAGTATGCGTCTGCGGATGATATTCGCTGCACCATCACTAACGTGTCCCAGGCCAACGAGGATCTGAACGACTATACCACCTCCGGTATCTACAGCTTCGCTGTAGCCAACCAGCCTACCAATCGTCCGGAGGGAACGTCTAATGGGTGGCTTATTGTCATCCCTTGGACCAACAATCCTGCTACTCAGACTATCAAGCAGATCTGGCTTCGTCATGGTTCGGTCGGAACCAATGACCACTATACCTACGTCAGAACTAAGGTCGGTGACTACGGTTGGAGCTCCTGGGCGAGAATGATGACTGACAAAGAGTTCACCCTGACCAAGTTGAATGGTGACGTGACGTTCAGCTGGACCGGCAACGATGTTGTCGCCAAGTTCAAAGCTCTTGACCCCGGCATGTATACGGCATATTCCAGAGGCGGCGCCACAAACGCTCCGAACGCCAACGAAGGTTTCCGCTATATTTGCCACAAGACGGGCACTGACTCAACCAAGTATGGTTGGATCTTGGCGTTCGGCACCTCCGGCTCGGTGTATGCGGGATATTTGGACAACGATACCTGGAAGGGTTGGCATAGTCTTGTCACTGCGACTCCGGACGTACTCTGGAGTGGCAAGATGTATATGACTGCGACTCAGACTGCCACGCCGTCAAAGAAGCTCTCTGAGTGCCGAACTGGGTGGATGCTGCTCTGGTCTGACTACGATCCCAGCACTTCTACGGCAAACGATGCCGATTTCTTCACGACAATGATCCCCAAGTTCAGACCGGATAGGTCTGTTTGGGACGGGAAGATGTTCCTGTGCGACATACCAAGGTTCTACGGCGCTAACCTCGCTGATGTCTCTACCGAAAAGAGAATCATAAAGCCATTGTATATTCACGACACCAAAATCGTCGGCCATGCAGCCAATAACCAGGACAGCAGAAACGATGTTGTTCTGAGAGCGGTCTACGAGTTCTAAGAGAAAGTAGGGAAGGTTCTTGATTGAAGTTACATGGCAGAGTCTGATCACTGCTGGTGCTGTTATCAGTGCCGTTACGTTGATTGTCACTCTGTTTGTTAAGGGCGTTCGCTGGTTCGATCGGCAGAATGCTCAAGACTCCGAATTAGACAATATTCGTGAGGAGCATAGAGTCGACATAGCCAACCTTAAGTCCGAGGAGAGTGCCCGTATCAAGGAAATCAATGAGGAACAAACCCTCTTGACCTATGGGATTCTGGCCTGTCTCAAAGGACTTAAGGAGCAAGGCTGCAATGGCCCAGTGACGGACGCAATCAACAAGATTGAAAAGCACCTTAACCAAAAGGCGCATGAGTAATCACAAAAAGAGGGTCCGTCACGACGACAGGCCCTCTTATTTTTCTTCGCGAAGAATTCACCTCCTTTAATGAAAGGAGTGATATTTATGGCAAAGAAACAATTCAAACAGTTGAAAGTTGGCCACGAGGTAATCCTAAATGGATTGTGTCGATTGGATATCGGAACACGATGCAAAGTAACTTATATTTGCGATGACCGTATCTGGGTCGAACCCATAGAAGGTAAGCTCAATGCCAAATATAGTTTGACTGATATGAACGAGGTTTCTTATAAAGCATTAGATATTGTCTGAACTGGAAGAGGGTCTGCTATTGCAGGCTCTTTTCTTTTTCAAACCGAAAAAATTCTCCGGGTGAGGTTTTCTGAAAAACAATTCTATTCGCGATTTTTACAATTGCTTTTATGAAGGAGGCGATGTTATGAACATCACGAAAATCTTAAAAGCAACAGCTATTATTGGAGGACTGTACGTAACGACAGAGTTGAGTTACGCGTATGGAAAAGGACAGATGCTTAAACTTGTGAAAAAGCATGAACTGTGCGATTCAAACGTAGACGAACTACTCGACGGACTTAGTGTATATCCTAAACATAAGCTGACTAACAAGATTATCGTGTCCGTAGCAACATCGGAACGGTGAAAAAAAGAGGGACCAATAACACGGTCTCCTCTTTTTGTCTTTACTTATTCTCTTTCTTCTCTTTTGCTTTCCTAGCAGCTTTCACCAATTCTATCGTCGCCTTCTCCAAACATTCTCGGTTTACCTCACCGATAACATTAATAGTAGCGTTCTTAAACTTGTAAGTCTTCACTTCACACACCTCCTTTTATTTTTTCCGGTGTAACCGGACGCCGTCAGTTGATAACGTCCAGATACACCTGACGATTACTTAAAAAAATATGACCCTCTTAATCTGCTTACCATCAAGCTTTATCTCCTTAATCAGTTTGGTCCAGAAGAGTTGTTTCTCCTCTTCAGTAAGGGATTCATATATTGACTTGAAGTCAGACTCGAGTAGGTCTTTCAACGGTTGTATATTTCTAGGTTCAGGAGGAGCGGTCTTCTCAGCCTTAGCAATTAGAGACTTCAATTCAGCATCCTCTTGGAGATATTCTTTGTCAGTCTTGTTACCAGCCATATAGGCTACAGTCAAACGACGTTGCTTCTCCTTGAGCTCTTTTATATTTGTCTTAGGCTTTGGTCTAGGTTTAGCTAATTCGATCTCAGCAGCTGCAATTTCCTCTCGTAAGTACCCATCCAATCCATTCACCAATTGCTTCATGAGCTTGAGCTCAGAGTAACTTCCATGATTGCTACAGCCTCTTGCTCGATATGCACATCTATAAGTCTTATAAACCTTATTCTTACGAGTATCGGCATCACCACACAGCTTCTGACAACACTCAGGGCATCTGATCAATCCTCTAAGCAAGTATATTCTCCCGGTTGGTGTTGCTTTCTGAGGTCTCTTCTCATGTAGCGCAAGGAAGTCCTCGGGGGATACGTACGGTTCGCAGTAATCCTGGACACCCCTATGTATTCCGCAATAGAAATCACTTCGAGTCATTCTCATCCAAGACTTCCAATCTTTATTTATCCCATACGCATTGACCATATGCCGAATAGCTTTGTTGAGGTTGTTCGTCTTGATCATTATATCCCAGAACTCCTCAACAGCTTGCTGAGTCTCTGGGTCTTTAACCAATCTCATTACTCCATTCTCGTCAGCTTCTTTCTTATAGCCAAGAGGGATAGCATTACCACCGAAGCAAGCTTCTTTATTTTTGCGCTTGTGCTCAAGCACTACCTTAATACGTTCAGCGGTTCTATCACGCTCATTCTGAGCAATAGCTAGAAACATTGTAATAGCCATCTGTCCATTTGCAGTGGTAGTGTCGTAGTTTTCGTGAATGGCTCTCCATTGAACTCCGTAAGTATCAAGGATTTCCTGCACTTTGAAATACTCTTTAACTGACCTAAACCATCTATCTAATTTGGTAAAGAGAATGATGTCGACTTTCCCAGCCTCAACATCATCTAGCAATCTCTTCAAATCTGGTCTCTTTAATGGAGGCTTAGTACCACTTATACCAGCATCAGTATAGTGCCCTACTATTTTCATGTTGTTCTTCTTAGCATGCTCCTCCAAGTTGTCTTTCTGAGCATCAATAGAATATCCATTCATACTTTGTTCTGTCGTTGATACACGTTCGTACAACGCTGCTCTCAGCACTCTGTCATACGGATTCTCTACTAAAAAAGTCATATCCCAATCTCCTTCTTTGATGTACTAGCGCTAGTTGCTATATTTGTCAAGCATCACCTCCTTAATTAGAAGGATTTACCGTTGCTTTAACTTGCATACCCTTTCTATAATGTTCTCATAACATTAGGAGGTATTTGTCGTATGAGACAAGAATTGCTAGAATTGATTGAAAAATTAAGCGAATCCGAAATGGCATACTTATGCGAGTTTATTCGTAAGTTGTTTTTAGATTACTAACAATCGCTCTTCTTCAAATTATAGATAAGATCTCTGACGATCTTCTGATTTTCCAAACTAAGTTTGTAGTAATCTTTCAATGCCTCCATTAGTTCGAAATCGGTAATAATCTTCACGTGAAAATCAGCCGAACCCTTAGGCGTCTCATCAAAGATTAATTCAGAAGGTCGTATATTCAAAGCACTCGCTATAGTTTGCAGGGTGCTTCTTTTTATGTTGACGACTCTACCACTCTCATATTTCGCTATAGCCGACTTTTGAACCCCAATCAGATCACCCAATTCTTGCTGAGTCATACCCTTAGCTATTCTGGCTTCTCTTATTTTCTCTCCTATTGTCATGCTTTCACCTCCTTCGAGTATCTTTATTTTACATACGAGTGTCTTAAAAAGCAAACAACATGCTTGTTAGGTATTGACTAGGCATTAAGACCTATGCTACTCTTTCAGTGTCTTAAAAAGACACTTGAAGGGAGGTGTACAGGTGTTTGTGTCTAATCAGGACATTAAACCTAGAATAGAATCAATACTAAGTGATATTCTGAGTGCAAAATACGATGCAAAAATTACCATCAAATTTGTTAAGAAAGAGGAGAAAAAGAAATATGGCAACAGTAATTCGACCAGAGGTTTCCAAAAAGAGTAGGTACTGGATCGATAAACACAGACATTACGAGCTTAAGCATTTTTGTCTTCAGTATCCTGAGTGGAAGAGAGCTTATCGAGATAGTATTTATATTTCAGTAGGCTCATTCGATCGAGTACCAAGTGGAAACCAACCAGGAGACCCAACTTCAGAACAAGCTATTAGACGATCTAACTATTTGAAGCGAATTGAGTTGATCGAGCGAGTGGCTCGAGAGACTGATTGCGACCTACATGACTACATACTTAAAGGTGTTACAGAGGGACTGTCTTACACATATTTGAAATCTAGGTTAGACATGCCGTGTGGAAAGGACTTGTACTATGACCGATACAGACGATTCTTCTGGCTGCTAGACGAGCTGAGAGACTGACATTTTTAGGAGATGATTAGAATGACTGACAGAACTAAAAGAGAGATTAGAAATAAAGCTAGATTAGCATGCTGTCTTGCTGATATTTTGGAGTACGATACTGAGAACTTGAAGAACGATTCTAACGAGTGTAACCCTGATCAACTACATAGAACCATACAAGAAACGAAGGAAACCATCCAAAACCTCGTAGACATGGTTACTGAGATCGAGTATGCACTATATTTAGATACGCGAAATTAACAAGGGGTATTATGACAGAATACTACTTGGAGGTTATAACAATGAGAAAATTCTTTGAAGACTATGGTAAACTATGTAAGGAATCGGGTAACTTCTACAAAAAGCATTGGTTGGGAACAATTGTAATGCAGGTTGTAGGGAGTGCTGCGATCACGACAATAGTGATGCCTAAGGGAATGAAGAAGAGAATCATCAACAAAGTGAAAAGTAAATTCAGAAAGGAGAAGGAGGCTTAATTAGCCTCTTTCTTTTGTTTTATTCTAGCTTAAGTTTTCCCGTACTCAGGTTACCGGAATTGATGTTACTTTTGTAATGTGAAAATTCCCCGGGTGAGATATTTGGGAAAACAATTCAGAAAGGGGTTAACTATGGAATTCGTCTACTTGCTACTCGGTGCTGCTTGCGGGTTAATCATCTCTACTCTTATTCGTAGGATGAGGAAGCCCGACGGAACTCTCAGGATCGACCACTCGAACCCGGGGAAGGATCTCTACAGATTCGAGATCGACAACCTCGACCTGCTCGATAAGAAGCAGCGAGTTATATTTACGATCGATCACAATGCCGACCTTTCGCAGAAATAACATGTCCTATTATGGAACGTGTTAGTTCAATAAATTAAAAGGAGGAATCGATTATGAATATCGAAACCCAATTGCACGAGGAAATCTCTGCTGAGTTCGAGGACTTGAAGAAGATGCAGCTCGGATGCGACGAGTACAAAGCTACCGTCGATGGGCTGACCAAGTTGATGGACAGAGCGATTGAGATCGAACGCTTCGAACAGGAGTCTCAGGATAAGGCCGAAGCTCGAGAACAGGAGAGCAAGCTTAAACTGAAGCAAATGAAAGAAGATCGTATCGATCGAATCGTGAAGAACATTCTGACTGTGGCCAGTATCGCGGTGCCTACGGCAGTCACCATCTGGGGAACGCAGAAGTCGTTCGAGTTCGAACAGGAAGGGACAATCACGACAATTATGGGTCGAGGATTCATCAATAAGTTACTTCCCAAGAAGTAATGAGATGACACGATCAAGAGAAGGGGGCTCTCAAACGAGTCCTTTTCTTTTTTTGCGGGAGATGATCTATGAGATATCACTACGAGAAGCCAGATTTATATTTGTCTATGTACGGCTCTACATACAATTGCGACCATCCGGTATACAACTCATGCACCTTATTTCAAATAGAAGATAAAGGGTTAGCTATCATTCAACAGCGATACGATCTGATTAGTAAGAAGACCTACTGGGGCGCAATAGACCCTTGGCTTACCGACACGTTATATTTGCATCCGAAGTTTAAGAGTTTCTTTGAGGATCGTGCAGGTACAGCTACAGACGGAATCTATCCAACCGTCACAATCAGACAAATCATGTGGGCTTTGAAGATAAAACCTATGAAAAGAGAGCGTTGGGAGACTTGCTTTGATCGGAGGGATATTTGAATTCGCGAAATCTACAACTCCTATTATGGAAACAATGAAAGGAGAATGGAGATGGACGAATTGAAATTATCGCTATCTACTAAATTCATGAAAGGAATTGTGGCCAAACTCATAGCTAGAGCTATACGAAAGAAAGTCGGATGCGACATTGACATCCTGCTGAATAACGTATCGCTCAAGCATGATGGCGGTCGAGTTTATATTCATGTGGATGTGGATGCCGAAATGGACAGCAAAGATCTAACCAAACTCACTAAATTGGTTGACGAGGACTGAGCCCGCAATGGGCTCTTCCTTTTGTCTTCACCAAACCATACGAAAGGTGCGAATAATTGTGGATAAATTCTTAGGTCATTCAAAGTTATTTTTAGATCGTAACGCTTCAACAATTCTTACTTGTATTGGAGGCGCTGGTGTAGTAGTTACGGCTGTAATGGCCGCAAAGGCAACGCCTAAAGCTATTGATATTTTAGAGAAAGCAGAAGAACAAAAAGGAGAAGAGTTAACGAAGTTTGAAAAAGTCAAGTTCGCAGGACCAGCGTACATCCCGTCAATCATCGCTGGAGCATCTACTCTACTATGTATATTTGGAGCTAACACTCTTAACAAACGTCAGCAGGCTGCTTTGACCAGTGCTTATGCCTTGCTTGAGACTTCTTACCAAGATTACAAGAAGAAGCTTGTGGATCTGTATGGCGAAGAAGCAGACGCTCGTATCAAGGAAGGTATAGCACGGGATGCATACGAGGAGAATGATATTTCAGTAGAAGAGGGTAAGAGACTCTACTACGACTATCACTCCGGACGATATTTTGAGTCAACTCCCGAGAAGGTGAAAGCAGCAGAGTATCGTATCAACCGTCACTTAGTGATGAGAGACTATGCATATTTGAATGAGTTCTACGAGGAACTAGACATACCAGCAATCGAATCCGGATGGGAAGTAGGTTGGACACCTGGAGGAAACCTCGATAGATATTGGCAATCTTGGATTGACTTCGATCATGAGAAGGTTGTCATGGATGACGGTCTTGAGTGTACCATCATTGTAATGAATCAAGAGCCTTATGTTGGTTTCACTGACTATTGCTGATTCGCGAAAATCGCAAGGGCTATTATGAAAGGAGATGTTGAAGAATGATTATCAACGTATTGAAAGTGGTCAAAGTCGGTGTTACGGTGGCTAGCTTGGGATTAGGAATCGCCCAGCAGCACATCGCTAACAAGGAGCTTGACAGAAAAATCGCTGAGAAAGTAGCGGAAGCATTATCCAAACAGGTGAAGGGGTCTTAACGGGCCCCTTTCATTTTTGCAAATGACGAAAGGAGAATACATTATGAAAGACATCGTCAAACGTACCAACGCCGCTTTAACCAAGTACAGCCCTGAGATCCTCACTGGCTTGGGTATTGCAGGCATGGTCACAACTACCGTGCTCGCCGTCAAGGCTACTCCGAAGGCATACATGCTCTTGGAGGACGCTGAAGATGAGAAGGGTGGTAAGCTCACTGCAACCGAGACGGTTAAGGTTTGCTGGAAGAGTTATATTCCTGCGGCTATCTCTGGTGCAGCGGCCATTGCCTGTATCGTGGGCGCAAACTCGGTCAATGCCAAACGCAAGGCCGCTATCGTCGCGGCGTATACCATGTCCGAGTCTACTCTGAGAACATATCGTGAGAAGGTTATCGAGACCATCGGAGAAGAGCAGGAGAAAGTTGTTCGAGAGAAAGTCGCTGAGGAACGGATCAAGAGAGATCCCGTGAGTAACAAAGAGGTTCTCACTTCTCGCAAAGGTGATATCTTGTGCTATGACGTCATATCCGGACGCTACTTCAAGTCCGAGTTGAACTTCATCAACAAGGTTGCCAACGATCTCAACCGCCGCATGCTCACTGATATTTGCGGTAGTATCACTCTGAATGAGTTCTACGACGAGCTCGGTCTTGAGCATATTTCCATTGGAGACGATCTGGGCTGGAATGTTGACAGAGGGCAGATCGAGATATTCCCGGACTCTCGTCTGACTCCCGATGGTGATCCGTGTCTGGTGCTCGACTACAGAGTCGCACCTCGATATCTGTGACGCGAAATTTACAACGGCTTTTATGGAGAAATACCAACACTTAAATTCTGAAAGGAGAATCATCATGGAAGACAACAACATCATGAACAACGAAGAGGTTATTGAGGTCGTCAATGACATTCCGGAGGAAATCGTCGCTGAGACGAAGGCATCGGACAAGGCTGTTGTGATCGGCTTGCTGGCCCTCGCTGGTGTAGGAGGATACTACATCGGTAAGAAGGTCGGCAAGTGGATCATGGCTAAGTACGAGGCTAAGAAGGAGCAGCGAATCCACCGGATGGAGGAAGAGGACAAGTATAACGTCACCGACATGGACGTTGTGTCCGAGGACGAGACTACCGAAGAGTAAGTCGGTATCTAAGCAAGGGGAGTACCTGTAACAAGGTATTCCCCTTTTTGCTTTATATTTCTGAAAGGAGAAATTGTGATGGCATTTAATGTACCTGACTACAAGCCCAACTCTCACAAATCGAAAGAAGGGCAAGAGGCTAAGACCGAGAGGAAAGTCGAGGCTGTGGCTAAGGCCAAAGTTAAGAAAAAAAGCGACATTCGCAAGTTCGGTGAGGTCTTCATCGCAGAGGATGTAAGCAATGTCAAGTCCTATGTCCTCTTCGAGGTTCTCGGACCCACTATCAAGAAAGCAGTGGCTGATATTGTGAAGAACAGTGTCGACATGCTTCTCTTCGGCGAAGTGCGAGACAACAAACGGCGAGTGTCTGGAGACTATGTCTCTTATCGCAGCTACTCTGATCGTGACAGACGTGATGATCGGAGACCCACCTCTCGTTCCAGATTCGACTACGACGATCTGATCTTTGATACCAGAAGCGAAGCTGAGATCGTTCTGGACAAGATGGATGAGCTGATTGACAAATTCGATTTCGTCACCGTTGCCGACCTCTATGACATGGTCGATATCACGGCTCCGTATACCGCTAATAAGTACGGATGGCGAAACATCTCTAGCGCAAGAGTCGAGCGAGTACGCGACGGCTATGTTCTCAGATTGCCTATGGCAAGAATCATCGACTGATATTTTCAGTCACTACGTAACGCACATTCTGAAAGGAGTAACAATTATGAAAACCGAAATCATGACTAAAGCAACAAGAGCCTTCCATAAGGTTGGCTTCAAGATCCAGAAGCACAGCCCTGAGATCCTGCTCGTAACGGGTATCGTGGGCGTTGTTGGCAGTGCCGTTATGGCTTGCCGCGCTACCACCAAGGTGAACGATATTCTCGAGGATACCAAGCACCAGGTCGATACCATCAACGAAGTGGCAGAGAATCCTGAAATGGCTGAGAAGTACAGCTCCGAGGATCGTGACAAGGATCTGACCATTGTCTACACTCAGACTGCTGTGAAGTTCGCCAAGCTGTACGGTCCGTCCATCATCCTGGGTGCCACTTCTATCGCCTGTATCCTGGCTGGTCACAACATCATCAAGAAGCGTTATGTGGGTCTGTCTGCTGCATATGCTACCCTGGATAAGGGCTTCAAGGAGTATCGTAGCCGTGTCGTTGACCGCTTTGGTGAAGAGGTTGACTACGAGCTGAGACACAATGTTAAGGCTCAAGAGATCGAGGAAAAAGTTGTCGATGAAGAAGGCAACGAAACCACTGTCACTAAGACTGTCAACGCCGCAGATCCTAATGGTATCAGCGACTATGCTCGCTTCTTCGATGATGGTTGTCTCGGTTGGGAGAAGGACGCTGAACACAACCTGTATGTCGTGAAGGCTCAGCAGGCTCGTGCCAATGATATTCTGAAGTCCAGAGGTCACCTGTTCTTGAACGAGGTGTACGAGATGTTCGGCATTCCTCACACCAAGGCTGGTCAGGTCGTCGGCTGGATCTACGATGAGAACAATCCCAATGTTGACAACTTTGTTGACTTCGGCATTTTCGATGCCAATAACGAAGCTAAGCGCGACTTCGTGAACGGCTATGAGAGAAGCATCCTGCTCGACTTCAACGTCGACGGCAACATCTGGGATCTCCTCAATTGAAGGGATGGACTCAACGCCATGGGGTCTGGAAACTACATGCGCGACATATTTGACTACCCTTGGCTCTACGTGAGTATCTGAGGGTAGTCACTAAGGAGGGTTACTTGATGACAGGCAGAGAGCTGATTGTTTATATTCTACAGAACAATCTCGAGAACGAACCTATGTTCGCTGATGGAAAGCCTATCGCTCACATCACGATTTGGGAAGCAGCTGTGAAAGCAAACGTTGGAACCGCCACTGTTTATGCATGGATCATGAACAACTGGATCGACTACATTGTTGTCGGCGGAGTGCATTATATTCCTGCCGATTTCAAGGTACCTACCGACGGACAGAAGGAGTAAACCATAGAGGGGGAGATTTGATATGCTCCGGCTAGAAGCCATCATATCAATACTAGACAGGTCATTCGATACCAAAAGAAAGCAACATATCGCAGGAGGCATGGCAGTAAGTGCCTCGTTGTTGCTCATGGGTGTAGCTGTGACAATATTTACGATTAAAGAAAAGGAGACTGACGATGAACTCTACCTTGAATAAGATCGTCATGTTCACTATCGGAGCCGTTATTGGCTCCGCAGTGACATGGAAGCTGCTCAAGACTAAGTACGAGCGGCTTGCCCAGGAAGAGATCGACTCCGTCAAGGAGCGTTATACCTACAAGAAGGAAGAGCCTACTGAGGCTGTTGATATTCCGGAGAAAGAACCCACTCGAGAGGAGCGTCATGCTAAGATCGCAGAGGTTAAGGAGTATCTTAGCATGGTCGAGAAGAATGGGTACACAAACTATTCTAAGCTGGAAGAGACCACTGCACCTGAAGAAACTGAAAGAGAGGAGGAAAGGAACGTTATGATTCCGTACGTAATCGCACCTGAGGACTTCGGAGAAGGTAACGATTACGAGTGTATCAGCCTGGTGCACTTCTCAGACGGCGTCTTGACTGACGACTGGGACAATCCTATTGAGGATGTCGAAGGTATGGTCGGTCTGGATTACTACACTCACTTTGGTGAGTACGAGGATGACTCGGTCTACATCCGAAACGATGCCATGAAGTGCGACTTCGAGATTCTCGCTGATAACCGCAAATTCTCGGATGTCAAACGTTCCAAACAGACTGAATGAGACAGATGTACTTCGACTGGTTATGCAGCTTGGTCTGTGGTGAGAGATACTCCAAGCAAGTGTCTTTCGACAAGCTGCTACACCATTTATATTCCATCGAGTTCAAATGGGTCATTAGAAGAGACCAGAACAGAGCTGAAGATGGAATAGACCTTAGATGGCGATTCGCAAACGAGGTAGACACGGGTAAGCATCCGGACGACGTCATGGATATTCTAGACGGTCCATGCAGCATGTTGGAGATGATGATTGCCTTGTCTATCCGTTGCGAAGAAACCATCATGGACGACCCGAGAATGGGTGATCGAACCGGACAATGGTTCTGGGGTATGATCGTAAACCTTGGCCTTGGGTCGATGATTGATAGCAGATTCAATGTAGGCTTCGTAGATGAAGCTGTTGATATTTTCTTGAATCGTGAGTACGAACCCGATGGCCACGGGGGGTTATTCACGATCAAGAATTGCCAATACGATCTGCGAGACATAGAGATCTGGACCCAGCTTTGCTGGTATCTGGATGACATTATGTAAGGAGGAACCTGTATGGACGCTAAGGATATTCTTGTGGGTCTGTGTTGTGAAGTCGCAGCTACGAACAGAACCCTGCTTGACATGCACAAGCATCAGAGCCGTGTAAACCGGCGCACTGTTATATTTGCAGTGGTCGCTGGACTGGTCATTGCTCGTCAAGCAAAGAAGATCGATCAACTCGACGACGAGGTACGGGAGCTAAAGAGATCCAAACTGGACTGATTATATTCTCTCAAATTCAATGAAATGAAAGGAGACTAAAGAATGTAATGTTAGACTTTTTGAAGATCTCAACGCTCCGCAAACGTGACATCGTAGAGATATCCCCCAAATTCATCGTTAAGAAGTCATCAGATTTGATGATCCGAGGCAGTGATTTCTACGCCATATGGGTTGAGGAACGCGGTTTATGGTCTACAGA
>ERZ1034962.225-NODE-225-length-31857-cov-21.500252_pt1 | contig 31857 bp, 30 predicted proteins | sample MGYA00520696_ERZ1034962 | MGnify/ENA primary metagenome ERZ1034962 (study PRJEB33766, sample SAMN09781770) | gut metagenome | biome: gut microbiome | host: Homo sapiens | place: Madagascar | study: EMG produced TPA metagenomics assembly of the PRJNA485056 data...
TCAGCCATGCCAAAGCGGAAATGCTGTACAACGCGCTGCGGAATGGTATATAATGAAAATGTAATCGCCGCGCTGTAGGGGCCGGGTATGCCCGGCCTTCAACTGTACGGAAAACGGCATTTCCGGTAAGGCCGCGGGCCGCACATGTGCGGCCCCTACAGCGCAACAACAATTCAAAATGGATTTATCCTTATGCTGATTCTAACCATCCTCCTATCTCTCGCCCTCGCAGCCTTCTTTACACTCCTGCCCGCCCGTATCCATCACCGCCGCTCCGTCCGCGCGGACCTGTACGCCGGGGCGGGGGTGTCGGCGCTGGTCTGGCTGTGGGCGGTCTGCGTCTGGTCCAAGCCCGGGCTGTCCGTCGGCTTTGACGCCTTCCGGCTGGCTGCGATTTTAATCATGCAGGCAATCGCCTGCGGTGTGGTCTGCGGCTTCCGGCTGCGCGGCACACTGCCGCAAAAGCTCCGCACCCCGGCGGCTGTCGGACTGCTGCTGGCCGCCAGCCTTGGAATAGAATTATTCGTCGGCAACCTGAACTGGCTGGCGACCCACAGCTACACGCCGGTTGACCTGCGCCCGTATCTGGTCAATGACGCAGACCCCGCCGCGCCGCTGACGCTGAACGATGAGCAGACAACGCTGGAATTTGCGGGCCTCGACTTTGCAATATACAACTTGCAGCTTGACGGCCTGACCTCGCTGGCCGACGGCGACACGCCGGAGCAGAAGAACGTTCTGCTGACTCTCAACGTTGCCGCCACCGATGAGGCCAGCTCGGTCTCCCGTCAGAGCTGGAACTGGGAGGCCGCCCCCTCGTCCGCCCGCAGCCAGACCCACAGCCTTGACCTCTCCGGCAAGGCGTCCACCCTGACGCTGACGGCGTCGGGCTATACTGGCGAGTACCGCAGCTACCCGCTCAATGCCCAGTTGACCACGGTTTACGCCAACGCCCGCCGCCCGCTGGATTTCTCCGTCCTGCGCTTTGCAATCATCTTCGCACTGGCGCTGGCGGTGTTCGCCCTGCGCCCGGCCAGTGCCGCGTGGCAGGACGCCTACCTGACCCACGAAAAGCAATACCGCCCGGCAGTGCTGGCCGTGGGGCTGGCGCTCTGCGCGGCGGCGTTCCTGGCACCCTTCGGGGACCGCTTCAACGCGGGCGTCGCCACGAGCTTTTATAACACCCCCGACTGGTCGGGTACGAGCCGCATCGACTTCACCATGCACATCAACGACTGGGCGTCCAACGCCGGTGCCCAGTACGGTGCGCTGGCGCACAGTCTGCTGAATGGCCGCCTTGACCTTGAAAAGGACCCGCCCGCCGCCATGGCTGAACTGGAAAACCCCTACGACACCGCCGCCCGGCAGGCCGCCGCGCCCGATGCCCTGTGGGATGTGGCCTACTATAACGGACGATATTACGTCTATTTCGGCGTCGTGCCCTGCCTTCTGTTCCAGCTTCCGTTTGAGGCGCTGACCGGCATCCGGGACCTGCCGCCCGCACTGCCGATGATTTTGCTTGCCTGGCTGTACATACTTGCCGTCTTTGGCTTTGTGAAGCAGGCTGCGCGCCGCTGGTTCCCGCAGGCAAGCGCCGCAGCCTACCTGCTCACCGCCGCGGGCGCGGCCTCGGGCACACAGATCTACTATCTGCTCCACCGCCCGTCGGTGTATGAGTACGCGATCCTCTGCGGTGCCACGTTCGTTTTGTGGGCACTGTGGCAGTGGCTGTGCGCCGCAAACACGCCGGTAAACCGCCGCAAAGCGCTGACTTTCCACCTCGCGTTCGGCTCTCTCTGCATGGCGCTGGTCGCGGGCTGCCGCCCCCAGATGGTGCTTTTTGCCGCACTGGCCCTGCCCATCCTCTGGCCGCGCTATATCACGGAAAAGCGCCTGTGCACCCGCCGGGGTGCAGGGGAAGCAGCTGCGTTTATCCTGCCCGTTGTGCTTGTGGCCGTCGGCCTTATGTGGTACAACGCCGCGCGGTTCGGCTCGCCGTTTGACTTTGGTGCCAACTACAACCTGACCAGCAACGATATGACCCGCCGCGGCTTTGCCGTCGGGCGCATCGCCCCGGCAGCCGTGACCTTCCTCGCGGGCATTCCCGGTGTGCAGACGGTGTTCCCGTACCTGACTGCCACGCGGATGCAGACAAACTACATGGGCCTGACCATTACAGAGCTGTACTACGGCGGCGCATTCGCCTGCCTGCCGCTGCTGTGGGGGCTGGCTGCGCTGCCGCTGGCCCGCCGCCGGTTGGGCAGCCGCCGCGACCTGCGCACCGTCATCCGGCTTGTGCTCGTCTGCACGGTGGCGCTGGCCGTCGTAGACTGCCAGATGGCCGGAATGCTCTACCGCTACCAGAGCGACTGGCTCGGCCCGCTGCTGCTGGCGGCGGCGCTGGCGTGGCTCTTTGCGGAAAGTGTTCTGCAGACCCGCCCCATCCCCGCGCTGACCAAAGCTCTGCGCACGGCGCTGCCGCTGGCCGTGCTGGCGGGCGTCTGCTACAATTTCTGTGTTTACTTTGCGGCGGAGCCGCAGCTGATGGGGCAGAACCCTGCCCTGTATGAAAATGTGAGCCGCCTGGTCCAGTTCTGGCTGTGACGGCGCACCCTAAAAAGGAAAAGGACGTATGGCTGACAAAAACATCTACACCGTCGTCGTGGCTGACGATGAGGACGAGCTGCGCGAGGCCGTCTGCACAATGATCCCCTGGGAGGCGCTCGGCTTCCACCTTGTGGGCAATGCCAGCAACGGGCTGGACGCGCTCGAGCTTGTCGAGCGGCTTGAGCCGGACCTGCTGCTGACCGACATCCGTATGCCGTTCATCTCGGGCATCGAGCTGGCGCGGCAGGTGCGCGAGATCCGCCCTGCGTTGCACATTGCCTTTTTGAGCGGCTTCGACGATTTCGAGTATGCCAAGCAGGCCATCCAGTACAACATCATCAGCTACATGCTCAAGCCGCTGACGATGGACGGCCTGGCCGCCGAGCTGAAGGCCATCCACGAGAAGATCGACGCCCGCTATGCCGGGCTGCGCCGGGCTGACTCGGCCCATGCGGATCGCGCAGCGCTCATCATTCCGCTGGTACTGGCCCGTTATGAAAATGCCCCCGAGAATGTGGAGACGCGCCTGCGCCAGGCAGCGGTAGACTGCGGTCTGCTGCGCGGCACCGATGACCGCAGCACGCTGGTGGTGATGGTCGCGGCGCTGGACGGCCCGGTGGACTATGAGGCCGGGTTTACCCAGCTGGTGGAGCAGAGCGCCAACAAATATCTGCGGCATTTCGTATTTTATTGCTTCGGGCGTGCCGTGGCTTTGCTGCTGGGCAACCCCTCTGACTTTGATGAATACCTGCACATTCTGGCCGATGAGATCTGCCAGCTGGCGGACCGTGCCCTGGGACGCAGTGCCAGCGTCGGCGTCAGCCGTGAATTTGCCCGATTCAGCGACCTGAACGACGCCTATAAACAGGCAAGCGAGGCCCTGCGCGCGGCGGCAGACGGCGAGGGCGGCGTCAGCTTTACGGCGGACGCCCGCAAGACCGGAAGCCTGTGCGAACGCGCACTGGAGATCATTGAGCAGCACTACATGGACGAGGATCTGTCCCTTGCGTCACTCTCCGCCATGCTGGACGTCAGCCCCAACCATCTGAGCGCCTGTATCAAAAAATCGGAGGGGGAGACCTTCATCAACATTCTGGTGCGCCGCCGCATGGAGACTGCCCAGACCCTGCTGCTGACCACCGACCTGCAAATTCAGGAGATCGCCCGGCGCTGCGGCTACACCGACCAGCATTATTTCAGCTATTGCTTTAAAAAGTACAGCGGTACGTCGCCTGTGGCGCTGCGCCGCGCCCGCGCCGCGGGGGAGGCCCGGCCGTGAAGCGCCCGCCCCGCACCGTAGTCCTGGCGGCAGCGCTGATCTCCGGCGTGGCCGTGGCGGCGCTGATCCTCTGCACCACGCTGTTTCTGCGCAGCTACCGCAGTGCTGTTGTGGAGGGCGCACGCACGAACAGTGCCCAGGTCGTCAGCCAGGTCGCAGGCGCGGTGGATAACTACGTCAACACGATGGACAGCGCCGTCGGCATCGTGCTGGAACAGCTTGACAGTGAACCTGCGATGCGGGACGCATTTCTGAATGCCTTTCTGACAGCCCGGCCCGAGGTCGCAGCCATCACGACTTACGACGAAAACGGCAGTCTGTTGGACTGCTGGGCCCAGGCGGGCCGCACGCCGAAATCTGACATACTGCGCAACCTCTCCTTTGACCTGACCACGGCCCGGCGCCTGGGGCATGGCTACATCAGCACGCCGCATGTAGAGTCAATCTTTGCCAGCTACTACCCGTGGGTCGTCTCGGTCATCCGCGCTGTGCCGGGGGACGGCGGCAGCAGCCGTTGGCTTGCGGTAGATTTGAGCTTCAAGGAGCTGGCCGCAACGATCAACAACGTCAGCATCGGTCAGCACGGCTACTGTTACCTGATGGATGAGCGCGGCAACATGGTCTACCACCCGCAGCAGCAGCTTTTGTATGCCGGGTTAAAGAAGGAGGAGGCCGGGCGTCTGGCCTGCCTCGGCGACGGCACCTACGTGGAGGAAACGGTCATCTACAGCGTGCAGCGTGTGCCGGGCAGCACATGGCGCGTCGTCGGCGTCAGCTACATTGACGAAACCGTCAATGAGAGCTTCCGGCAGATGGTGCGCATCACGGTTATCACGGCGGGGCTTGTTTTTCTTGCCGCGCTGGTGGCGGGCTGGGTGCTGTCCCGTCTGCTGTCCCGCCCGTTGCAGCAGCTCGAAACAGCCATGGAGCAGTTTGAGCAGGACGCCGACCACTTCGCCTTTCAGGCCGTGCGCGGCACGCGGGAGGTGCAGAACCTCTCGGACTCCTTCGGCCACATGGTAGGCCGCATCCAGCAGCTTATGACCACCGTCCGCGAGGAGGAAATCGTCCTGCGCAAGACAGAGCTCAAGGCGTTGCAGGCACAGATCAACCCGCATTTTCTCTACAATACGCTGGATTCCATCGCCTGGATGTGTGAGCGCGGCAAAAACGCCGATGCCGTCCAGATGGTCCATGCACTGGCGCGGCTGTTCCGCATCAGCATCAGCCGCGGGCATGAGCTGATTACGATCGAAAAGGAGCTGCAGCATGCCGAGGCGTATCTGCAAATTCAAAAATACCGCTACAAAAACCAGTTTACCTACCACTTTACGGTGGACGAGAGCTGCCTGCACTGCCTGTGCAACAAGATCACGCTGCAGCCCATCATCGAGAACGCCATTGTTCACGGGCTGGATCTGATGGTCGATTCCGGCCACATTGAAATCACCGTAAAGCCCGACGGGAATGATATTCTGCTCATCGTCGCGGACGACGGCATCGGCATGGAGCCGGAGCAGGTCGCGGCCCTTTTGCAGAATGAGCCGAGTGACCGCACCGGCATCGGCGTCAAGAATGTCAATGACCGTCTGCGCATCTACTTTGGCGCGGACTACGGTATCTCCATTGAAAGCGCCCCCTACGAGGGCACAACGGTGACAATCCGCACCCCGCGCGTGCCGGAGGACAGGGAGGGCGACTATGACAAAAACCATTAAACGGCTGCTGCCCGCGGCCCTGGCCGTGCTGCTGGCAGGCTGTGCCATGCAGCCCGTGGACAGCACAACGGCCCGCTACAGGGTCGCGCTCATAGCCAAAAACAACCGGAATTCCGAGTTCTGGGACGCCGTCTTTATCGGGGCAGAGGCCGCCGCCACGGAATATAACCTGCAATTGACCATAACGGCCCCCGACGATGAGGAGGACTATGCGGCGCAGAACCAGCTGATTGCCGATGCCGTTGAGGACGGCGCACAGGCTATCGTTTTCTCCGCCATTGATTATGAGGCCAACGCCGCCGCCATTGATGCCGCCGCCGCGGCGGGTGTGACGGTCATCAGCGTGGATTCCGCGGTGAACTCTGACAACGTTGCGGCCTACATCGGCGCGGACAACTACGGCGCAGGCCGGATGGCGGCCCAGAGCGCACTGGACGGCATGGAAGGGGCGCTCTGCGTCGGGCTTATCAACTATGAGGTCAACGGTGCCAACGGGCGGGACCGGGAGCAGGGTGCGCGCGATGCTTTTGCGGAAAGCGGACGCGCCAGGATCACTGCCGCCGTGTCAACACACCCCAACGCCGCCAGTGCCCGCGCGGACACGCTGGCCATGCTGCGCACCCACCCGGAGATCAACGTGCTGATCGCCCTCAGCGAGACGACTGCCGTCGGCGCGGCGCAGGCTGTCCAGCAGATGCAGCGCGCCGACGACCTCTGGCTCGCGGCGTTCGACTCGAACATCGAGACGATTGACGCCCTGCAGACCGGTACGGTGGACACGCTGATCGTGCAGAACACCTACGGCATGGGCTATTTCGGCGTCGAAAGCGCCTATAAGCTGCTGGCTGGGCAGGGGAGCAGCGTCGAAAAATCGAACATCACCGCCACCCGCACCATCACCCGGGAAAATATGTTTGCCATGGATAAGCAAAAGGCCCTGTTCCCGTTTGGATGACCCCCGAAGCCCGGCCCCTGCGAGCCTACCGCCAAAGCCCTTCTCCCACGCCGGAGAAGGGGCTTTTTTATTTTTCCATCACCCGCAAAAATCTTACAAAATGAAAACAACAAACACCCTTTTGTCACTTTTGATGCGCATTCTGCACAAAAACAAACGCTTTCGACTGGCGAAACTGCCCTAAACGGTGAAAATTTCCACCCCATAGTCGGTGAAATTTCACCTTGTTTTTTCATCCGTCCCCGAGTATTATAATAACTGTCAACAGGGTTCGCCCCTCTACAAGCGACCCGCCCGAAAATCTACTGCACATCTAAAAAAGAAGGAGAAACTCATTATGAAAAAGTTTGCTGCTCTGGCCCTTGCAGGTTGCATGGCCGTCTCTCTCGCCGCCTGCGGCGGTTCCGCCTCCACTTCCACCGCTGCTTCGGAGTCCACGGCTCCCGCAGAGTCCACCTCTGCTGCAGAGTCTGCTGCAGAGTCCGCAGCCGAGAGCGTTACCGAGGCCACTCAGGGCGGTAAGGTCGGCGTCTGCATCTACAAGTTCGACGATGCCTTCATGACCACCTACCGTAATGCGCTGCAGGAGATCCTCGAGGGCAAGGGCTACGAAGTTACCATCGTCGACGGCAACAACGACCAGGCCAAGCAGAACGAGCAGATCAACACCTTCATCACCCAGGGCGTTGACGCACTGATCATCAACCCCGTTATGACCTCCGCTGCCGACCAGATCATCTCCACCGTCAAGGGTGCCGATGTTCCCACCGTCCTGATCAACCGTGAGCCCACCGCCGATCAGATGTCCGCTTATGACAAGCTGGTCTACGTCGGTTGCGACGCTGCACAGTCCGGCACCTTCCAGGGCGAGCTGATTCTCGACACCGAGAACAAGGGCGACATCAACGGCGACGGCAAGGTTTCCTACATCATGATTCAGGGCGACCCCGAGAATATCGATGCTCAGCTGCGTACCGAGTACTCCGTCAAGGCTCTGACCGATGCCGGCGTTGAGGTTGAGCAGCTTGACCTGCAGCGCGGTGACTGGGACCGTAACAAGGGCCAGGAGATCTGCCAGAACGACCTTGCCAAGTACGGCGATCAGATCGAAGTTGTTTTCTGCAACAACGATGATATGGCTATCGGTGCTCTGCAGGCTATTCAGGCTGCCGGCCGTACCGTCAACAAGGACATCTACCTCGTCGGTGTTGACGCTCTGGACGCTGCCAAGAACGAAGTTGCCAACGGCAACATGACCGGCACTGTTCTGAACGACGCCAAGGGTCAGGCTACGCAGGCTGTTGCTTCCATGGAGGAGCTGCTGGGCGGCAAGACCTTCGAGGCTAACCACCAGAGCGTCTACGTTGACTACGTCAAGGTTACCCCTGACAACGTCAAGGACTTCCAGTAATTTGACAAAAGCCACAGCTTAAACCAGAACAATCGGGGTGCGTGTGCGCAGGCGCACGCACCCTTTTTTCGTGAAAAGGTTACAAAAGATTAAAGGGGGCCAGCGAATTGTCAGAGTACCGCTTGGAGATGTGTGATGTCGTCAAGACGTTCCCCGGCGTCAAGGCACTGAATCACGCACAGCTGAAATTGAAACCCGGCACCGTCCATGCGCTGATGGGAGAGAACGGCGCGGGCAAGTCTACCTTGATGAAGTGCATGTTTGGTATCTACCACATGGACGAAGGCAAGGTCATTTATGAGGGACAGGAGGTCCAGATCAAGGGACCTCTGGATGCACTGAACCGTGGCATTGCGATGGTGCACCAGGAACTGCAGCCCATCCCGGAGCGTTCCATCGGCGAGAATATCTACGTTGGGCGCTATCCCACCAAGAAATACGGACCCGTCACCGTTATCGACCATGACAAAATGTATGCGGATGCGGCCAAGGTCCTGAAGGAAGTCCATCTGAATTATGATCCGCACGCAAAGCTCGGAACCTTGAGCGTTTCCCAGATGCAGCTGGTTGAGATCGCCAAGGCGGTCTCCGCAGACTGCAAGGTGCTGATCCTCGACGAGCCGACCTCCTCGCTGACGGCAGCTGAGGTCGAGGCACTGTTCACCATCGTGAACGAGCTGCGCGCCAAGGGCGTCTCCATCGTCTACATCAGCCACAAGATGGACGAAATTCTTCGCATCAGCGACGAAGTCACGATCATGCGTGACGGCCAGTACATCGGCACCTGGGAGGCCAAGGAGCTGACGACCGATATGATCATCACCAAGATGGTCGGACGTGAGCTGTCGAACCTCTACCCGCCGCGCTCGAATACGCCCGGTGAGGTCGTGTTTGAGGTCAAGGACTTCACGTCCATCAACCCCAAGAGCTTCCGTCACGTCAACTTCAACGTCCGCAAGGGCGAGATCCTCGGCGTTGCGGGTCTGGTCGGTGCCCAGCGCACCGAGCTGATGGAGGGCTTGTTCGGTCTGCGCTGCCACACGTCGGGCACCATCACCTATAAGGGCAAGGAACTGACCATCAACCAGCCGCAGGACGCCATCAAAAACGGCATCGCCATGCTGACCGAGGACCGCCGCGCCACCGGTATTCTGGGCGTGCTTTCCATTGCGGATAACGTCTCCATTGCATCGCTGAACAAGTATCTGATCGGCGGCATCATGCTGGACGACAACAAAATCGAAAAGCTCGTGCAGGATAATGTCGCTAAGCTGTCCATCAAGACGCCGTCCTCCAAAACGCAGATTCAATCGCTGTCCGGCGGTAACCAGCAGAAGGTGCTGATTGCCCGCTGGCTGGCCAACGACCCCGATGTTTTCATCATGGACGAGCCGACCCGCGGCATCGACGTCGGTGCAAAGTATGAAATTTACTGCATCATCGCCGAGATGGCCAAACAGGGCAAGAGCATCATCATGATCTCCTCCGAAATGAGCGAGCTGATCGGCATGTCTGACCGCATCATGGTCATGTGCGATGGCCGCTGCACCGGCTTTATCGACGGTGATAAGGCAAACCAGGAGAACATCATGACGCTGGCTACCCAGTTTGAATAAGGAGGAATCCGAAAATGGAGAAAAAATTCGACTTAAAAAAATTCCTGTCCAATAACGCGATCATTATTCTGATCATTTTGCTGGCCCTCTTCGTCGGCTGCACGACCCAGAACTTCTTTACCGAGACAAACGGCAAAAACCTGCTGCTGAACGTCGCCCCGCGTTTCATCATCGCCTGCGGCGTTTCGGGATGCCTGATTACCAAGGGCACTGACCTGTCCGCCGGCCGCCAGGTCGGCCTGGCCGCCTGCTTCTCCGCCATGCTGCTGCAGAGCGTTGACTACTCTGCCCGCATGCTGCCCTGGCTGCCCGATATTCCGTGGCCCGTGGCCCTGCTGATCGTCATGGCGATCATGGCCTGCTTCGGTGCCATCAACGGCTGCATTATCGCATTCCTGAAGGTTCCTCCTTTCATCGCTACGCTGGGCATGCAGACCATCGTTTACGGCCTGTGCTCCGTCATCACCAACAACCAGCCCATGGGCGGTTACAAGCAGAGCTACCTGACCGTTGCCAGCGGCACGCTGGGCCCCATCCCGTTCCTGGCCATCTTTGCGCTGATCGTCGGCATCTTCTTCTGGTTCCTGTACAATAAGACCCGTCACGGCAAGTACATGTACGCCATCGGCGGCAACGAGAACGCCGCTCAGGTTGCCGGTGTCAACGTCACCGCGTCCCTGATCCGCATCTACATCCTGGCCTCCTGCATGTATGCTCTCGGCGGCTTCCTCGTCGGCGCAAAGGCCGGCGGCGCTTCCACCAACACCGGCAACGGCTATGAGCTGGAAGCTATCGCGGCCTGCACCATCGGCGGCGTTTCCACCAACGGCGGCGTCGGCAAGGTCTCCGGCGTTCTGGTCGGCGTTCTGGTCTTTGAAGTCCTGAAGATTTGCCTGCAGTTCCTCGGCGTCGACCCCGCTTACACCTACATTGCACAGGGCCTTGTCATCGTCATCGCCGTTGCCCTTGACCTGCGCAAGTACCTGGCCAAGAAGTAACCTATGGGCGAAGAAAAGACTACTCCCGAGACCGAAAAGAAACCCGACCGCCCCGACCGCAGCCAGCTGAACGCCTTTGAGAATTTCTACGAGAAGTTCCGCAAGGTTCCGCTGAAATACATTGATGTCTTTATCGGCGTCTGTGTTGCCGCACTGGTCATCGTAGTGCTGGTCGGCATCCTCAAGAGTAAGGGGATACTGTAAAAAAGAAGCACCGTTCACGGAGAAAAATCTCTGTGAACGGTGTTTTTATTTGTGCTTTAGCAGAGCTGTAGGGGCCGCACATGTGCGGCCCGCAACCTTGCATTTACAGCGCGGCTTCCTTCTAGCCGAGAGGCGGATATGGAATTTGCCCCTATTATTTTTTGATCACCTTTTTCTTCTTCCTGACACTATACCCAAAGCTGCCCAGTTTGCGCCCTAGCGCCAGATAATCCCCGTGGCTGTAGACGATCAGCTTCGCCTTGTTCAGGCACAGCTTGCCGCTCTCGTCCAGCAGCCGCTCGTCCACATCCACGGCGACGCACTCGGCCAGAAACAAATCATGCGAACCCAGCGGAATGACCTGCGTGACCTTGCACTCCAGATTCACGGGGCTTTCCTCCACCAACACCGTGCCGACCTTGGCCGCAGGGACAGCGGTCAGGTGCATGGCAGCGAACTTGTCCACGTCGCGCCCGCTCTTGACACCGCACCAGTCGATGGCGCGGACAAGGCTCTCGGTGGGCAGGTTCACGACGAACTCGCCGCTTTCCTTAATTAGATGGTGGCTGTACCGCTCGGGCCGCACGCTGATGGACAGCATCGGCGGCTGGGTGCAGATCGTGCCGGTCCAGCCCACCGTGATAAGGTTCGGCTTCTCCGGAGCCCCGCAGCTGACCAGTACGGGCGGTTCCGGGTTCAGCAGGGTAGACCCCTTCCATACCTGTCGGCTCATTGCGCATCCTCCTTGATCTTGCCAAAGTTCGGCGTTGCATCGCTGATAATATACCGCGGGCGGTGCTTGGATTCCAGATAAATTTTACCGATGTACTCCCCGATAACGCCCAGACAAATCAGCTGCACGCCCGACACAAAGCAGATGATGCTCGTCATCGACGCCCAACCGGACACGGTCAGGCCGAGCGCGGCCTCGATGACGGCCCACAGCACGCCGATAAAGCTGACGAGCGCCACAAACACGCCGAAGCCTGTGATGAATCGGATGGGTTTGATGGACAGGCTTGTGATGCCGTCGAAGGCCAGAGCCAGCATTTTGGACAGGGGATAGTGGCTCTCGCCCGCCATGCGCTCATGTCGCTCGTAGGTCACGCAGGTGGATTTAAAGCCCACCAGCGGCACCATGCCGCGCAGGAACAGGTTGACCTCCCTGAACCGGGCAAACTCCTCCAGCACGCGGGCACTCATCAGGCGGTAGTCCGCGTGGTTAAAGACGACCTCCGCGCCCATGGCGTTGAGGATTTTATAGAAGCTCTCCGCGGTAAAGCGTTTAAAAAACGTGTCTGTCTCGCGCTTGCTGCGCACGCCGTACACGACGTCGCAGCCGTCGCGGTAGGCGTCCACCATGGCGTCCATCGCGTTGATGTCGTCCTGCCCGTCGCAGTCGATGGAAATCGTAATGTCGCAGCGGCTTTTGGCCTCCATCAGGCCCGCCAGCACGGCATTCTGGTGGCCGCGGTTGCGGCTCTGGCAGATGCCTGCATAGTGCGGGTCACGCGCAGCCAGGTCACAGATAATTTCCCACGTCCGGTCCTTCGAGCCGTCGTTCACAAACAGCACGCGGCTTTCCGGGCTGATCTTGCCCGCCGCGGCCAAATCGTTAATTTTCTGCAAAAACATAGGCGCAGTGATGGGTAAAACCTCCTGCTCATTGTAGCAGGGGATGACGATGTACAAAATCGGGTCGGTACGGTTGTTCATACAAATAACCTCAATATGTTAAAATTGCGGGCAGGCGGCGTGCAGCCGCTCGGGGTCGCGCAGCTTAAAGCTGCCGCGGAACAGTTCGATCAGCCCCTCCTCCTGCATCCGGCTCAGCTCGCGGGAGAGCGCGCTGCGGTCACAGTTCAAAAACGCGGCCAGCTCAGTGCGGGTCATGGCGGTGGAAAACGTATCCGCGCCGCACCGCTCGCGCTGTTCCAGCAGCCACATGCAGATGCGCCCACGCAGGCTTTTGCAGCAAATCAGCTCCAAACGGCGGTCCAGCGCAAAATATTTGTCGCTGATGGTCTCCAGCCAGTTCTGCAGCAGCTTCAGGTGTGCGCTGTGCAGTGCGGCGCAGGGGCGCAGCAGTGCCTCGCAGGGAAGATACAGTGCCAGACAGGCCTCGGCGGCGGAGACATTGACGGGGCTGCGGCTGCGCCCGCCCGCCAGCACGTCGGCAAAGACGCCGCCCGGCCCCATACGGGCCATGACGACGGTAGAGCCGTCGGCCAGCGGCTTGCTTGCCGTGATAGCACCTTCCAGCACAAGGCCGACTTCGTGGGTCTCGTAGCCCGCCATCAGCAGCAGCTCGCCTTTGGCGTAGCGGCGCACCCGCGGCGCAAAGCAGGCCATCAGTGTGTCCAGCTCGGCGTCCGTCATGCCGCGCAAAAGGCTTGTGCGGCGCATCGTTTCGTAGTAGGGTGTGTAGTCCATACAGCTCCTTGCAAACGGTTGAGAAGGGTATCTGTTGCACGGGCAACAGACAATTCACATTTATTATAGTATAGTAGGGCCGCAAAAGCAACAAGGAGGATAAGATTTTTATGAAACTGAAACGTATTTTCGCCGCTGTAACGGCGTTTGCTTTGTGCGCCTCTCTGGCAGGCTGCGGCGCGGCCGCGACTGTGAGCGATTCTGCCGCAGAATCTGCCGCAGAATCCGCCGTCGAGGCAGCCCCCGCCGTCACCGAGGCCCCCGCTACTGAAGAAACCGCCGACGCATCCGAGGCCGCCCTGCGCATCGCGGGCCTGAAGGGCCCCACGACGATGGGCCTCGTCAATTTGATGAGCGACGAGGTCGCCTCCAACTACAACTTCACGATGTACGGCGCTGCCGATGAAATCGTGCCGCTGCTGGTTAAGGGAGACTTGGACGCCGCCGCTGTGCCCGCCAACCTCGCCGCCACGCTCTATAACAAGACGAACGGTGCAGTGGAAGTTGCCTGCATCAACACGCTGGGCGTGCTCTACATCGTCGAGAACGGAGAGACCGTCAACTCTGTCGGGGATCTGAAGGGCCAGACCATCGTCACCACCGGCAAGGGCGCTACCCCCGAGTACGTTCTGCGCTACGTCCTGACCGAGAACGGCGTTGACCCCGACAGCGACGTTACCATCGAGTATTGCAGCGAGGCCACCGAGGCCCTGAGCAAGGTCCAGGCGGGCGAAGCTACCATCGCCATGCTGCCTCAGCCCTTTGTCACCAGCGCCATGTCCCAGGTCGAGGGTCTGCGCGTTGCGCTTGACATGAACGAGGAATGGCAGAAGGTCGCCGGCTCCAAGCTGGTCACCGGCGTTCTGGTCGTCCGCAAGGATGCCGTTGAGAACGACCCTGAGGCTTTTGCCGCCTTCATGGATGGCTATGCCGCCAGCGTCGAGACCGCAAACTCTGACCTCGAGGGCACCGCAGCCCTCTGCGAGCAGTACGGTGTTGTCGCCAAGGCTGCGCTGGCCCAGAAGGCCCTGCCGCAGTGCAACATCGTTTTTGAGACCGGCGACGAGATGAAGACCGACCTCGAGACCTACTTCAAGGTTCTGTACGCCGCCGACCCCGCCAGCGTGGGCGGCGCCCTGCCTGCCGACGACTTCTACTATGCAGGCTAAAAACCAGACGCCCATCTGGCAGCGATTGGCTGCCATTGCCGCGTGGATTGTGGTCTGGCAGCTTGCCGCCATGGGGCTGGGACACGGCGGGCTGTTTCTGGCTACGCCCCTGCAGACACTGGGGGCGCTGGCACAGCTGGCTCCCACAGCTGCATTCTGGCAGCGCATCGTGTTCAGTGCGCTGCGCATAATGGCGGGCTTCCTGCTGGCAGCAGCAGGGGGCCTGCTTCTTGGCGCAGCGGGCGCACGTTGGCACTGGGTACGGGTGTTCATTGACCCTGCCATGCAGCTGATCCGCGCCATGCCCGTCGCCAGCTTTGTCATTCTGGCGCTGCTCTGGGTGCGCAGTGCGAACCTGTCGGTCATCGTCAGCTTTACCCATGTGCTGCCCGTCGTCTATGCGGGCGTGCTGGGCGGCATTGCCGACACCGACCCGAAGCTGCTGGAAATGGCGAAGGTCTACCGCCTGCCGCTCACCGCGCGGCTGCGGTACATCTGGCTGCCCGGCATCTTCCCGTCCTTCTGCGAGAGCTGCATCGCCGCCATGGGCATGTGCTGGAAGAGCGGCGTCTCCGCCGAGGTCATCGGTCTGCCGGACCACAGCGTGGGCGACGCGCTCTACCGCGCGAAGATCACCCTGTCCACGCCGGATGTGTTCGCGTGGACGCTCGTCATCGTGCTGCTGTCGGCGGCGCTGTCCGCGGCAGCGGCGGCCCTGCTGCGCACGGCCAAGACACGTCTTTGCGGGGAGGTGCGCGTGTGAGCATTGTGATAACCGATCTCTGCAAAAGCTTCGGCAGTACGCCGGTTTTGCAGCGCTTTACCTGGACGGTGGACCGCCCCATGGTGCTGATGGGCCGCTCCGGCTGCGGCAAGACCACGCTGCTGCGCATCCTGCTGGGACTGGAGTCCGCGGACTCCGGCACAGTGACCGGCGTCGAAACGCCCGCCGCCGTTTTTCAGGAGGATCGCCTCTGCCCGCAGCTGACCGCCGCCGCCAACCTGACGCTGACCGGCCACGGCCTGACGCCGCAGGATGCCGAGCGTGAGCTGCGTGCCCTTGGCTTTACGGATGCCGAGCTGGCGCTGCCTGCGGCGCGGCTCTCCGGCGGGCAGAAGCGCCGTGCCGCTCTGCTGCGCGCGCTGCTCTGCCGCGATGCGAAAACGCTCTTGCTGGACGAGCCCTTTACCGGCATGGACGCCGAGCTTGTCGAGGACGCCGTCGCCGCCACAAAACGGCTGGCGGGGGAGCGCCCCACGATCCTCGTCACCCATGACCGTACCGCCGCCGACCTGCTCGGCTGGCCGGTGAGAGAAGTATAAAAGTACAAAAAACGCACACGCGGAAATTTCCGCGTGTGCGTTTTTTGCTGAGATTGTAGGGGCGAACATTGTTCGCCCGCGGAGCATAGCGGCAACCGCCAAGGCTCAGGGTCGATGCAAGCATCGACCCCTACAGCGTAGGGGCGCATTCTATATGCGCCCGCAGGCTGCCGCTTACATCAATTCCTCCAATATCGCATTCTGCACGACCATCCCGGCGGGCGTCAGGCGGAACACCTCTCCGTCCCACACGGCGTACCCGTGCCCGACGCACTGCCGCATAAAAGCGCGCTGTGCCGCCGTAAACCGTCCGCCGCGGCGTTCATACGCAGGGATGTTCAGCCCGCTGACCAGCCGTAGCTGCATCAACAGATAATCCTCCGACGTGCAGTCGCCCTCGCGCTGCTCGGCCACGGTACCCGCGATAAATCCCTGCACGTCGTCGGGCCAGAACCGCCGCACATTGCCCACACAGCTGTGGGCGGCAGGGCCGACGCCCCAATAATCGCTGCAGTTCCAGTACAAAAGATTGTGCCGCCCCTCGTGGCCCGTGCGGGCAAAGTTGCTGATCTCATACTGCCGGTAGCCTGCGGCCTCGAGCTGCTGCACGGCATACAGGTAAAAATCTGCCGCCGCGTCGCCGTCGGGCAGACCCGCGGGCGGATTGCGGTAAAACGCCGTGCCCGGCTCTACCTTTAATAAATAGGCCGAAATATGTGTGCAGCCGCCGTCCCGCAGCAGGGCCAGCGTGCGGTCGAATTCAGCGTTTGTGTACTCCGGCAGCGCCAGCATGATGTCACCGCAAATTTCAGGAAAGCCCGCCTCCCGCGCCCATGCCAGCGCCTGCGCGGCCCCGGCGGCGGTGTGGGTGCGGCCCAACCGGCGCAGCTGCGCGTCGTCGGCGCTCTGCACGCCAAAGCTGATGCGGGTCACGCCTGCTGCCCGGAAGCCCCGCAGCGTCTCCGGTGTGACAACATCGGGGTTGGCCTCCAGCGTGATCTCCGCGCCGGGCAGGGGATTGGCAGCCTCGATCAAAGCCGCCGCCTGCGCGGGCACCAGCAATGCCGGGGTGCCGCCGCCAAAGTACAGCGTGTCGGGGCGGCGGGTGTTTTTCGCCAGTTCCCGCAGCAGCGCGTCCACGTAGCTCTGCGGCACGCCGCGCGCACCGGGGGCTGAATAAAAATCGCAGTATCGACATTTTGCCTTGCAGTAGGGAATGTGCAGATAGATGCCGAACGGTGTTGCTTCAGACATGGTGTACCTTATGCTTCCGGGATGCCGTCCTTGAAGAAGCACAGCATCTGATTTTCAAAAAAGTTGACGCGCTCATGCACGTATTTGGGGTAGAGCTTCCACTGCTTAGGACAGCTCAGGCGGTTGTAAATCGCGGCCTGACCCTTGGGCGGGGCGTACTCGTCCATCAGACAGGTACCCAGCAGCACCTCGGCACGGCAGAGCGGTGCGAAATTCGCTGCATCCAACTCGTCGTATCCGGGCAGACCAAGGCCGGCGAAATCTCCCGGCAGCGGATTCAGCGCTGCGCAGCGGAACACTGCAGGGCAGAGCGACGCTGCCAGCAGCGCCAGTCCGCCGCCAAAGCCCTCGCCAAACGTGTACACGCGGCCTGTATCCACCCACGGCAGCGCCAGCGCGGCCTTTGCCACGGCCAGCGCGTCGAGATAGCGCTGGCGGAACGCCGCCTGTGCGGGCTGCACCTTCCAATCCTCCCGGAACGGCTCGGCCTCCGGCGCGACAACGCCGAAGCCCAGCGCCAGAAACCGCGTCATATGGTGCCAGCCGCGCACGCCGCGGTTCAGGTCGTGGTACATCAGCAGCAGCGGATGCACTCCGTCTGCGGCGGGGCGGATGACCCGGGCCGTGACGCTGCGCCCGTCAAAGGTGACGGTCAGCCGCTCATACACGCCGCAGGGGTTGCCGAACGCGACGGGCGCACAGCTTACCGCGGGGTGCAGTGCCGCCGCAGTCTCCTGCCAGCGCTGCGCAAAATCAGCGGGGGCCTGTGCCTGCCCGGTGTAGCTGCGCAAAAATGCCTTTTGCTCGGTGATGGTCATAGCACAGCCTCCTTGCTGGTGAAAAAGTCCAGCAGCATATCGTCAAATTCCGGGATCTCCTCATGCCCGTACCCGGGGAAGAGATACCGCTTCTTGGCGCAGTGCAGATTGTTGTACACGGCGCACTGGGTCTGCGGCGGGCAGATAACGTCATCCAATCCCGTGCCGAACAGCACCGGGCAGCGGACCATCGGCGCAAAGTTTTTGCTGTCAATGTAGCCCAGCTGGCGGAACCACCGGTCCTGCTGGTGCTCGTCGGCGTCAAACCAGCGGGCGTAGTAGCGCAGCCCCTCATAGGCGATCTCGTCCGCGTCAAGGTCCCACACGAGCTTGAAATCGCTCAAAAACGGGTAGAGGATGGCCGCGCGGTCAATAAGCTCCGGGTTCAGCGCCGCACAGGCCAGACCCAGCCCGCCGCCCTGCGAACCGCCGTTGACAAAGACACGGCTCGTGTCGATGCCGTCCAGCTCCCGCACCAGGCGGCAGAGGATGCGGATGTTCTGGTGCAGCCGCACATAGTACATCCGCTCCGGCGGGCCGTCCAGCCCGGCAATGATATGCCCGGACACGGTGGTGCCCAAAAAGCCGCCGACATCCTCACTGTAGCCGGCCTGACCGGGGCAGTCCATGGCGATCAGCGCCATGCCCATGCCCGCGAACGACGCCTGCTCGGCAAAGCTGCGGGATGCGCCGGGGTAGCCGTGAAACTGCAGAACCAGCGGCATCGGCTCGCTCCGGCGCGGGCGTAAAAACTTTGCGTAAAGGCGTGCGCCCTCCATGCCGGTGAACCACAGGTCCAGAAACTCGCAGCTGTCCCAGCTCGGGACCTCCTGCGCCTGGGTGACGGTGTAGTGCAGCGGCACCGCGTCAGCCTCGGCCATCCGCGCCTGCCAGAAGCTCTCAAAATCGTCGGGTCGCGGGGTGGCACCGTAGTAACCGCCCAGAGCTTCGATTTCGGCTGCTGTCATAAAAATCACATCCCTTTAAATGTAAACGGAAAGCATTATTTGCTATTATAGCACAGAAAGCACGGCCTGACTATAGTTTTAAAAAGAAGTAAATTTCACAATTTCTTGATGATTTACGGTGAAAAACACGCTATAATACTGCCTAGAGAAAGGGGATTGCAACTATGAATCGCAATTATTCTGATATTTCGTATGCGGAAAGCCCCTTTGGTACGCTTTCCGAGTTTATGTCCAAGACCTTCGGCTGGATGTTTGCCGGTCTGCTGGTCACGTTCCTGGTCGGCATCGGCGCAGTGGTGACGGGGCTGATCTACCCGCTTATCACCTCGGGCCTGTTCATCCTGACCTCCATCGCGGAGCTGGTGCTGGTGTTCGTGCTGTCGGCCCGGGTGCAGACGCTGCAGCCGTCCACAGCCACGGGCATCTTCTTTGCCTACGCGGTGCTCAACGGCCTGAATCTGAGCTCCATCTTCCTCGCGTATGACTTCGGCAGCCTGATTTTGGCGTTCCTCGTCGGTGCGGTCTACTTCGGCGTTATGGCGGTGTATGGCAACGTTACCAACCGTGACCTGACCGGCTGGGGCCCCAAGCTCATGGGCGGTCTGGTTGCCCTGATCGTCTGCGGCCTGGTGGGCGGGCTGTTCAGCCTGTTCGGCTTTGGCTTCGGCATCATGGACCTTGTGCTCTGCGCCGTCGGTCTGCTGATCTTCATGGGCCTGACCGCCTATGACACCCAGATGCTGAAATACTACTACTCCTACTTCGGCGGCGACGCGGCCATGCTGCACAAGTCCTCCATCATCGGTGCGCTGAACCTCTACCTTGATTTCATCAACATCTTCCTGTATATCCTGCGTATGCTGGGCCGCAGAAGCAACGATTAAAAAATTCTAAAATAATTTCAAAAAACCGCTTGACATTTGAAAAACGGTTTGCTATAATAAATGGCGTCGTCAGGAGCGCGCGAAACACAAACGCTTCGAAGCGACGCCAGCTATGGGGGATTAGCTCAGCTGGGAGAGCGCTTGCATGGCATGCAAGAGGTCACCGGTTCGATCCCGGTATTCTCCACCACAAAGACCTGTCAGAGAAATCTGACAGGTCTTTTTTTAGTTTAAACATGCGGAAAAATCAAAACCCGTCGATCAGCCGCTCGGCAAAGGGGGAGATGAACAGCACAAAAAACAGTACGCCAAGCCCCGTGATAAGGCTGGCTGCGTCGCCGCCGATGTACCATCCCAGCGGGAAAGTGAGCAGCAGAAGCCCGGGCACGGCAAAGCAGTTCAGCAAAAACGCGGCAAACTCCCCGCGGCTGAACATCCACCAGACCTCAATGGGCTTGTAAGGGCTGCGCTCCGGCGGCGGATGGTGCCAGCGGCGGCGGTCCACGCCGACAAGGCGCAGATGCTGCGTGTACAGCTGAACAAGGCCGCATACAAAGACCCCGATGAAATAAATGCTGATCCAAATGACCATCCCGGCACCCCCGTCGCTCCCGTTGGAAACACTTCACAGTATCGTCTCTGCCTGTATCATAGCACGTTAAAAACACACCTGCAACGATAAATTTTCAAAAAACCCTTGCAATTTGCGCCGGGGTATGGTACTATACTAAGGCAATACACACGCATTGCGCTGTTTTTTTGTGCCTTTTTTGCGGTAACACGTCAAAGGGGTTAGAAAACAGAAACCCCGCAGTGCGGAGGGTACAAACTAAATTTTTTGGAGGAAACAAACAATGGCAGTCGTATCTATGAAACAGCTTCTCGAGGCCGGTGTCCACTTCGGCCACCAGACCCGCCGCTGGAACCCCAAGATGGCTAAGTACATCTTCACCGAGCGCAATGGTATCTACATCATTGACCTGCAGAAGACCGTGAAGAAGCTCGATGAGGCTTACAACTTCGTCCGCGACACCGCTGCACAGGGCGGCGAGATCCTGTTCGTCGGCACCAAGAAGCAGGCTCAGGAGTCCATCCGTGACGAGGCTACCCGCTGCGGCATGCACTATGTCAACGCTCGCTGGCTGGGCGGCATGATGACCAACTTCCGCACCATCCGTAAGCGCATCGACCGTATGGAGCAGCTCAAGACCATGCAGGAGGACGGCACGTTCGACCTGCTGCCCAAGAAGGAAGTCGTCAAGCTCGAGCTCGAGATGGCCAAGCTGGACAAGTACCTGGGCGGCGTCAAGAACATGAAGGCTCTGCCGAAGGCTATGTTCATCGTTGACCCCCACAAGGAGCGCATCGCTGTCTCCGAGGCCCGCAAGCTGAACATCCCCATTGTTGCTATCGTTGATACCAACTGCGATCCCGATGAGATCGACTACGTCATCCCCGGCAACGACGACGCTATCCGCGCTGTCAAGCTGATCTCCGGTGCCATGGCCAGCGCTGTGCTGGAGGGCAAGCAGGGCGTTCAGGACGCTCCCGCCGCCGAGACCAAAGAGGATTGATTTACTCCCTACAATTCAGAAAGGACATTGAGCACTATGGCTATTTCTGCAAAAGACGTTATGGAGCTGCGTAAGCAGACCGACTGCGGCATGATGGAGTGCAAGAAGGCACTGACTCAGGCTGACGGCGACTTCGAGAAGGCTATCGAGATCCTGCGCGAGCAGGGCCTGGCTGCAGCCAACAAGAAGGCTGGCCGCATCGCCGCCGAGGGCATGGTCTATGCCGTTTCCTTCGACAACTGCGCTGTTGTCGTTGAGGTCAACGCCGAGACCGACTTCGTCGCCAAGAACGACAAGTTTGTTGACTTCACCAAGAACCTGGCCAAGGTCGTTGCTGACGAGAACCCCGCCGATGTTGAGGCCCTGATGGCCTGCAAGATGGGCGACGGCACGGTTGACGATGCCCTGAAGGCTCTGATCCTCGTCATCAAGGAGAACATCAAGGTTCGCCGCTTTGCCCGCTATGAGGGCCACTGCGCTGCCTACGTCCATGGCGGCGGCACCCACGGCGTCATCGTCAAGTTCGAGACCTCTGACGACGTCGCTGCCAAGCCCGAGTTCGCTGCCTTCGGCAAGGACATCGCCATGCAGGTCGCTGCTGCTAACCCCAGCTACCTGAACGAGTCCGACGTGCCCGAGGACGTTCTGGCCAAGGAGAAGGAGATCGTTCTGGCTCAGATGGCCAACGATCCCAAGACTGCCAACAAGCCCGACGCTATCAAGGAGAAGATGGCCATCGGCAAGCTGGGCAAGTTCTACAAGGAAGCCTGCCTGGTCGACCAGGCCTTCATCAAGGACGGCGGCATGGACGTCAAGAAGTACGTTGCCGACACCGCGAAGGCTCTGGGCGGCGACATCAAGATCGCTTCCTTCACCCACTTCACCAAGGGCGAGGGCCTGGAGAAGCGCAACGAGGACTTCGCTGCTGAAGTTGCTGCTGCCATCAAGGGCTGATGTAACCACATAAGGTATTGACCGCCTGCGCACCGCGCAGGCGGTTTTTGGTTGGTGAGACGTATGAAAAATCTGAACAGACGGTCATGGCCCGCGCTGGCCGCGCAGAATGCTGCTTATCTGGCTTCTCTGGGCAAGTGATCTTTGCTTCTGGACATCTGAAATAAAAATTCCCGGGCCGCTTTCACGGCCCGGGAATTTTTTGTGCCATACGTAAAATCAGAGAAAAGCTTACTGCTCACGGAACGTCAGCTGGTCGTCGGTCATCGTATCGACGATGGCCAGGCTGGCCAGCTTGTAGCCGGCAGCGCGCAGCTCGGCGCCGCCCGGCTGGAAGCCCTTCTCAATGCAGATGCCGATGCCGCCGACGGTCGCACCTGCCTGCGCACAGACATCCAGCAGACCCTTCATGGCCTTGCCGTTGGCGAGGAAGTCGTCCAGAATCAGCACCTTGTCAGAGGGGGAGAGAAACTTCTTGGACAGCGTGATGTCATAATCGCGGCCGTAGGTGTAAGAATGGACGGTGGAGGTGTAGACCTCGCCGTCGATGTTCTTGCTCTTGGCCTTCTTGGCGAAGACGACCGGCACGTTGAAATGACGCGCGGTCATGCAGGCGATGGCGATGCCGGATGCCTCGATGGTCAGAATCTTGTTGATGCCGTCGTCCTTGAAGATGCGGTAGAACTCCTCGCCGACCTTGTCCAGCAGGTCTACGTCCAGCTGGTGGTTCAGAAAGCAGTCGACCTTCAGGACGTTGCCGGGACGAACCTGGCCCTCCTGCATAATACGTTCCTCCAAAAGTTTCATCTGCGATGATGCCCCTTTCACAAACTCAGTTTCACTCTATTATGACAAATTATGGCGGATTTTGCAAGCCCTTTATCCCAAAAAGTCTTACTAAAATGTCAACAGGTAAAGCTGATAATATTTTGTAACCAAAATTTGTGAAACTTCCCCATAAAGCGGTCAAAAAGCATAGAAAACGCTGTTGATTTGGTTCATTGCATTTTTGTAAACAAAAGCTTATAATTTAGTCAATGAAGCGGCACGGGGTTGTGCGAACCCGTTATGTGCCGTTGCTTTATTTCTAGGAGGGAACACTATTATGAAAAAACTCGTTAGCTCTGTGCTGGCGGCTTCCATGGTCCTGAGCCTGGCCGCCTGCGGATCTTCCGCATCCACCGATACGGCATCCTCCTCTGAGGATGCCTCCGCCTCCACCGCTGCCACCACCGAGGCGGCAGGTGAGGGCTCCGGCGCTTATACCGGCACCCCCATCAAGATCGGCGGCATCGGCCCTGTTACCGGAGGCGCCGCCATCTACGGTCAGGCCGTTAAGAACGCCGAGGAACTGGCCGTCAAGGAGATCAACGCCGCAAACGGCAGCGACGTCTTTGATTGGAAGTTCGAGGATGATGAGCATGACGCAGAAAAGAGCGTCAACGCTTACAACACCTTGAAGGACTGGGGGCTGCAGGTTCTGGCCGGCCCCGTCACCACCACCCCGTCCATTGCCGTTGCCGCCGAGACCGCCAATGACAACCTGTTTATGATGACGCCTTCCGCTTCTGCGCCCGCTGTCATCGAGAGCGGCGACAATGTGTTCCAGATCTGCTTTACCGACCCCAACCAGGGCGTTGCCTCCGCAGATTATATCGCAGACAACAAGCTCGGCACCAAGGTCGGCGTCATCTATGACTCCTCTGACGCCTACTCCTCCGGTATCTATGAGAAGTTCAAGGCTGAGGCTGCTGCCAAGAACCTCGAGATCGTTACCGCTGAGGCATTTACCGCTGATAACAAGTCCGACCTGTCCACGCAGGTTGCCAAGTGCCAGCAGGCCGGTGCTGATCTCGTATTCCTGCCCATCTACTATCAGGAGGCCTCTCAGATCCTGATCGCTGCCAACAAGAGCGGCTATGCGCCTACATTCTTCGGCTGCGACGGTATGGACGGCATCCTGACCATCGAGGGCTTTGACACCTCTCTGGCCGAGGGCCTGATGCTGCTGACCCCGTTCGCTGCTGACGCACAGGACGAGAAGACGCAGGCCTTCGTCACCGCTTACAAGGAAGCCTACGGCGACACCCCGAACCAGTTCGCGGCAGACGCTTATGACGTTGTTTACGCCATCTATCAGGCTGCGGTTGCCGGCGGCATCAACGGCGACATGGACGCTTCCGACATCTGCGACGCGCTCAAGGCTCAGTTCACCAGCATGACCTTTGACGGCCTGACCGGCGACAGCATGACTTGGGATGCTTCCGGTGCTGTTTCCAAGGCTCCTAAGGCTGTTGTCATCAAGGATGGCGCTTACGCTGCTATGTAATTCCGGTACGGCGCACGTAAACTGAATTTTCCGTTGCCAATGGGGGCTGCCGGACATAGGGTTCGGCAGCCCTTTTTGGTTTGGTAGAAGCAGGTCTCGACAAAAACATTTGTTTTTTGCAGAAATACAGGATAACCCATTGTTTTGCCCGCAGATTTGTGCTACTATGGATTCATATTTTCCTGCTTACCTGCGGCATAACGATCAGCAGGGGAAAAGTTAGAGTGAGGTGTATTCCGCAATGCAATTTTTATCCTACCTGATCAACGGTATCAGTCTGGGCAGCGTTTACGCGCTGATCGCCCTGGGCTATACGATGGTCTACGGCATTGCCAAGATGTTGAACTTCGCCCACGGCGACGTTATCATGATTGGCAGCTATGTTGTGTTCTTTGCCTTTGGCTCTGCGGGTATGAACCCCGTGCTGGCCATTGTCCTTTCGATGGTCGTCTGCACCGTTCTGGGCGTTACGATCGAGCGCGTCGCCTACCGCCCGCTGCGTGAGGCCCCGTCTCTGGCCGTCCTGATTACGGCCATCGGCGTCAGCTACCTTTTGCAGCAGGTGGCCCAGCTGGCTTGGACGTCCAACCCCAAGAGCTTTACCTCTGTTGTCTCCGGGCTCAAGCCCATCAGTCTGTTCGGCGGGCAGCTGACCATCTCGGCAGAGACCGTCGTGACCATCATTGCCTGCATTGTCATCATGGTCGTGCTGATCTGGTTCGTCAATAACACCCCCGCGGGCCACGCCATGCTGGCTGTGTCGGAGGACCGCGGCGCCGCCCAGCTGATGGGCGTCAACGTCAACGCGACGATCTCGCTGACCTTTGCTATCGGCTCTGCGCTGGCCGCTGTGGCCGGTGCGCTGCTCTGCTCGTCCTATCCGACCCTGCAGCCCACAACCGGCGCCATGCCCGGCATCAAGGCGTTCGTGGCCGCGGTCTTTGGCGGCATCGGCTCTATCCCGGGTGCGTTCCTCGGCGGTATCCTGCTGGGCATCATCGAGAACCTGAGCAAGGCCTACATTTCGACCCAGCTGTCTGACGCTATCGTATTTCTTGTCCTGGTCGTGGTGCTCATTGTCAAGCCCACCGGCCTGCTGGGCAAGAAGGTCAACGTGAAGGTTTGAGGTGGCTGCTATGTTGAAAAATATGAAAAAGTCCACCAAAAGCAACGTCATTACGCTGGGCATTGTCGTCGGCTTCTATGTCCTGATTCAAATTCTGAGTGCCGCCGGTGCGCTGACAAACTCCTTCTCCGGCCAGCTCGTGCCCATCTGCGCCTATGTCATTATGGCGGTCTCGCTGAACCTGACCGTCGGTATGCTGGGTGAGCTGAGCCTCGGCCACGCCGGCTTCATGAGCGTCGGCGCGTTCTCCGGCACGCTCGTCTATGTCGTCATGTCCGAAAACGCCCCGCAGCCCCTTGCACTGCTGCTGGCCTTCGTGGTCGGCGGCTTGGTGGCAGGTCTGTTCGGCGTGCTCGTCGGCATCCCCGTTCTGCGTCTGTCCGGTGACTATCTGGCCATCGTCACGCTGGCTTTTGGTGAGATCGTCAAGAACGTTATGAACGCCTGTTATCTGGGTGTGGATTCCCACGGCCTGCACTTCTCACTGAAGGATTCCGCCTCCCTGAATCTGGAGATAGACGGCAAGGTGCTGATCAACGGCGCTATGGGCATCACCGGCATCAAGAAGGCGTCCACCTTCACCATCGGCATCGTGCTGGTCATTATTACGCTGCTGGTCATTCTGAACCTTGTCAACTCCCGCGCGGGCCGCGCCATCAAGGCCATCCGCGATAACGAGATCGCCGCGCGTTCCGTCGGCATCCCCATCACGAAGTACAAGCTCATGGCGTTTGTGACCTCCGCCGTCTTTGCGGGTGTTGCAGGCGTGCTCTACGCGCTGAACTACTCCTCGCTGGTCGCGAAGAAGTTCGACTACAACACCTCGATTTTAATTCTGGTGTTCGTTGTTCTGGGCGGCATCGGCAACCTGCGCGGCTCGGTCATCGCCGCCGCCGTGCTGACCGTTCTGCCTGAGCTGCTGCGCAGCATGAACGACTACCGTATGCTGATCTACGCCATCGTGCTGATCGTGGTCATGATTTTCAACCAGAGCCCCGAAATGATTGCCCTGCGCAAGCGCCTGACCGCGCGCTTCCGTAAGGAGGATGCCGAGGGCAAGGGTGCCAAAGACAAAGAGAAAAAGGGGGTGGCGTAAATGGCACTGCTGGAGGTCAGTAACCTGGGTATTGCGTTCGGCGGCCTGCAGGCCGTTGCGCAGCTCGATCTTTCCATTGAAAAGGGTCATCTGTACGGCCTGATCGGCCCCAACGGCGCGGGCAAGACGACGGTCTTTAACATGCTGACCGGCGTCTATAAGCCCACCGAGGGCAACATCATTCTGGACGGCAAGGACATTACCGGCCAGAACCCCGAGCTTATCAGCAAGTCCGGTATTGCACGTACCTTCCAGAATATCCGCCTGTTCAATGATATGACGGTGCTGGATAACGTCAAGGTCGGTCTGCACAACCAGATCAGGTACAATATGTGGACCGGCATCCTGCGTCTGCCTGCTTACAAGGAAAAAGAGCACGAGATGAACCGCGAGGCCATGAAGCTGCTCAAAATCTTTGACCTGGACAAGGAGGCCGACTACAAGGCCAGCCAGCTGCCCTACGGCAAGCAGCGCAAGCTGGAAATTGCCCGCGCACTGGCCACGAACCCGAAGCTGCTGCTGCTGGACGAGCCCGCCGCCGGTATGAACCCCAACGAGACCGAGGAACTGATGCACACCATCCACAGCGTGCGCGACCAGTTCGGCGTCGCCATCCTGCTCATCGAGCACGATATGAACTTTGTCATGGGCATCTGCGAGGAGATCACCGTGCTGGACTATGGCCGTGTGATTGCCCGCGGCGACGGCAAAGCCATCCGCAACAACCCGAAGGTCATTGCGGCATATCTGGGAGGTGACTGACGATGGGCGAGATGCTTTCTGTCAAAAATATCAATGTTTACTATGGCTCGATCCACGCCATCAAGGACATTTCGTTCCATGTCAATGAGGGCGAGATCGTCACCCTGATCGGTGCGAACGGCGCGGGCAAGACCACGACGATGCACGCGATCTCCGGTCTGCTGAAGCTGCAGAGCGGTGAGATCGACTACTGCGGCCAGACCATCAGCAAGATGGAGGCGCACAAGATCATCCGCCTGGGCCTGGCGCAGGTACCGGAGGGCCGCCGCGTGTTCAGCGGCCTGACCGTGCAGCAGAACCTGCAGATGGGCGCGTACACACGCCGCGACGGCAAGGAGGCCATCCAGAATGACTTCGACATGGTCTTTGACCTGCTGCCGCGTCTGAAGGAGCGCCGCAACCAGCCCGCCGGTACGCTCTCCGGCGGCGAGCAGCAGATGCTGGCCATGGGCCGTGCGCTGATGTGCAAGCCCAAAATGCTGCTGCTGGACGAGCCGTCCATGGGCCTGTCCCCGCTGCTGGTCAAGGAAATCTTCAAGATCATCCGCCAGGTCAACCGCAACGGTGTGACCGTGCTGCTGGTGGAACAGAACGCAAAGATGGCCTTGGAGATCGCCAACCGCGCTTATGTTCTGGAGACCGGCACGATCAAGATGGAGGGCGAGGCCACCGAGCTCGCCAACAACATCGAGGTCCGCAAAGCATATCTGGGCTGCGAATAAATGCATACTAAAAAATCCTGTGTCCGCAAAAGGGCACAGGATTTTTTGCTATAAAGCCTCCCTTGTAAGGGCGAGCATTGCTCGCCCGCAGGGGAGCCGCACACGTAGGGGCGGATTCCATATCCGCCTGGGCACATTGCGGCAGAAACTCAGTATTCCTTCCGCTTATAAATCCCCACGCATACCTTATAGCTCACAAAATACACCGCCAGCAGCCCCACAAACGCTGCAACCAGCCCCGTCAGCAGCACTTCGTCGGAGGCATTGAACAGCTGCATCAAATCGGGCGAGACGGAAGCGACCAGCCCAATACAACCGCCGAGCACACCGAGGATCAGAAACAACCAGCTGCGGGCCTTGACACTGTTGAACCGATAGGACAGCGGCAGCAAAAGCGCGACCAACAGCAGCGCCATGCTGCCGCAGGCCAGCAGGGTTGCCAGACACTCGAGGGGCGGTACCTTATACACAGTGTGCCAGAACAGCAGGGGCGGCAGCACATTGTTCAGCGCTACGATCAGCACCGTACACACTGTGCCCAGCGCCAGCCCGCACAGCCCAAACAGGTATTTGCTGCCCACAAGCTGCGCGGGTGTTACGGGCAGCGTGCGGGCGTAGATGTCCCAATGGGAGTTCTCGTCAAACGAAATTGTGGAGGTGATCAGAATGGAAAATACAACGAGCAATGCATAGGCCATCCCGGTCTGCCCGGTCAGAATGCTGATGCCGCCGTAGAGGAACGCGATAAAAAATACAGACTGTTTGTAGGAACTTATCAGAGTGGCCCATTCTTTATACAAAAGCCCTTTCATTGTGCATCCCTCCCGCTGTAAAACCGCATAATATCATCGAGCCTTGCCGCGTCGCAGACGGCCTCCGGCAGAAGCTCCTGCACGGTGCGCCGTTCCCTGACCAGACTTTCGCACCCATAGGCCCCGCGCCTGGTGAACACCACCAACCCGGCGGGCAGGGAAGTCAGTACATCCTCGCCGCAGTGCAGCACGCCGTATTCCTGCAAAAGGTCATCCTTGTTCTCCTGAAACAGCAGCTGCCCGTTGTGCAGGTACGCGATGGAATCCGCAATCTGCTCAAGGTCCGCCGTGATGTGGCTGCTCATGACAATGCTGTGCCGCTCGTCCTGGATGAACTCCAAAAACAGGTCCAGCAGCTCACCGCGCACCACCGGGTCAAGACCGGCGGTGGCTTCGTCCAGCACCAGCAGCTCGGGGCCATGGGCCAGCGCCGCAGCCAGGCTCAGTTTTAACCGCATGCCGCGGCTGTACTCTTTGAGCTTCTTGCCTGCGCCCAGACCAAAGCGGCGCAGATAGGCGGAAAAGCTGTCCGCATTCCACCGCGCACCGTACATTCCGGCCAGACTGCGCGCGACCTGCGCAGCGGTGAAGCTCCCGTAGAAAAAGGCATCCTCAAACACAACGCCAATCTTAGCGCGAGTGGCGGCATCGGCAGGGGAGCCGCCCAACAGGTCAACCGTGCCGTCATCCGCCCGGTTGACGCCGCAGAGGATTTTCAAAAGCGTCGTCTTGCCTGCGCCGTTCTCGCCGATCAGCCCGACGATGCTGCCTGCGGGCACGGTCATATCAACCGGCCCAAGGGTAAAGTCTTTGTACTGCTTCGTGATGCCGCGTAAAGCGGCGGTGCTTGCTGCCATAGGTCAGCCCTCCCACAAAAGGCGCAGCGTCTCTGCAACCTCGTCATAGCCGATGCCGCCCAGCCGCGCGGCGTCCACCGCGCCCTGCAGGCAGTCCTCGACCTTTTTTAAATGCTCCTCGCGCAGCAGGGCGGGGTTCTGCTCGGCGACAAAGCTGCCCCGGCCCTGCTGGGTCAGGATAAAGCCGTCGCGCTCCAGATCCTCATACGCGCGCTTCGTTGTGATGACGCTGATGCGCAGCTCCCTGGCCAAAAGCCGGATGCTGGGCAGTGCGTCGCCGGGGCGCAGCGCGCCGGACAGGATCTGCTGCTTGATCTGCCGCGTGATCTGCGCGTAGATCGGCTCCTGCCCGGAGTTGGAAAGATAAATCTGCATTGTCAGAAGCTCCTTGTAGTCGAACTGTACATATCCGATATTTACAGTATATACACACTATGCACAGTTGTCAATAGGTAAATGTAAATATTAGAGCCTCCGGCTGGACTTGCCAGAAGGGGTTTGCTATACTGTAGATAGACAAATCGAAATTTGCAGGACGGAGAAACTTATGGAAGAATTGATACAAAGATGTTCATGGGCAACTACCGACTTATATAAAGAGTATCATGATAATGAATGGGGAAAGCCCGTTCATGATGAGAACAAACTATTTGAGATGTTAATACTTGAAGGTATGCAGGCAGGACTATCGTGGCTGACAATACTAAATAAAAGAGAGGCATTTAGAATTGCTTTTGATAACTTTGACTGCAAAAAAATAGCGCTATATGATGATGCAAAAATAGAAAAGCTAATGCAAAATAGCCGCATTGTTCGTAATCGGTTAAAAATCAAATCAGCAATAACAAATGCTCAACAGTTTATAAAAATCCAAGAATCGTATGGCAGTTTTGATTCATTTATATGGTCTTATGTTGATGGTAAGCCAATTCTCAATCAGTTCCAAACTGAAACTGATATACCCGCAAGGACTGCACTCTCAGACCAAATTAGTAAAGACTTAAAAAAGCTTGGTTTTAAGTTTGTTGGTAGTACAATTATATATGCCTATATGCAGGCAATAGGGATTGTCAATGACCATGTAAAAGGTTGCCATTTGTATGCAAACAAATAGCATTTCACTTTCGATTGATAGAACAGCAGCTCAACAGGGTTGTTAAAGACTTTCTGTATCACAATTTCCTGTTTGCCGCAATCTCCCGGCGGGGTGGGGTCACCCCGCCCTACGAACAAATTGGGAGTATCGTTGTAGGAGCGGTCAGCTTATCCGGCATGGCCAGCTCCATGCGGAACACATCGCTGCCCATATCGCCGATTGTGCAGACAACGCTGTACTTGCCGTCCTTCTCCTGCACGGTGGTGCGGTGGACGCGGCGCGGTGGTTCCAGCTACGTATCTGCATCACGGCGTGCCCGGCCCCTACAGGCGTTTTGTCCGTTCAATGGTGCTTGCAGGAAATCTGCTGTAGGTAAAATTTCAAAATTCAGAAAGAAGGAGAAATCATGAAAAACAGAAAAGCATATGCTATCATCTGTTGGATAGTAGCAGCTATGGCTTTTTTGGCGGCACTTTTGATAAGTGAAGGAAAAATAGAAAATGTAACGAAGCAAGCAGTCTTTTTACTGGTAATGGGGCTGGTCTGGCTAATTTTAGGAATCGTACATTGGGTCAAAGGCCACAAAAAGTAAATACAGCACTTTGACGGTCCCCCGTTTACCCAACATACAAAATGCCCCTTCGTATGGCATAACCATGCGAAGGGGTGTTCTGCTGTTACTGTAATGCTGCCGGCGGTCTGTCATCCTCACTGCCGGGCTGGGTCAGCATATCCATCAGCTTGGGGTAGATGTCGCTGCCGTGGGCGATAAAGTTATTTTTAATCATCTCGGCGGTCAGCTTATCCGGCATGGCCAGCTCCATGCGGAACACATCGCTGCCCATGTCGGCAATCGAGCAGACCACGCTGAACTGGCCGTCCTTCTCCTGCA
>ERZ1034962.226-NODE-226-length-31751-cov-1026.052940_pt1 | contig 31751 bp, 32 predicted proteins | sample MGYA00520696_ERZ1034962 | MGnify/ENA primary metagenome ERZ1034962 (study PRJEB33766, sample SAMN09781770) | gut metagenome | biome: gut microbiome | host: Homo sapiens | place: Madagascar | study: EMG produced TPA metagenomics assembly of the PRJNA485056 data...
CAAAAACACCTCAAAAGTTAGATTTTTTCTGTCCAACTTTTGGGGTGCGGTTCAAGCCCCAGCCCTTTTATCACAATTCATCTAAAATACTATCCCAAGATTCGTCTAAACCTGTGCGGTCAACGGATGAAAAGATAATAAATTTATCTGATTTATCAAAGTTTAATTTCTTTTTGATCGCTGATTCATGCTTGTTCCATTTGCCACAAGGAATCTTGTCAGCTTTTGTGGCAACAACAATAACAGGAATCTCATAATATTTTAGAAAGTCGTACATTTGAACGTCATCAGCGCTTGGGTCATGACGAAAATCAACCAAGCTGACAACGGCACGCAAATTATCACGACTTACCAAGTACTCTTCAATCATCTTACCCCATTTGGCGCGTTCTGATTTAGAAACTTTGGCATAGCCATAACCAGGCACATCAACAAAACGCAATTTATCATCAATATTATAGAAATTAAGCAATTGTGTTTTTCCTGGCTTACTAGATGTACGAGCTAGATTTTTACGTCCTAAAAGGGTATTGATAAAGCTCGACTTTCCAACATTTGAACGCCCAGCAAGCGCAATTTCTGGTAAATCATCTTGCGGATAATGGGATTTATTGGCTGCGCTCAACAGAAGCGAAGCGTTGTGGGTATTTAAATACTCAGTCATCGTCAGCTCCTTACGCAATTTCCAAAATTGGTTTGTCTTTGCCTTCAACAGCCACTTTAGTAATACGAACCTTAGTCACTTCTTCTTGGCTAGGAATTTCAAACATGATATCCATCATAGTTTCTTCAATAATTGAGCGTAAACCACGAGCTCCCGTCTTACGTTCAATGGCTTTGTTAGCAATAGCTTGCAAAGCATCTTTATCAAATTCTAGTTCAACACCGTCGTATGATAATAGCGTTTGATATTGTTTAACCAAGGCATTGCGTGGTTCTGTCAAGATACGAACCAAATCATCAGCCGTCAACTGTTCAAGTGCCGCTACAACTGGCAAACGTCCGATAAACTCTGGAATCAAGCCAAATTTTTGAATATCTTCTGAAATGATTTCTTGCATATAAGAAGCATTTTCATCAATTTTACGGTTATTTTGACCAAAACCGATAACCTTTTCACCTAAACGTTGCTTGACAATATCCTCGATACCATCAAAAGCACCGCCAACAATGAATAGGATATTTTTAGTATCAATTTGAATCATTTCTTGGTTAGGATGCTTACGTCCGCCTTGAGGTGGTACGCTAGCAACTGTTCCTTCAATGATTTTAAGAAGTGCTTGTTGAACACCTTCACCTGAAACATCACGTGTAATTGAGACATTTTCACCTTTTTTAGCGATTTTATCAATTTCATCCACGTAGATAATACCGTGTTCAGCGCGTTCGATATTAAAATCAGCTGCTTGAATTAATTGCAAGAGGATATTTTCAACATCTTCACCAACGTATCCTGCTTCTGTCAATGATGTCGCATCAGCAATCGCAAACGGTACGTCCAATGTTTTAGCCAAGGTTTGAGCAAGGAATGTTTTTCCTGAACCTGTAGGACCAATCATCAAAATGTTTGATTTTTGTAAATCAACATCTTCTTCGTTGCGACTTTCCGCAAAAGAAACACGTTTGTAATGGTTATAAACAGCTACGGCAAGCGCGCGTTTGGCACGATCTTGACCAACGACATATTCGTCAAGAGTTGCTAACAACTCTTTAGGTTTTGGAACTTCCGCTAAATCTGCAAGAACTCCCTCAACAAGTTCTTCTTTGATAATTTCTTGTGATAAAGCCACGCACTCATTACAGATAAAAGCATTGTTTCCTGCAATGATTTTTTTCACTTCATCTTGGCTTTTTCCACAGAATGAGCAATAAACTTTTACATCATTTGTTCGATTTCCAACCATCTTTTATTCTCTCTAATTCTATTCTCTCTAAATTAAAATAAGGTACCATACACGGCATGAATGGTATTGACTATATTTGTAAAGGCATTTAAAAACAAAAGAACTGCCAACCCATATCGTTTTTTTCTAAGTGCTGGGAGTGCACATAAAATACAAATAACTGCTAAGAAAGCCGTGAATACACCAAAAATACTTCTTTGCATTCCTATCTCCCTGTTTTTATTTTTCTAAGACTGTAATGGTAAAGTCGTAGGCATTTTTATCATCTTTTTCGTTGAAGGTTTCAGAGACTCTTTTAAAGTCTGTCAAATCAACGTCTGGGAAATACGTATCACCTTCAAAAACACCGTGAACTGTTGTTCTAATAATAGCATCACAATGCGGTAGAAAAGCTTTATAGATACTAGCCCCACCAACGATATAAAGGGTCTTATCATGCTTTTCAAACCAGTCAAAAACCTCGTCCATGTCATGAACAATTGTTACACCTTCTGCCTCAAAGGACTTGTCTCTTGTTAAAATCAATGTTTCGCGTCCTGGAAGAATACGGCGATTCATTCCGTCAAAGGTGACACGCCCCATTAAAAGAGCTTGTCCCATGGTTGTTTCTTTAAAGTGTTTTAATTCTTTTGGTAAACGCCATGGCAAGCCATCGTTTACTCCGATTAAACGATTTTCATCTTCTGCCCAAATAGCAACGATTTTCTTTGTCATACAGTCCTCTCATTTCGTCTATTTCATTTTATCAGATTTCCCTAAAAAATGCAGAAATGTGATACGGAAACGACCACAAAAGAGGGATTAAATAGCCAAATCAAATTTTAATTGTGGTTTAACTGGCTCATAATCAACTAATTCAAAATCTTCTGGTTTAATATCAAAGAAATCTGTTCCGTCTGGCACGTTGAGTACCAAACGTGGTTTACAATCCGTAGATTCGCGAGAAATCAATTCTCGAGCTTGCTCGAATTGATTATCGTAGATATGCAAGTTATTGACAAAGTAGAAGAATTTTCCCACTTTCCAACCAAAATGCTTAGCAATCATCATTTGAAGGGCAACATATTGCATAGCATTGATGTGGTGTGAAACAAGCATATCATTTGAACGTTGAGTCAAAGTTGCATCAAGGTAAATCTCACCGTCAACACGACGCACATCATACATTGTTTGAAAAGCACATGGCAAAAGTCCGTCTGTATTTTCAAAAGCTTCGTAATCCCAAAGTGAGATGACATTGCGACGATTCCATGGATTTTCCTCTAATTGTTTCAATATTTTACGGATAATGTCGTGTTTTTTGACAACAGCACCATAACGTTCGCCAATCGTTCCAGAGTTGTCAACTTCCCAGTCATTCCAATATTTGACATTGTATTTATCATTTAAAACTGATAAATCATTCGTTTGGTCTTGATAAATCCAAAAGATTTCGCGAATAGCACTTTTAATTGGAATAGGGCGGAGGGTTGTAATCGGAAATTCCCCCTTACTCAAATCATACTCAGCAAACGCTCCTGTAACGTATTTTGAATTAGCTTGTCCACCGCTTTGGTAAACAGGGCGAGCATTTTCTGAAAAGACACCTTCTTCCATAATTTTTTTGATATTTTCTTTAAAAATCACATCAGCTTTTGTCATGCCATTCACTCCTTTGGATTTTTTGATTTTGTTAAAAAATCATTCCTTCCTATTCTATCTGAAATAAACAAAAAAAGCTAGTATTTTTCTTGTATTCAAAATATTTTGCCCATTACTTTGACGAATCAAATAAATAATTTTTTTTGTAGAGCATTTTCACAACTTTATGGTAGAATTATGAATGGACATTTAGTCACTCAATTAATAATAATCACGAACTCACTATGCCATAAGACATTTGAGCTAATTATGAGTTAGCTAGGCAGGTACTCGTAAACATTGTAGTATCAGGTGGGTTCAATCGTTCAGAAAGGTTTATTCATGAAAATCGGTATTGATAAAATCGGGTTTGCGACATCACAATATATGCTAAACATGGATGATTTAGCTGAAAGTCGTCAAGTTGACCCTGAAAAATACAGCAAAGGTTTGATGTTAAGAACGCTTAGTATTGCACCTGTCAATGATGACATTATAACTCTTGGTGCTTCTGCTGCTGACAGCATTCTTACTGATGATGACAAAGAAGTCATTGATATGGTTATCGTTGCGACAGAATCATCTGTTGACCAAAGTAAAGCGGCAGCAACTTGTATTCACAGCCTTTTGGGAATTCAACCTTTTGCACGTAGTATCGAGATGAAAGAAGCTTGTTACAGTGCGACAGCAGCGCTTGATTACGCTCGCTTACACGTTGAAAAACACCCAGAATCAAAAGTCCTCGTTATTGCTTCTGACATTGCTCGTTACGGAGCCCACACTTCAGGAGAACCAACGCAAGGTGCTGGTAGCATTGCCATGCTTATCTCACAAGACCCACAAATTTTGCTCTTAAATGATAATTCTGTTGCTCAAACACGCGACATTATGGACTTCTGGCGTCCTAATTATTCAACAACGCCTTATGTCAATGGTATTTATTCAACCAAACAATACCTTGATATGTTGAAAACAACATGGGCAGAATTTCAAAAACGCTTTAATACATCACTTTCTGATTTTTCAGCTTTCTGTTTCCACTTACCATTTCCAAAATTAGCCCTTAAAGGCTTTAATAAAATTCTGGATAAAACATTGCCAGCTGATTTGCAAGAAAAACTTAAAGCTAATTTTGAAAACTCTATCCTTTATAGTAAACAAGTCGGAAATATGTACACCGGTTCACTCTTCCTTGGACTCCTTTCACTTCTTGAAAATAGTGAAAACTTGGTAGGTGGTGACGATATCGCTTTCTTCAGCTATGGAAGTGGCGCAGTTGCTGAAATTTTCACTGGAACATTGGTTGAAGGTTTCAAAGACAAGCTTAAAAATAGCCAACTTCAAGAACTCAAACAACGTATTGCTCTTTCTGTTGAAGATTACGAAAGAATCTTCTTTGAAGAACCTGTTTTAGATGCTGACGGTAATGCTTCTTTTGCAAATTACAAAACTGGAACATTTGCCCTCAAAGAAATTCGTGGACACGAAAGAATTTATGGAAAAACAAACGAAATTGACTAAAGTTAACTGGAGTGGATTCTCCAAAAAAACAATAACTGAACGTCTTGAACAATTGGAAAATAATCATCTTTTAAGCACTGAAACACTTAATGACTTAAAAGAAGATACCTTGCTGTCGCTTGAAACAGCCAATCAGCTAACAGAGAATGTTTTGGGAACTTTCTCTTTGCCGTTTTCGGTTGCTCCTGATTTTCAGGTTGATGGTGCTACTTTCAACGTTCCAATGGTAACTGAAGAACCTTCAGTGGTAGCGGCGGCTAGTTTTGCAGCTAAAATCATCAAACGTTCAGGTGGTTTTAAGACCAAAGTTCATTCTCGAAAAATGATTGGTCAAGTTGCCCTTTATGATGTGGTAGACAAAGCTATCGCAAAAGAAACTATCTTGAATCATTCTGCGCAGCTATTGACTTTAGCCAATGAAGCTCACCCTTCTATCGTAAAACGTGGTGGTGGTGCTAGAGAATTGACTGTGGAAGAAAAAGATGAGTTTCTGATTGTTTACTTGACGGTTGATACACAAGAAGCTATGGGAGCCAATATGGTCAACACCATAATGGAGGCTTTAGTGCCTAATTTGGAAGAACTTTCTGGCGGAAAAAGTCTAATGGCAATTCTTTCAAACTATGCAACGCAGGCGCTTGTTACCGCCGAATGTCAAGTTGACCTTCGCTACCTCAGCCGCAACAAAGAGGAAGCTCATGAGTTGGCTCGAAAATTTGAACTGGCAAGCAAACTTGCTCAAGTGGATGTTTATCGTGCTACCACACATAATAAAGGGATTTTTAATGGTATAGATGCCGTTGTCTTGGCAACTGGAAATGACTGGCGAGCTATCGAAGCAGGCGCTAACGCCTATGCTTGCAAAGACGGACACTACCGTGGTTTAGCAACTTGGTCATTTGATAAAGAACAACAAGTGCTTCGCGGTCAATTAACGCTCCCAATGCCAATCGCAACACGCGGTGGTTCTATCGGACTTAACCCAACCGTTAAAATCGCTCACGAACTATTAGGGCATCCAGATGCACAAACACTTGCAAAAATCATTGTTTCTGTTGGTCTAGCACAAAATTTCGCTGCCGTGAAAGCATTGACTTCTACTGGTATTCAGGCAGGACACATGAAACTGCAAGCCAAATCATTAGCACTTCTTGCTGGTGCCACTGAAAACGAAGTTGGCAAAGTGGTTCAACAACTCTTGCAAGCACCACATATGAATTTAGAAACTGCCAAAACAATTCTAAAAAATCTGAAATAGACAAAGCGTCTGGAAGCTCCCAGACGCTTTTTTATAACTGTAAATGAACGAAAAAGATTAAGTTTTCTGATTTTTTTGACATTATTTCTCCAAAATAAAGTTTTTTTCTTGACAATATTTTTTAGAGATTATACAATCTAGTTATCGATACTAGATAAAGAGGTAAATAAAACTTTATGACAATGTCTTATCCAAAATGGTCTGAATTACCAGATATAGATTTATATTTAGATCAGGTACTGCTGTATGTCAACCAAATCGGCGAAGCCAATCATCAAAACGAAAAAGGATTAACGGCTTCTATGATTAACAATTATGTTAAACATGGGCATCTCGAAAAGCCGATTAAGAAAAAATACAGTCGTAAGCAGGTGGCACGATTAATTGTCATTACAAGTTTAAAAAACGTCTTTTCCATTCAAGAAATTAGCCAAACATTGGCGATTTTAACAGCAGACAACCAATCACAAAAACGTTATGATGATTTTGTTGCTTGCATGAATGGTGAAAAGATAGACGACTTACCTCCTGTTGTCGTTTCAGCTTGTCAAACATTGCAGCTGTATTACCAAACTCACCAATTAGTTCAAGAATTAGAAGGAGAAAAAGATGAATGCTAGCATGACTATGAAATTAAGTAAACGTCTTTCATTCGGCGAAGAAGTCGCAAATAGTGTCACTCACGCTGTTGGAGCTGTGACAATGCTTGCCCTGCTTCCTATCACTGCCATTTATAGTTATCAACATTATGGTATAGAAGCAGCTGTCAGCATGTCTATCTTTGATATTAGCCTTTTCTTGATGTTTCTATCATCGACAATTTATCATTCTATGCAATATGATTCACCGCAGAAATTCATTTTGCGGATTATCGACCACAGTATGATTTACATTGCTATTGCAGGGTCTTACACTCCTGTCGCTCTCTCTTTAGTAGGTGGCTGGCTCGGATACGTTATTATTATCTTGCAATGGGGCGCAACTATTTTTGGTATTTTATATAAAATTTTTGCCAAGAAGATTAATGAAAAATTCTCACTCTTTCTCTACTTACTTATGGGCTGGCTAGTGATTTTCATTATTCCAAGCATTGTTAGCAAAACTGGTGTTGCTTTCTGGCTACTAATGCTTGCTGGTGGTCTTTCATATACTATCGGAGCAATCTTCTACGCTAGAAAACGTCCTTACGACCACATGATTTGGCACCTCTTCATTTTACTAGCTTCAGTGCTACATTACATTGCCATTGTTTATTACATGTTGTGATAAATTTAGTAATATATAAAAAACGTTGATTCAAAAGAATCAGCGTTTTTGGTTTGCTTCGTTTAATTTTCCGTATAGAAGATAATCTACCTGTCTAAGTTCGGCAATTGTTTTGCAATTCAGAGCACACATGATGAGGTGCAAGTCGTCTTTCCAGCCATTAATGATTGTGATGACTTCTTCAACAGAATATTTTTCGACTAGTTCTAGAATTGCTCGCGATAATCCTACCGCTTTTGCTCCTAAAACCAAGCATTTTACAATATCCAAAGGATGACGAACGCCGCCAGATGCCAAGATTTCAATCTTATCAATCATCGGCTGAGCATTCAACAGTGTTTGAACCGTGCTTTGTCCCCACTCATCGAGATAAGAACGATTATGCCCACGTTGATTTTCAATATAGGCAAAACTTGTGCCACCACGTCCTGAAATATCGACAGTTTTAATGCCTAACTTGTGAGCCATTTCAATTGTTTTCAAATCCATGCCAAAGCCGACTTCTTTAAGAATGACAGGAACTGGCATCTTTGTGGCATAATCGGCGAGATTTTCTTTCCATTGGCGGAACTCACGTTCACCTTCTGGCATTAAAAGCTCTTGCATTAGGTTGACATGAACTTGGAGAAGAATAGGTTGCATTTCGTGAATGGTTTGTAGCCCTAATTCATAAGGTTTGTCAATTCCGATATTGGCCGCTAGCAGCAATTCTGGAAATTCTTCTTTGCTAGGATAAGAATTATCATGAGGATTTTTCAGCGCAGCACTATAAGAGCCTGTAACCATGACAAGACCCGTTGCTTGTGCAATTTGAGCCAATTTTTGATTAACAGCCCTGCCTCTTTCTGAACCGCCCGTCATGGCATTGATATAAAAAGGAAACTCAAAATCACGCCCCGCAAAATGGGTGTGCAAATCAATCTCACTTAAATCATAATCAGGAAGAGAATGATGAATCAACTCCATATCGTCAAAAGAATTATAAGGAGATTGATATTTTAAAGCGTACTTAATGTGTTCATTTTTGCGATTAATCATTCTTGGTTACCTCAATCCAAATTGGTCTGACTAAACTTAATTTATCTTTCATCACTTAATCTTTCTTGATATAGTATTTCAATACCAGCTTTCTGCCAACGTTGGGCGAGTTCGTGGCTGTCGCTTTCTGAGAATGATATTGCAATACCACAGTCGCCGCCGCCTGAGCCAGATGATTTTGCAATGACATCTAAACCTTTTTCAGCAGATTTCAACGCCTTTAATTTGTCGTTATAAATAGCTGAGCTTAAACCGAGCAACAAATCACTAACTTTTTGCAGGCTTGCCTTAACAGCCATCTTATCACCCGTTTGAAGGGCTTGCTTACAGATTTGAACATTTCTTTCTGTATCCTCAAGAAACGCTTTTGGAATGGCTGATTTGACTAAATTAATCATATCTTTTGAAATGGACGGTTGTTTTGTCCAGCCTACCAAGAAATCACATGCCAACGCAGTTTTGATGATTTCGATACGATAGCCCCAGTCTTTAGCAAGTACAGTTTTGATGTCTTCTGTTGCAATCCACGTTGACACTTTTTGACGGTCAAAAGAGGTGAAAGCCACCAAATCATCGTAAGCAATACAAGCTATGTCGCCCATAGAACCATTGTCTCCCAGTTTTAAAAGCGTATAGGAAGCAAGCTTGAAAATGGTATCTGCTGATAAATTTAGCTCATAAAATGCGGACAAGGCTTTGAGCGTTAATACCGTCACTGAGCCACTTGACCCAATGCCAAATTTCTTACCGTCACGCTCTAACTTTCCAGTAATATCGAGTTTAAACGCTGGCAAATCAAGTAAAGATTTGTCAAGGTAAGTAGCCAGAGTTACAATGGTTTGCTGAATGAGCGCATAATTCTTATCCACTGTCATATCAATAGCGTAGTCAAACATGTCTGAAAAAAGGGTAATTTTTTCGGCTTTTTTGACTGTCGCTGTCATATGAATGGGGATATTTTTCAAAATAGCAGTTTGCCCAGGGGTTAGTATGGCATATTCGCCTGCAATATAGAGCTTTCCACCTGTCTGCACACTAATCGTTTTCATCTGGTAACACCTTAGTACGTGATGCAATCACACGATAGTTTTCTTCAAAACGTTTTGTTAAGCGCTCTAAATCTTCTTCCAAACAAAGAACTTTAACATTTGGACCTGCATCCATTGTGAAATAGCATTTTTCACCTTGAGCGCGCAGCGATTTAACAAAATCAATAGCTGCATAGGTCTCATCTGTCAAATAGTTGAATGGTGGATTAGCGTGTGTGTTAGTATCGTGCATGGCAAGTGCATTGCGTTCCGTCAATTCTCCAACTTTTTCAAAATCATTGGCTTTCAAATAAGCAAGCATATCCTTATAATCTTGCTCAGATTGTTTGAGCCAATCCGTAAAAGTTGTTGACGTTTCAGCACAGCGTTTCATGCCTTCACGGCTAGAAATTGGTTTCTTGCTATCGCTTAAAATAAGCATAATCATTGCTAATTTGAGATCAGTTTGCACCGGATAAATGTCTCCGCTGTCTTTATCCCACGCAACAATCGGTCCAAAGAATGAACGCGATGATGACCCTGAAGCAAATTTGGCTTTTTGTGCCAGCTCTGCTTGATTTAAGCCAGTTTCAAAAAGTTCATTACAAGCCTTTACAAGCGCTGAAAGTCCACTTGAACTTGATGATAAACCTGCAGCGGTTGGCATGTTATTGCTAGTTTCAACTTTGACAAATTCGGAACATCCCCCACGGTATTGGTCAATAATGGCAGAAATTTTTGCGTGTTCTTTTTCATCTTGCAAGACGCCATTGATGTAAAATTCATCATGACCAACCGATTGTGGTAAAAAAGAAACAGTTGTTGTGGTAAACATATTTTCCAGAGTCAAAGAAATACTGCTAGTTGCTGGAATCATCTTGACAGCGTCAGCTTTCCCCCAGTATTTGATAATAGCAATGTTGGCATATGATTTTACCGTTACAATTTTTCGATCCACGTTTGAACCGCTCCTCCTTCTTTTAATGCGTTACTTATTTTTTCTGCGTCAGCTTTGGTACTTGCAAGGGCAATAATACAACCTCCAAGTCCGCCACCACTCATCTTGGCTCCAAGGGCACCATTTTCCAAAGAAAGCTTAACCAGTTGGTCGGAAACGTCAATGTTGACACCAATAGCTTGTAAATGAGCGTGTGCTTTGGTCATCATGTGACCAATTTTTTGAATATCTTTGTCTCGAATAGCTTTTTGAACAATTTCGGTTAAATCGCCGAGGGCTGCCAGATGTGGTAAATTCGCCTCTTCTGCCTGTGTAACCTTCTCAACAGCTTCACGCGTATTACCATAAATTCCCGTATCTGCAATAACCAAATAAGCATCCAAATCTAAATCAAGGGTACTAAAACCGATGTTACGGATAAAAGCAATGGCTTTATCACTCAAACAAGTCTTAGCATCAAGCCCACTTGGATTTGAATGTGCAATAATCTCTGCTTTATTCACCAAAATTTCCAGAGTATCCATATCAATGCTTTGCTCAAAATAATCAAAAACAGCACGGATAGCTGCGATAGAAACCGCTGCTGATGACCCCATGCCACGTTTTTGTGGAATTTCAGAACGAATCGCATAGGTAATGGAAGCATCTGTGTGATTTAGGTACTCTAACGCCGCATAAACAGCAGTTGGTAACGTGTCATAAAAATCAAAGTGAATCTTTTCTTCAGCTGGATAAATATGACATTCAACCTCAATTCCTTGAAGCGGAATCGCAATGGCAGGATAGCCATAAACAACGGAATGTTCACCCATCCAAATAATCTTACTATGCGCCTTACCAACGCCAATTTTCTTAGTCATATTCTTCTCTTACAATTTTTAGTTTACACTCCATTTTATCATTGTTCCACAAAAAAAGCGACTTTTACTGGAAAATAAATGCCACTATAAAAAAACAAACGAAGCTGGAAAAGTGCACTCAACTTCGCTTGTTTATGTCAGTATAATTGTAAAATGTAATAAGTCTGAACTTCATTTCCAAAATCCGTTCACTTAGAACGCATGAAAGAAAACTTTGATATTTTTTGATTTTGAACTCACACCAGATGATATCAAGCAAATCCAGTCACTTGACCGTTTTCCAAACAACTACGGAGCAAATGAAAGCCCAGAACACGTCAAACACTTATTAGGCTTGTAAGTCAGAAAACGAGTTTATATACAATATAGCAACATAGTAAAACAAGACGACTTCCAAACGGAAATCGTCTTGTGTTGATGTGCTTTAAGGTACGACTATTCTGTTTTTGCATTTAGGAGATCATCAATCTTTTGATAAACATCTTGTGCATCAATAGCTAATTGATATTCAATCTTAAATTTATCCAGCTGCTCAAAGAATTTTTCTTGACCTTGAATAACCAGACGATCACTTTCACGCTTATCTTCTGCCTTACCTTCCACCAAAAGATAAATTGACGAAGTATCATCTTTTTCTAAAACATAGATAAAATCAGGTGTCGTAGTACCTCCTGTAAATTTAGGGAGTTTTATAGCACTTTTCGGTAATTTACCAAATACTGTTACACCATTTCCATAACCACGAGTCAATAAGTCTTTTTCAGGATGAACACTGTCATAATAAACAGGTGGCATATCATAAAGACTTTTATCAGCATTTGGTATCTTCTCCTCTACTTGGTTAACGCCTAATAAACCTGAACTCACACTTTCTACAAAAGTATTGTCTTTAGGATTAAAAATAGATGTTCGAGCTTGAAAATCTAGTGCTTCATAATGGTAAGATTGACTATACGTTTTTTCAAATTCAGCTTTAAAATTCCTAACGAGTTTCTTAACACTAGAATAACTTAGATATTCAGAATTATTCAGTTTTTTTATAGCCTTTAATACGTGTGGATGAATATCCTTAATTGGTAGGTCAGTTTTTTTAGCCAATTCCTTAACAAAAGCACCATATGGCATACCTGAACGATAAGAACCATCATATTCTTGTGAGAGACTTTCTACAATCTTTATTTGATTATCATCACTAGTCAGCTCTTGCTTCGAGTAAGTGTAAGATTCTCGTTGATAATTATCAACATTTGAGAAAACATCCTCAGCTATATGAGAAATCTGAATAGAATTTCTTTCAAAGATTAACATATGTCGTTTAGAAAATATTTTCCAAATTTCTTTTACCTTTTTCCAATTTTCTTGATTGAGCTTAACAAGTTTTTTCGGACGTTGCCTGTTATTGTTTTCCACTATCCCCTTACGAAGCTGTGCATCATTTAACACAGGATAGTATTCTAATAACCACTCAAACCCAGATTTGACTTTACCTTCAATTTCAACTTTTTCATTAAATTTATTACTACGATCAATGATTTTTAAATCATCTAACTGTTCTAACAAATCTTTTTCATCAAAATTGGGTTGTGTCTTTTGAACATCCTCAAGAATCAACTTAATCATGTTATCATCCAATCTCTCATAATTAAGCAAACTATCACTATTAATCTCACCCACCAGCTTTTGAGCAAATTCACGCTCATCAAAGCTAATATGGAAAGATAAACGACTCTCAAACTCCTCTTGACGCACACGATGACCTGTTTCATCGAGTGGGAGTCGAAGACCACGACCAACTTCTTGAATCTTGCTATTATCGCTACCTGAAGTTCTCAGCTTAGCAATAACAAAGACGTTAGGATTATCCCATCCCTCTCGCAAAGTCCATTTTGAAAACAAAAATCGTCTGGTAATCCAGTTCCCATGTTCATCTTTAAAGCTAAGTAGTTTGTCTTTGTTCTTTAAGATATCATCAACTTCTGCTTGGATGTCCTCGTCGCCGCTACCTCTATCCTCACCAAAATAACCAGCATGAACATTTTGGTTTTCAGCTTTGAGACTCTTTTGAGTTACTCTTAAAAATTCTAGATAATCTTTTTCCTTTTGATTTTGGCTAGATTCATATTTCCCAATGAGTTCCTTCAATTTTTTAGTCAACAGTCGTTCGAATGTCTGTTTAAGCCAACCATCATTATCACGATAAGACCTAATGCTATCAATAAAGAATAAGGATAAAGTTTTAATTTTAGGAGCATTATTTGGGCGTAAGAAATTCTCTTGTTCTTTTCGAAAATGCTCATTAATGGCATCTTCAATAATCATTTCCTGATAAGAAGCTTGAAATGTTCCAGGTATAAGAGTCATTCCCTTGCTTAACTCTAAATTATTACTTAGCGTCTTACTCCCCGCATAGACAACATCCCCCTCAAAATCATCATCAACATCTGCAAGATTATCACCAACACTCAATGTTTTGTAAACTTTTCCTTGTTTAAGTGTTAACTCTTTAGCAGATACTTTATCGACTACCCAAGATTTTTTTGCTTGTTGTTCTGAAAGATTTGGATAGAAAATATCTATACCTTTAACTAAACCATTATTAAACGAATCTATGGCATTAAGATTATATTGGGGGTTACCTTGATAATAGTCTTTTTTTACTTGTTTATTTCTTCCTCTACCAATTGTCACATCTGGAAAAGTTGCTCCAAAACGGATAATAGTTTGTGGTTTAAGAGCTTCAATAGCTTTATAGTTTGCTTTATCTCTCGGAAAACGATGTGGTTCATCTATTATAACCACGGGACGTGTTTGTTGGATTGCTTCTAATGGTTGAGTTGTTCCACCAATCAAGGTTTGGTCATAGTCTGATTTTTGCATGCTACTAGAATTTAGCATACCAGCATTTATAAGCAATACCTGAATAGTATTCGAATTCTGTCTGCTACCTTCAATAAAGTTTGTCAAGTGTGCTGGAAAATTCTTTCGACCTGATTTTGATTTGAAATCACCTGCATTGATAACATTCAAATCTATTCTTGTATTTCCGTAGAATTGTGCAAAATATTGTTTAGCATAGCTTGACTGAATAAATTTTTTTGTTCCTTCTTTGATAGCAGGTGTTGGTACTACAATTACAAACTTGAAAATACCAAAACGTTGATGAAGTTCATACATGGCTCTAGTATAAACATAAGTCTTACCTGTACCAGTTTCCATCTTAATATCAATATTTTTATCATCACGATGACGATAATGAAGAATGGGATTTGCATAAACAAAATCTTTGTCTGGATCAGTAGTCTGCTCATCAAGTGGTGGAAAAGCTTTTAACAAATTTTCTAAGCTCTCCTCTTGATGTGGCAATTCTTCTAATAGAATTTTCATATCATACTACCTCCTAGTAACGTTTAATTAAATTGACTTTAGTATCAAGTTGTTCCAAAGCTGATTCTAACTCTCGCATACTCTCCATTCCAAAAGAATATCCGTAGAGTACTATTGTTTGCACTACCTTTTCATTTTTTCCAATGATATTGACAAGTTCCTTGGTTTGCTCAGATGACCAATCTTCCGCAATAAGATAAAGTCGTTCTGAATTGACATAGTTTGCTTGATAACCAGCTAAATCCAATTCTTTTACTGGGGTTAGTATTGAATAACCATCTGCCAAAAGCCAAGTTGATAGAATAGTCTCTTCGCCTGTGGCGCCATTATCAAAACCTAAACCTTGAGAAGAAAAAGGACTAATCATATCATCAAAGCCACTTTCGCTAAGAAGAAGGTGATTTCCTTTATTATCAATAAAATCTCCTGTCTCAATGTCAAAACTATCTAAATCATCTACAGTTACTTGACTCGGCTCTAAAACGCGATAATGTTTAAACCCACCATCAAATCCTTCAGGTAGTTCTAACCCTTTTTCCTCTTGGATTTTTTGACTGGCACGTTTAATCCGTTCACGAGAAATCTCATCAATAGACTGATAACCAGCTTTAAAAGCAGATTCACTTCCCTTGCGAGCCACTTTTGTACCATCACTATTTTGCGTAAAAGTTGGCTCTGGTAACTGAACCATAATAAATTGACGATTACCACCATCTTCTGCATTTAGTTGCATAACAGCATCTGCTGTCGTGGCTGAACCCGCAAAGAAATCGAGGATGGTTAAATCATCTCTATATATCCCATCTTCTATTAATAAACTAATAAAATATTTAATTAAAGAAACTGGTTTAGGGTAAGAAAAAAATTCGCCTCCCATAAGATTATTTAAATATCTTGTAGCATTTTCTGAGGTATCAATCCTTTGTCCAAATCTACTTTTTGTAGCATTTTGCATTGACTGTTGAGTAAAAATAATTTGCTTTGGACTTTCCAAAGCTTGTTTGCCTTCTGCATAAATAGCACGAATAGCAAATTTTTCAGACTTAACCCAAAAAGTTGTTCCTTTTTGTACTTCTTCCTGAATAGTTTGATTAGACCAGCGGGACTTAAATTGTATTCTAAATTTGTTTTTATTCCATCCATTTTCCACAGTAACTGTATCAATTAGTAAGTATTTTTCATCTTTAGAACGACTATACTGACCATCTGCTAGATTAAATCGGACAGTTCCAATTGGAAATTCCAAGATATTTTCATTATTGGAGTTATTATATAAAGGTGCATCCTCGAATTCTTCCTTTTGATATTCAACCAAGATTTCATTCAATTTATCATTAATTACTGATTGTTTAGAATAGGCAAAAATATAGTCTGCATTTGAATAGTAATTTATTTTTTGTCTACCAAAATGTTGGGTTTTCTCCCAAACAAATTTCGTAATAAACTGCCCTTCTCCAAATATTTCATCCATCAGCATTTTGAGATTGGCTTGTTCATTGTCATCAATAGACACAAAAATGACACCTGTTTCTTTTAGAAGACGCTTAGCTAACCAGAGCCTTGGATACATGAAGGTTAGCCAAGCTGAGTGAGTTGCTTTTCCTTGAATAGATTTGAGGCGTTTCAATTCTTCATCGCTCATGCCAAACATCGCTTGCAACTTAGCGTCACTGTACTCAAATTTATCAGGATAAACAAATCCGTCTGATCCTGTATTGTAAGGTGGATCAATATAAATCACATCAATGCTGTTTTCATAACCAGCTTGCAAGTGGCGAAGAACTTCTAGATTATCTCCTGTAAAGAAAAGATTTTGACTATTTTGATTTTCTGTTTGTTCGTTATGAACTTTATCTGGTAAAACAACAGTTGTCGGTGCCTCACCAGCTTGTTTCTTAGCATAATCTTTACCAATAAAGTTTAGCTGATATCCTGAAGTTAGTTCCGTTTGTATAGAATTTTCCGCTAAAGCCTTCTGAAACTTTTCAAAGTCAAATGTCCCCTGAGAAGTAACGATACCATCCTCATCAATTTTATCAGCTGTAAAAAATTCTGGTAATTTATCTCTTAACGTTTTTAGAAAAGCAGTATTTGAGGTAACCTGTGCATTATAATTTCGATTATCTTTAAGCATAGGCTACCTCACTTCCGTTTTCACACAAAAAGGCTTTTTCGCATTTTGGCGAAAAAGCCTTTTTTAGAGGTTGACAAAAAACACTACTGATTACATAGTGTGCTGTGCTGTGCTGTGCTGTGCTGTGCTCATGGATTGTACCATATCAATCTCCTTAATCAAGTCTTTTTGATTTAACTGCTCAAATTTCAGTTTATACATATGTTATTATACCATAATTAGCCTTTATGTTACTTTTTTACGTATCTTTGCTAAAACATAATCATCTCCTCAATGATAAACCTATTTATAAAATATTATAACAAATAAATTGTAGCTTTAAATAAAAAAGGTTGATAATTCAACCTTTAAAAGATATATTTAGCTATTGATAAACAATTTTGTATAAACTATTTTTCCCCCCTACAAACTTACTAAGAATGTAATGGTATCTCCGCTATAAGAAACGCTAATACTTCCTTTGAAGAGTTTGACCATGGTCTGTGCCATTGACAATCCGATACCATAACCTGATTTTTTGTTATTATGTGATTCATCTTCACGGTAAAAACGTTCAAAGAATTTGCTATAATCAACGTTCTTGCCTTCGGCGTAGGTATTGGAAATTTCCAAGCGTGCTTTTGAGAGGCGATTAGCTTTGCTTAATTTAACTGAAACCGTTCCTCCTGTATCACAATATTTGTTAGCATTATCAACCAAAAGAGTCACTAATTCAAAAAGTGATTTTTCTTCTGCTTTGACATGAATATCAGGTTGAATTTCCATGACAAATTGCTTGCCGTCTTTGATGACAGGACCTTTAAAGTCCTCGGCAGCATCTTCAGCAATTGCTGAAAAATTCAAATCGGTCAACACGACTTCAGGTTGTTCCTCTAGACGGGCCATAGCCACCAAACTATTAATCAAGCCAGTCATACGTTCAACTTGGTCGTTGGTACTTTTTGTCCATTCTGATTCACCGTTCATCATCTCAACCAATTCATTATTAGCCGAAATAATTGCCAAAGGTGTCTTCAATTCATGCCCAGCATTCGTGATAAAACGACGTTGTCGCTCATAATTTCGGATAAAAGGCTTAATAACCCTACCAGAAAAAATAGAAACCATGAGAACAAAGAAGGCAAGACTAACCCCTGACATCCATAAGGAAAGATGAAGCAGTGTCATATTGTCCTCAATTTGATTCGTTGAGTCCAAAACAACAATCAATGTCGAATCATCTGATTCATCCGTTACAAGATAAGAATAGGTGTGATTATTGTAACGAAAAGCACCGCTCGTATCACCTGATTTATTAATCTTAGTCAGGTAATTCTCCACTTGCTCATCGCTCAAATCAGAAATATTGCTCGAATTTAACGAGGTGATGTTTCCATCTTCATCAATAACAGCACTAAAATACCGATATTGAAAAAGTGTATCGACAGAAACTGTGTCACCTAATTCAGTAGTTGCCTTGAAAACACTTGGGAACGTTCCGCCATTATCTGAAATCAAGGTTAAAATCTTGTTGATTTCATTTACCGTTTGAATATAACGGACAGAATTAAGCACCCCAACCACTGAAAACAAAACAATCAGAATGGCTAAGGAGGCAATCGCAATAAAACGAATCCTTAATTTTCGAAACATGGCATCACCTACAATTCTTTCAACTCATAATCACCCATTTCCTCACCCTCAATCACTACATTTGCGCCGATTGATTTCAATTTTTGACGAAGGTAGGAAACGTAGATAAAAACATAGCCATTATCAATCTCTGGGGCATCTTTGTCATTTGCCCAAACATGGTTAAAAATTTGGTCGGTTGATAATTTCTTGCCTGCATTAAGCATGAAGAATTCCAGCATTTTAGATTCTTTACCTGCTAGGCGAATGGTGTTTTGACTGACAAGTTCCTGTTCACCAACATTCAAGGTAACTGTTCCAACGGTCAGAATATTAGACGTGAAATTGGTATCCACACGACGTGACATTGACCGCAAACGCGCTAATAGTTCTTTTAATGAAAAGGGTTTGGTCAAATAATCATCTGCTCCAGCATCTAAGCCTGTCACACGGTCATCAACTTCAGCCATAGCAGTCAACATAATAATGTGTGACTGGTTGCCTGTTCGACGAATTTTTTGCACAGCTTCGATGCCGGATTTGACAGGCATCATAATATCCATGACCATAACGTCATAGGCATTTTCATTTGCCATATCAATAGCTGCCTGTCCATCATAAACCGAATCCACATCATAACCTTCATGGGTTAACGCCGTAGTCAACACACGATTCATTTGAATTTCATCTTCTGCAACTAATATTTTCATATACTATCTCCTCGTAGCTCATATTCATTAATCTTGGGAGCTTTCTTGGATGAGGTTTCGAATGGTTTGCATGGTCAAATCACAAGACGCTAATTCATCTGCGCAGCGTTTGAGCTCACGGACAATACGTTTCGGGTCTTTAATATCATGCTTGTACTTCATTTGATGTTCCAAACTAGCCCAAGAATCCATAGCAATGGTGCGAAGCTGTATTTCAATAAAGTATGAGCCCTGCTTATTTTCCAAACAATCAGGATAAGGCGTCACAACTTCTACTATCAAATGGTAAGAACGATAGCCATTTGGTTTCACATTTTTGATGTAATCTTTCTCAGCAACAATGGTGCAATCATCAAAAGAACGGATAAGCTCCACTAAGGTATAAATATCATCAACAAAACCACATACTATCCGCAGACCAATACTATCACGCACTTTTTTCAAAGCAGTCTCGGTTGTTACTGGAAGATTTTTGCGTTGACACTTCTCTGTCATACTTTCAGGTGTCTTAACGCGAGCGATAAAATGTTCAAACAGCTTATAACCAGTCTCTTTTTTAACCTCATCATTTTTCTTGCGAATACGCTGACTAAAGTCCTCCAAAATCAAAGGTAGGTAATCAGCATATTCTCCATAAATCATATCTGTCATAACTTTTCCTAACTAAATGATAGTTTCATTATAACAAAATTCCTTATAAGAAGCTAGAAGGGCATTTTAAAGAGCTAAAAAGTTGAGCTAAATGCCCAACTTTTTTTATTTGTATTCTTATTATTGCAAGACGCATTAAGTCACACTTTCGTTCTTGACTAATTCTTCAACAAGATACAAGATGAGGTTAACTAATAAGCTTAGGGCAACAGTCAAAATGATACCCCAAAGCAATTTAGGCAAACTCATTGTGCGGAGTCCGTCAAACAAAATACTACCTAGACCGCCTGCATTAATCGTTGAGGCAATTGTTGCGATAGCAATCATTGAACTTGCTGCCAAACGTAATCCTGCAAAAATAGAGGATTGCGCCAATGGCAACTGAATTTTTGCCAATATTTGCCACCTTGTCATCCCCATACCAGTCGCCGCTTCAACAATACTGTCATCAACTTGTGTCAATCCTGCTAAAAATGTGCGAACTAACGTATACTGTGCATAGATTACCAAAACTATTATGGCTGTTCGCGTCCCCAGACCTGTCACGGGAATCAACAAGGTAAACAGCGCAAAACTCGGAATGGCGTACAATAGTGATAAGACGTAAACAGAAGCCTGCCTTATTTTAGGGTAAAACAGCAAAATCACCGTGATGACACTAGCAAATAGCAAAGCAAACAGTAGGGAAAAGCTCATCAATTCAATATGTTCAATGAGCGCCGTGATTAACTTATCAGAAGATGTCTTAAAATAATCAATCATAGCTAGCCCTCCACAGTTTTTCTTGTTCCTGCGCGGTTGTTATCAATTTTTGGACAAATTCATTTCCTGGATTTTTGATAATATTTTCTGGTGTGTCAAACTGGCAAATGGTACCATTATCCATGATAACTACTCGTGTTCCCAGTTTAAATGCCTCATAAATATCGTGAGTGATAAAAACAAATGTCTTTTGATTTAATTTCTGATGAATCGCTTGCAATTCCTCTTGTAAATCATTACGAGTAATGGCATCAATGGCACCAAATGGTTCATCAAATAACATGACATCAGGGTCAGCAGCTAAAGCACGCGCAACACCTATCCGTTGTTGCTGCCCACCGGATAATTCACTTGGATAACGTTCGCCGTAATCCGCCGCAGGCAATTGTACCAAATCCAAAAGTTCTCCCACACGATTTTCAATGCGTTCCTTATCCCAGCCCAATAACTTGGGAACAGTTGCAATATTTTCAGCAACCGTCATATGTGGAAATAAGCCGATTTGTTGGACAACGTAACCAATCTGACGACGAAGGCTAACGGAATCCATCTGCTCAATATCTTGCCCAGCAAAGAGAATCGTCCCTGACGTTGGTTCAATCAGCTTGTTAATCATTTTTAGCATGGTTGTCTTACCAGAACCTGATGTTCCCAAAATGGTGATAAATTCGCCATTTTCAATGGTTAAGTTAATATCATTAACAACCGTTTTATCACCATAAACTTTGCTTACATGCTCAAATTGAATCATTGTCTTTTCTGTCATAAATCTATCTTTCTAACCTTTTATGCTATCGTAGTATTCTTTTGCGACATCTGTATATTCTTGACCGTCAACATCCACTTTAGCATTAAGTTCCGTAACTGTTTCAGTATCAAGTTTTGCCGAAATATTATTTAAAATGGTTTTAATATCTGGATTGTCATCCAAAATATTATCTCGCACAACTGGCGCTAAATTATAAGGTGGCCAGAACTGTTTATCATCTTCCAATAATGTGAATTTATCCGTACTAACCAACTGACCTTCGGTCGTGTAAGCTGGCGTTACATCTGCCTCATCATTTTCAAGAACACTGTATTTCAAACTATTATCATACACCTTTGAAGATTGCCAGTTAAAGGTACCATAAGTCTTTTCTAGTCCTGGTAAACCATCTTCACGTTCATCAAATTCCCCTTGTGAAGCAAAGCGCAATTCACTAGCATGAGCTTGCAAATCAGAAATCGTCTTGATGTTGAGTGAATTGGCGACTTCCGTACGAATAACCAAACCTTGGCTATCATTTGCTGACGCGTAATCAAGCCAAGTCAGGTTAAATTGTTCCTCATACTCTTTTTTGACAGTCTTATAAACTTTCTCTGGGTCTGTTTCCATATCCTCGCCCAAAACTGACAGCAAACCAGTTCCTGTATATTCTGGATATAAGTCAATCTCATCATTGACAATCGAATTATGGATCAAAGAACTTGAAATATTTGACACACGGTCAACGGTATAACCATTGTCCTCAAGCGCAAGCGCATAAATTTCAGCAATGACTAGATTTTCCGTAAAATCTTTCGACCCCACACGAATGGTGGTTGACGATTGCTGCGCTTCAGAAGATTGATTATTGCGCCACGCCCAAATTCCACCAACAATTGCCACCAAAATGACTACCAGTAACGCTCCTGAAATCACCTTTTTATTTTTCATAATGTTCTACCCCTTTTATGCTTAAATCAAAAATAATCATACTAAGGAACGACAATATCGCAACCGAACCACCACCAATTAGCAATAAATCATAACGATAAAGTCCTAATCCTGTAAAAATCAAAGTACCAAGTCCACCCGCTCCAATATAGGTCGTCAAGGTTGCGCTAGCAATAATTTCCACCAATGCCAATTTAATGCCATTTAAAATATGTGGCAGAGCTAACGGAAATTGGACTTTTGTTAATAATTGCGACCTTGTCATCCCAAGTCCCAAAGCTGTTTCCAGCAAATTTTCTGAAACCGACGCAAACCCAACAATCGTATTTAATAAAATGGGTGGTATTCCCAAAATCACTAAAGCAATCAATGCAGGTAAGCGCCCCACTCCAATGAATGGAATCAGAATAAATAGTATTCCAAGGCTTGGAATAACGCGTAACCCTTGCGTCAAAAGCGTTGACAATTGTCGTACAAACGGCTTTTCATAAGAAAAATAACCAAGTGGTAGAGCGATGATTAAGGCAATCAACAAAGCCTCGAAACTTAGGCTAATGTGTTGCCAAACGTATTCTAAATAAGTATTTCCATTATCTGCAAAATATGCAGCTATATCATTTAACATGTTCCTTTACCTGATGACTTTCTAAAAGTTCTGTTAACCTATCAGTGAACATCGCTGTCGCTGACAATAAAACTTCCTGTTCTTCCAAAGTCAAAGCGCTCATTGCTTGCGCTTCAAAATCTGCTAACGGCTCCAATAATTCAGCAGCAAACTGCTGACCTGTTTCAGTTAAACGAATCAACTTCTTGCGCCTGTCAATTCGGGAAGGCTCCAAATATAATATTCCTTTTTTCATATAAGTTTTAACAATTGCTTGAATCACTTATTTCGTTGAAAATGTTCGTTTTGCAATGCTCTCCTGTGTCATCCCATGTGGATTATGATAAATCCACATAAAAACTAATAACGATTTACTATTTAGCCCATGCTTTTTAGCGTAGCTTTCATAGAGGAAAAATTGCTCATCACGCAAACGAGCGTATTTTCTAGCATTACTTATCACTAAAATTTTCCTCCTTATTTAAAACAATGACCTTGCCAAATGCCACAACACTATCGAGATAATCATATGCAGCTTAAATCAAATACACACTCAGGGCGAACATCTACTTGTTCTTGCTCAATATAAGCTAACATTTTCTGAATCTTATCTTGTAAAACATTGCCTGAATAAAATGTTGTCAAATAGACATTATTTTTAAGTTCCATAATCGGATCAAATTCTTCCAGATACCATTTTCATCCCAATTGACCGCAGGAACAAATAATTCCGTTTTCTTGCAAATGCCCTAGACTGTCTTTAATGGTGGCAGGTCCAACTAATTCTAAGATTTTCGTGAATGTCACATCCGTCTTTAGCACACCATTATCATCAATAACCAAATCATCATATCCAGCGTCCAAAAGTTACGCTTTTTAGCAGTATTGCGCACACTTGCATAGACGTTCACGTCAGGAAATTTAGCTTTTACCAATTTCACAAAGCCGTCCCGACACCACTAGCACCAGCACGCACCAAAACCGTATCACGGGAGGTGATTTTTAAATTTCGATAAGCACCAAAGGCAGTATAATAAGTCTCTGGAATCGTCGCCAACGTTGCCCAATCCAACTGCGTTGAGACAGGATAAATCTTCTCATTTGGCAAAAGGACATATTCAGCATACGAGCCATCAAAATCACGTCCCATTTCTCCCATAGCTGAGCACGTTGTCCCAGACTCGTTTTAGTTTTAAGCTACTTCAAATTGTGAGTTGTAGAGGTCAGCATAAAAGCCGCCTTGTTGCATCAAATCATCGTGATTGCCTTGTTCGATGATGTTACCATCTTTCATCACAAGGATAAGGTCAGCGTTTCTAATCGTTGACAAACGGTGAGCGATAACAAATGATGTACGACCTTCCATCAATTTATCCATGGCTTTTTGAATCAGTTCTTCAGTACGTGTATCAACTGATGACGTTGCTTCATCCAAAATAAGGAGCGGTGAATCTTTCAAAAGAGCACGCGCAATCGTCAAGAGTTGTTTTTGACCAATTGAAAGTGTTACAGAATCATCAAGATAAGTGTCATAACCCTTTGGAAGTGTCATGATAAAATGATGAACACCAACAGCCTTAGCCGCTGCAATAACTTGTTCGTCTGTAATATTTTCTTGATTGTAAATCAAGTTTTCTTTGATTGTTCCTTCAAACAACCACGTATCTTGAAGTACCATTGAGAATTGGTCATGCACTTCTTCACGTGTCATCAAACGTGTATCCACACCATCAATAGTGATTTGACCTTTATCGATTTCATAGAATTTCATGAGCAGATTAACAATTGTTGTTTTACCAGCGCCTGTTGGTCCAACAATGGCAACTTTCTGACCAGGTTTCGCCACAGCGGAGAAATCATGGATAATTGTTTTATCCTTAGAATAACCAAAGAAAACATTATCAAAGGTAACTTCACCATTAACATCACTAAGTTGACGTTCCTTATCAGACTCATCTTCCATTTCATCTTCTTCAAGGAATTCAAAGACACGACTCATGGCAGCTGTTGCTGATTGCATTTGTGTGAAAGCTTGCGCAATTTGTGACAATGGTTGTGAGAAGATACGAACATAAGTCATAAAGGCAACCACATCACCCATGGTAATATCACCATTGATAACTTTAACGGCACCAACCACACAGACCATAACATAACCAAAGTTCCCAACGAAAATCATAAGCGGCATCATAATACCTGATAAGAACTGTGATTGCCACATTGATTTATAAAGATTGGTGTTTAATTTTTTAAAGGTTTCGCTTGTTTCACCAGCCGCATTATAACTTGTTACCACATTATGACCAGAATAAATTTCTTCAACATAACCGTTAATCGTAGCTAAGTTATTTTGTTGGCGTTTGAACAATGGTTGTGATGAGCCCATGATAACCATAACCAAAACAAAACCAATCAGAACAGACCCAATCACTGTTAAAGCCATGCTGACATTTGAATGGAACATCATGAAAATTGAACCAATCAATAACATGGTTGATGTCACCAAAGTTCCCAAACTTTGGTTAAGCGATTGACCAAGCAAGTCAACGTCATTTGTCACACGAGAAAGGGTGTCCCCTTGCGAATGACTATCAAAGTAATTCAATGGAACCTTGTCAATTTTGGTCTGAATAGCTTTACGTAAACGTTGTGAAAAACGTTGAACGATAGTCGCTACGGTAAAGCTTTGAACATAACCAACTACTGCTGAAATAACGTATAAAATTGCCAAAGTTAATGCAATTTTACCAACTTTATCCAAGTCGATTCCTGGAATCATACCAGTCGCCGTTGGTGTCAAACCTTTGGTGATTGTATTGGTGATTTCTTTTAATTTATCAGGTCCAATAACCGTAACCGTCGCAGAAACAATTGCTCCAATCACTGCAAGAAGAAATGGAAGCTGGAAACCTCTAATATAGGGCTTCATTCTGTCATAGAAAGATGTTTTTTTCTTATTTTCCATTTTCTAATTCCTCCTTAGATAGTTGTGAGTAAGCAATTTCACGATAAACATCGTTGTTTGCAAGCAATTCTTCGTGTGTACCTTGACCAACAACTTTACCTTCATCCAAGACCAAAATTTGGTCAGCGTCCATAATCGTTGAGATACGTTGTGCCACAATTAATTTCGTCATATCAGCTGTACGTTCTTTCAACTGTGAACGAAGGATTCGGTCAGTCTTGTAGTCAAGTGCTGAGAACGAATCATCAAAGATGATAATCTCAGGTTTACGAGCAAGAGCACGCGCAATTGCCAAACGTTGTTTTTGACCACCTGAGAAGTTTTGACCACTTTGAGCAACAGGTGCTTTTAACTTACCGTCTTTCATTTCAACGAATATCTTACCTTGAGCTAAATCAAGAGCTTCCCACATCTTATCATCATCAAGTGGCGAACTATTGCTTTCTCCCATATCCATATTTGAAGCGATATCCCCACTGAAAAGCACTGCTTTTTGCGGAATATAACCAACAATCTTATGAAGCGTATCATGGTCATATTGACGAACATCAATGCCATCGACTTTAATCGTTCCTTCTGTCGCGTCATAAAAACGTGGAATCAAGTTCACCAACGTTGATTTACCAGAACCAGTTGAACCGATAAAGGCAATCGTGTCTCCAGCTTTCGCTTTAAAGGAAACATGTTCCAAAACAGCTTCTGAATTTTTGCTGTAACGGAATGAAACATTGTCAAATTCAACAGAACCTTTTTCAGTTGGTTTAGCTTGATTTGTTTCTGGATATTCAATTGAAGATTTTGTTTCAAGAACTTCATTAATACGCCCAGCAGCAACAACAGCACGAGGTAAAATGAAGAATACAACAATCATCATCATGAATCCCATAACAACTTGCATGGCATATGATGAATAAACAACCATATCTGAGAACAAATCAACTTTATCTTGCATAGCGCCAGCAATTTTCGTTGGTTCTGTCGGAATAGCAATATTTTCAATCAAATGCGCACCAATCCAGTAAATAGCAAGTGTCATTCCGCTTGAAATTCCCATCATTACTGGAGATAACAACGCCATTGAACGTCCAATAAAGAGGTTAAGATTGGTAACATTATCATTGGCTTGTGCAAATTTAGCATCTTGATAATCTTCGGCATTGTATGCACGCACCACACGGATACCTGTCAATGATTCTCGCGTAATACTGTTCAATTTATCGGTTAATGTTTGAATCATGCGTTGTTTAGGCATCACCATCATCAACAAGAACATAATCATCAAGAACATAACCGCAACTGCGACAATAAGAACCAATAGCCATTCATGATTTTTATCAGCAATCTTGGTTATTGCCCAAATTGCCATGATAGGTCCTTTAGTAATGACTTGGATTCCCATTGTGAAAACCAATTGAATTTGTGTAATATCATTGGTTGTACGTGTCAAAAGACTAGGAATTGAAAATTTCTTGATTTCAGCATCTGAAAAATTCAAGACACTGTGGAAAATGTCATCACGTAGGCGTGTACTAAAACTTGCCGCAATACGAGCAGCCAAGAAACCGACAACGACGGATGCCGCAAAGCTTCCCAAAGAAAGCAAGACCATACGCATCCCTGGCGCATCAAAGTTCCAAGCAAAAATATCTTTTACTTTTGTTCCCTCTGTTGATAGCAAGGTTGTGATATCCGACATATAATCTGGAATTTTCAACTCAAGATAAACATTCAAACACACAAATAATACAGCAAAAATAAGCATCGTAACCTCTTTTACTGTTAAGCGTTTCAAAATTTTTAACATGCGTTACTCCTTGTTTTCTAAATTTTTCAAAATGCGGTCAAAGACGCGAAACGAGATTTTGAGATCCTCATGGTCGACACCAGCTAAGATTTGTCGATGCATTTCATCATGGAAATCTTGAATATTCTGAGCCTTTGATTTTCCAAGTTCAGTCAACACCACTTGCTTATAACGCTTATCTTCTTTTGACGAAACAACTTGGATAAAACCATTTTTCTCCATGCGCTTAATCAAATTGCTAGTCACTGACTTTGAAATTCTTAGTCTCTTCTCAATGTCCTTGATATAAATTTCTTTATCGGTATTATCACGAAGATACAATACCGCAAATCCCTGTGGACCAGCCAGATTTTCAACACCATAACTTTCCGCAAGGGCATGGACACGATTTTCCATTAAATTGATAAAATCCCTAAACTGTGAAAACAGATCTTTCTTGTGCATCTTTTCCTCACTTTCTGAAAAATACCAAGATTCATTCTTGTAGAATACATTATAGTTCTTATGAGAACTATTGTCAAAAAAAAGCTTCGCTTCTGCTTATTATTTTCAACTATTTTCTGAAATCAAAAAACAAACGTTGATATATCATCGTTTGTTTGAAGTTTTTTTGAAAATTAAATGATAATACCTTCCAAGTGGTCTAATTCGTGTTGGCAAATTTGTGCTGGCAAACCTGTCAAGGTTAAGGTTTGTTGGTTCCAATTTTTGTCTAAAAAAGACACTTCGATTCTCTGGTAACGACGTGTTGGTCGTACTCCTGTCAATGATAAACAAGACTCTTTCGTGTCAAATGGAAGTGATTTGTTAAGCAAAACTGGATTGAACATCACCAAATCTGCTACCCCCATATTAACAATAATTGCTCGCTTTTTAACGCCAATCATATTAGCTTAGCAGCCATGCCGACACAATTATCACGATTTGCCACTAAAGTATCTTGCAAGTCTTGTGCCAAATACAAATCTTCTTTTGTTGCTTCTTCTGACTTTTGCGCCAAGAAAAAGGTGTCTCTTACAATCTGTTTAATCATTTTTTCTCCAATAGTAATTCCATAATATCAAAATCAATAGCTTGGTCATCAATTTCCATAAAGCGCTTAAACGTTCCAATCTTTTGAAAACCAAGGCTTTCATAGAGAGGAATCGCTCGGTTATTATCAGACCGAACTTCAAGCGAGAGGAGTTTTAATCCTGATTGCTGCGCTGCTGCAATCAATCGTGTTAATAGCTGACGTCCAATTCCTTGCTTCCAGTAAGCTTTTCTCACCGCAATGGCGATTTCTGCACGATACGCCAATCGTTTTTTACGAAAAACACTGCGATTGCACGTCCCTACTATCTCACCAGCCTCTTCAGCTACTAAGAAATGTGATGTCTTAGATTTTTGAATCTCACTTAATAAGTTTCCCTCATCCGCAACAGAAACAGACACCCCTTCTTCTCCATAAGACAAGTTATCTGTTTCTGAACCAATCTGCTGGCAAAATGCAAAATAGCCTCGGCATCACTAGCCAAAGCATTTCTCACTATAACCATATCAAGCCCTCGCTTTCGCTAAAAACATTATAACAAAATAAATAAAACCTTGCTACCATGCGCTTTCAAGATTTTATTGCACCAACAAAATCGAGAATAACTAATTCTCAAAGAAAATGGGTTGCAACGATACCAACCAAAAAAGCCCACACTTCGTGGACTCATTTTCGGTTATTTGATATTAGAGAATTTAATTAAAGATTATAAAAGATTGTTGATTAAGTCATTAAGAGTTATACAACAGTCTTGTGAAAGACAAGATTTTAAACGATACCTTGTGCTGACATTGCTTCTGCAACTTTAAGGAATCCAGCAACGTTGGCACCGACAACAAGGTTACCTTCAGCACCAAATTCTTTAGCTGCTGCTGCAGAATTATCGTAGATACCTTTCATGATGTCATAAAGTTTAGCATCTACTTCTTCGAATGACCAAGGTGTACGTTGGCTATTTTGAGCCATTTCAAGAGCTGATACCGCTACACCACCAGCATTCGCAGCTTTGGCAGGACCAAATGAAACGCCAGCTTTTTGGAAAACTTCGATAGCTTCAAGTGTAGAAGGCATATTTGCACCTTCTGTAACAGCGATAACACCGTTAGCTACAAGAGCTTTCGCATCTTCCTCGTTAATTTCATTTTGTGTAGCACATGGGAATGCAAGGTCAGCTTTGATTGACCAGATTGAGCCTTCACCAGCAGGTGTAAATGTTGCACTTGGACGATCGTCAGCGTATTTGACAATACGTGCACGTTCAACTTCTTTCAATTGTTTAAGAAGAGGGACATCAATACCTTCTGGGTCATAAACATAACCAGATGAATCTGAAACAGCAACAACTTTAGCACCAAGTGTTTGAAGTTTTTCAGTAGCGTAAATCGCTACGTTACCTGAACCAGATACAAGAGCTACTTTACCAGCTAAGTCTTCACCGCGAGCTTTAAGCATTTGTTCTGCAAAGTAAACAGCACCGTAACCAGTTGCTTCTGTACGAGCAAGAGAACCACCGTAAGTAAGTCCTTTACCAGTAAGAACACCTGTGTATTCGTTGCGGAGGCGTTTGTATTGACCGTAAAGGTAGCCGATTTCACGTCCACCAACACCGATATCACCAGCAGGAACGTCAGTGTCAGCACCAATGTGTTTGCTCAACTCTGTCATAAAGCTTTGGCAGAAACGCATAATTTCGTTGTCTGATTTACCTTTAGGATCAAAGTTTGAACCACCTTTACCACCACCGATAGGTTGACCAGTCAATGAGTTTTTAAAGATTTGTTCGAAACCAAGGAATTTGATGATTGATTGGTTTACTGATGGGTGGAAACGAAGACCACCTTTGTAAGGTCCAATAGCAGATGAGAATTGAACACGGAAACCGCGGTTGACTTGAACTCGACCTTTGTCATCAACCCAAGGAACACGGAAAGAAACGATACGTTCTGGTTCAACCAAACGTTCGAGAAGATTTTCTTCAATATATTTTGGATAGTTATCAAACACTGGAACAAGTGACTCAAATACTTCTTCTACTGCTTGTAAAAACTCTGGTTCGTGAGCATTTTGCGCTTTGACTTTATCAAAGACACCAGCTACATACTCTTTACCCGTTGTCATATATATTTCCTCCGAAAATCAGATTATAAATCTTGTAATCAATAGACTACAAGGAATATTATAAATTTTCTGAAATTTTATGTCAAGTATTTATGGTACTTTTTGAAAAAATTCCGTTTTTATGTCACAAAATATAACATCGTTTATGAAGTTGAGGGCTAGATTTCGTCATTCTGGTGGGCTTTATGCTCTCCTTTTCACGAAAAATATGGTAATATAATGGTATATTATTAGGAGGTATATTATGAAACGTTTATCACTATGGTCAGGTATTCTGGCACTACTTATTGGCATTTTGCTTTTTGTGCATCCTTTTACCACGACTGCATTGATTGGTTGGATAATCGCTTTATTAGTTTTCATGTCTGGAATTACCAGTCTTTTGATGTATACCAATAGTGTCGAGCGATCATTTTGGTATTTGTTGCAAGGTATTTTATCGATTATTTTTGGAATTATTCTCCTATCAAGCTCAGCCATGTCTTTATCAAGTGCTGTTATCACGATTGCTGCTTATTGGCTTCTTATTAGCGGCATCCTTCGTTTAATTGGTGGTTTCCAAATGCGTAAAGCAGGATTTTATGATGCTAATCGTTTCCTAGGCTCTGCGGTCCTTGCCATTCTTTTAGGACTCTTCCTCCTGCTCAATCCTGCACTTTCAGCTATTTTTATTGGGCGTCTAACAGGATTACTTTTAATGGCAGTTGGTGTTTCAGGAATCACTTTTTCATTCCGTATTTAACTAAGACTAAAAAAAGACTTCGTTCAAAAAATGTACTGACCCCAAAAAGTTGGACAAAAAATATTAGTGAAAGGATTTAGT
>ERZ1034962.227-NODE-227-length-31585-cov-7.824992_pt1 | contig 31585 bp, 42 predicted proteins | sample MGYA00520696_ERZ1034962 | MGnify/ENA primary metagenome ERZ1034962 (study PRJEB33766, sample SAMN09781770) | gut metagenome | biome: gut microbiome | host: Homo sapiens | place: Madagascar | study: EMG produced TPA metagenomics assembly of the PRJNA485056 data set...
GCCCTGCACCGGTGCCGGAACCACCCCCCATGTACAAATGATTGGACACCTAGTAGGGGACCGGCGAGGGGAAGTCTCCATTTGGCGAGCGGCGAAATTTCAAATTTCAAAATCGGCGATTTCGGGCTGTGGAAAACCTGTTGATAACGTGTGGATAACCTAGGAAAACCGTTTTTAAGACGGTGAGAATTGGCAAAAAAGGCGGTGTTTCGCCCATGGCAAGGGAATTCGCGCGTGCTTTCTACCACTCGAAGGCATGGAAGCAGGCACGCGATGCCTACGTTCGCACCCAGCACGGGCTTTGCGAGCGTTGCGCGCGCAACGGAACCATATCCAAGGGAGAAATCGTTCACCATATCGAGCATTTGACTCCCGAGAACATCGGCAACCCAGAGATTTCGCTTCACGAGTCGAACCTTGAGCTTGTGTGCCGCAAATGCCATGCGGAAGAGCATCCCGAGATTTACGGGAGGCCAGATTCTGACGAGCCGCCGCGCTATGCGTTCGACGAGTTCGGGAACCTGGTCGAAATAGAGGGGAAGGAGCTTTGGGGTGGCGAAGAAGGACGATGATTTCGAATCCAAGGTGCAGGAGCGCATGGAGGTGTACAAGCCGTTTCTGGAGAACCTACAGGGAATCAGGAAACCGCTTGTTGAGGACACCGTTCACGACTACTGCCGTGTTTGCGTGCAGCTCGACGAGGTTCAGGAGCGCGTGCTTCGCGACGGAACCACAATCGTCGCCGTAAACGGCAACAAGGTGAAGAACCCCGACGTGACGACCATGCACGGCTTCATCAACGAGAAGAACGCCATGCTCCCCAAGATCATCAAGTTCATGTCCGAGGGCGAGGCACCACCCGAAGACGACTTCGATGCCTTCCTCAAGAACAGCTGATGTCCCGCTATTCCTCTGACCTCGAGAAGTACTGCACGTACATAGTCAACGGCAGGATACGCGCCTGCAACAAGGTCAAGAAGGTGTGCCAAAGGCTCCTGAACGACATTGCGAACCCAGGCAAGTGGCATTTCGACAAGGACAAGGCCGACAGGGCCGTGTACTTTATCGAGAATTACTGCTGCATACCGTCGGGCAAGCTAGGTGCCCCGTTCAAGCTGGAACTTTACGAGAAGGCATGGGTTCAGGCGATATTCGGCTTCGTTGGAGAGGACGGCTTCCGCCGTTACCAGGAAGTCCTGATCATCGTAGGGCGCAAGAACGGGAAGACGTCGCTTTCATCCGCGATCGAGCTGTACATGCTCGTGGCAGACGGCGAGGGCAGCCCGCAGGTTTACAACGTGGCGAACTCGCAGGAGCAGGCGAGCTTGGGCTTCAACGCGGCGCACAAGATGGTGCGCATGTCGTCGAAGCTGGCGAAGAAGGTCACAAAGCGCGATAAGGATCTGTACTGCAACCTCACAATGGGGACGATCAAGGCGCTTGCAGCCAACACGGGAACCATGGACGGACTGGATGTTCACTGCGGCGTTATCGACGAGCTGGCGGCCATGAAAGACCGCGACCTGTACGACCTCGTGAAGCAGGGCATGTCGGCACGCGACCAGCCGCTGCTCCTGACCATCACCACCAACGGCTTCGTGCGCAACGGAATATTCGACGCGCAGTACGAGTATGCCGAGGGATGGCTTGATGGCAGCATCAAGGACGATAGGTTCCTTGCCCTGGTTTACGAGCTGGACGACCGCAACGAGTGGACGGACGAGGCAAACTGGGTGAAGCCGAACCCAGGCCTTGGCACCGTTAAGAAGCGCGAGTTCCTGCGAAACGGCGTCAACAAGGCCAAGCAGGACCCGACCTACCTTCCCACGCTTCTCACCAAGGACTTCAACGTCCCAGAGAACAGCGCGGCCGCCTGGCTGAACTTCCAGGAAGCAACGAACCCCGCGACCGTGGACATGAAGGAAATGGGCTTCAGGTATGGAATCGTGGGCTTCGATGCGGCAGACTCCATCGACCTCACCAGCGCACAGATCATGATGATGCGGCCTGGTGACGACCACATATACGAGCTTTCCATGCACTGGATTCCCGAGGACGTGATCCTCAAGGACATGGAAAGCGGCTCGCGCAAGGAGCGGGACGGAGTTCCGTACCAGATGTGGATCAAGCGCGGCCTGATGCGCACGGTTCCAGGCAACAAGGTTGACAAGCGCTGTTTGACCGAATGGCTTGAGGAAGTTGAGCGCGAGTACGGGATATACGTGTACGCCATCGGCTACGACCCATGGCACATCGACGTCCCGACGAAGCACGAGTACGAGCTTTTCGTTGGCAAGGAGAGATGCGTCGAGGTAAGGCAGGGCCCCAAGACCCTGTCTCAGCCGATGAAGCAGCTGAAGGTCGACTACGGCACCAACCGAATAATCGACAACCACAACCCCGTGAACGAGTGGGCGCGCATGAACGTCGCCGTTCGCGTGGACATCAACGACAACATACAGCCCGAGAAGTCAAAAGGCGACCCAAGGCACCGCATCGACCCGTTCATGGCCGAGCTCGACGCCTACGTGACCCTCTACAACTTCTACGACGAGTACATGCAGATGATCTAGGAGGCTTATGGGCCTTTTGAGCAAGCTGTTCGGCAGCAACGCCGGTAAGAAGGCTAAGCAAGACGGAAGGTACTACCAGACGATCACCGAGTCGGCGCCGAACTTCGCGCCGTTCACGGGAACGGTGTACGAGCAGGAGCTTACGCGTGCGGCGATAGACCGATTCGCGATGGCATGCTCCAAGCTGAAGCCCGAGGCGACGGGAAGCGCAAAGCCGCACGTGCTGAAGATGGTAAGAACGCGCCCCAACCCGCAGATGACATGGAGCACCTTCATGGCAAGGCTTGCGACCATCCACGAGGTGGACTGCATGGCCTACATCGTGCCCATGTTCTCAAGTGACATGAGCCGAATCACAGGCGTTTTCCCGTTGAAATGCGAGTACGCCGAGATCCTTGAGTACGCAGGCGAGCCGTGGATTCGGTTCAGCTTCGCAACGGGAGAGGATGCTGCAATCGAGCTGAAGTACGTCGGCCTGCTGGCACGTTACCCGTACAACAGCGATTACTTCTCCGAGGCTCATTGCATCAACAGCACCATGGACTTGATGCACGCCCAGAAGAAGGCGCTGAGGAACGCAATCAAGAACGGGGCTCAGATACGCTACATCGGCGCTGTGAGCGGGCGCGTGCATGAAGACGACCTGAAGGCCAAGCGGAAACGCTTCGTTGAGGACAACTTTGGCGAGGACAACGAGAACGGCCTTCTTATCTACGACGGTACGTTCACGAACGTTAAGCAGGTGGAGCCGCAAAGCTACACCATCGACGAGAAGGAAATGGCCAGAATCGAGGCCAACGTCTTCTACTACTTCGGCACCAACAAGGAAATCCTCACCAACAGCTTCAACGAAGAGCAGTGGGCAGCCTACTACGAGGGGCGCGTGGAGCCCTTCGCGATCCGCGTTGGCGAGGCGCTTACCAACATGCTCTTCACGCCGGTGGAGCAGATGCACGGCAACTCCGTGATGTTCAGCTCAAACCGCTTGCAGTACGCCACCACAAGCGACAAGAACACCATCATCTCGAACATGGTCGATCGTGGCGTTATGAGCATCGAGCAGGCAAGGGAAATTCTCCAGCTAAGCCCCGACGAAGAGGGCACATGCGTTATCCGAGGCGAGTACGTGGGGATCGAAACGCTGAAGCAGCTCGATTCCACCGCCAAGCCCCAAGCAGGCCCAGAACCAAAAGAACCAGACGAACCAGACGAGGGAGTGAACGCCAATGCCTAGGCGCGACAATCGAGAATACCGTTCCATCGACCTGCTTGAGTTCAGGGCGTTGGACAACGGATACGTGGTGGAAGGCTACGCAACCACGTTCGATGTTCCGTACGACTTCTACGGAGACATCAAGGAATGCATCCGTTCGACCGCGCTTGCGGGAGCGGACATGTCCGACGTCATCTTCCAGTTCGACCACCAAGGCATAGTGATGGCGCGCCAGAAGAACGGGACGCTCGAGCTTTCCTGCGATGAGCACGGCCTGAAGGTTCGTGCCGACATCGGCGGCACCGAGCAGGGCAGAAACCTCTTCGAGGCAATCAAAAACGGCCTTATAGACCGCATGAGCTGGGGCTTCATGGTCGATAGGGACGGCTGGGAGTACGACAGCGACAACAAGATCAGCTACATCAACAAGATCACGAAGGTATACGACGTGTCGGCGGTATCGATTCCCGCCAACCAAGACACAGAGATCAGCGCACGTTCCTACTTCCAGGGAGTCATGGAGGCGGAGAAGGCCACGGAGTGCGGCCAGTGCGATGAGGGCGAAGAGTTGCAGCGGATGGCATTGCGGCTACGTCTCGCCAGATAGAAAGCGAAAGCACGACAGAAAGGAACACATATGTTCGAGCTTTGGGAGGAATCCCAGTACCGCGCCCTCGACGAAGAGGGCATCGAAAACCGCCGCGCAGCCATCTTGGAGCAGCTCGACGGCGAGTCCAACTTCACCATGGAAGAGCTTCGCGGGCAGGTTGACCTGCTGGAAGCCGAGATCGAGCGCCGCAACGTGGCGGTTCAGCTCCGCTCCAAGAAGGTAGCAGCGGTGCAGGGCGGCCAGGGCGCTTTGATCGAGCGATCCGCAGCCGCAGCCGGCGCAGCGGGTCCAGCAGTCGTCGCCGACATGTACGACACCGAGGAGTACCGCACGGCGTTCAAGGACTACATCACCCGTGGCGTAGAGATGCCGGTCGAGTACCGCGAAGCCGCCACGACCAAGACCACCGATGCAGGCACCGTTATCCCCACCACGCTAATGAACCGGATCATCCGCGAGGTGGACACCTACGGCAACATCTGGGCTAAGGTAACCAAGACCAACTTCAAGGGTGGCGTTGACATCCCGACCGCAACCATCAAGCCTCAGGCAAAGTGGGTTGGTGAGGATGCTTCCGAAGACCAGAAGCTCGGAACCGGCGATTGCATCAGCTTCAAGTACCACGGCCTCGAGGTGAAGCTTGCCCAGACCTTCCTCGTTTCCACGGTAACCCTGTCCGCATTCGAGGACGAGTTCACCAAGCTGGCGGCAGAGGCAATGGTCAAGGCTCTGGAGGCCGCGATCATCGCAGGCGACGGCAACGGCAAGTTCCTGGGCATCACCAAGGATCCCCGCGTCACCAAGACGGTGACCCTATCAGCAGCCGAGGTAGACAGCTGGCAGGCATGGCATAAGCTGAAGGCTGCCATGAAGAAGGCGTACCGCAACGGAGAGCTTATCATGGCCCAGTCCACGTTCGACATGCACATCGACGGCATGGTCGATAAGAACGGGCAGCCCGTGGCGCGCACCAACTACGGCATCAACGGCGAAGAAACCTATCGCTTCATGGGCAAGTCGGTCGAGACCGTTGAGGAAGACCTCATCAAGGACTTCGACACCGCAACCGAAGGCGATGTCATCGCGATCTTCGGCCGCCTGTCCGACTACATGGTGAACTCCAACATGCAGATCACCGCCACCAAGTGGCGCGACGAGGACAACAACCTCATCAAGAACAAGCTCCTGATGTACGCCGATGGCAAGGTTGCCGACCCATACGGCTTCATCCTCGTGAAGAAGGGAGCTGCTGCGTAATGGCCGCAGCCAAGAAGAAGCTGCGCTGCCTCCGCAGCTTCCATGACATCAAGGAAGGTATCGACCGCAAGGCTGGCGAGGTGTTCGAGTGCAGCGCCACTCGAATGAAGGAAATCCTCGACGCCTACCCCAGCAACCCGTTGGTGGAGCTTGCCGACGGGCAGCATGAGGAAGCGGGAGCAGAGCCGACGGAAGCGGCATAGTCGATGGATGCCGACGAGCTGAAGGCGACAGTCAAGACGGTGCTGCGAATATCCGCCGACGTTTACGATGCTGAGATCGAAATGCTCATCGACTCAGCCTTGGAAGACCTGAAGAGGGTCGGAATCAGCGAGCTTGCCATAGATGAGGGCAACCCCCTCGTTAGGAAGGCCGTGTGCTGTTACTGCAAGGCCAACTTCGGCTACGACAATTCCGATGCATCCTTCTTCGACAGGGCGTACCGACAGACGGTGACAGACCTCATGAACAGCAAGGCGAACGTCTGCGCAGGCGATTCCGATGGCTAGGTTCAACGACATCGCGAAGCTCGTCACCGTCCGAGTCGAGTTAGACGAGGTGGGAGCAGCAAAAGAGGTGAGGGAAGAGCGCCAGGTGTTCGCCAACGCGTTCTCAACCTCCACCGATGCGGCTCTCGCCGCACGTGCCCAGGGCTTGCGCCTTGCGGCAGTGCTTCAGGTGCGAACCTGCGAATACCACGGCGAGCAGCTATGCGAGTACAACGGCGAGCTGCTCGACGTGGAGGGCGTATCGGCATCGGGCGAGTTGACCAAGCTCACGCTTTCGAAGAGGCTTTCCGATGACCGGTAGGAACGTCACGGTTTCCCCAGACGGCTTCGAGGCGGCTCTGACGGGGATCCTCGACGACATCGACTACGACTGTGCAGAGGCGCTTGAGAAGCCTGTCGAGAAGTGTGCCCAGGAAGGGCGCAGCAAGCTCCGCAAGGAATCCCCCGTGCTCACAGGCAAGTACGCCAATGGTTGGTCTTACACCATGAAGGGCAAGAGCAAGTCGGTGTTCGCCGAGATAGGCAACAGGGACATGCCTGGGCTTGCGCACCTGCTCGAGAAAGGGCACGCCAAGGTCGGAGGCGGCCGCGTTGCCGCGATACCGCACATCGACCCCGTTGCACAGGAAGTGTTCGGCGATCTCGAGGAATCTATATCGAAGGCGATAGGTGATGCGCTGTGAGCATGGAACCAGCGAAAGTCGTTGCATGCATGAAGTCGTGCGGGCTGCAATGCGCCCACATGTGTTTCCCCAAGGGCAGCGCACCGCCATTGCCGTGGGCGGTGTACTACATCGACACCACATCCGATTTCTGCGCAGACGGCGAGCTGTGGGACGAGGTACCAAACTGGATCGTGGAGGTGTACGAGAAGTCTTTCGACTTCGAGCTTCACAGGAAGGTTAAGGACGCGATAGCGCGCGAGTTTTCCCCTCCCATTGTTGAGCAGTCCTGGGTAGAGGACGAGAATTGCCTTCTCACAACATACGCATTCAAAGAAATCTAAGGAGCCGCAAGGCTCCTTTTCTTTTGCCCAAAAGGGCAGTTAGGAGAAATGATGGCTGAAACCACAAACAAGGTCGTCCGATTCGGCCTTTCCAACGTCTACTACGCCACCCTGGACGAGACGAGCGGCGAGTACGCAACGCCCGTTCGAATCCTGGGCGCAGTGCAGATGACCACCACCGCCGAGGGTGACTCCAACACATTCAACGCCGACAACGGCCCGTTCTACGTGACATCCGCCAACAGCGGCTACACGGGTCAGCTTCAGATCGCGGCAGCCGACGACCAGCTGCTCATCGACCTTCTTGGCTACGAGAAGGACAAGAACGGAATGATCGTCGAGCCTACCGACGCAATCGCCAAGCCGTTTGCGCTGCTGTTCGAGATTTCCTCCAACGTCAAGCCGCAGCGTTTCGTGTTCTACAACGTCACACTGTCCCGCCCATCCACCGAGGCGAACACCATGTCCGACACCGTGGAGCCCGACACCCTCACGCTGGACTTCACTGCAATCGCCAAGGAGTTCTTATACGGAACCGAGCAGCGCCCGTTCGTGAAGGGACACCTCACGAAGGACACCGATACCGCAACGGCCTACGGAAAGTTCTTCGAGAAGGTCATGCCACCCACCGCAATCGCGGCTTAGGCGGTAGCAGATGAAGCTTGACATCGGCGGGGAAGAGGTCGAGGCAGAGCTTGGCTTCGAAACCCTCGTTACCTACGAGGAAGAGTTCGGGCGCGACCTCATCCAGGATTTCTTCGGCAAGGCCGAGGTGCCCGTGGGTGAGGAAGCCGACGGCTCCGAGAACACGGTGACCATCGACTTCACCCAGACGAACTGGACCGCCATCACGCGCGTTGCGTGGGCGGCGATAAGAACCGCGACCCCGAGCCTTCCCGGCTACAGGGAATGGCTGAAGGGCGTGGGAGAGACGAACCTGCGCGAGCTGAACGAGGCGCTTTTGCCCGAGGCGGTGCGCAAATTTTTTCGTTAAGGGCCCTGCGGCAAGGCGAAAGACCCATGGCGGCGGCGGGAGCGTGGAGTTCCCGTACGCCGCCCTCTACCTGCTAGGCATGAGGATGGGCTTTTCCACCGCAGACCTCAAATCCATGAGCCTTTCCAGGCTCGTTTTCATGGCAGAGGCGTACGCGTCCGCCAACAAGCAAGACAACCCGAACCAGCCGCGAGAGGCCACTCAGGCCGACATCGCGGCTGTCTTCTGTTAGGAGGGCATAAGTGGGCGAATCCTACCGTGGCCTGACTATCAAGATAGGCGGCGACACAACTGGCCTGTCCCGTGCCCTGAAGTCCGCCAACGCATCCATCCGCCAGACCCAGAGCGAGCTTCGCAAGATAAACAGGGGCCTCAAGTTCGACCCGAGCAGCGCGAAGCTGATCACGATGAAGGTGTCCGAGCTGAGCCAGAATTCGCAGCAGGCCAACGCCAAGCTGGCGACGCTGCGCAAGACGCTGAACAGCCTGAAGGGCACGCAGGTCGAGAAGCTTGCCAATCAGTCGAAGAACCTTGCCCTAGAAGCCGAGAACGCACGTCAGAAGTATGCGCGAATCGACTCCGAGCTTGCTGAGCTGTACCAGGCATTCCGACAGGTTGCGAAAGCGAACAAGGTAGCGTTCGACAAGAATAAGCCTGACGAGATGGTCTCTTCGCTTCGAAGGCTTGGGCTTATCGACGACGAGCTGTACGCGAAGATGAAGGCGCTGAAGAAGGCTCACAACGACGCCTTCGGTTCGATGATGGTTCACAAGCAGGCGCTTCAGTACAAAGACCTCCAAGTGGAGATAAAGGCGGTCGAGGCGGAGATCAGGAGCCTCAACGCCCAGCAGGCGAAGCTGAAGTCCGATGCGTGGACGAAGCAGCGCACCGAGATCCAGAAGCTCAAAAAAGAGCTTCGAGGACTTGCCGAGCAGGGAGAGGCGGTCAACCGCGAGTTCCGCACGCTGGAATCGGCGGCGAAGCTGAACCCCGGCAGCGTGCAGGAAGTAGCCGCAGCGTACAAGGTGCTGCAACAGCGCATAGACCTCGCGAAGCTCAAGCAGGAAGCTCTCAACCAGGCTATGGCCAAACTCAAGAGGTCTGGCATAGAGCAGTCCGAGAACTCGATGCAGCAGCTTGTGGAGAACACCCAAAAGGCCGAACGGCGCTACCAGGCGCTCGCAACACAGATCGGAGAGGTTTCCGGCAAGTTGCAGCTCGCACGACAGGAAGCGGCGGCATTCGAGGTTGAGGCCGGCAAGGGCAGCAACGCCTACAAGGAGCAGGCCGAGCAGGTCAAAGCCCTTGAGCAGCGGCTTGACAGCCTTACCGAGAAGCAGCAGGCAGCGAGCAAGGCGCTCTCGACCGCACGCGGCCAGCAGGAGATGCGCGAGTATGCCAACCAGGCACGCGCAGCGGCCAACGAGGTTCAGCGCCTTTCCCAGAAGCAGGCCGAGCTTACGGCGAAGAGCGGAGCCTCCGAATCTGCGCTGAAGTCGATTGGCATGACGGCCTACGCCACCGTCTCCCCTGCATTCATGGCTCTCGGCTACAAGTCGGTTGAGGCGGCAGACCGCATCGATTCCTCGTTTCGCGACATGAAGAAGACGGTCAACGGCACTGAGCAGGACTTCGACAACCTGCGCGAGGCGGCGCTTGAGTTCAGCCGCACCCACGCGGTTTCAGCGGACACGATCCTGGAGATCGAGGCCATGGGCGGCCAGCTGGGCATCGCCGTTGACAAGCTTCAGGACTTCGGCACGGTTGTGTCCAACCTGGACATCGCCACCAACATGAACGCCGACGAGATCGCCGAGGACTTGGGCCAGCTGAACAACATCCTGCCAGACCTCAACGACAACTATGAGGCGTTCGGCGACTCGCTGGTGCGCCTGGGCAACAACATGCCCGCGCAGGAGTCCGCGATCATGGACGTTACCTCGCGTATCGGCTCACTTGGCGGCATCGTGGGCATGAGCACACCGCAGGTTCTCGCGTGGGCAACCGCAATCGCCGCAACCGGTCAGAACTCCGAGGCGGCGGGCACGGCGATCAGCAACACCATGTCCGACATCGAGGGTGCGGTGGCAAGCGGCGGCGACAAGCTGGAGGGATTCGCCAAGGTAGCAGGCATGAGCGCCGAGCAGTTTGCCAAGTCGTGGAACGAAACTCCGTCAGATGCGATGAAGTCGTTCGTGGAGGGACTTCACAGCATCGACGAGCAGGGCGGCTCCGTTGACAAGACCCTTCAGGACCTCGGGATCACTGGAGTTCGCCAGAAGCAGGCGCTCGAAGGCCTGTCCCAAACCACCGACGTGCTCAACGATGCGTTAACCATGTCTGAAGATGCCTGGAACGGCGTTTCCGATAGCTGGGGAGACGCAGGAGACGCCGCACGCGAGGCCGCGCAGAAGTCCGAGGGCTTCAGCGGCACCTTGCAGATCCTGAAGAACAGCGCAAGCGAGTTCGGATACGAGCTGGGCAACGCGCTTGTTCCGTTCATGCAGGCGGCAACCGCAGGGTTGCAGACGCTGACGGCAGGGTTCAAGGATCTTCCTGGGCCCGTTAAGGACGGCGTGGTCGCAATCGGGCTTCTCGGCGCAGCGTCGGGCACGCTTATCACGATGTACAGCTCGCTCTCTCCGCTGATGAAGAACAGCACCGCCAACCTCGTCAAGAACATGGCAGCCGCGAAGGCCAACGGCACCGAGTACCGCATGATGGGCGTCAACATGAACGCCGCCACGGCGAAGATCAACTCCATGACCAAGAGCACCAAGGTCGCCAACGTAGCGACCAAGGGGCTGGTCGGCTCGCTGAAGCTGCTCAAGGCGGCTGGCGGGGCAATCGCGTTCGTAGGCCTCGACATACTTGTCGAGCAGGTTTCCAACGCGTACACGCATTTCAAGAACCTGGATGCTGCGACTAACGGCCTGAAGAGCGCCATCGGAGGCATCAACACCACAACTGCCTCAAGCAGCCTTGCGGCGGTTTCCGATACTGCCGACCAGGCAACAATGTCGTTCGAGGACTTCATTCAGTCGCAGGCTGACCTCGCCAACTCGATCAGGGATCAGAACGCGGAGCTTGCCGCAACCAAGGGGCAGCTCTCCGAGTACGACTCGGTTATCCAACAGCTCAATGGGACCACGGATTCGGGCGCAGACGGTGCAGGCAAGTTGAAAGCGGCCGTTGAAGGCGTCAACCAGGCGTGCGGAACCAACTACGAGGTTGTTCAGAACGCAGCAGGCCAGTACGTGGTGATGAAGGACGGCGCAGAGCAGGCCTCGGAAGCTATCCACAAGGTAATCGAGGCGCAGAAGCTACAGGCAGAGACCGAGGCCCTGCAAGAGCAGTACAAAGACCTGTACAGCAGCAAGACAGAGGCTGCCAGGCAGTATGCCGATGCTCTGAACAACCAACAGAAGGCTCAGCAGGAGTACAACGACGCTCTTGCGAACGGCACTCAGGATATGACGCCTTACCTTGAGAGCTTGCAGCAAGCCAACGGAGCGGTGGAAGAGCGAAAGAGGGCTCTGGATTCCTCGTCGGAGGCGTTGGACAAGGTCTCTCAGCAGGAAAGCATCCTCGCTGCCGCGACAATGGAGGGCGCTTCAGCGAACACGCAGTACGCAGCATCTTCCGACGAGCTGAAAGCTGCCCTGATGAACGCAAGCGGCTCCTCGACCGAGTTCATCAGCGCAATGGACAATGCGGGAATCTCGCTTCAGGAGCTTGGCGACTCGAACCAGGATGCGCTTATCCAGATCGCATCGGCCTGGGACGGGAACATGTCGTCCGTTATCTCGAAGGTTGATGAGTTGGGGGATCAGGTTCCGCAGAGCACGCGCGACGCCGTTTATAACGCCGCCGCTGGGATGCTCAACGCTTCGCCCGAGATGGTGAGCGCCGCTGCATCGGCGTGCAACATGACGCAGGGCGAGTTCTTCAAGTTCGCCAACGAGTCCGGGCTTTCAGGCGACCAGGCGATGAGCGCCTTCGTGGCAGCGATCCGCAGCGGGGAAAGCCCTGCGGCAGCAGCGGCGGCGGCGACCAAATCTGCCGCCAGCGGCGGGCTGAGCGGATTCGGCTCTGACGCGTCCTCGGCTGGCTCCGTTGGCGCCAACGCCTTCTCGAGCGCCATAGGAAGAGGGGCTGGGTCGGCTGGGTCTGCCGGCAGCAGGGTTGCCAACGCTGCCAAGTCGCCGCTCCAGGGAGTCGGTGATGACGCCTACACATGGGGTTCGCACCTCGTGTCGAACTTTGCGAGCGGCATCAGCGGCATGGTCGGCTCCGTCGCAAATGCGGCAAGGGCGGTAGCCGACAAGGCGGCAAGCCTGCTCCACTTTACCCAGCCCGACGAAGGCCCGTGGTCTGGATCGGAGAGGGGCGGCATCACGTCAGGCAAGCACCTGGCGCAAAACTTCGCCAACGGCATAACGTCTGGCATTCCCGACGTTTACAATGCATCGGAAAACCTGGCGTTGAGTGCCCAGCGCGCAATGGACGTTGCGGGGATAGACCCGACCATCAACGTGCATGCGGTGATAACCGACCTATCGCTTGCCGACGGGGTAGCGATCGTCGGGAGCTTGAACGCAGCAGCCCTAGCATCGCGAGCGGCTGCATCGACCGCTGCGGCGCAATCGGCGGCGGATAGCATCACGGCCGTGACGAACAACAGCGTCACGAACGTCTACCAGGCTCCCGCTTCCGAGGCATCTGTGATCCAGTGGCTCGACAGGAACCTGCCGCAGATCATCGAGAATTACACGCCCGTAATGGGCGAGCGCGACTTCAACAGGAAGGTCAGGGCGGTTCGATGAGTGAATCGACTTACACCACCTCGGACGGCACCGTGTTCGACGTGTCTTGGAGGAAGGGCGCCAAGCTCTTCTCCCAGGATGCGCTCGGATGGGCGTACGCCGAGTCCGACGGGAGGCCGCAGAGGGCGGCGCGAACGCTGAGCGGCCAGCTCGTGTTTTCGCCGAGAGCGAGCAAAGCAGATGCAAACGGCCTGATGGAGCGGTGCGCGCTCGACATGGATGCAAGCACCCCAGGCGTGTGGGAGGTGAACGGCTGGAAGCTCGACTGCTACGTGCTGTCGGCCACAGCGCTTGCCATGCACGGCATCGACAGGTGCTACACCGTCGAGCTTTACGCGCCAGACCCGATCTGGCGAAGGGAAACGCGATTCGAGTTCATGCCGTCCTCGGGAACGCTTTCCGACGTCGGGGGGATCGACCACGAGTACGACTTCCCCTACGACTACGGAAGCACCGCTCGCGGCTCGAAGCTAGAGGTGGCGTCGATCGCGCCATGCGATTTCCGTCTGACCATATACGGCTATGCCGCGAAGCCGAGCATATACATCGGCGGCAACCGCCACGGAGTGGACGTGACGGTTCCGGCAGGCGGTCTGCTTGTCATCGACTCGACGAAGAAGCGCTCCATGAAGGGCGACTCGGTGGTGCTGTACGACCGCTACGGCAACAGCCAGGACGTGTTCTCGAAGCGCGTTCGCGGCGCCGAGGGAAGCGGATCGTACATCTACGAGCGCATCAAGCACGGTACCCATGACGTGACGTGGGACCAGGGCTGGGGCTTCTCCCTCGACCTTATCGAGAGGTCGGTGGCAATCCCATGGACGTGATGCTTCAAAGCGCGAAGGGCGTTGACCTGATGGCTCTCGACCCCACGTCGATCGACATGGCGTACGGCGTGGGAGACGACCCAGAAAACGACATGGAGATCGTCATGCCTGAGCGCGCGCCGAAGATGGAGCGCGGCATGTTCGTTTACATGGAGGGCACCGCATACGGCGGGATGCTGACTGGCATATCGTCCAGCAACGGCGTCGCATGGCACGGGCGCACGTGGTTCGGGCTGCTCGCCTCAAGGGTCCTCGTGCCGGATGGAGGGGTAGGCTCTCTCACGGTGAGCGGCAACGCCAACGACGTGCTGCGGAGCCTGGTCTCGCGCACCGGCTTGGGCAGCGTCTTCAAGGTCAACGCCGCGAAGAGCACGCTAACGATCAAGAGCCACACGTTCGACAAGTACCAGGACGCGCTGAACGGGATCACCGAGATGCTGGCGAGCGTAGGAGGCAAGATCCGAATCGTGCACGACGGCGACAAGCCAGTGCTGTCGGCTGTGCAGGCGAAGGACTGGAGCAAGGACGAGGCGTTCGACTCCGATCAGGTCGATGTGACTATCGACATGGACTACCTGCCCGTCAACCACCTGGTAGGGCGCGGCGAGGGCCAGGACGGCGAGCGCGTGGCGGTCGAGCTCTACATGGACGATTCTGGTGCGGTAAGCACCACGAAGCAGGCGCTCAAGGGCGCGCTTGAGAACGCCGAGTACTACAACTACACCTCAGCTGACAAGGAGACTCTGATCAAGGACGGAACCAAGAGGCTGAAGGAGTACTGGGAGGACGCGCACAAGGTGAGCGTAGCGCTAGACGCCGACCTAGACATCTACGACATCGGCGACACCGTCGGCGGCACAGACCCGAGGACCGGCATCTTCGCCAGCGCGAAGGTGACGAAGAAGATAGTGAAGATGGACGAGAGCGGAACTGTGACCGTCCAGTACGAGACAGGAGCGATCTAATGCGAACAGAAGGATTCACGGAATTGGTATGCGACCGCGGGGGCTGCCAGGAGCCGCCCGTGTACGCGAACAGCGAGAAGGTAGACTTGCTCGGATGGGCGAGGATCAGCGTGATCGGCGAGCGCGGCGACGCCCGCGAGTTCGACCTTTGCCCCGACTGCTACGCGAAGTACCGCGAGATGCAGATGGAGCAATGCGCCCAGACGATGGCCTTCATCAACGGCGGGGGTGACCAGTAATGGCTTTCGATGCCGTGACCGCGAAGCAGGGCAAGCTGCACGTCACCGCAGAGCAGCAGGCGATGCTGCACGCGGGCATGCTCGGCAAGGGGCGCTACCGCCTGGACGTGCTCAACGGCCTGGCCTGCTCCATGACGGACTCGAACACGCTCACGGTGGACACGGGCGGCCTGATGGTAGATGGCCGCTGGGTCGTCAACGAGGCGCAGACATCCTTCGCCATCGCCAACGGCAGCCAGTCGGCTTTCCGCCACGACCTGGCGGTGCTGGAGATCGCCACCGATGCGAGCACTGGCATAACCACGATCGAGGAAAAGGTGCTGCAAGGCGCCAGCGCGGCCACGGCGGCAGCTGCGAAGGATCCCGCGTACGACGCCGGCGACCTGCTCGACGGATTGACCGCGGTCGTCCCGATCGCGCGGATCAAGCTCGATGGGCTTACGCCGACCTGTGAAGCTTTGCTCCCATCGGTCGCCGACCTGAAGACGCTCGGGGATTCCGTATACCCGGTAGGCTCCATCTACATGTCGACGGTGGCAACGAACCCGAAAACCCTTCTCGGGTTCGGCACTTGGGAACGGATCGAGGATCGGTTCCTCCTTGCCGCTGGCACGACATACAAGGCTGGTGCCACGGGCGGCGAGGCGACGCACAAGCTCACGGTATCCGAGATCCCAAGCCACAGCCACTCGACCCCCGTTGCGTATGCGGACAACAGCGGTGGTTCGTCTGGTCATGTAACTGCGTGGGGCAGGAAGGGCTCTTCATTTGTAGGCACGAACGCAACTGGCGGCGGTGAAGAGCACAACAACATGCCGCCTTATCTGGCAGTTTACATGTGGAAGCGCACAGCCTAGGCCGTCCTTTTCCTGACGTACACGGAAAGGTACGGTGGCATGTTGTTGTGCGCCTTATCGCCTTCGACCAGGGTCTTTCCGTCTGCGGAGAAGAGCTTGCCGCCGTCGCAGTGGAAGTCTCCTGCGCTTCCCCAGCTGGAGCCTTTGCCCGTGGCTGCGTAAAGGGTGTTGAATTTGCCGTTGTCATCGCCCCAGCCGATGCGCATACGATGCCTGTGCCCTGGGATCTCGGATGTCGCGATTCCGTATCCCATGATTCGATTTCCTTTAGGTTCATTTCGGTTTCCTTTCTGCCTGAGAAAAATCCCAGGCGTGTTTGTTATGTTTCGTATGCGTTTCGACCTGGGATTTTTCTGTCCGCTCACCGAACTGGACGGCAGCGAAAAGCAATAAAGCAGGCACAAACCGACAAAACGCTTTTTTGTCGTCATATCGTTCAGTCATGTTGTTAGAACATGAAAGACAATTGCCGAAGCAGCTGATGCGTGGACGTAAAAGAGCGTGCAGGCAGCCCAGGTGCATGCCTACCCCCCCCCCTAAAAAGGAATGAGACAGAAAGCTAGGGGGAGTACTTATATGACGCGCATTCTTATAGTTGACGACGACCTTGCCCATGCCCGCAAGATAGAGCGGGCACTTGACGACATGGGGATAAAACACCTGCACGCAGCATCGGCCGAAGAGGCTTTTGAGATCGCCAGGCAGACGAGGATCCGCATGTACCTCGTGGACGTTACGCTGCCCGGTGTTAGCGGCTTCGCGTTCGTGAAGCTCGTGCGCGACCGAACCAACGCGCCCGTTATATTCATGGGCGATTTGGACGACGAGGCGCAGAAGGTGTACGGATTCACCGTAGGAGCCGACGACTACCTGGTGAAGCCGTTCGGGATGCTTGAGCTTTCGTGCCGTATACGCGCAATCCTGCGCAGGTGCGAGGTGAAGCACTGGCACACGGATGTTGCGCTTGGGCTTGATCGCACAAGGCGCACCGCTACGTTCGACGGGAAGCAGGTGAAGCTTACCAGGATCGAGTTCGACCTTCTCTACCAGCTTGCTATGGCTGGTGGCTCCACCGTGAGCAAGGCTACGTTGATCCGCGAGGTGTGGGGAGACCAGACCATGGCAGACTCCGCTGCACTGAAGGAGAGAATGCGCAACCTGCGCAAGAAGGTCGGAAAGAGGCACATACTGAGCGTATACGGAGAGGGATACAGGCTCGTGCCATGATTGTGCCACGTTCCGTGACCATCGTTACCGCAGGATCTGCGAACATTCAAGGCAACCAGGCAAGCCGCCCATCGGGGCGGCTTCCTTCGTCTTAGGAGCCTCAAATGTTCAACGGATACCAGCCATCGTTTCCCATGCCGTACCAGATGCCGCAGATGCAGCAACAGCAGCCGCAGGGCTTGCAGTTCGTCAACGGGGTTGAGTCGGCGCGGATGTACCAGCTCGCTCCCAACAGCCAGCAGATCCTCATGGACAGGAACCAGGCAAGGTTCTACGTGGTGGAAGCCGACGCGAGCGGGCAGAAGTCCGTGAGCGCATACGACTTCAAGGCCGTAGAGGACGCTCCGACGGAGTATGCCACCGTGAAGGACATCGAGACACTAAGGAGCAGCCTTGAATCCCTTGCTGAGCAATTCAAGCAGCATGCCGCAGCGGCAGCAGCCGCCCGACCTGATGCAGTTCATCAAATCGACCAACCCGCAGCAGGCCAAGCAGCGGGTGGAGCAGATGCTCCGCAGCGGGCAAATCACGCAAGGCCAGTGCTCCCAAGCATTTGAGGAAGCGAAGCAGATCATGTCAAGCCTGGGGTTGAAGTAGACACCTAACTCGCGAGAGGTGATAGGAATGCACATTTCGAGAAAAGGAGTCCAAGATGGAAACTTCTCCCCTTAGCGCGGCGGACATTGCCGCAGTGGCCAAAGACGACGACTTCGGCGGCGGCTGGATGTGGATCATCGTCCTGTTCCTGTTCATGTACGGCAACGGCTGGAACCGAGGAAACGGAACCGAGCCAGTCACCGAGGCTGGGCTTTGCAACGCCATGAACTTCAACAACCTTGAGAACGCCGTCGGCCGCATGAGCGACCAGCAGGCCGCAATCGCACGCCAGACCGACAACGGAATCTGCAACCTCGGCTACGAGAACCTGCGCAACTTCGCGCAGACCCAGCAGACCATCCAGAACGGCGACTATGCGCTCGCCCAGCAGATGTCCGACTGCTGCTGCAAGACAAACCGCAACATCGATTCCGTTAACTACAACGCCGCGATGAACACGGCCGCTATCAACGAGAACACAACCGCACAGGTGCAGAAGGTCCTAGATGCGCTCTGTCAGGGCAAGATTGACGCCCTTCAGGCGCAGGTAAACCAGCTTCAGATGCAGAACGCGCTCTGCGGCGTGGTGCGTTACCCGAATGCAACCACCTACAACGCTGGCGGCAACCCGTTCTTCGGCGGCAACGGCTGCTGCGGAGGCTACGGAACCGCCTTCGCGGCTTAGGCGGTGCGCCATGGGTTGCAAGACGGCGAAGTTCGCCTACGGCGGCAGCGCATCGCAGGCGGTGGGCGCTGGCAGCAGCATCCTGTTCCCGACTGCGGTGAGCAGGACGCGTGCCATTCAGGGAAACGGCTCAGGCGGCATACAGCTCAAGTCTCCGGGCACCTACCGCGTTGCATCGAGCTTCACGCTTGACGCGACCGCAGCGGGAACGGTAAACGTGACAATGAGCAAGAGCGGGAGTCCCGGATACGCTTCCAGCGCGGGTACGACGCTTGCTGCGGCAGGCGATCTGGCAACGGTATCGATAGTCGATTACGTGACGGTGGTAGGCGGTGTTGGGGGAGCCTTCGCAACCCTGACGTTCGCCCCCGACGCTGCTGTCGGTATCAAGCAGGCATGCGTGCTAGTCGATCGCGTGTGCGGCTGACAATCTCATATTCGAAGGCGCAGAAGGCCACCCAATCGGGTGGCCTTCCTGTTTGCTGGCAGCAACGGCTCTCCATTCTGCTGCTGCCAGGGCTTGCCCAGATTATACGGCAAGCGAGGGGAGGTGATGCATTTTGCTCATAGACGCAAATCAATTGGTCGGCTGGGTGGTATCCCCGCTCCTGGCAGCTATCGTCGGCGGCCTTGTTGTCTACGTGAAGGGCGTGGTGAAGCGCGAGAACGACCATGACAAGGCGATGGAGCAGGGTATGAGGGCGCTTCTGCGCCAGCAGCTCATCGACTACCACCGCGACTACGTTGTGTCAGGGCACGCTTGCCCCGTCCGCGTGAAGGAGCAGGCTACCAGCGTGTACGCCGCCTACCACGACCTCGGAGGCAACGGAACAGGAACAAAGCTGTACCAGGAAATCATGAACGCACATGTAGAGGAGGATTGATTTAATGAAAGAAGAGCAGAAGGACGAGCAGAAGGACGAGCAGACGCTCGAGTGGCTGCTGCCTGATCACGTTTACGACGTGCTCAAGTGGCTGGGGCTGATCGCGCTGCCGGCAATCGCTTGGTTCGTCGGGACCGTGGGCGGGGAGATCGGCCTTGACGATCCCGCTAGCGTGGCATCCGTTGTGAACGCGCTCGGTGCGCTCATCGGCATCCTTATCGGAGCAAGCGCCTTGAAGGGCGGCGGTTTCGGTGAGTAGGGAGACGGAGCAAGCTAAGCGAAGCGCAAAGCTCATCGCAGGCCTTGCAGCCTTCGCGATTGCGGCGACGTGCCTCGCTCCAAGTGGCACACCCACAGCACCGAGCGAAGCACATGCGTACACCCAGGTTGAGCAGATCGTGAACAGTGGCCATGGCTACATCGATCCGCAGTATCTGTGTGTGCATGAGACCGCAAACCCCGGCGCCACCGAATGGAATCATGTTAGCCTGTGGAGCCGCGGATGGCCGTATGCCTGTCACTACGTAGCGGGACTAAATGGCCAGACCGTCGTGCACACGATGGCCGATAATCGCAAGAGCTGGTCGGTAGGGAACGGCAATTCCAAGGTTGTGAGCATCGAGCTTTGCCACGCTACCAACAAAGAGGACTTCGACCGCCAGTGGACTGAGGCAGTGAAGTGGTGCGGGGACTACTTGCACAAGCGAGGATGGGGAATCGATCGGCTGATCTCTCACAACGACGCTAGGATGCGCTTTGGCGGAACCGACCATACCGATCCGTTGAGCTACTTCTCGGGCTACGGCAAGAGCTGGAATATGTTCAAGGCAGAGGTAGCGGCCTACATGCAGTCTGGCCAGACAGGCGGCACCGTTGAGCAGGGGACTACCGAAACCCAGGCACCATCGAGCTATAACGGCTCCAAGCAGTACAGCATCGGCTCTACCTACACGGTAACCGCTTCCGCGCTCCATGTCCGCAGCGGTGCGGGCACTGGCTACGGCATCGTCCGCACCTACCCGCACGGCCTGCGCTTCACCCTGCTCGAGACCAAGGGCAACTGGGGACGCACGCCCAGTGGTTGGGTATGCATGGACTACGCCACCAAGGCGGCGGCTAAGTCCGGCGGCACGATCAAGAGCACTGGCAACGGCACGTACCGAGTGACCGCATCGGCGCTCAACGTCCGCTATGGCGCGGGACAGGGATACGGCAAGGTCTCCTACCGCAACCTCACTTCCAACGCCAAGGCTCACGCCTACACCAACGGGTGTCTGAAGCGCGGAACCCGCGTCACTGTCATGGAGGTGCGCGGCTCCTGGGCGCGAATCCCGTCTGGTTGGGTAAGCATGGACTACTTGGCAGCCGCCTAATCGCGCCGAATCACTTAAAAGATTCGGCTTGTCACTAAAAGCTTTGAGTGACGTTTTAGTGATAAAATAGGATCGCTGAAACCGCCGACGCCGCTGGAGGCAAGCGAAACATGGCGGTAGCGAAGAGGGTATGAATGCCCCGATCCGCAGAAGAGGCCCCGAAAGGGGCTTCTTTGGTTTCGTGGGGAAAATGGGCAATCGACCAAAAAAAGAGCCAGATCTTTGGTTAATCGGGCAATGGAACGGGGCACCTGGCATTGAACTGCACCCCAAAACTTGGACGGCTTCAATAAAGACTACGCCACTAGGGACTGGCTCCGGAACTCCTCCAGGGTCAGTCCCTTCAGTTTAACCTGGCGCCTCCTCGTGTTCCAGTGAACCACGTAGTCGTCGAGGTCCGCCTTGAACGACTCGAAGTCTGGCCATGTCCTTCCGCGGAAGAACTCGTCTTTGATGTGGCCGAAGACCTGCTCGGTGGCGCCGTTGTCGATGCAGTTGCCCTTCCTGGACATGCTCTGGACGATCCCGGCAGCCTTCAGCCGCCCGCACCAGCCGGCATGCTGGTACTGCCAGCCCATGTCCGAGTGCAGCACGGGCCTCGCGCCCTCCGGCATCCTCTCCAGCAGCCGGTCGAGCAGGGCCGCCTGCTGCTCCATGTCGGGGCTGGTGGACGTCGACCACGCCACGATCTCCTTGCTCCCGAAGTCGTACACCGGCGCGAAGTAGGCCTTGCCCCAGGGCTGCTTGAACTCCGTCACGTCGGTCCCCATCTTCCGCCACGGGCCGTCGGCGGAGAAGTCGCGCCCCACGACGTTCTCGAACGTCTCGCCGACGACGCCCTTGTACGAGCTGTACCTGTGGCGGTCGGTCTCGCGGCGTATCCCGCAGCGGATCCCCATCTCCCGCATCATCTTGAGCACGGTCTTGTCGGCGACGCGCGCGCCCAGCTCGGCGCGCAGGCACATGGCCACCTGCCGGTGTCCGCAGCCGTTCGGCGTGCGCGAGAAGATCTCGGCCACCGCGCCCCGCAGCTCCGGGCGCGTCGGCCTGGCCGGGTGCGACAGCGCGTAGTAGTAGGTCGACCTCGCGAGCCCCGAGCACGCGAGCAGGCGCCCCAGATCGTGCCCTTCGGCGCGCAGGGCGCTCACGGCCTCGGCCCTCGCCCTGGTCAGAGGCCGTCCCGCTCTACCAGGGCGCGCAATTTTTTTAGGTAGGCGACCTCCGTCTCGAGCCTGCGGCAGCGCTCCTCGAGCTCCTGCTCGCGGGTGCGCTCGCGCGGCTTCGGCCTCGAGCCCTTGGGCCTGCCCTTCGGCTTGGGCTCGAGCGCCTCAGCGCCGCCCTCGCGGTAGAGCCGGCACCACCTCTCCAGCGGCGCAAGCGACATGATGCCGAACTCGGCCATCGCCTCGGCCTTCGTCGCCCCGCCGTCGACCACGGCCGAAGCCGCGGCCACCTTCTGCTCGTACGTGTAGCTTGCCTGCTTCCCGCCCATGGACAGCAACGCCTCTCTTCCGAACGCGCGGTATATCTGCTGCCATTTTTCCACAGTCTGGCGCGGAACGCGAAGGGCCTTGGCGGTCGATATGCGCCCGTAGCCCCGCTCGAAGAGCTCGGACGCCCTCCTCCGCGCCTCGACATCGTGCTTCACCCTAAGATCGGTGCGCATAAGAAAAGCCTCCCATTTCTCGATGTCCAAGAAATGGGAGGCAGTTCACATTGCGCTGGGTGCCCCTCTTTTTTTGTTTGCGCGGGTGGTCGGATTACATTAGTTTCCATTAGTTATTGCATTAGTTATTACATCAGTAGTTGCTGCCAGGCGTTCTGACCGCGCCGATCCGTCACGGCCCATCACCGTCCGTCAACCGCCAGTCACGGTGCGACACTGTCTCCTCGGGATCCCATTCTTCCTTGGAAGAATCTATGGAAGAATCGTCCGCTTTCGTTCGGAAGCAGATGGAATAGCTGGAATAACATAATGTTATGACCTGGTGTTTTCTATTGGAACTGGATTAGCTTGGATAGCTGATAACATCGGAATCAGCTTCAAACAGGATGTCCAATTTAGCGTTATCTCTCATTAAATCCCCAGTTGATAACCATTTTGCTAGCGTCCGCAAAATGGTTCATGGAAGAACTTTGGAAGAATCGTTCTAGAGAAGAAGCACTGCATCCTCCATGTCCTCCTTGTTCACGTGGGCGTAGATGTTCATCGTCGTGAGAAAGTTCCTGTGTCTTGCCAGCTTCTGTATCGTCTTTGGGTGTATCTTCGCGCGGCAGCAATGCGTCACGAAGGCATGCCTGAGGTCGTGGAACGTCATGCCCTCGAATCCGAACTCGCCTTCGTTGCACACCCACCAGGAGTAGAGCGTTGACCTGCTCGATCTTTTCAGCCAGCGGTTGGTCGCTATAGGGGTGGATGGAAGTTGCTCGAGTCCTAAGCGTTCCATTATCCCGCGCTGCTGCTCCTTCCACTCGTCAAGCACCTCTAGCGCGACCGGCGACAGCGGGACAGTGGCATCGGATCCGTCGGTCTTCGTTCCGTTCACGTGCATCTGGCCGTTCTTTATGTCCTTCCACGATGCGTTAACGCACTCCATCTTCCTCAGGCCGACCAGGAGCGCCAGCAACGCCCCCATTGCCTGCCCGTTTCCCTGTGTGCGAAGCCTCTCCCTTAGATCGCAGACCAGCCTGCGGTACTCGTCGTCTGATATATCGACGGGCTTCCTGGCGGTTCCCTTCGGCAAAGCCGCATCGGCGAACGGGTTGGTCGATGCGTATCCGTACTTTATCGCGAACATCTTGAACATGCCTGACAGCTTTATCATCCAAGACGATACGGTAGTCGGCTTTGCGGGGCTGCCGCTCAGGGTGTCGCCGCTCATGAGCTTCCACGCGGCGTCTTCCACATCGGCTGCCGTGAGCATCGACAGCCTTGCGTACCCGAGGTGCATCCCGAACGACCTTGAGGCTGCGCTGTAGGTATCCCTCGTCGTTTTCCTCAAGCTTTTTACGTGCGAGCTTTCAAGCCAAAGATCGCAGCATTCGCGGAACGTGACATCGCGGTCGGCATCGGTCTTCGTGGAAAGCTCGTCGATGAACTCGGGCAGGGCACGCTTCGCCTCGGTGTAGGTGCCCTTGAACGTTCTGGTGCGCTGGCGGTACTTTCCCGTGCGAGGGTCTAGGCCGACGCTCACGCGCAGCTGCCATTTTCGGCACTTGCCCTTTGGCTTGTCCTTCTCGAGTTGGACTATCGAGCCAGTTCCGTTGGTTTCCATGGTATTATTCACCTAGCACTTTCCCATAGAGTGCGAACAGAATATCCCCACTGCGTGATGCTTGCTGGCTGCGCGGTGGGGCTTTGCTTTAGAAGCTCACTGTTTTCAGGACATCGTCGATCGACATCCCGTCTCCGTAAACGGTTATCGTGTAGTGCGCCTTTCCTCCGAAGATGTAGGCAACATGGGTGTCGCTCTGATGCTCGTTGCCCTTCCCATCCTTGTACTTGTAGCCTTGCTCGTAAATTGTGACCTCTGCGCCGTTCACGACATCGCTGCTAACCTCGTTTGCATAAATGTCGTAGCCCTTTACTTGCTCGCATGTCTTTTTATGCATATCGACTTCATCTTTGACGGTTTCTTGCAGGTAATACTTGCCGTTGTTTGCCGTTACGAGGATTCCCTTGCCCTCTTGGTCTGTGTACTGGCTGTATATGTTCATCTCGCTTGCAGTGGACGAATCGTTTATCTTCTCCACGAACTTTGAAGGAACCTTTAGCGTCATATCGCCAACGGTGACCTGCCTGTCTAGCGCAACGCTGCTTCCGCACCCTGCAAGCGCCAACGCCATTGCGAGCGCGATTGCCAGGCTTGCCGCCAACCCTGCCTTCTTTACCATCTTCTTTCCTTCCACTCTTTACTCAATGAACTCTCTTTTACCGAGTGCCTAAAACTTCGTAACTGCGTATACGACCTTGCCGATAAGCCGCACGTCTGGTGAATCGGGGTCGGTTCCGTCGATGATTCTGCGCTTGTGCTCTTGGTTCGTGCTGTCGGGCTCAAGGAATATCACGCCGTCGAGCAGTTTCACACGCCTGATGGTGGCATCGTCGCCGTTCACCTTGACCAAGGCTATGTCCCCGCTCTTCACCTCGTGGTGCGTGTCGATCAACGCGTACTGCCCGTCCATGAGGGCATTGTTCATCGAATCGCCCGACACCCTTATGTAGAAGTTGCCCTCCTTGGCGTACTCGGGCGGGCACCACTGTATGTCGCCAGTCACCTCGTAGGCGGGGGATTGGTCGCCAGCGTGCGTTACCCCGGCTATCGGAAGGGTTGTTGCTGCTGACTTCGGCTCTTGCGGCTTTTTTATGCCACGTGTCTTTGCGTAGTAGCCGTTTTCTCCCAGCAAATCATCTGCGCTTACCGAGTACTCGCTTGATATTAGGTCAACCATGGGAGGGTGTGGCCGCCTTATCTCGCCCCTTTCCCACTTCGAGATGGTGACGCCCTTCAAGCCGAGCGTTTCGCCAAATTCTGCTTGTGTGAGCCCGCTGTCTTCTCTTAGGGCCTTCACGTTCAGCGCGAAAGCCATGCTCTTATCCATCTTGCTTTCCTTTTCTTCGGATGAATATAAAAAATATTATAAAAGGTATTGACAAACATTGCACTGATAGGAAAAATATCAATCAGACAAGCAAACGAAATGGAAGGGGTTGCCTGGATGGAAAAGCAGGACTACGAAACCATCGGATACGCGTATGAGGACATTGAGAAAACGTGTACCAGGCAGTCGGCAAAATATCGTGAATATCTCGACGAATACGCCGATGACCTCGACAGTTCAGCACTTTTGGTTATGGCGGCAAAGATCGACGCAATCGAATTTATCCGCGCATTGGCCGCCGAAAAGGCGAAGGCATTCTACACCTGCTCCTAATTTTTTTTTTACCATCAACTGATACTAAAAGTATCAATGCGGAAGCCACCCGAGAGCCGATGCGTCAGCGAGTAGTTAAGACTGTTTAATTCAATCGCTGTCAAGGGGATTTTCAACAGGCGCATCGGCTCTCGGGTGGCTTCGGCCACCGCCCGTGAGGGGCTAGCAAAACGAACTTTCTTGCCTTTCAAACGTTTACCTCCTAATCCCCCTCACGGGCGCAGCCTAAAACACATTGAGAACCGAATACTGCGCAGCATGCTCATTTCCTCCTTTCGGCTGACTGGTTTCACTTGCAGATGCTTTGACTTATCGGCGATGGTCGTTTTCGCGTTTCGCCTTCGCCACCCGCTGCGCAGCATTCGGTTCTCATGATCGGAAGGAAGCCAAGATGGCAACCGAGCTTTACACGCCAAAAGAGTTCGCAAAGGTCATGGGCGTTTCTCCCCAGCACATCCTTCGCTGCTGCCAGAACGGCGAGCTGAGCGCCGTTCGGCTTAAAGCGGGCGAGAAGCGCACGCGCTGGGCAATCCCATTCGACATGGACGATCTGACCAAGATGGCGCACATGAACGCCGAGAGTATCTACGAAAGGAACGGAAGATGACCGCATACGAGAAGGCGAAGCTGCGCGAGCAGCTGCGCAAGGATAAGCGCAGGCAGACCGCTGTTGACGTGGTGACCTGCTTCGGCGGCTTTGCGACGATAATCGCCATTTTCTTCGTGTTGGCGCTGTAATGCGGTACGTGTTCGAGATACCTGGCACGTTGCCCACCCTCAACGAGTACATGAACCGTGAGCGCGCCAACAGATACGCTGCGGCGAGCATGAAGAAGCAGGTGCAGAAGCGTATCCGCGAGTGCATGGAAAACCCGCCTCGGTTCAAGGGCTATGTTGAGGTCGAGTTCAGCTGGTACAGACCCGATATGCGAAGCGACAAGGACAACGTGGCGTTCGCGAAGAAGTTCATCCTCGATGCGCTGCAAGAGGAGAACGTTATCCGTAAGGACTCATGGAAGCTGTGCACGCCATACGACGTTGGCTTCATGGTGAACAGGAAGAACCCACGCACGGTCGTGTGCGTGACAGGCGAGGCAGAAGGAGATTAGCAATGCATGTGCCTTACACTGAGCGCCATTTCGACGGCACCCCAGAAGAGGTCAATGCGCAGTGGGTCGAGTCCCGGAAACAGGGGATCGGCGGCTCTGACGTGGCGGCCATCATGGGGCTGAACAACTACACCAGCCCGTATGAGGTGTGGCTTGTGAAGACGGGGCAGATGGAGCCTCCAGACCTTAGCGGCAAGCAGGCCGTTGAGTGGGGCAACCGCTTGGAGGACGTTGTTGCGCAGAAGTTCGCCGAGGCGCATCCCGAGCTGAAGGTCGATCTCAAGGAGGCCACCTTGGTTTCCAATGAGCGCCCGTGGGCGTTCGCGAACCTCGACCGCCTGCTCACCGACGCAGATGGCGAACACGGGATTCTCGAGGTGAAGACGGTTGGTGCATTCCGCGCGTCCGACTGGGACGACGGCGTTCCTACCTACTACCTCACGCAGGTCGCCCACTATATGAGCGTGACGGGCTTCGACTGGGCATACTTCGCAGTCCTCATCGGCGGCCAGGAGTACCGCGAGTACTACGTGGAGCGCGACGACGAGGACATCAAGGCCGTAAACGAGTACGTAGACGAGTTTTGGCATACCAACGTCGAGGGCAACGTCCCGCCCGCGCTGATAGGCACCGCAGGCGAATCGGAGGCAATCTTCAGCGGCAACCAGGCAGACGACGGCGAGTTCGCCTACGCCCTGGACGGAGACCTGCCGAACATCGATGAGCTTGAGAGCATCAAGCAGCAGATAAAGCAGCTTGCCGAGCGCAAGAAGCTCATAGAGAACCAGCTGCGGCTTTTGATAGGCAAGAGCAGGGGGGTTGAGACGCCCACAAAGAAGATCACATGGGTTCGCAGCACCAGAACAACATTCGACTCGAAGGCCTTCCGAGAGGAATGCCCAGAGGTTGCCGAACGTTTCATGGCATCGAAGGTCGTTGACGGCGGAATCCGAATCAAGAGGAAGGAACGGTAATGGGGCAGATCGCCAAGGCGGCGGCGGGAAAGCCGCAACAGCAGCAGGACGGCATAAGGGCCATGCTCACGGCCAACTGGGAGCGCATCCGGTCGGTGATGCCGAAGCACATGAGCAGCGAGCGCCTTTACCAGCTCGCGCTTTCCGCAATCAACACCACGCCGGGTCTTGCGCAGTGCGATGCAGCGTCTCTCATGAGCTGCGTGATGAAGTGCAGCGCGCTTGGCTTGGAGCCTAGCGCAGTTGACGGTCTGGGGCGTGCGTACATCCTGCCGTACAACTCCAAGACGGGCAAGCACGCCCAGATGATATTGGGCTACAAGGGCATGATCGACCTTGCGCGACGAAGCGGCCAGGTCAAGGACATCAGCGCACGCGCCGTGTACGAGGGAGATGAGTTCCAGTACGGCTTCGGACTTGAGGAAACCCTGCGCCACGTTCCCAGTGGCAAGCCGCGCGACAAGGGCGAGAAGCCAACCCACGTTTACATGGTGTGCCACTTCATTGACGGCGGGCACTACATAGACGTTATGAGCCTTGCCGAGGTTGAGGCCGTCCGCGCACGAAGCAAGTCTGGGAGCAACGGCCCATGGGTAACCGATTACGAGGCGATGGCGAAGAAGACCGTGATCAGGCGAGCGTTCCCGTACCTTCCGGTGAGCATCCAGGCACAGAGCGCGGCGGCATCGGACGAGACGAGCGGCGGCTTCATGGAGCAGCTTTCCCCGAGGTCAGCGCAGCCGACGCCGCAGCCCCAGGAGCCTGCGATGGAAGCCCGCGACACAGAGCCTAAGGGGCTTCGCACGGCGGTATGCACAAGCTGCGGAACCGAGTTCGAGACGGGCGTTAACGATGACTTGAAGGCGCTCGAGGGCACGCGTCCTGCATGCTGCGAGATGCCGAGCTACCAGTGGAAGGAGGGCTAGCGGATGGATGGGCTTAAGCCCGTGAGCAAGCTTCCGCCGCGCAGCAGGAACGGCACGGGCAGCGGCGAGGAGATCATGCGGATGCTGTCCGAATTCCTGGACAGCGGCGTTGCCATGGTGGAGGTTACCAGGGACGTTGACGGAGAACCGTTGAGCCAAAGGCGCATCGACCCGCTAAGAACCCACATGTACAAGGTGGCTGGTCGCAACGGCATGGAGATAAAAACGTTCGTCCGATGGGACGAGGATTCGGGTAGGCGCAGGCTCTACCTGGGAAAGGCGGGGGAATGAGCATCAACAGAGTAACGATCAGCGGAAACCTCACCCGCGACGCGGAGCTTCGCCAGACGGCGAGCGGAATGGCGGTGCTTGGCTTCAGCGTGGCGGTCAGCGATCGACGCAAGAACCAGCAGACCGAGCAATGGGAGGATTACCCCAACTACATCGACTGCTCGATGTTCGGAACCCGTGCGGAGAAGATCGCGCCTTACCTGTCTAAGGGCACGAAGGTCGCAATCGCGGGCAAGCTTCGCTGGAGCCAGTGGGAACGCGACGGCCAGATGCGCAGCAAGGTTGAGGTCATCGTCGACGAGATCGAGTTCATGAGCCAGCGCCAGCAGGGGCAGCTCGGCAGCAAGCCTGTGCACGGAGTGCCCGCAGCGGCACCAGCTCCGGCACAGCAGCCGTGCCAGCAGCAGATGGGCGGCATGCCGCAGTCGGTCGGTCCCATGACCGGCACCATCTATGACGACGATATTCCCTTTTAAGGCATGGGCGACATGAGGTACATATCACTCTTCAGCGGGATAGAAGCCGCCACGGTCGCGTGGGAGCCGCTCGGATGGGAGCCTGTGTGCTTCGCCGAGCTGGACCCGTTCCCGTGCGCCGTGCTCGAGCACAGGTACCCCGACGTGCCTAACGTGGGGGACGTCACCAAGGTCAACTGGAAGAAGTTCAAGAGCAAGTGCGACGTCGTCGTGGGCGGCAGCCCATGCCAGTCGTTCAGCGTCGCAGGGAAGAGAGAGGGTCTAAGCGGTGAGTCAGGTCTCATGTTCGAGTACATTCGAGCGGTACGTGAGGTTCGTCCTCGATGGTTTCTATGGGAGAACGTCCCAGGAGCGCTCTCGAGCGAGGGTGGGGAGGCTTTCCGACAGCTCCTGTCCGAAATGGACAAACTCGGGTACGGTCTGGCGTGGCGCGTACTCGATGCGCAATTTTTCGGAGTGGCACAGCGACGCCGCCGTGTCTTTCTTGTCGGACGCCTTGGAGCCTGCCCCCCCGTCGAGGTTCTCTTTGACGGCGAAGGCATGTCAGGGAATCCTCCGTCGAGCCGAGAAAAGAGGCAAGAGCTTGCCGCCGCAGCTGAACGAGGCGCTTCGTGCGCAGGCTTCAAATTCCACCAAGGAGCAGGAGCAGGAAGCATAGGCTTCGAGCCGGAGCAGTCGCCGACGTGCACCGCCGACTGGCACAACCCAGCAGTCTTCATAGGCGATGCCGGCTGTCTCAATCCCGAAGACCCTCAAAGCAAGCGAATCTTCACCCCCGATTCATGCGGGCCTACTTTGAGCAGCGGCGCCGGCGAGGGGATGAACATCCAGCCTTCGGTATTCTGCATGGCCGACGACAACGCAAAAGCAGCAATCGACGAGGGCATGTGCGGCTCTCTGAAAGTTGGAGGCAGCGCGCCTTTGATAGCGCAAGGAAGAATGGTGGTGCGACGGCTCACGCCGATGGAGTGCGAGCGTCTTCAAGGCTTCCCAACGGAAGTTAGATTGAAAGCTGAGGACATGACATCTGATGAGTTAATAGCGTGCGCTCTGGCAAACGGCGACATTACGTGCGATTTGGCAAACGGAAAAGTTTACGGAACGCGCGGGCCTGGCGGAAAGCCGCTCGACGAAAAGAGGGAACTCGGCTTCATTCACCCGTCCGGATACGTTCACATCAACCTTTTGTCAAACGGATCGAAGAAACAGGTCAGGGCGCATCGAGTGGTCTATATAGCCGCAAACGGGCATATCCCAGATGGAATGGTTGTTGACCATATCAACAACGACAAGTCGGATAACAGGATATGCAATCTCCAGCTCCTCACCGCTGAGGAAAACTCTAGAAAGGCTGCGGACGACGGCAGATATCTGTCTGGCGAGGACAACCCGCGATCGAAGATAACCGCCGAAGTCAGGTCGCGAATAGCCCATGATTACCGCACGTCGGGAATGACCTATCGAGAGCTGGCGCAAAAGTACGGGGTCTCAAAAAGTCGCATCGGGCAGATCGTCAATGAATGCGATTGGACGAAGATACCCTATCGCGGCAAGCCCGCAGAGGAATGCCCCGATGGTCCGCGCTACAAGGCCATAGGCAACAGCTTCGCCGTGCCGGTTGTGAGATGGATCGGCGAGCGAATCGCCATGGCGGACAAGGAGGGCGAGTAATGCCCATATGCTACGGGAATGGCGGCACAGCCTGCGGGCGGTCGATAAGGCGCGTTGAGCAGTGCGAGCCAGCCAGGCTCCCTGCGAGCTGCCGACACGGAACCGAGATCGCATACAGCGTGTACGGGTGCCGCTGCCGCAAGTGCTCGGACTGGAAGGCTCGGGACGCGATGGAGGCGAGGAACAGTGGGAAGCGATGAGCGGTTCTCGGCAGCAGCTGGAAGCGAGCCTTGCAACTTCACATGGTTCGAGAGCTATACCAAGGCGATGCTCAAGCTTCCTACGAGGGAGCTTCAGGCGGAGTTCGCCTTCGGCGTCATAGCCTACGGCAGCTTCGGAACGGAGCCGCTCTTCGACTACCCGCTGGACATGGTGTTCGAGGGCATCCGCCCCAACATCGACCTTTCGAAGAAGAGGTCAGCGGCGGGCAAGAAGGGACGCAAGGCACGCGAAGAGAACAGCCAATGATTTTGCTCGCAAGGTTGCTTATAAGCAAATCGCTTTTTGCTTATAAGCCAGCTAAACCAGCAAAAGCCGTTTTGCTTAAAAACAATTAGAAGA
>ERZ1034962.229-NODE-229-length-31448-cov-42.544580_pt1 | contig 31448 bp, 52 predicted proteins | sample MGYA00520696_ERZ1034962 | MGnify/ENA primary metagenome ERZ1034962 (study PRJEB33766, sample SAMN09781770) | gut metagenome | biome: gut microbiome | host: Homo sapiens | place: Madagascar | study: EMG produced TPA metagenomics assembly of the PRJNA485056 data...
GCCGCTGGTGCCTGCCGTGCTGCCATAGCCGCTGGTGCCTGCCGTGCTGTAATTGCCGCTCGAAAAAGACTCTTTGCCCTTCACCCGATTAAAAACGGCAGCCACCGTAGCTTTTACAAGCCCCGCAAAGTTCAATTCTCCTTTCACAGTCAGCTCAGTGCAGGCCAGTTTACTGTCCCCTCTGCTTTTATCCACGTCCCCGCCGCACTCGACCTCAAAAAAGCGCGGGCTATCCTTCAACGGGTAGTAGTGCAGCACATCCAGCGGGTTCTCGCAGGCGTGCATACCAGCGCGGCAGCAGTCCGCCTTGTCCTCGTTGTAGGTCTTTCCTACCTCATACTGCTTTCCACGGCACTGCATATTTTTGTCCATAGCCTTGTAGGCGATGATCTTTTCACTCATGCTCATAACCTTCCTTATTGGTGTGTTTCTTCTGTGCATGCATGGTCAGCGCCTCACTTCTTGGAGCTGCCAAATGCGCCGCAATAGCTGCCGATGAGCCAGAGCGCGATCCACGCCGCCGTTCCGGTGGCCCAGGTGAACGTCCAGTGCATCAATGCGCAGATGGCCCACACGGCGGCGCAGGTAACGCCCCACGAGATGCCCAGAAGGACGGCAAACGCGATGATGATCGACAGTGCTTCACCCATTGTTCCGCGCCTCCTTTGCGGCTCTCTCAGCTGCCTGTGCCGCTGATTCCGTGCACCACTTGCCCGCCGGGGCGGTCTTGCAAGGGTCTGCCGGGGCTTCATCCTCTTCCAGTAGCTGCTTCAAATCCTCCTGCATCCAGTGGTAAATGCTGGCCTTCTCCGAAGCGTTTTCCTCTTCTTTGGTAGGCGTCTTGCCGAGCATAGTGCGAAATGCACCGCCAGCAACCTTAACCATAGCCTGCTGCTCCAACACGTTGTACTTGCCAATCAGCTGGCAAACCTTATCGCGCATCGTGGTTTTCATAAAGATCCTCCTTGCATCAATGACGCATAACAATGTTGGACGAATGAACCAGATAGGTCACACCGTCAATCACAACCTGAAGCTGGCCGTCTCCATAGTCGAGCCAGCTTTCAACATTGCCCTCGACAATCGTTCCGTCGGGCATTTTCAGTTGTGCCCAGCTGTATTCATATTTCATGCTTATACCTCCTTAACAAACTTCCCAGCCGTCCTGGTTGTTCTGCTGGGCGGCAAGCTCCATCTGCTCCACGCTCTGCCTGCGCTCTACGCTGGGCAGCATTCCCACGGCCTTAAGCTGCTCATAGATAAAGCGCTGTCCGGCTTCCGTCCATACGGTGGTGTTCTTGGTGTCCCACTCGCCGGTGCTCTTGTGCTGGAACGGCGTGGATTTGCGGTTTTTGGTGTAGCCCTTGCCGCAATACTTGGCGTATAGCACCCACTGGCCGTCGCTGGTCTTGTACTGGATCTTCAGGCCGTGAAGGATGCTGTTGAGCTTCTCAGCGCTCAGGCCGTAATCCTTGGCAATGCTGGTAGTGGTGCGGCAGTTCTTGCCCACGCACACCGCCCGGGCATACTCTGCATCCGGCTTCAGGTCGTTGTTCTCTGCCAGAAGCTGGCGGTTAGCGGCCTTGAGCTGGTCGTTCTGCTTCTGGGCGATCAGCACCGCCCGGCGCATGACCGCCTCCGGGCTGTTCCACTGGGCTTCAATGGCCAGAAAATATTGCCGTGCCTGCTTGCCACGCTCGTTGCGCTGGATCATGCACAGCTCCTTCGCCATCGGGATGGTGAGCTGGTGGTCGTCAATCGTGCGTTCCACCTCTCGGTTGCCTTCCGACTGAACTCGTACATTTTTGTACGGGTTGAAATCTTCACCCTCGGTAAACCCATATTCGACCATACGCGGGAACCAAATGCGATAAGGTGTGTTGACTTCTAAGAAGTCGTGCAGTTCCCGGCCGCTCACCGTGGGGCGTTCCGGGTTGTCGTAGCTAATGGGGATGAGATTGTTTAATTCACTCATGCCGTTTTGTCCTCCTTTTCCTTGATGATCTCGCTGACGGCAGTTTCCATCTTTTCCCGAATGCCCGGCGGATTGCGCTTGCTACTCAAAATCAACGAGCAATAGCATCTTGAAAAGCCGAGATACTCTGCCAGCTGGGCTACCGTGATTTGATGATTGTGCATTCGGCCTACCAAACGGCCTGTCCATTTTTCAGGCACTTTCACACCTCCTTTGAAATGCAAGTTGAAACATAATTGACAACGGCGCACCGATTTGCTATACTGTTCAAGCCTTAGAAACTGGCAAGAAAGGAAGTTCGATGCAAATTGAAGGACTTTTTGAACCAGCCTGTTCCAGACACGAGCAAGTGCGCAATGCCTAAGGCTGTAAAATCCAGCGGAACCGACCCGCTAAAGTGAGCGACGTACCGATAGAACTGTAAGTCGCTTTTGCAGCTCCGGCGTTACTTTTTCGCCGCGCGTGGCAAAAAAAGATGTGCATACGAGCATGTTTGCATTACCGCCGGGGTGCAGGTGCGTTCTGGTAACAAATCGGTGAAAAATCTGTCTGTGAAGCGACCACAGGCAGATTTTTTCTTATCGCCGTGTCAAATACCAGTTGAAAAAGTTTACAAAGTGTGTTACTATGTAGTTGCAGACACATAGTAAAAAAGTTTAGGCGGTGCGACCCGCTGGGGCTTTGTGTTTTGTTAACTATTTCAACTGACAAGAGCATTATACAGCTAGCAGAGTTAGTTGTCAACATTTTTTACTAACTTTACTAGCTTTCGTAGATGTGCACAGAAACGGAGTGCTGTTATGGGCATTTTTTACGAAAACTATGTGAGACTTTGTGCTTCCCGTGGCGAGTCTCCGACGGCTGTATCAAAAAATATCGGTTTGTCGAATGCTGCTCCCAGTGGATGGAAAAGTGGAAAAAAACCATCCCAAGTGACGCTAGAAAAGTTAGCTGCATATTTTGGCGTTACAAAAGACGAGCTCACCGGCGAGGAGCAAAAAGAAAAGCTCAATACCTTAGATGGCATTGAGCTTGAAAAATTGTCACCAGCCCGCCGGGCGCTGCTGGAAGCGCTGGAGGACATGGATGACGAAAACATTATGAAAATTGTTCGGATTGCTCAGGCGGTCAAAAAGGAGTTGCCGGAATGAGCTTGCATCTTGATCGGAAGGAACTGAAACTGTTGCGGGCCTTGGATAAAGCATATCCTGGCGGAATAGAGCGCACTTCCAACCTGCTGGAATCATCCAGCAGGTTGGAAGATATGGGGCTTGCAGAGGTCTCAACAGTCGGCGCGTTCAAATCCGGTGTCAGAATCACGACGGCAGGCAAACAATATGTCCGGGAGGAAAAAGCAAACCGGCGCTCCCTCTTGGGCAAGATAGCTGTTGGAATCGTCACTTTGATTCTGATTCCGGTTCTGATAAATCTGGTTTCTGATTATGTTCTGCCTGCTTTTTTTCAGGCAAAAGCCAGCTGACCCATCCAAACAGGTCATCCCGGAAAAATCGCCAGATTCGATGTTGGTTCTTGGGGCAATACCATTTTCCGTTCTCGTCCTGCTTCAAAATGTTTAGTCTACAATACAGCATAAAACCTCCGAATGACTTCTTGAAGTTGGTTTTCGGATAACGAAAGAACCTCACTGACGGCAAGATGCACAAGCTTGTTGTGCGATTCTTTTTCTTCCATTGTATCACATTTTGCAAACCTTGTGCTAGTTTCTTGCACTTTATTTTCCTCCTTTGGTGTTTTCCTTGATAATTTAGCTTTTCGGCAGCTGGTTGGCTGCCTATTTTTGTATATGTGAGGTGCTTATTATGGCAAATGCCTGTCCTGTCTGCGGCGGCAAGCTTAGCCTTCTGAACCGTGAGAAAAGCGCTGATGGCTTAATTTGCGCCAGCTGCAGCAACTTTTTCTTTTCAAAATTGGGCATCCGGGCAGCAAAGCAACCGACAACTGCCCTTGCGGACTACTGGGCTACACTGGAACAGCGTCGGAAGGCGTTCAAAGAAACCGATTCCATCTATGATGGCGACGCGCTCTTTGTGTCCATTGACAAAACCAACCGGCTGTTTTGTTTTGGGCACCGCGGCGGTGATAAAGGCCCTCGCATGATCTACAGCTTTGATGAAGTCGCTGGGTATGAATCTGATACTCCTGACGATCTGACGGTGACAGAGACAAAGGGTGGTATTGGCCGTGCCGTGATCGGTGCAGCCGTTGCCGGGCCTGTGGGTGCGATCGTGGGCGCTGCCACAGCTAAAACAGAGACCCGCAAAGGTCGCAGTAAAGAGAGCGTGTCTATCCACTTTGCGCTTCCACTGGGCGAAAGCAGCTTGCCGACAACGGTTTATCCCGGCGGAATGACTGCGTTTCTCAAGAGTTGCAAAGGCTCTCCAGAACAGCCTCGGGGCACCGCTCCGGCTACCCCCAGCTCCGCCGATGAACTTTTGAAGTTTAAGCAGCTACTGGATATGGGGGCCATTACGGAAGCAGAGTACAACGCAAAGAAATCTCAGTTGCTTGGCCTGTAAACCTGTTCACAACCATATTATAAAACTGTTAGTTGTAGTCGTCAATCCCCATTTGTGTACTGTTTTCGGCGAAAAAATCCACAGAAAAATGCGCATTTGCAAGATACGCGCGACATGCACGAGCAATGTGCAAAATATGCACGTTGCTATTCGCGGTTGCAAGGCTGCTGCAAATTTTGCAGCAAGTCAGCGGCCAGCGCCCCGCCGGGCGTACCGGCTGCGTTACGCAGGGCTTGCACCTCCGGCAGGGCCTTATCTTGAATGTAAGCGCGAGCAAGGCGCTGCTGCTCCGGGGTCATATCCAAATAGCAGGCCAGCAGGGCGCGGGCATGGGTGCGAAAGTGTGACAGCTTTTTCATAACTCATTCCTCCCAGGGTGCAGGGGTGTGGTCGGTGCCGGTCAGGATGCTGGCGGGCATTCCGTCGATGATGGTCATTTCAGCTTCTTTGACGTTTCTTTGCTCAAAATCCATTTTGTTTTCTCCTTTCTTTTGTGCACATCTACGATTTATAATCCAGATTTTACCATGCGCCGTTGGAAAACAAAATACGGATAAAATTTGTCGAATGGCGCGGATTTTTTCTGCGCCATTTTTTGTTAAAAACACACTGGTTTTATGGGGGCGAAAGTATGAGTTATTTTACAGCGAGCCAAATCGGGAGAGCACTTGCAAAAGCACGGGTGTCTGCTGGCCTGAGTCAAGTGGAGATCGCGAGACGCATCGAAAAAGGAGAGCGCACCGTGCAGAGCTGGGAAAAAGGATGCACCAGCCCGGACAGTGACGAGATCATGGATTGGTGCACGGCGTGTGGCGTGTCACCCATCAAGGTGTTCATGGAGGTGCTCCACCCGGATCTGTACAAGGAAGCCGACAACAAAAAATCGGATGCTGCTGTAGATCAGGAGCTACACATGCTGGTGCAAGCGCTTCCACCCCTTACAAAGCGGCTGCTGCTTTTTGTCCTGAAGGGCCGACACGGAAGCAGCCCCCCGGCTGTCATATCGGAGATCGCTGCAAACCTGCACTGCCCGCTCAACAACAGGGCAAGCGTGTGCGGGACCATCATAGACCAGTATACCTATGCGATGATCGCTGGCCTTGACCCATGCCCGGACGCTCCGCACCCTTCCATTGACGACCTGAAGATCAACTACAAGGCCGGAAGGGCCGCTGCCGAAAATGGTGCCTTCGGATATATCGGGCGGAAAAAGGAGTAAGCCATGAAATGCGTGAGACCATGCTGCCGGAAAGAGATCCCGGATGGTGCTCCTTTTTGTCCGTGGTGCGGGAAGAAGCAGCCGGAAGCCGCCCCGCAGCAAAGAAAAAAGCGCCGCCGTCCAAAGGGCAGCGGCACAGTGTACCAGAAGAAGGACGAAGGACGCGTCAGATCGTGGGTCGCCCGGTCCGGTAACGGGGAGATGATCGGCAGCTTCGAGACCTCCGCAGAAGCGATTCTCGCCCTGGATGACTACAACGCAAAGCATACCAGCGTTGCCCGCCTGCGGTATACCTTCGAGGACGTATACGGGAAGTGGAAAGAGCTGCACTACAAAGACATCGGTCCAAAGGGCCGCGACAGCTATGAAAGGGCCTTTGCGAAGGCCAGCGAACTGCACAAACGCCCTATGCGGGAACTTAAAACCGAGAATTATCAGGCCGTGATAACTGCACTTGCGGACGCTGGAAAGTCCCGCAGCATGTGTGAGAAGCAGCGGCAGCTGTTCAGTCAGCTGTGCAAGTGGGCCATGCAGAATGACATTATCACGATCAACTACGCCGAGGGCTTGCGCTTGCCCGCCCCCTCGCCCAAGAAGGAACGCACCCTGACGGATGACGAGCTGGGCAGGATAAAGGCTATTGCGGATGACAACAGCAAAGGGAACCGCTTCCGGCAGGTCGCGCAATTTGCGATGGTGCTCACCTACACCGGCATGCGCATTGACGAGCTGCTTTCTATGCGCCGTGACGATGTGCACCTGAACGAAGGTTACATGATCGGAGGCGAAAAAACCGATGCAGGCCGACAACGAGTTATCCCCATCCTTGAGCCAATACGGATGATTGTGGCAGAATGGATGCTTTACAGCATCGACAGCGAGTTTCTACTGCCGACGTCCACAGGCCGGAAAAAGAATGCAGATACCGTGGAGCACTCGTTTCGCCGCCTGATGATCGTGCTCGGAATCAATCCGGATCCAGAAAAGGTTGACCGAAAAGACATGGGCGAGCTTATAACACCGCACTCCCTGCGCCGCACCGCGGCTACACGGCTCGTGGAAGGAAAGGCCGAGCCGACAGCCGTGCAGGCCATCCTCGGGCACGCGGATTTCTCCACGACCGCAGACTATTACACCTCCCACAATGTCGAATATCTTACCGAAGAAATGAAAAAGTTCAAGATCACAAGCTCCCAGAAAACTCCCAGTGATAAAAAATAGTACGTCATGCCGTTCTTTTTTGCTGCTTCCCAAGCAGCAGGCGGCGGGTTCGGGTCCCGTACCCTGCTCCACATTTTAAGAAAAATCCCACGGTGTAACGCTCAAAGTAGAGTGTAGCCCGTGGGATTTTTATTTTGCCTTTTTGCGAAAATTAACGTAAAAAATTGTGAAAACTCGTCATAAACTCCCTAATAAGTTCCCTGCCGAACATTGTCACTTAGACAAAGCGGCGATTTTCCGAATGACTAGCTCATACTCTTTCGGGTACACCAGCTTTATTGCGTTCATGTGCTCGTCAAGAACTCGCATAAGTCCTCCAAAAGGCACAGAGCTGGCGGCTGCCACAAAGTCGCTTTGCGGTTCCGCTGCCGTGGAGTACGCCGCCGCATAAGTCGCAGGCGGCAATGCCTGGATCTGCGTTTCAGATGCGTGTGCTTCTTCCAGCTCGTCCCGCACGGTGCAGAGGGCGGCAAGCTTCTCCACGCTCTGCCAGTCCGTTGAACCGCATTTCAGCTTGTGGATATGGGTGTTGATCTCGTCAATGTCCATGCCTGTCGCCCTCCTTCCTTATGCATTCCGCAGGATGTCTGCCGCCCGCTTGTAAGCGTCACGCTCTGCACCGGTGGCTTCCTGCATCATGTCCTCGATGTCGGCGATCATACGCTCGCGGCCATCTGTGCGGGAGTAGTGCCCGCGCACATAGTGACGGCCACGGTTGGCGTAGCTGTTGCCCCGGTTGTAACCGTTTCCAGCATCGCGGCCGAAGGTTCCGCGCATGTCAGCTTCCCACTCGCCCGCGCGGCTGTACTCGCCGTCCTCGCAGTAATCCTCGATGCGGTGGATGTCCAGGATGATATCCACGATCTCACCGATCATCTCGATATCGCCCGGGGAACGGTTCTTTTTGTCGGTCAGCTCCATGAGCTCGTCGCACATCTCATCCTTCAGATGATTCAGTTTATCCAGCATGACTTTATCTCCTTTCTTATGCTACCCGCTCAACGATCAGGTTGCTGCTTGCAATGCTGACCGCCTGCGTGCTGGTGTTTTTAATCGCTACGCTCACGCAGCAGCCGCGCGGCACCTCGATGAACGCGGCCACGAAAACGTTGAAATAATTTTCGACTGCCGCCGGGGTGACAATGGCGGTCGCACTGGTCAGCGACTCACCGCCGACAGCCAGCGCAACGGAAACGGGTCCCACAGTGCCGCCGGTTGGAATGGCGATATTGCCGCCAAAGCTCACCTTGAAGCGGGCCCGGCACTGCCCGTTGGTCAGGCCGCGCAAGGTCACAAGCCCGCTGCCCTCACGGTGCACGATGCAGGCGGGGGCTTTCACGGCGGTCTCAGTCAGGGGAAGGCTTTCACCCACCGCCACGCTGACGGTATTAGAGTTGCTAAATTCAGCCATTTTATCGGCTCCTTTCATAGAAAAACGCCGGGACTACTGCCCCGGCGCTCTGGTTTGCAAAATCAGCTCAGGGGCTGAACATTTTGATGTGGGCATTTCCATTTTGGAAACAACCACTCAAAAAGCTGTCGTGATTCGGTTATGCGCAGCTGCCGCAGCCGGTCCCACAGCCATAGTAAATGGCGTTGGGGTTGGGCACCTGATAGGCAGGCACGGGAACCTTCTGCTGCAGAGTCCCGATGATCTGGTTGGTCTGCGCGTTCATCGCGGTGGTCAGGAGCGCACTCTGGCGATCCTGAGAAGCAGCCCGGCGCAGCTCATTGTTTTCGCTCTGCAGGGTGGCGATCTTATCGTTGGTCAGGAAGTCAAGCACCGCGCGGGTGTTGCTGTTCTGATTCTCGATGATGTCCCGGGTGTTGTTGTTCATGGTGTTCTGCGTTGCGCAGAAGCCCTGCTGCATCTGGTTCCGGGTGTCGCACTCCTGAGTGGCCAGATTGTAGTTGACTCCCTGGATCGCGGTCTGGGTCTTGCAGCAGCAGTCTGCCAGCTGTGTAGCCAGAGCATTCTGCCCCTGCATCAGCGCGACGTTGGTGCTGTTGAAGCCCTGCTGCATGGCGTTGGTGACGCCGTTCAGGCCCTGCTGCACGCCGTTGAAACCCTGAAGCATCCCGGTGTTCATGGCATAGAAGCCATCACACAGGCCGCTTTCCAGCCCGTTCAGCTTGTTCATGACGCTCTGGTTGTCGAAGCCGCGCTGCAGGTCTGCCTGTGTAACGGCGCTAGTCATATAAGGCGAAGCGCCGCCCATACCCATACCACCGCCCCAGCCAAAGCCGCCCATTCCGCCCCAGCCGAACATGCCAAAGATCAGAAAGAGGACGATCCAGCCCATCCAGTCGCCGCCCCAGCCGTTGAAGCCGTTGCTGTAACCATTGGCGGGCTGTACCGGCATGGTCAGAACCGTGCTATCAGAAGAAAGAGACATAGTTTTACTCCTTTACGTTAGATTTTTGAATTTATTCTAAATGCGGCCGCATTTCAGAATCCAAACATATTTTTCATGCCGTTGAGCATCGGCGCAATCTGCTGCGCCCGCTGCTGAATGGCGTTGAGCTGCTGCTGTGAGAGCTGGCCGGAGGTGAGCATCTGGTTTATCATCTCCTGCGGGTTCTTTCCCTGCATCTGGCCCATAAACTGTTGAAACTGCCCGCCAATAGGGTTCTGGGTCTGTCGGCCCATCGAGTTATACAAGCTGCTGCTCATCGTTTAGCCCTCCTTTTCCGGCTCTGGTGCTTCCTGCTTTTCTAACGCCGCCAGCTTTGCCGCCAGCGCGTCAAACTCCTTGCGGGTGACATACTCCCCGCCTGCGGCTTGCGCGGCTGCAATCGACGCTTTGGGGCCGCTGGTGCGCTCCTTGTAATCGTAGATGCGCAGCGGGAACGGTCTGCCGTCCTGCCCAACTTCTTTGATGTAGAAGGTATCGGAATCGGCATCCAGCAAAAGCACCCGGCTGCCATTGGCTACCAGATAGCCCCGGGCCGCTGCTTCGCCCTGCACCCAGATAAAGCCGCTGTCAGCTGGTGTGCCCTGTCCCTGCATTGTCGGCATCATAACAGGCTGGGGTTGGTACTGTGCCGCCCTGAGCTGTTCCAGCTGCCCCTGCGGCTGCTGCGGGTAATACGCTTGCGGGTATCCGTTATAGATCGGCATCGTTTACTCCTCCTTGTACCAGTAGTAGATCGGGCATTCTGTGCCACTATCCCAGCTGTCCCACCACTCGCCGTCGATGACGGCCAGAACGTGGCCGGAGCAGCCCAGCACATACACGCCGCGCGGGTACTCCCGGGCAAAATCTGCCACGGTGTAACAGGTGGTGCAGTCAGCTTCTACCATGCGGCGCTTGTAGCCCTGCTTTTGGAGGTAAGCGCCCCATGTGCGGTTTGCGCTAGGCATGTCGCCGATGGCGTAGCCTGTGAGCGCCAGCGCAATATACGTCTGCTCCCAGCTCTGGCCGGTGGCCGCTGCTACCGCTCGCACGGTGCAATCTCCAACGCTGCTTCCGTGGGGGTTTGGGTTAAACTTGTGCCACATGGCGCTCCCCTCCCTTTGCGTCCAGTGTACCGTTTTGCGACGCCGGGAGAGACAACAAACGCACAACGAAGGACAAAAAAGAAAAAACTAACACAAGAATTTTCCGTGTGGGCATATCGCTTCGTTTTTGATAAAATAATTTATTTTTTTAAAAAACATGTTGCATAAACAAATTATTTGTGCTATAATGAAATCACGGTAAGGGACACAGAACAAAACAAAATCGGAGGAAAATAAAATGTATATGGATTATCTGAGCAAGCAGGAAAAAATCGAATCCATGGTGGATCACCGTTCTTATGCTGCTAAGGCAAAGCACTTTAATATCAGTAGTGCAGAAAAACGCCGCCGTGTGGCAGGAGAAGTTATCCGCAAGAACGCTTATCTGAAGCGTATTTACAAGGAAGCAAAGAAGCCCGGCTATTTTATGGCTGTTCCTTCTGTGTTTTTTGAGAGCATTGGCTAAAGGAGAAAAAATGACAAACCGTACTGCAAACCGTCTCGGTCAATTGTACCGCTTGCTGTGCAAGGCTTGCGGCGAAGAAAAAAACGGCCGCCCGGCCAATGCCGCAGACCTTGACAACGCAACTCGTTGGCCGCTGCGGGCGGTCAGCCTCAAGATCACCCGTGCACACCAGCTGCACAAAATGTCAAACGATCTTAATAAAATGTGCGCCAGCGTGCTTGCAGATTGTACGCCGGAAGAAATGGAAGATAGCTTTGCGCTGAAAGCACTCCCCATTGGGCAGCAGGGCGCTTTTATGATCGGCTATCAAACCGCGGATGCTGAAAACCTGCTAAAGGAGGAATAACCGTGAAGAAAATCATCAACGGGGCAAGATACGACACCGATACCGCAAAAAAGCTGGGGTTCTCGCAAAATGCCCCTGAAAGCGATTTTGATTGGTACGACGAAACTCTTTATCGAACCAAATCCGGCAAATATTTTATTCACGGGTGCGGTGGTCCGCGCACAAGATATGCTTCCCGCAGAACCGACGAAAATTGGAGCTCTGGTGAGCAGATTTTACCAATTTCCGAAGATGCGGCTCGTAAATGGGCCGAAAAAAATCTTGACGCAACTGAGTATGAAGCGTCGTTTAGCGTGGTAGACGAGAATGCACACGATGTGCAGGCAACGGTTTACATCCCGGCGGCACTGGCTGAAAAGCTGTACGCGAAATTGGACGAAGAAAATTGCAGCCGGAACGAGCTGATTCTGAAAGCGCTGCGTGAATATCTCAAATAAACAAACCCCCGATGCTCCAAACGGAACACCGGGGGGTTGTCTCATATTATGAGCTATCGTCTAAAAGTCTTGCTTTTGAGACAAAAGCTCTGCCGCCGAAGCAGAAAAATACGCATGAGCGCTTAACTGTAAGGATGCACACTTTGGAGTGCGATGCTAAAATATCATATTATCCAATATATGGCAATAGCTTCGACAAAACTAGTGCGAATAAAACAAAATCCACCAGCCTAAAAGCCGATGGATTATAAATGGACGAATAATCGCCCTGCCACCGAAGTGACAAAATTGCGTCTCCCGCATGGTACGCACTGTGAGTAGGCGGGCGGGAGACTGTATCAACTAAAAAATGCCTACTTCTGCTATCGCAATTTTGACGTATGCGCACTATTCAAAACCGTTCAAGCATTTTCGGACTTGCTATGGCTGGAATCGAACCAGCGACAATGGGTGGGGCGCACCTGGCTCTACCGGCTGAGCTACATAGCCTCAAAGACCCGCCATGATACGCATCGTCGAGAGGCTTAGCGGGTTCAGATATCCGCCCTAATGCGCTTCTACGAGAGGCCGGGTGGATTTGTTGATGTTATTATACCACAATCAATCCGTCACGACAAGAACCAGCGCAGGGCCGTTGACGCTGACCGCTGCGTCCTGATAGGGCTCAACAACGGTCGTTTCCACGCCCTCGCGTTTGCGAAGCTCTGTAATAAGATTTGCGGTCGGAACATTTTCGATGTTCACGGTAATCTCCTTTCGTCTAGCTTTTCATCAATAACTTTCAGCCGGTAGCCTACCGCCGTCCGGCTGTAATGGGTCTGTGCTGCAATGTCCGGCAGCGGAAGCCGCTCAACGTACCGCAGTAAGGCTATCTTACGGTCAACCCTCCCAAGCGGTGCGCGTCTGATCTCGGCTGTCATCTGCTGTCGGTCAAGTCCTTGCAGCGCAGGGGGCAGCACCACACGAGCCGCCGCCACAGGCAGCACCGAGCCAGAAGGGCTGCGGCAGCTGTCCCGCGTTGCGCACCATTTTGCCAATGACGGCAAAATGGTATGTTTTCGTGAGGCCACGAAGACATACACAGACCATTTTCGTGAGGTGACGAAATTGCTCTCGTGCGGCGTACATCTCGGTGACATTACCGGGATGGTCGTATGTAGTGCTTGCCATAATGCGCTCCTTTACTGGTTGATGGTAGGCTTCTTGTCCGCCAGTGCCTTTTTCATCAGGCTGACGGCGCCCTCAATGACAGCGTCAAGCACCTCGTCCGTAATGGCCCACCGGATTGCTTTCGGGCAAGCGGCACGCAGCGCAGCGAATACCTGCGCCTTTTTCTTTGCGCCCTGACCGCTGCCCATGATGCTGTCCTCTGCCTTGCAGACAAGGTCATAGGAAAGGTCCTTGACGGTCTGCTTGTAGCCCAGCCGGATGCAGCCAATGGCCAGCGAGATAAAGCCCACCAGCATCAGCAGCAGAGCGATGGGCGCGGGGATAAAGTTAAGCATTGCTTCCATGATTTGTTACTCCCTTCAAAAGATAGTTATCAATAGCGGTCTTGCTGTTTTGCATACCGTCGTGATTATTGCCAGACAACTGCGCATCCAGCAGATTTCGCACGCCGTCAAGCGTCAGGCGGCTTACTTCGTCGATTTCATCAAAGCGGGTCAGGTCCCGCTTGAGGGCCGCGCTGTGCTGTGCGTAGCCGGTCTCTACAGCGTCAAGCCGTCTTTCGATGGCGTCAATGCGCTTGTTCTGCGCATCGTCCGGGGCCTGCGCTTTTTTGATGTACTTGTGGATGATGTCAAGCACCTTGTCCAGCGTCACAGCCCCGGCGCACACGCTGCCAACAACGCCCAGCACCCACAAAAGAGCTTGCTCTTTGGTCATGCACCCTCCCGGAGACGGGTCAGGCCCTTCTTGCGGATGATACGGGGGTAGTTGAGGGTGGTCACGTTGAGGTCTACGTTGCCGGAGATGCCCGGCACAGCACCCTTGCTGGTGTGCTGGTGAGCATAGTAGTTAAACGTCACGTTGGGCGTCTTGCCGGTGTAGTCGGCAAGCCAGACGTCCCACCGAGAGGACAGCCGAGCCATGTCCAGCTCGTACTTGTAACCGGTGTAGGTGTACAGCTGGGCGTAAAAGCCCATTTTCTCAACCTGTTCCAGCGCGTAGGCGGTGAGGTTTGTGAGGTCAATAGTGCTCATGGGCTTGAGCTTGTTGTCCTCCACGTCCACCGCTACCGGAAGGGTCAGTTCCTTGCCGTAGACCGCCTGCCGCACAAGGGCAAGCTCTGCATCGGCCATCGCTTCGCTGGTGGCGTAGGTGTAGTAGTACACGCCCACGTCCAAGCCAGCGGCCCGGGCGCCCGCGTAGTTGCGCTCAAAGGTGGGGTCGATGTACAAACCGTCTGCCCGCTTGGAGAGCTTGCGGTTAGTGCTCACCGTCTTGAGCATCGCTCCCTTATAGCCCGCCGCTGCCACCTGCGCCCAGTCGATTGCACCCTGATACCGGCTCACGTCGATGTACCGGTATGGCGGGTCACCCTCCCAGCCGGTGACGGTCTCCTCAACGGGAGGCTCTCTGGGCGTTTCCGGCGCAGGACTTTCGCCGTCCCCGCCGAAAAGCACCTTCACGAGCCCCACCAGAAATTCCAAAAGTTTTTTCATCGCTTTACTCCTCCTGTACGATCTCCTCAAAGCCGCTTTTGATAAGGATTGCCTTGACCTTCTCCTTCAGCAGGCGGGGGCAGCGGGCATACAGCGCCTTTGCCTCCTCCACGGTCTCTGCGGACATGATCTCCTGTGCCCATAACATAGCCATCATAAAAACAGTCCTTTCTAATTTTTGTGTGATTTTATGCATACACAATCTCGCTCATTTCAAGCAAGCATTGCTTGAGCATCTCGTTTTCTTTTTGCAGGGCTTCCAGCGTCTGGGGCAGATTGTCCAGTGCTTCCTGCTGCTGGCGGGCTTCCTGCCGCTCTTTTTCCCGCCGGGCCAGCTCCTCCGCCGTGTAGCGGATGTACCGCTGGATGGGCAGCTGCTCGGTCCACGCAGGCGCTGCCGGGACGGCGGCACGGTCGATGACCTTGCGCACGTCTTTGCCGCCGTTGGGGTACTCTGCCACCGTCTCGTAGTGGCTCAGCTCCTCCACGGCGGCCTGCGCCGGGCGCTCCACGGTTTCGGTGTCGTCCACCAGATAACCCGCCGTCAGGTCGGGGTTCTCGACGACTGAACCGTTTTCGTCAATAATCTTCATAATGTCTCCTTTCTGTATAGTTAAATGGCGATACAACTACCCACCCGGCAGGCAGCACCGTCGAGGCTGGGTTGCCTAATATTGTATTTAATCTAAGCGACAACTATTTCGGCGAATCCCCAACGGGTACAGGAGGGGTGTCTGTGTCAGTTAAAGGTAGTACACATCTTCGCTCTGGTGGTAATATGCCAGCCACATATGGAAATATGTCATTTGAAGCATCTGGTTCTAATTCCATCTATGGTAACGCTACAACCGTTCAGCCTCCTGCCTATTTTGTATACATTTGGAAAAGAGTTTCTTGATTTAGCTTACACGACGCCATATATAGACATAATATGCTGCTGGTTGTACTGTGGTAGACGCACCATAGATAGAGTTGGATTTTGAAGCGTCAAAGCAAAGGTCTTTGCCGCGAACAACTTCACCTCCGGAACAATAGGTGTAGGAGTTTCCACCTACATAAAATGCGCCGTGTGCATTTGGTCTTTCGGCGTTACAAAAACCGGCTTTGTCATCTGGGCCAGCACGGCCCGTGATATTCGGCAGGCCCGCCTCTGCGGTGCTGCCTGCCGGGTGGGTGTCGCTGGCACCCATCAGCACGCGGTCCTGGGCGATCTGCTCCCATGTGCCGCCAAACAGGACGGCGGGGCTGGCGGCATCGGTGCTCTGGTAGATGCTGCCCACGGGGTAGGCTGCCAAAGCACTGTCCGCAGAAAGCGTGCCGTCTGCATCGACCGTCAGACCGCTGCCCACCTTCACGCCGCCCAGTGTGGTTGCGGTGGCCGGGCGAAGTGGCATGTACTGTTCAAGTAGCTTCCTGATCTGGTCCTGCGTCAGGTAGTCTGACAGGTCCACCTTTGCCTGGGTATCGACCCACGCGCCGGTGTCACCGTCCCACGTCCAGATGGTGTCGGTCGTGCCGACCACTGCCCACCAGCCGTTTTCGCCCACCGGCACAGCAGCCTTGAGGGCTTCCGGCGTGGCGTACCATCCCTGTGCACCAATGGTGATGGTGCGCACCTGCTCAAAGTACTCCTTGGTGCCTTGCAAATTTTTTGCCGATTCCGTTTCAGACGTCTTGGCGTTGCTTTCGCTGGTCTTGGCTGCGGACGCGCTGGACGCGGCGGCGGTGGCCTGCTCAGTTGCCGTGGTGGCCTGCTCAGTTGCAGTACCGGCGGCAGACTGGGCGGTGGATACAGCTTCGGCCACTGAGTCAAGAGCAGCCTGCTGCTTTTTGTCCAGCGCGTTCAGGCCTGTTTCTTTTGCCTCGCCAATCGCGGTCAGCGCGCTGCTTTTTTCCGAGCCGATATTGTCTGCAGCGTTTTTTCTTGCTGTTTCGATTTCGGCGGTTGCTTCAGATTTTGCCGTATTGATTGCAGATACCGCAGTGTCTTTGGCATCTTCGGTGTCTTGCTTTGCCTGGGCTGCTTTTTCAGCACTGGATGCAGCTTCTTCGGCTTTTTGGGTGGCCGTGGTGGCAAACTTCTCCACATATTCCATGCCCTGCGCAATGTCCTCGCGCACTTCCACGCCAAGGACTGCTTTTCGGATGCCGTCGATGATATCTGCAAAAGTTTTTGTCACAGACGTTTCACCTCCGTTCGCTCTGTATAGATCGTGTCTGTCTCAAAGTTAAACGTATCCCACAGCCAGTCGTTGCCGAGATAAGCTGTCAGGTTGTACTTGTACGGGTTGCAAACTGCAGTGATCGTCACCGCCGCTTTGTTTGCCTTCCGTTCAAAGTTTACCGTTGTGTGTCCGCGCCAAAAAAACGAATCATCGCGGAATTTGAACCACACCCACTGGCCTTGCAAAAGCTTTTCGAGTCCTTTTTGAATGCCGTCATCCTCCGATTGAGGGCGAAAGCACGAAAACTTGACCGTAATTTTGCGGCTCTTGTAGTGCAGCTTGCCATCAATGGACCGGCTGAGGTCCAACGGACGACCGGCTCCTGGTACATTGACCAGCATCGAAAGCGTTTCTGCCTTGCCGATCTGGGGATAGGTCTTGTCAAAGAGTAGCCCGAACTTCTGTAGCAGAGAAATGGTGTTTCCGCCCACAAGGAGAAGAAAATCGTTAAAGCCGTTTTTTGCCGCAGCAGCTTCGGCCGCTTTGTAATCCACTCAATCCCTCCTTTTATGGCGTGCAGGCGGCAGAAATCTCCACCACCGCATAATGCTTGTCAGGCGTCATTTCGACCGTAAATTGGCCCTCATACTGCGTTTCTGGTGCATCAGATCGGTAAAACGCAAGCCACTGCCCCTGCAGATCGGTCTCCATCCGGCTGCGGATGTCCTCCCACTGCGACTTCGGGCGGAAACACTTAAAGCTCATGGACACTTTGCGCTGCTTAAAATGCACTTTGCTATCCAAAGCCTGCGTAAAATCAAGCACAATGTCGTACCCGGGCGGGTACTCCTGCTCACCTTCCACGTCCGGTGCGCCCACGCTGAAGCCGTCCTTCGAAAGGAGAAGACCGTATTCCTCCAGCAGAGACTTGAAGCCATCGCCCATCTTGACATAAAACTTTGGAATTTTGGCGTTTTCTGCAGCAGCTTTTTCAAGCGCCTTATAGTCGATCATTCTGCGCTTTCCTCCGTCTTTTCCGCCGGGCTATAGGTCAGCGTTTTGCCGTCCCAAAGATAGTCTGAGCCACCGTTGATATTTGACGGGAACTCGTCAAAAACAACGACGTTCTCCGGCAGCGGGTGTGGGACGCCAGAAGCTACGGACCACACGCCGTTGTAAAGCCGGCCGTCCGAGCAAATCTTGCACTGGTACACATACCCTTCTTTTTTCATGCTGGTGCCTCACATAAACTCATAAAGCTCGCGGGGGATGCAAACCGCATCGTTTCTCGACCACCCGTCACTGCCGGGGGTCTGCAACTCAAAGCCCCACACGCCCACGACTGTTGCACCGCCATAACTGGATGTGCGCTCGTAACCATTGCCAAAAACAATTTTGTCTTTGTATACGGTGACGTCTCTCCGGTGCATGGTGTTCCACGGGTAAACGATCGAGTAGGTTTTGCCGTTTACCGGGATAACCATTGACGTTGCACCGCCGCCGCCGCCGCTGGCAAGCCATGTGGAGCCCTTGTTGCTCTCAAACGTCAGCAGGACTGCAGAAACGCTGCTGAAGTCATGCGCGATCGTCTGTGCCGTAAAGCCGGAAAGGCCGTTTCCGGCGTCATCCAGCCAGGATAGCGCCACCGTTTTATTGCGGATGCCGTGGAACGTGATGTTTCCGCTGTCAATCGTACAGCTGCCAACACCATCTGTGATGGAAATGCCGTCTGCCGTAATGACAACTTTTTTGTCCGCAAGAGTTTCGTGCCCGACCGTAAGGCCGTGCTGCGGGTCAAAGCTGATAAAGTTTGTAGCCGTTTTGGCTGCATCCGCAACGGCTTTGTCGTTCGACTTTTTGTAGTCCGTCAGGTCCTTCATCAGCTTTTCGGACGAGTTTGCGCTCGTGCTGGCCTGCTCCTCAAGCGCATTTGTGCGGCCAAGGTTTGCAACCTGTCGGTCAGTCAGCGTCCGACGGGTCATACCGAAGGAATACTCTTTTTTGTCCGGCTGGTCAAAAGGCTCCACCAGCTTTGTGCACAGCATGATCGCATCCACGCTGTGCGGCTCACTGATGATGTGCGCATAGCTGGCAAATGTAAGCCGGTCAAGCGGATCATCGCCAATGTTTGTATACCCTGCATCTACCAGGTCAACCGCTTTGACGGTGTAGCTTGTCACCATTGCGTAGTTTTGCTGCAGGTCCTGCACGCCGGAAGCAAAGGTTTCATTTTCGCTGTCCGTGTCCTGTTCGCGAATTTTGGCAATGATGCCAAATTTCTCCGCTGCGGCGTCGTTTTGTATCCACCCTTCCTTCAGGTTGTAGGAATACCCGGATGCCGGAAGATACTTTTTGATGGTCGCCGCGTCCGCGCCCATGATGCCGTAGCGCTCCTCATGCTTGTACTGGGAGGGGTCCTTCCACCAGAGCAGCTTGTAATACCACTTTGAGGTGTCCACAGTATGCTTGTTGCCGATGGGGTAAATGCGGGTAAAAAGGTCGTTGGTATCCGTTTTTTCGGTAATGTCCAGCAGGTTCACGCCATACTGGATTTTTTGGTTTACAAGCCGCTGCGCTTCCACCGCCTGGTCGCAGTAGTTGAGCACATTGTTTCCGGTTTCGGCGTTAAATGTGCAGTATGCATAACCGCCAAAGGTTTTGAGCACCATCTTGTCGATGATGTCCCAGATGCTGCCGTAGTCTTCGCCAACGCCGTATTTGTCGGCGTCTCCAAATTCTACGACAAGATCACCCAGCGCTGCCGTGACAGTGCCAAGCTCAAACTGCTTCATTTTTGCCGAGACCTGGCTGTTATGGGCCTCCACAAGGTGCTGCAGAAATTGCTTCAGTGTGCCGCGGTAGTTAAAAGGAGTAACGCAGCTGTCGTTAAAGTAGCTCAAAGCTCCCTCGCAGTAAACCACACGCCGGTTGTACCAGTCTGCCTCGTGGTTGAGGATGCGCCCGCGCCAAATCTCTTTGCCGTCCTGTTTTGCCACGACGACGGTAGACATTTTTTGCAGGTTATCGTACTGCGGGTGGTCCCGGGGCATTGTAAAAGTAAGGCTGCCGCCCTTGCTCACCTCGCGGGTAAGCTTAGGCGACAGCACAAGCGCATGCGTGTTTCCGGGCTGGTAAATAAGCCGCTCATTCGTAGGCTCTCCGTTTGGATAGCCGTAAATCTCGTACATCAATTACCCCTTTCTGCCAAGACAGACAGCTGCCCAAGCTGCGCATCCATGCCGGGTGCCATTTTGCCCACAAGCGTACCATCGTCCAAAACGATCTGCTGGTTCGCCACGTCGGGCAGGTACTGCTGTACCACCTCGGTAAGGCGGGCCATCTGCTCCTGCATTTTGGCCTGGTAGCCCAGCACAGCGCTGTTGTTCGGGTTGAAGGTGTAAGGGTCGGTGCGGTAGTCGTAGCCCGCAAAGGCCCGCTCGTTGCCGTACCAGTAGGCGTCCTGCAGGTCTTTGTAGCCCAGCTTGCTCGAGGACGAGGAAGAACTGCTGCTGTCGCTCTTGTACTTTTTCCAAAGAGCGATGCCGAGTCCAACAGCACCGGCTACCACGGCCGCAATTGCCAGCGCAATGGGGTTTTCTGCCACAAATGCAACGACGTTTCCCAGCACGCCCATGATCTTGCTGCCAAAAGACGCCAAACCGGTGCCAACGTTTGCCAGCACGCCGCCCGCGCCGCCGGTAGCGCCCAGCTTTTGCAGTGCTTCGGTAAGGCCGATCACTTTTGTGGTCACGCCGTCAACGCCCGCTTCCACGCCGCCTCCGGTAAAGATTTTTTCGAATACGGCAAAGGCGTTCTTCAGGCCGCCGCCGGAGTATGCCTCATTGATGACTTCCAGCGCATTTTTTGCCCATTTGGAGATAGCCTCGCGCTGGTCCTGCGTCACTTCGCCCCAAAGCAGGTTGACAAAGTCCAGCCCGATCGCCGCCGCGTCGCCGTTTTTTGCGTCGGAGATAAAGCTTCGCAGGATGCCAAAAATGCCTTTGTTGGACTCAGAGGACGCACCGCTTAAATACTGGTCAATGCGGGTCTGAGTAGCTTTGACGCTCTTGTCAATGGCGGTTTCCGTCTCGGTGACTTTGTCCTGTACACCGTCGATGTAGGTAATGACCTTTGTGTAGGTCTGCGCCACGCCATCGACAATGTGCTCTCCGGTCTCGGTCTCGGTGCGCTTGACGTGCTCGCTGCCATCGGCGTATTTTTCGGTTGCTTCCTGGATTTTTGTTGTAATGCCGTTAAAAGTCGTCTCCGAAATGGACGTCAGCGTGCCCAGCAGCGTTTTTGACATGTCGTCATAGGTCTTTGTGACCTTTGTGACCGTGCCGTTGACGCGGGTCTCCACCTTTTTGTAGGTGGTCTCCACGCCATTTACCATTTCCTTACCGGTCTCGGTTGTGGTCGTGGTTACGCGGTCTTTGATTTTGCCCGCGCTGTCCTTGACCTTCTCGTTCAGCGTCTGGATGCTGGTGGTCACCGTGCCGAGGGCGTTCTGACTGGTAGTGGTGGCCGTGTGAGAGATGGACTCGATGACTTTTTCGGTTTTGGAATTTGTTTTTTTGGTGGAGCTTGTGCCTGTCGGGCTTGTTGTAATCGAGCTATCTGTTCCGTTTCCGTTTGCGGCCGCAATTTCTGCTTGACGTTCAGACCAACTTTTGTTGCTGACACTTATTCCATTTAAAGCGTTTTGTCTAAGGCGGTCTCGGTTTTTCTGTCCAAGCTGGTCGTTTGCGTAATCTTCGTAGGTGTCATAATCAGCATAAGCATTTTTTCCTAAAGCCTTATTCAGGTAGTAGCTTGCTTTATCCAGTGCACTAACTGCAGCGCTTCCGAGTTCGCCGAACTTTTTGATAACGGCATTTATTGGGTTATCCAGCTCGAGGATCGCATCTCCAAGCCCTTTCCAGCCGTCGGTTTTATAAGCTTCTATGGCGGCAACAGTCATGGTGTTCAAATTTGACGTTACCATACCGATTCCGTCTGCCAAATCGCTTGTCATAAGGCCAGCAAGTTGCTTGACATTGTCTTTCAGCGTGTTGGTTCGGCCGTTCTGCGTCTGGCTCAGGTCGTCCATTGCGTTATAGTAGCGCCCGCCTTCTTCGGACGCAGCCTGCAGCGCTTTGGTCAGCAGATCATAGCTGATGGTCATTTTCTGCACTTCGGCGGTGCTTTTGCCTGTGTAATCGGCCAAAATGCCATAGACATTGATGCCTGCATAAGCAAACTGCTTGATATCGACCGCGGTGGCCTTGCCAGTGTTTGCGATCTGCTGCAGGTTCTGCGCCATGCGGTTCAGCTCATCACTGCCGCCGCCGGTTGCTGCAACAGCGTCACCCAATGCATTGATCGTTTTTCGTGCATAGCTCGCATTTTCGCCTGCAGAAATCAGGTATTGGTTTGCTTTCGTCAGGGATTCGACATCAAATGGGGTTCGTGCAGCATCCGCCTGGATGTTTTCCATGACCTGCTGCGCTGCTTCTGCGCTGCCCAGCATGTTGGTCAAGCCGGTGGTGTACGTCTCGATCTGAGCGTTATAATCAAGACCTGCAGAAATAAAGCTCTTTGCCGCCTCCAACGCAGCAGAGCCAAGCTTTGTGACAACGCCAGTTAAAAGGTTTGCTTTTGTCATGGCGCCCGCCAAAGATTCACCGGAATTTTTGGTTTTTCCCGCAAAATCTTCCATGCCGTTTTTTGCGATTTTTAGGGCTTGCGCAGTTGCTTTCAGCTGTGCTTCTGCAGCGTTAAGCTGAATTTTTAAGTTTTTGCTCTCGGAAGACGTTTTGCTTGTTGCTGCGACAGATTCGTTGTAACGTTTTGCCAGCTCCGCAACGGACTTTGAGGCCTTGTTATACTCGCTGGAAAGGGTGGAAACGGTTTTTCTCGTTTCAGCCTGCACGCTTTGGATGCTTTGCCGGTACGCGCTATCGTCAAGCCCAATGGTGGCTTCTAATTCAAAAAGTTTCAGGTTCCATCACCCCCATTCAAGCCGTTTTTGATGTGTGCTATCACTTCTTCTGAGGACGGCTTCGGCTGCTGTGGGCGGCTTTCCACGAGGTCAGCCACGCGATCGTACCATCGCTCTTGCGCACCTGCAAGCGCACTGAGCATGTCGGTCATGTAAGCTTGATAGCTGATTGCAAGCTGCTCATTCCGCGCCGCAATGCGGCAGTGCTGCAGGATGTACGGTTTGCCGATCAGATGCAGCATGTCCAGCCGGATGGTGGAAGTTAAGCGACGATATCCGTCTGCGCCAACTTCACCAACGAGGACAAAAAATCCAGCACGTCCTTATCCTCCACGGTGGCAGTAATAACGCGCAGGGTCTTGAACGGGGTCATGGTTTCGGGCTTGCCGTCCTCGTCCACGTCCGGCTCACACAGCAGGGGCAGCAGCTTTGCCGTGGTTTCTGCGTTGTCAAACAGGAGCGCCTTGCACATGGCCTTGATGTTTTTCTTGGCCTGGGCTTCCTTTTTCTGCTCCAGCTCCTCTTTTGTCTCTTGCCCGGTCAGAACCGGCATGACCTTGCGCAGTTCTGCAACCTTGGATTTTTCCAGCAGGTCAGACACGGCGTCTGCGATCAGCCAGCAGCGGCGCAGAAACTCGGTTTCGTCCATCTGGTTCAGGGTTTTCATACGATGTCCTCCTTATGCTGCGGCCTTGGGGCTGTAATACCACTCCATGGGCACCACATCACTGCCCAGACGGGGGCAGCCGGTGAGGGTCACGGAAATGTTGCCCTTGCCTTTGTCGGTCGTCTTCAGGGTCAAACCGCCGGTGGACAGTGCGTTCATCAGCCGGACTGCCACATAGCCGCCGTCAATGGTGTCACCGACCCACCAGATGTCCTTAAAATCGCCGGTGCTTTCAGTGGGGTCCAGCGTCATGCGGGGAGTGACCTTCTTTTCCGTCACGTCAGCCGCGCCGAGGGCCAGCTTGATGACGTCGGTGGTTGCGTTCAGGGCCGTAAAAGCCAGCGTGCACTCGTAGTCCTCGATCTGCATCAGTTCTGCGGTGTTCTTCTGGGCGTTGTCCACGTCATCGCCAAGGTCTGTGAAGTTCGCCTTGCAGGTTGCGGTGACGCCGCCGGTAGTGGCGGTGATGATGTCTGCGTCCTGCACCTCAGTTTTGCCGGTCACGTCAAACTTGTTGACCACGATTCCGGCGTTGAACTGCATGGACTTGAATGCTTCCTGCGAAATTTTGGAAAATTTTCTTGCCATATTGCTCCTTTACTCGCAAAATTGCGTGATTTCAAAGTTGAGGTATTCGCACAGGTACCCTTCAGGCGGGTTGTCGAGGGGCTGTGCCCACGGGGTGCCTTTTTGCAAAAGAATAGCGCCGCCCTCACAGGAAAGCGTTGTGCTGTCCTCGAGGGCCGCGCTGATCGTATCTTCGGTCTGCAGGATGGGGACCCTGCTGCCCTTGCTCGGGTACCACAGCCGGGCGTGGAAGCTGGCGGACTCGTTCCACCCGCCGGGGATGGTGGGCTTGTAGGTCAGGTACGGCAGGGAAGCGGTGGGAGGAATGTTATCCTCCAGATAGCCCGGGATGCCAAAGCCGTTGAAGAACGCGTTCAGCGCCCGGTTGATGCTCTCAGACGGCCCCATTACGGCAGCACCGCCTTTTTGCACTTGACTGCCCGCAGTCCCATGCCGGATTCCGGCGGGGCCTTGGTTTCGTCTGCTGCGCTGGTGATCTGGAAGGTCTGCCCGTCGCTCACCCGCTTGATGTAGTCCGGGAAGGCCAGCGGCACGCCGGTGCCGACCAGAAGGGTATAGGTGGATGCCGTGTCTGCCTGCTCTGCCACCTGTGCTTCCACGGTGGTGTCGTGGCGCTCCACGGCTTCAAACTTGGGTCCGTCCTGCCAGCCGGATACAAAGCCGCCCACGCCGTCCGGCTCATAGCTGCGTGTCTGAAAACAGAATTTCTTGGTAAAACTCTGCATCACGGTGGATGCAGTGAACGGGTTGACCATGTCACATCTTCCTCCAATGATTGATTTCGGATTTATAGCGGGTCTTGCCGTCGGCAGGCAGGCCGTCCGTGCCTGTAGCCATCGTGCCAGACCACCCGCCAAAGGACTGGGACACATACACGCCGCCTGCCGGGAGCGCCTTGTCGTATGCGTCGATTTTTTCAGCCAGCGCCACGAAGTCAGGCGGCACGCGCATGGGCTGCACTGTCCCGGTGAAGGTCTCGGCGGTCAGGTCGCCGTCCCCGGCCTTGTGCACGCCATCGTTGAAGATGGATCCGCACACAAGGAAATACTGCCCCGGAACTACCCCGGCGGGCACGGTGTCCGGCTCAAAGGCAAACTCCCCGGCAACGGGGCCGTCCGCCCGGTCAAAGAAATTGTGCGTGTATCTGCACAGCTCAGGGACGGTCATTAGATGCCTCCTACTCAAAAAGGGCGATCACTCGCCCGGGGTAATGGTCTCGACAGCGATACCGTCCAGATACTCAGCAAACAGGGTCACGCCCATAATGGCGTAGCTCTCGGAGGTTGCGGTGCTGTAGTTTGCCTGAGTGTGGAAGCCGATGAGGTTGCTTGCCTCGCCTGCGGTCCGGTAGACCAGACCTGCGCGGGCAAACTCGCTATCCGCAGGATCCACATAGTACATGACGATGTTGTCTACCGGGGTGGCAATAACCTTTCCCTTCGCGATCTCACTGTCGGACAGCAGGAAGATGGTGTTGTAGCCCATGAAGTCCTTGATGTACTGGAAGCCGAACTGGTTCTGCACGGTGATATTGGCATTGCCCAGATAGTCGTACACGTCCATCACGTTGACAAAGCCAACAACTCCGGTCACGGTGCGATGCATGGTCTTGAACTTGTTCTCGACCGCGCCCTTGGCATGTGCCAGCGCCATCTGGAAGGTCTTGGGAGTGCCCTTCAGGGTGCCGGTGTTCAGGAACTTGTAGAACTTATCCGTTACCAGAGCGGTCAGGTCGTACAGGAACTCATCATCGGTCTTCTGCACGGCGACATCGTAGCCGTAATTCTGGATCGCCTCAAGGGTGACAGACTTGCCGTACTTGTCGATGGTGATCTTGCCGTACTCCTTCTCCTTGACGGTGTACTTGCTGAACGGGATCTCTTCGCCCTCGCCCACGGTGCCGCTCTGCAGGGTGCCCTGTGCATACTTGCTCTTGAGCACGGTGCCAGGCTGCATCCGGATGGGGCGCATGATGCCCAGAATGGTGCGCAGATGGTCCCAGTTGCGCTGGAAACGGGTCACAAAGTCGATTTCACGCGAGGCTACGGTGATATCGGTGGTCATGGTGATATTTTCTTTTGCTGCCATGTGTTAGTCCTTTCCGCCGCCTGTAAACAGGTCGACATTTGCAGCAATCGCGGCCTGACGTTCGCCAGCGTCCTTGATTGCAAAAATCTGGTCTTTGGTCATTTTGGAGCCGGTGTTGGTGGGCGGGGTGTCCACCTTCGCGCCGGTGGTGGTCGTGGTGCCTACAAAGTCACTCCAATCAGCTTTCAGGCTGTCGGCGTGCTTCTTGGCGTCCTTGACGTTGCCCTTTTCGTCCAGCTCCAGCTTGTCGATGTCCTCGCCAGACAGCCGCACAACGCGGTCTGCGTACTTGTCCAGCACCCCGGCGGTCTTCAGCAGCTCCCGGAATTTGGCTTCCTTGGCTGCGTGGGCGTCTTTCTGGGTCTGCTGGGCCTTGTAGTCGGTCAGCGCCTTTTCAGCGGCCTGCTTGCCGCCGTTGGCTGCATCCCGGTCTTTCTCGGCCTGTGTGCGGGCTGTTTTTTCTGCATCCAGCTGGTCTTTGAGTTCGTCCGTCTCCTTGTGCAGGGCGTCCAGAATGGCCTTGGCCTTGTCATCGTTGGAGGTTTCGGGGTTCTCCAGAATCGTGCGGATGTCAGCTCTTTTGAGTGCCATGTGATAGTCCTTTCTGCCCTTGCTCGGGCTGCCATGCTTGGCAATAAGGTTTAATTTGCCGGACGTGCTGCCGGTGTGGTGCCGCCTGTGGGGATTGAACCCACGGTCCCCGGATTAAAAGTCCGGTGCTCTGCCTGCCTGAGCTAAAGCGGCATAAAAAAGCGGCTGACGCCGTGCGCCAACCGCTGAGTATTAAATTTTAAAGCGAAAATTCACAGTCCGTGGCTGTCGGGTAGCCCTGCGCTTCGGACGGAACATAGACCAAAATAGAAATTTTTGCTTTGCCATCGCCGTATGCGTTGTCGCACATCTCCTGAAGCGCTTTGCGTGCCTGAACACCAGCCGCAAACAAATCTTCGACTTTTGCAGCCTTAGGCTTGTTCTTTTCATTCACCTCAAGCATCTGCATCTTGAGTTTTTCGATTTTTTCGGCAGACTTATGATAAAGTCTTTCTGCGTTTGCCTGCATTTTCACAGCAGCTTCAAGCTGCGCGCTCAATCTTTCAAGCTCTGTCATCCTTATACCTCCTTGTTTCCTTCTTCCACCGCGATTTCTCGCAGCTCTTCGATGTGCTCCTCCACCGCCGGGCGCAGGAACGGGCGGGGTGCCATGCCTCGGGTAAAGTGCCACTTGCCGTTGAAGTCTTTCCAGACCCACGGCGTTTTGCGTCCGTTGCCCTTCTCGGCAAAGATGCCCGTGCCAAGCTCCACGTAGACGCTGTAAAACAGGTCGCTTCCGATGGTCACGGTCTTTTTTGCAAGGTCTATGGCGAAAGTCAGGCTCTGTTTGAGCGCACCGCCCACATAGCCCTCAATGCCCGTGCTGTCTGCCGTTCCAGTGGGCACAAGCAGCTTGGCATAGTCCTGCACCTTCATGCCCCAGAGGGTCAGCACCCGCTCCGCCCACGAGTTCAGTGCCTCATGCAGCTGCGGGGTGTTGTCGGTGAATTTGATGTCGTATTCAAATTTCATGTATTATTTGCCTGTGTACGCTTTTTTCAAGCGTTTCGCAAAATCACTGGTTCCGTCCCGAATGGTTCTCATAATACCAGCCATTGCAGCCCGTTTTGCTTCTTCTCCCGTGCTATGTCCAATATAACCGCCAAGAGAGTCAATCAGCTGGCTTGCGCTTGTGGTGCTGTTGATTACCGCTTTTGTATCTTTTGCCCTAGAAGCAGTCTGTTTTGCCACATCCTTTCCGAATTTTGCAATAGTTTCAGGCTTTTTCGCTTGAGAAATTGCATCATTCAGCGCTTCGGTTGCTACTGATCTGATATCTTTGGCCCATGCAACTTGTTTTTCGCTGCCTTTCAGCGTCGCCATACCGCCGCCCGCTCTCGCGGAGCTGCCCCCAGCTCTTCCAGATGCTCTACCACCGCCGCTCATCGTGACACCTCTCTCTTACTTCCGCATATTGCGGTTTGATTATTGTTGCGTTAAAGTCCATCCCCGGTAATGGCTTGCCATACCAGAGAACTTGCGTAGGATTCAAGCGCCGCATGGCTTCCTTGCACCCCATTGTGAAAAGGGTTGTAGCCAAACGCTCGTTCATCAGCCCAACGGACGAAATGGAAATGATGGAATTGCGCGGCTCGCCGTCAAAACACCACTCGTAACTCTCCGGCCAGACCCACTCGATGGTGGGAATCACCTTGATGCAGTGCATCTGCCAGTACGCCGCCAGCCAGTGCCGTTTATAAGCACTCCATATCTGCACCGCCTCCGGGTGGTCTCGGAACATGGAAAAATCCGGGGAAAGCACAGCGCCGAACTGCTGCAAAAGCGGCACATACTTGTCAGGATTGCGCCAAACACGTTCAAACTGGTAATCGTCGCAATAAAAATGGATGCCTTTGCCTGCTCTGTCTTTGGCAGACAGGGCGTAGTTGAAAGGAATCCATTCCAGCTTGTCAATGCGAATGTCCGTTTCCGGCTTAATGATAGGGATATGAAACTTGCCCTCACCCGGGAAAATCATCTTTTCAGTGTTTTCCATCGGCAGAATCACGGTTCATCCCTCGGTTCTCGCTTTTTCTTTAAGGCGCGTCCGCACTCGGGGCAAAAATTCAGCTGGCCTGCACGATGCGTTACCGTACCGCACACGCCCGCGCCCTTCCGGTGCGTTTTTGTGATAAGGCTAACTTGAAACGTGGTATATAGGCCGTCTTTCCCTTTGGGGGAATTTTCCTTCCACCATGCAAGGTTCTCGCAAAATTTGCAGGGCTTTTCTTCACTCATGCTTTGCAGCCTCCTTCTTGCGTCTTCTCTCTTCCGCCCACCACATCTGTTCTTTCTCCTTGCCGCCCTTGGCTTTGTACCACTCGGTGTAATCCATGACGGGGGTGGTCTCTTTGGTCACATTGTCCCGCTGCATGGCGTTCTGCCGGGGGTACTTGCCCAGCGCAGAGGACAGCACACAGCGGCAGTGGTAGACCATTTCCGGGGCGGCGTTGGGGTCGCCGGGGCGCTGAATTTCGTAACCCATGACCTTGAACGGCTCGTCAAGCTCTGCCGTCTGCTGGTCAAGCAGGCGGTGCATTTCACGGGTGCGGTAGTCGTGGGTGGAGTTCCAGCGCTTTTTGACCTCGATGCCCAAAGCCTGGGCGTTTCGCATCTGCTGCAAAGCACCGGCGTTCTGGGCGCTGGTAAGGGCTGTGATGGCGTTGTTCATGGCCCAGTGTATCTCTGTGTCAGCCATGCCGTTTACGGCCTGCACAGCGATGTCGTGGACGCTCTTGCCCTGCACGATGCCCTGCATGACGTAGCGGTTGAAGACCCGTGCGTCATAGGTTTTGTTGCTCTCGCTTTTGATACGCTTGTTCGGCACCATGCGGGGGTTCTCCTTCAGCAGCAGCTTAACCGCTTCGGTGTTGTACAGGGTCAACCCGAACGTCACGCCTGCGGCCTGTTCCAGCTCGTAGAAAGCCCAGTTTGCGCCAAAGGAAAAGATGTTGTATTGCTCGTCCCGGGCCAGCTTGTAGGCCGTCTCTTGGGCTGTGGTGCAGGTCTGGGTGATGCCGTCCAGCTTCTGGCGCATCAAATCGGACTGAAACACCTGATTTTGCAACCAGATGCGGTAGTCGTCCTCGGTGATCTCGCCTGCATCCAGCTGCGCCCGCTTGCGCTCGTCCAGTTGCTTATATTTTGTAAGAAACTCGGTGAGCTGCTTCTGCATCTCCCGGCGGGCAGTGCCGTACACCCGTAGGATACGGCGGCGCAGGCGGTTTAGCTGGCGGGTTGAAATGCGGTCACGGTCATTCATTGTTTTATCCGGCGGGTTCCCATTTGATGTTTCCGAGTTCGTCAACGCCTACTGCGCGGACTTTTGGCTTGTCCCAATCAATCGTGGTCGGCTGTGTCAATTCGACTGCATTTGCAAACCGCTCCAAAAGTTTCCTGTCGTTTTCGTCCAGCTCAATAACAAACTTTCCGATGATGTTTTCAGCCATCGCTGTCGTCCTCCTCGTCCGTGGTTTCTCTCGTTGCGCTCTCCGCCATCAGCGCTGCCTTTGCCTGCTCCTTCTGTTCCGGGGTCAGGTTGGGCAGCAGGTCAATGGCCATGTCCTGCCCGATGATCGGTGCCTCAGAAATCACCGTTGCGACCTGCTCAGCTGTGTTGGTGATCTTGCTGCGGTTGAATGTCGGCATGGCGTTGTCGAAGCCAGCCAGTGCGCAGATCTGCCGGATAAACGGCTTGACCTGAGCCTCAAAGTCGTCCGCGTTCTGGTTCAGCGGCTCATAGGCCGCATCCAGATGGTCGTTGGTGCTGTCCGCGCTGACACAGTGCACGTCCAGACCGCCGAAGTCCTCATAGACCCGAGTGTGCAGCAGTTCCAGCAGTGCCTGCCGGGCCGTCACAGGGATTTCGGTGGTGTAGGGGGTGATCTTGCCGCCTTCGCTGGTGTCTGCGCCTGCAATGTGATACAGGTTCAGCTTGACAAGAAACTCCTGCAGCTCGTCATCTGTCATGCCGTTGAAGTTCTCACACAACCAGTAGATTTCCGCACAGTCCTGTAGGTCGCTGCAGAAGCCGGACATCACCAGATCGGTGTTGTCGATGTAGGCTTTCAGCCCCACAAGGGTGCTTTGGTGCAGGTCGGACCCCCACAGCGGCACAATGGGCAGGGCGCTGTAGTTTTCGCCCTCCACGCTTTCCAGCCCGCCGCCGGGTGTGGTGACGGTCACGCTCTTGTATGCCTGCTTTGCCACGGTTTCCTTCATCACGTTGCCGATTCTGCTTTCCGTGTACTCGGTAAAGCCGTCCAGCTCGTACAGGATATAGTGCATATCCGTGTCAGGATTCAGCCGCCAGAAGCGCACACCCGCCTGCAAAAGGCCTGTTTTTTCGTCATACAGAGGTGCAAATTCGGTCAGTTTGAAAACAACCAGATGATCGTTGTTCCAGAAGCCGAAGCTCTCGCCGTGGATCAGGGCGAAATACCCGGCCTTCTGGATCTGCTCGTCAAAGCTCTGCCCCAGCCTGTCTTTGTCCACGCCATCATCCGCAAAGACCACGCCGTTGCCCAAAGAGTAGGTTGCCCGCTGCTTGTTGAGCCGCCGGAAAAGGTTGCTCTTGACCATATCGGGGCGTGGGGTGTCCGGCTTGGTGTTTTGGGACAGGCGTTTCAGCATCAAAGCGTATGTCTGCGAAAAGCGTTCCGCGCCCGGGTTTTTCTGGGCGTCGTACAGGTCGGCGTCCAGCGCCATCTTGTAAGGCCCGGAAGTACAGTGTTGTTGCACGAACCGCCGGATGAAATCAGGCTGTTCCCCGGCGGCTTGCGCCTGCTGGAAAGTCTGGAATGTGTATACAGTGCTCAAAATCAATCCCTCAGTTTCACAAGGCGCTTTGTGCGCACAAAATAGCGGATAGCGTCCATGCAGTGGTCGTTGACCTTCAGCACGGTATCGTCTTTGTCCGGATTCCAAGCGTACACGCCGAACTCCTCCAGCGTGTGCTTGCAGTCTTTGTAGATCTTCAGCCGCCCGGTCTGCAGCATGGT
>ERZ1034962.233-NODE-233-length-31023-cov-130.444814_pt1 | contig 31023 bp, 54 predicted proteins | sample MGYA00520696_ERZ1034962 | MGnify/ENA primary metagenome ERZ1034962 (study PRJEB33766, sample SAMN09781770) | gut metagenome | biome: gut microbiome | host: Homo sapiens | place: Madagascar | study: EMG produced TPA metagenomics assembly of the PRJNA485056 data...
CTAGATCACCGTACGCCCTACCTCGGAAGAATACGCAGACTGTTCGCGAGGCCCCCCTGCTTTGAAGCGGCGATAAGTAATCCACGCGCACGCGTGAGCAGGAGGCAAAAATCACGCAAAAAGGAGGCGTTTTCTGTGGCGAATCAGCGTGAAAAGACCAAAGAACAGAGGATCCGCGCGGAGAAAGCGCGCCTGAAAAAGCTTTACCGGAATCTGCCGAAGGAAGCGGCCGGGACCGTCGCGGGCCTCATAGATCAGGCGGCCTTTATGCGCATCGAGTGCGAAGACATGGCGGACGACCTGCGGGAAAACGGATGGACGGAGAAATTCCAGCAGTCGGAGCGGCTCGAGCCCTATGACCGTGCCCGGCCCATTGGGCAGGCGTACAACTCGACGAACGCGAACTACCAGAAGATCATCAAGCAGCTCACGGCGCTCCTGCCGAAGCCAGACACCGCGCCGAAGCAGGAGGACGACGGCTTTGCAAGCTTTGTCCGGGAGCGTGACGAGTTGTGACGCGCTATCCGGAAACGTACAATCCGATCCTCGAATACTGGGCCGCGATCCAGTCCGGACGTGAAACGGTGAGCCTCAAGGTGCAGAAGACCTACAGACATGTGGTCGCGCAGCTTGAAAACGCGGATTCCGAGTTTTACTACTCGCCGCGACGCGCCAACCACGTCCTCGAATTTTTTGAAAACTACTGCCACCACTCCAAGGGCAAAGCGGGCGGACAGCTCGTCAAGCTGGAGCTATGGGAAAAGGCGCTGCTCGCGACTGTCTTTGGGTTTATCGACATCGAGGGCAACCGCCAGTACCGCGAAGCGATCCTCATTGTCGGCAAGAAAAACGGCAAATCGCTGCTGGCATCCGGCGTCGGCCTGTATTTGCAGCTGGCGGACGGCGAAGCAGGCCCGGAAGTCTACGCGGTAGCCACAAAGCGGGACCAGGCGAAGATCATCTGGCAGGAAGCAAAGCGGATGGTGCAGAAATCACCGGCGCTGCGAAAACGGACGCGCTGTCTGGTCGGCGAGGTGGACAGCGATTACAATGACGGCGTATTCAAGCCGCTGTCCTCGGACAGCGACACGCTCGACGGCCTCAACATCCACGGGGCCATGATGGACGAGCTCCATCAGTGGAAAAACGGCAGACCGCTGTACGACATCGTTGCCGACGGCGATCAGGCCCGCGCGCAGCCGCTGCGATTTATCACCTCCACCGCCGGCACCATTAGAGAAGACATCTACGACGAAAAATACGAAGAGGCCGAGCGCATCATAAACGGCTACGAAGATCCGGACGGGTACCACGACCCGCGCCGGATCGCGTTTATTTACGAGCTCGACAAGCGCAGCGAGTGGAATGACCCGTCCTGCTGGAAGAAAGCCAACCCCGGCCTTGGGACGATCAAGAGCTACACGGCCCTCAAAGAGCGGGTCGAGCGGGCGGAGAAAAACCCGGCCCTCGTCCGCAACCTCGTCTGCAAGGATTTCAACATCCGCGAGACCTCCAGCGAAGCCTGGCTAAACTTCGAACAGCTCGACAATCGCGACACCTTCCAGCTCGACAAGGAAAACCGCCGCCTGATCTGGCAGCACCACATGGCGGACGGAAAGACGCAGGAGCGCGTGCTTTCCTACCCGCGCTACGGCATCGGAGGCGCGGATCTGTCCAAGACCACCGACCTGACGGCGGCGAAGGTCCTGTTCCAGGTGCCGGAGCTGCCGGAGATCCTGTTTGTGCTGCAGATGTACTGGCTGCCGCAGGACCTTTTGGAAAAGCGCGTCACGGAGGACAAAATCCCATACGACAAGTGGCATGAGCGAGGGCTGCTCCGACTGTCAGAGGGAAACAAGATCCGCTATGAGGACGTCAAAGCATGGTTCATCGAGGTGCAGGAAGACCTCGATATTTTTATCCCCTTTATCGGGTATGATGCGTGGTCTGCGTCTTATTGGGTGGACAGCATGGCGGACTACTTCGGGGCCGAGGCCATGATCGCCGTGTATCAGGGCGTGAAGACATTGTCAGAGCCCATGAAGCGCTGCGGGAACGACCTGGAATCCAAGCGCATTATTTACAACAACCACCCGATCGACAAGTGGAACCTCGCAAACACCGCCTACGACGAGGACAAAAACGGCAATATCCAGCCGCACAAGACGAGCAAGTCCACGCGCCGCATCGACGGCACGGCGGCCCTGCTCGACGCCTACACGATCTACGACCAGAAGCAGGCGGAATACACCAGTATGCTCTAGGAGTGAGACAATGGGATTTTTTAAAAACCTCCTGACGAATATCACGACCACCAAGCGCGTCTCGACCGTCCAGATGGTGCAGGAGCGTGGAAACGGATTTTACAGCTACAACGGCAAGATGTACCAATCCGATATCGTCCGCGCCTGCATCCGGCCCAAGATCAAGGCCATCGGCAAGCTGACGGCCAAGCACATCCGGGAGACCATCACCGCCCAGACGCGGAAGATCGCCGTCAACCCGGAGCCGTACATCCGCTTCCTGCTCGAGGAACCGAACCAGTACATGACAGGCCAGCTGCTGCAGGAGAAGCTGGCCGCGCAGCTGGTACTAAACAACAACGCGTTTGCCGTGATACTCCGGGATGAAAACGGCCTGCCGAACGCCATTTTCCCGGTCGCGGCCATGCAGGCAGATGCCGTCTATGACGCTGGCGGGAATCTGTACCTGAAATTTTACATGCAGAACGGCAACGTCCTGACGTTTGCCTATGACGATATCATCCACCTGCGCGGGGATTTTTACGAGAACGACATCTTCGGCGACCCGATCGCCCCGGCCATCGTGCCGCTCATGGAGATCGTAACGACGACGGATCAGGGCATCGTCAAGGCCATCCGAAACAGCGCCGTGATTCGCTGGTTGCTGATGTTCGCCGCGTCCATGCGCCCGGAGGACGTGAAGCAGCGCGCGCAGGACTTCGCGGACAGTTTCCTGAACGTGACTAACGGCACGGGCGTCGCGGCCGTCGACGCAAAGGCAGAGGCCAAGCAGATCGACCCCAAGGACTACGTCCCGAACGCTGCCCAGATGGATAAGACCACGCAGCGCATCTATGCCCTGTTCAATACCAACCCGCACATCGTCACATCCATTGCGACGGAGGATGAGCAGAACGCCTATTTTGACGCCGAGATCGAGCCGGTTTTGAAGCAGCTGAGCGGCGAGTACACCCGCAAGCTCTTTTCCAGGCGCGAGCGCGGCTGCGGCAACCGCATCGTCTTTGAGGCGTCCGCGTGGGACTTCGCCTCGACCTCGACCAAGCTCAACCTCCTGCAGCTGGTAGACCGCGGCGCGCTGACGCCGAACGAATGGCGCCGCGCCTTTAACCTCGCGCCGGTCGACGGCGGGGACAAGCCAATCCGCAGGCTGGACACGCAGCCGGTCGACCGGAACACCACGCAGAAAGGAGATGAAACCACATGAAGATCAGCATTCGCGGGCCCATCGTGTCCAGCAACCAGCACCGCTTTTATCAGTGGTACGGCATGGAGGCGACGAGCCCTAAATCAGTAGCCGACGCGCTTGCATCCGGAAACGGTGAGCGGGCAGAGGTCGAGATCAATTCCGGCGGCGGCGAGATCTTCGCCGCGAGCGAGATCTATACCGCCCTGCGCAATTACGCGGGCGGCGTCCACATCCGCATCGTCGGCCTCGCGGCCTCGGCCGCGTCCATCATCGCCATGGCGGGCGAGTCGGAAATGACGCCGACCGGCATGATGATGATCCACAATGTCCAGTCCAGCGCCGACGGCGACTACCGCCAGATGGAGCACACCGCGGGCGTCCTGCGCGAAGCTAACCACGCCATCATCTCGGCCTACATTGCCAAGACCGGAAAGACAGAGCAGGAGATCGCCGCCATGATGGACGCAGAAACATGGATCACAGCGGAGCGGGCCGTAGAACTCGGCCTCGTCGACCGCGTCATGCAGCCGGATACCGGCCAGAAGCCGCTGGCGGCGGATTTTTATTCCGGCATGCTCAGCGAAGACGCGCTCCGGCGCGCGGAAAACTTTTTAAAAGGTCAGGCCGCAGAGCCTGATTTTTTTATGCCCGAACGGGCGCAGGCAGAAGCAAAACTGAAATTTTTAAAACTCAAAGGAGAATTGAAATGACGAAGGAAATTTACAACATCCAGCGCCAGAAGCTCATGGACGACGCCCAGAAGCTGCTGGACGAAAGCAAGACCGCAGAGGCACAGGCCAAGATGAAAGAAGTCGAGGCCCTCGACGCCAAGTTTGAGGAGGAAGCCAAGATCCAGGCGAACCTCAATGCGCTTGCGGGTCAGAAGGTCGCGGCTCCGGCTGCGGCGGCACAGTCCGTCGACCTGTCCGGCACGGCGAAAACTCCGAACGTGCTCGACCGGTACGACACCGACGAGTACAAGAAAGCCTTTATGAACTACGTCCTGACCGGCAAGAAGATCCCGGCAGAGCTGACCAACGTGGACGCCAACACCAAGACCTCCGACGTCGGCAGCGTCATCCCGACCACGACCATCCAGAAGATCTACGAGAAGATGGAAGCTATCGGCATGATCCTGCCGCGCGTAACACACACGTCCTACGCGGGCGGCGTCCAGGTCCCGACCAGCTCGGCCAAGCCGACGGCCTCCTGGGTCGCCGAGGGTGAGGGCTCCGACAAACAGAAGACTTCGACCGGCAAGATCGTCTTTGCGTACCACAAGCTGCGCTGCGCGATCTCCATGTCGCTGGAAGTTTCCATCATGGCATACCCGATGTTCGAGGCACAGTTTGTCCGGAACGTCGCAAATGCGATGGTAAAGGCGAAGGAGCAGGCCATCATCAACGGCACCGGTTCCGGCCAGCCGAAGGGAATCCTTGCGGAGACCGCCCCGACCGGCCAGAACATCGACATTGCCGCCGCGACAACTGCTCTGACCTACAAGGATCTGTGCAAGGCCGAAGCTGCGCTGCCGCAGGCATATGACGGCGCGGTCTGGTTCATGTCCAAGAAGACCTTCGAGACGCAGATCGTCGGCATGGTCGACAACAACGGCCAGCCTGTCGCGCGCGTCAACTACGGCATCAACGGCAAGCCCGTCAACTACATCCTTGGCCGCGAGGTCATTCTGACCGGCGACTACCTGCCGGCATTTGCGGCGTCGGTCACGGCCGACACCGTCTTCGCCTTTATGTTCGACCCGGCGTACTACCTCTGGAACGAGAACATGGGCATGACGGTAAAGCGCTACACCGACGAGGACACCGACGACGAGGTCACAAAGGCCATCGAGATCGCCGACGGTGCGTGCGTCGACGTCAACAGCCTCGTCACGCTGACCAAGAAGAAGGCCTGACGGCGCGCGGCCAACAGGGAGGGATAACCAATGGCTTTGATCAACGTTGCAAAAACCGCCCTGCGGCTGACCACAAACGCCCTTGACGACGAGCTCGCCGACGAGATTGACGCCTGCCTCCTGCGCCTGCATCTTGCGGGCGCGGAGGGGGCGGACGAAGATCCGCTGGTCAAAGACGCCGTCCGAGCCTTCGTCCGCTGGCAGCATGATTTCTGCGGCCGGGGCGACGAATGGAAGACGTGCTTTGAGGAGCTGCGCGACGCGATGGGCCTGTCCGACGACTATTCGCCGGGCACCGAGGGAGGGGGCGCGTGCTGTGATCTTTGACACCCAGATCACGCTGCGCCTGCTGTCCTACCCCATCGTGAGCGGGCAGACCACCGAAAAGCTCGAACGCGAGACAACCGTCTGGGCCGCCCGCAAGTCCGTCAACCGCGCCGAGTATTATCAGGCCGCGCAAGCCGGCAAGCGCACGGACGCAATTTTCCGCATGCACAGCGCGGAATACGGCGGCGAGCAGCAGCTCACCTGCGGCTCGGACGTCTTTGACATCGTCCGCAGTTACGGCGCGGAGACGGAAGAGGTAGAGCTGACCTGCAAACGGAGGGACGGCGCATGATGATCTATGAGACGCTGGCAGACCTGGGCGTCCCGGTCTGCCATCCGCCGTACAAGGGCGCGGAAGAGACCTACATCACCTATCAGCTGCTCGGCCAGTCCGGGCAGCTCTACGCCGAGGGCGGCGAGGCAGAGACCGGCGTGCAGTACGCCGTTTCCATCTTTGCCGAGGGATTTGCCGCCGGGCTTTTAAAGCGCGTAAAAGCCGCGCTGGAGGAAGCGGGCTACATCGCGACCGTCGACATGGAAACCTACGACAAGGAAACAGGCCGCACGCAGATCGCGCTCATCGCCGAAACGGAGGGCGCGGAGTATGGCTAACATCTCTATCACCGGCGCCGACGAGCTCATGGCCACGCTCCAGAAAGCGAATGTTTTTGATGAGAACATGCAGCAGGAGCTCCTGTACGCCGCCGGGGATATCATCGTCGAGGAACTGCAAAAAATGGTAAAGGCGAGCGGGTTTCAGACCGAGGCATATGCATCCAGCGTGAAATACCGCAAAACCATCAAACGCGACAAAAACGGAGACCCGTACATCTCCATCACCGCAGTCGGCAAAAACGAGCACGGAACGCGCAGGGCGACCGTGCTTTTTGTTTTGAATTACGGCCGCGCGAAGGAGCACGGGCAGATCACAGGAACTTATTTTTGGACAAAGGGCGTCAGGAACGCGCAGAAGCGCGTAAACGCGGAGCTCGAAAAGATCCTTACACAAAAGCTGAAAGAAAGGGGCCTATTATAAATGCCTAGTTTTGACTTACGCGGAATCCGGGCGGGAAAGTATAAAAACACGTCCGGCACCGTGACCTACACAGAGCCGACCGACGTCGGCGACGCCATGGACGTGCATCTGGAACTCAAGTTCGCCGAGGGCCGCCTGTACGCGGAATCCAAGCTTGCCGAGTATATCAAGCTTGCCACCGGCGGCACGATCTCGCTGGCTGTCAAGTACATCAAAAGGGCCGCACAGGCCATGCTCTACGGCTGCACATCCGATACGAGCAAGGAAAATCTGAAATTCTCGGCAAAAGACATCGCAAACTATGTCGGCGTCGGCTTCTACGCGCCGGATAAAATCGACGGCGTGACCAAATACACCTGTATCTGGGTGACGAAAGCGCTGTTCGGCCCGCCCTCGATGAGCTATAAGACCAAGGGCGAGAACATCCAGTTCAACACGCCGACCACGACAGGCGAATTCCTCGCGGACGATTCCGCCGACGAGCTGCTGCTCGAGACCGAGACCGTCGACACCGCGGCGGAGGCCGTTGCCTGGATCAAGGGAAAGCTGGGTGAGACCTGATGGAGACGACCAAGCTCAACACCGTCGACTATGAACTTGAGGGCCGGGTCTACCGGCTCTCCTGCAACATGAACGTCCTTGCCGACGTGCAGGACGAATACGACGGAAATCTGCTGCGCGCGCTGAATACGGTGCACGGCCTCAAAAGCACGCTGGCCTTCCTGGCCGCCATGCTGACCGATGCCGCAGACACGCAGGGCATCACCGACGAAAACGGCCTTCCGCTGCGCTTTACCAGCAAGCAGCTGGGCCGGAAGCTCACCATGCACCAGACGCTCGAGGCCGGGACGCGGATCTACCAGCTGATTCAGGCTGCAGTCGAGCCGCCGGAGGAAGAACTCGGTGAAAAAACGTCGGAAGACGAAAAAAACTGACACCGCCGGGGAAACCGAAGCAGCTGGGCTTTGATTTCCCCGGCTTCCTCGCCATGTGGCTGTTCCGGCTGCGCCTGCCGGAACGGGATTTCTGGAAGACCATGAGCCCGCACCGCCTGACGCTCCTGCTGGACGCGCTGGAGCCGCCAAAAAAGCCGGAAGAGCCGCAGAGCCTCTCGGCCTACATCAACGGAGGCACGTAATATGCCCAACATCAACACAAGATTTACGCTTTCGGGCGAGAAAGAATACAAGCAGGCCATCTCCGAGATCGGCAGCGGTATGAACGTCCTGAACTCGGAGATGCGCAAGGTGCAGTCGGCCTACGCGCAGAACGCCGACAGCGTCGAGGCACTGAACGCCAAAAACGACGTGCTCGAGCGCAAGATCTCCACGCAGACCGAAAAGATCGAGTATCTGCGTGCCGCCCTGCAGCAGTCCGCCGAGAAATACGGCGAGGCAGACAAGCGCACAATGCAGTGGCAGACAAGTCTCAACAACGCAGAGGCCGACCTCAACAACCTCAACAACCAATTCGACGAAAACAAGAAAAAAATTGAGGAATCCGGCAAGGAGATGGGCAACCTCGGTGACGTGGTGAACGGCCTGACGTCCAAGCTCGGCATCCAGCTGCCGGACAGCATGAAGTCCTCCATGAACGCCATGGGGAGCCTTGACGCGTCGTCTCTGGCGCTGGCGGGCGGCTTCGCTGCCGTCGCGGCGGCGATCGTCAAGGCAGAAAAAGCCATGATCTCCATGACGAAGGAGTCCGCCGCCTTTGCCGACAACATCATCACGCTTTCCATGCAGACCGGGCAATCGACACAGCAGCTGCAGGAGTTTGCCTATGCGTCAGAGCTGATCGACGTATCCGTCGACACCCTGCAGGGAAGCCTGACAAAGCTGACCAACAACATGCAGGACACGATGAACGGCACGGGCAATGCGAAGGCATCCTTTGAGGCACTGGGCGTCTCCGTGACCAATGCCGACGGCAGCATGCGCAGCGCGAATGACGTTTTTTATGAGACGATTGACGCTCTCGGGAAAGTAAAAAACGAAACCGAGCGGGACGCAATGTCCATGGACATCTTCGGCCGCTCCGCGCAGGATCTGAATCCGCTGATCATCCAGGGATCGAAAACCCTCAAGGCCTACGCTGACGAAGCCCATAACATGGGCTACGTGCTGGACGACGAGGCGCTTTCCGCACTCGGAGCGGTCGACGACGCCTATCAGCGCCTGCAGAACACGCAGGAGGGCGTGAAAAACCAGCTGTCAGCAGAATTCGCCCCGTACCTCGAAGAATTCTACGGCGACGTGACCACCATGGTAAAGGACGGCGGCAAGGCGCTCAAGGACTCCGGCATTGTCGACTCGTTCGGCATGCTGCTGGATACCGTCGGAGATATCCTGAACCCTATGTCCGATCTGTCCAACAACCGCGTACCGGCGCTGACCAAGGCGCTGCAGCCGCTGGCAAAGGTCATGGCGCTCATGGCCGACGCGGCGGAGCTGCTCAAAGGCGTCATCAACTTCGGCACCGGCCACATCAGCGAGGGCTGGGGCCAGATGAAGCATGCGCTGGGCTTCGGCTACAGCAGCGGCAACGGAAACAACTACCAGAACCTGCTCGACAGCTACAACGAGCAGCAATGGGGCCAGAGCGCGTCCGACCTCTCCAAGGCCTACGAAGAGGCCGTCGCCCGCGGCGACTCGTCGACCCTCGGTATCACCGAGGACGAATGGCGCAGGCGGTATCTGGGCGGCAACGCCGCCGGCACGGACAACTGGGCGGGCGGCTGGACGCGGGTCAACGAGAACGGCCTTGAGCGGATCTATCTCCCCTCCGGCTCACGCATCCAGACGGCCAGCGAGACCCGCTACACCTCCGGCGACACCTACAACACAACAGTCTACGTCGACCACGTCGAAGACCTCGACACCATCCTCCGCATCGCCAAAAACGCACGCATCACAACCAGAATGGGGGCGAAGTAAATGCCGACGTTTACAATGGCAGCAAACGGAATGACAGCGGTATCAGCAGAATTTCCGGATAAAAACTACAGCAATCTCACAGAGTTTACATTCGGACAAACACCATTCTCAGATATGAGCGTAGTGGACGCGGACTGCGCCTACGTGTCATTTGCAAAGCCAGCTGGGACAGAAAAGTACAAGAAAATCAGATCATTTGTACTGCATATTTTTGTAACACCGCTAGAGCTGGTAACATCGAGCAGCGGGGCCGCGTCAATTCAGATTTACGCAATAGGAACAGCCGAACAAAAAAACATCAGTGAAATCACAAAAAACAACCAACCTGCGCTTGCTGGCGACGGAGAACGAGCAACAAAGGCTGTGACGGCCATAGGAACAACAACAGAAGTTGCGCTAGAGTGGAAAGAAAATTCACAAACAATCCACTACTACGGGCTCCAGGTGCTGAGAAACGGAGTGCGCACATCACCAGTTATTGGATATTCGGAAAATATAAAAGAGCGGGTAACGCTGCACGGGCCGAAGCAGTCGGGGAAAGCCCCATACATCATAGTAACATACGCAGATACAACAGCTGGATTAACTGTGAATGGGATGTCGCCGACGAATGGTGCGTATGTCGCAAGAGGAAAGGCATCAACATTCACATGGAATACTGGCTGCGACGATCTGACGCTGGAAGAGATAAAGCAAGCGTCCGCTGTTTTTGAGTGGCGTGTAAAAAACGCAAGCACATCAAAAACGATAAACGTATCTGGATCGACGACCTCTTGCACAGTCCCGGCAAACACATTCCCGTCCGGGATGCTCGAATGGCGCGTAAAGGTGACGGCAAACAGCGGCACGACAACAACGTCCGCATGGCAGGAGATCACGACAACAGAAGTTACCCCGACGGCCAAGCCCATCTCCCCATCCGGCATCGTCATCGACGCCACCATCGTCAACCGCTTCTCGTGGCAGCACATCATTTCCACCGGCACGCCGCAGAGCAAGGCGGATCTGCAATGGTCCGCCGACGGCACGACGTGGAATACCCTCACGACCGTCACGGGAAAAAACCAGTATTACGACGTTCCGGCGAACAAATTCACAAGCGGAACAAAATACTGGCGCGTGCGCACCTACAACACAGACGGCACGCCGTCAGAATGGAGCGACAAGGCCGAATTTATCGCCATCAACGCCCCATCGGCACCGTCCATCGTGATCCAGTCCACCGGCCCGCGCCCGCGCATCACCTGGCAGACCTCCGAGCAGGAAGCCTATCAGCTGACGCTGTCCAGCGGCTATGCCTCCGGCACGGTCTACGGCACGGAGAAAGCATGGCGCTCGCCGGTCTACCTCGCCGACGGCAGCTACACCGTCCGCGTCCGCGTGCAGAACAAGTACGGCATGTGGTCCGAGTGGTCTGCGGCCGCGCTGCCAATCTCGCACACCGAGGGCGAGGCTATCACACTGACCGTCACCGCCGGCCATGAGGCCGCGCTCACCTGGCAGACCGCCGGGAGCTACGATTTTTACCTCGTCGAGCGGGACGGCGTGGCCATCGCCCGCACCGTCCAAAAGCAGTACATCGACCACATCAGCATCGGCAGCGTGACCTACCGCGTCCGCGGCTGCTACGCAGACAGTGACAACTATGGCGTGTCCAATTCCGACACCGCCGAGATCCTGCCCGAGACCAACATGATCTGCGACCTCGAGACCGGCGTCTGGCTCGAGATGCGCCTGTCCGAAACGCAGCTGCGCACCAACCGAACCAGTTTCTCGGCCGGGGTCTCCACGGTCCATCTGGCCGGTCTGGCCTATCCCATCGAGGAGCGCAGCGAGCAGCGCGACCGCGCCCTGTCCGTCGCCTGCGCCTGGCCGCACGCGCAGCGGGCCGCAGCCCTCGCGCTGGAGGCCCTTGTCGGCCGCCTCGTCTGCCTCAAGGACCGCTACGGCAATATGGCCATCGGCTCGCTCCCGTCGCTCGAGAGCAACTGCGACGAGTTCATGCGCCGCTATTCCTTCACCATCTCGCACACGAACCGGGAGGAGGCGATCACCCTTGACCCGTGACGTCCGCTTCCGCGTCGACGTACTCAGAAACGGCGCACCCATCACCCACCTCCAATGGGACACCGGCAGCGCCCCGCAGATCATGTGCGACCGGACAGCCACCCTGCACGGCTCCTTCAAGGGCAGCTTCCTGCCAAACGATCTCGCGGAGCTGGAGTCCGACGAGCTGCGCCCGTGGATCAGCATCAACGGCGTCGAAACATCGCTCGGCATCTATCAGGCCGCAACCGTCAGCAACAAGGGCAGCAGCTCCGGCACGCGCGTCGAGATCGAGGCTTACGACCGCTGCTGGCGGGTGTACACGCAAAAGACCGAGACGCTCCTGCATCTTGCGGCCGGAGCGTCCTACCTCACGGAGATCCGAAAGCTCCTGACCGCCTGCGGCATCACGCTGGTGATCGCCGCGCCGTCAGACGCGACGCTTGCTACAGCCCGAGAAGACTGGCCGATCGGCACGAGCTACCTGACGATCGTCAACGCCCTGCTCTCCGAGATCAACTACGAGAACCTCTGGTTCGACGCCGACGGCGTCTGCCGCCTCGAGCCGTACCAGGAGCCATCCGCCGCCATCATCGACTGGCGCTACGGCACGACGGACCTGTTCCTCCCGGAAAAGCACCCCGGGCAGGACTGGTCCGACGAGACGGACATCTTTGACGCACCGAACGTTTTTGTCGTGACCTGCAACAACCCGGATATGGACGCAGCAATGGTGGCGACCGCCGTCAACGACAATCCGGCATCCAAAAAATCCACCTTCAAGCGCGGCATGCGCATCACCTCCGTCGAGCGGGTGGACAACATCGCCTCGCAGGAGGATCTGCAGGCCTACGCCAACAAGCGCCGCAACGAATCGCTGCTGGCCACGCGCACGATCACATTTTATACGCTGGCCGAGCCGGGCCACGGCGTCGGCGACATCCTCGCCCTGACGCACGACGAGATCGGCGGCATCTATCTCGAGACCGGATGGTCTGTCACCATGCAGCCCGGCAGTCTCATGACCCACTCTGCGAAAAGGACGGTGATCGCCTGATGGAGGGCATCAACAGCTTATTTGTATCATCGATCAGCATGCCGGACGAAAATCTGCCGGAAAACTTTCTGGCGACCGTCGGCGCGGTCTATGACGATGGTCTGTCCCTCATCCTCGAGGGGCAGACCGAAGCCACGACCAAGCACTACCGATGCAACACGTCCGTCAAATTCGCCGCGGGCGACCGCGTCAAGGTGGCCCGCATCTCCGGCAGCTACGTCGTCGAGTACGTCGTCGGCCCGCCGAGCAGCGGGGGGACAACAAGCGCAGTACAGGATCGAATCAAAAAAGGAGATTACGGGATCTATGTGAACCAGAATTTCGTGCTGCCGATTTACGGGAACGAACGTGTAGGCGCGGCAAACGTCCCATTTAACGGGATGAGCGCGAATGGATTTTACGTATGCTACAACGCGAGTAAACACGCAACGCTGACCTGTAACAGCAACGGGAAGCTACTGGTCAACGGAACCGTGATCGGATAGATCACAATAGGAAAGAAAAAGCCGCCCTTTCGGGCGGCAAAGAAGGAGCTGATAACGCATGATCACCATCCACTGCTCCCGCGCGTGCGCGCATCTGGCGTCGCCGCCGGAGCTTTTGACGGCGGGCATGGCCAAGGCCGTGACCGTTGAGTTCGTCTTCTCGCCCGAGTGGGACGGGCTGACGAAGACAGCCGTCTTCTCGAACGGCAAAACCACCGTCGACGTTCTGGCGGCGAACTGGGACGGGGATACCGTTCCCGTCCCGCACGAAGTTCTCGCCGTCCCGGGCCGCCACGCCCGCGTGGGCGTCTATGGCGCGGACGAAAGCGGCGTCGTCCTGCCGACCGTCTGGGTGAGCCTCGGCAAGGTCCAGCCCGGCGCGGATCCGTCCGGCGACGCCTCGGCCGACCCGTCCCTGCCCGTCTGGTCGCAGCTGCAGAAGCAGATCGGCGATCTGGACGACCTCAAGACCTACAACAAGGGCAACCTCGTCGACGCCATCAACGAGGCCCGCAGCTCCGGCGGCGGCTCTGGTGGCGGGGGCATCCAGTCGGCACAGATCGACGCGATCCTCGTGATGACAAAATCAGAATATGACGCGCTGGACAAAAAGGACGCGCGGACACTGTATCTGTTGGAGGGATAACATGCTGGCAGTTGGACTCAAACGCATTCTGGAGCTGTTCATCGGCTCCATGGGCATCAAATCCGCCCACCTGGGCACGAAAACCATCTACGAAAGACCGGGCGGATTTTTGTACATTGAACTCACAAGCGAAGAAAGGGGATAAATCCAGATGGCAAGTTTTTTCAATCTGACACTTGATACGCTGGCACCTGCCGGCCTATCGCTGATCCTGAACGACGGTGCACAGTACGCGACCAGCGCGACCGTCACGGCGAAGATCTCTGTCTCCGACGAGACAACAACGGGCTACCAGATGAAGATCTGGGGCACGAAGACGGCGGAGACCGAGGCGGAAGCGTCGTGGGAGACATTCGCCACGACAAAATCCATCACGCTGCCCGACGGCGACGGCCTCAAGACGATCTATGTCAAGATGCGCGACGACGTCGGCAACGAAACGGCCGCAGTCAGCGACACGATCACGCTCAACACGTCGATTCCTGCCGTGACCATCACCGGCCCCGACAAGAGCAGGATCTCGAAGGTCACGGGCTACGATGCAGCGGCGTTCTCCTTCGTCTGCGACGTGGACTTTGAGGAATACACCATTCGCGTCGTCCCGGCGACGAGCAGCCTGCACACGGCGGGCACGCAGATCCCGACGACGGGCGGCTCCACCAACGTCAGCGGCACGGCGGGAGGCTACAAGAAGAACACCGCCATCAACGTCACTGTCAAGGGCGCGGACCTCGAGGCAGCGTCTTCCGGCGACGGCACGAAGATCGTCAAGGTCTTCGTCAAGAACACCGCCGGGACCTGGAGTGCCGCCTGATGGCCGCGCCGCAGCTGACATTCTCCATCACGGGCAACAAGATCTCGGCGGTCTCGGGGTTCGACTCGATCACCGTTTCCTTCTCGTCGGACATCGCCTACACGGCCTTCGAGTGCCGCGCGACGAAGTCCGGCGAGGATTGGGGCCGCGGGAAGGGCGCTTTGATCGCGTCCTTCTCCCAGACCCCGGCGGGCACGCAGCGCACCTTTGAGGTTTACGACGATTTTCTGCTTTCCGGTGATGGGGAATACCGCATTTCGTTGTTCGCGCAGGGCGCAGACGGCAGCTGGAACGACAACTACGGCTTTATCCCGCTGGGAGAGTCGCAGGCGCTGAAGACCGCGGACGGCGAGGATTTTCTGTGTATGAAGGAGTGATTGTATGGCTTATAACAGCCAGTTTACCGGCGCGCAGATCGACGAGGCTATCGCCGACGTGCGCAGCAACAAAGACGCGTGGAACGGAAAGCAAGATGTGATCCTCGCCTCCGGCGCGGCCGTCGGGGACCTGATCAAGGTCAAGGCGGTGGACGCCAGCGGGAAGCCGACGGCGTGGGCGGTGGCCGTGGCGGGCACGGACTATATGAAGACCGGCAACATCACCAAGCAGACGCTGGTCTCCGCGGAGACCACGCCGACCGAGAACATGGCCATCAACTGGCAGTATGAGTGAGGAGGCCCCTATGGCTGAAACATGGGTATTAAATGCCACGGTCACGTTGCCGTCATCCTCGCTCAGCGGAACGTTTACGTCAAACGGCAAGAGCTTCACTGGCATCTGGAGTAGGAAGCTCTCCTCCGCGCGTTTATATTTATACTATACATCGGGTGCAGGCGGCACGACGGATAGCACGCAAGTGTATGAAAATGGTAGCTGGATCAACGACGCTTACCGCACGCTCGTGTTTGACACGGCTCCGACCGGCGCTATGCTGACGTGGCTGCAAGCCAACGGGCAGAAGCAGTCCGAACCTGAACCGGAGACCCCGGCGAACGTCTGCCTTGTAAACGGTACGGCATACGGCGTCAAGACCGGCCAGACGCTCGTAAACGGCGCGGCGCAGACCATCTATAACGGCAGGACGCTCGTCGGTGGAACCGGGTACGATATTGTACTGTCAACAAGCGGATTTACCGTGACGATCACGGGGAACGGTATGCATGGTAGTGCTGTGCGGGCAGCTGTAGATATCAACGGAACAACCTACACCAGCGCAGCGACCGTGGAAGTTGAAAGCGGCACAACAATTATGCTGCGCACGGATGCAGCTTCAACAAGAGATTATACTTACACGAAGATTACTATAGATGGCGTAACTGTCGCAAAGGGGACATCCTCGGAGACAGCGTCATACAATTATACAGTCAATAAAAACATCGCTGTTGAGCTGCGTATGAAGGACGGGCTTAGCAGTCGTAACGGTGTCGGTATCATCGATGTCACAACATCTTAAGGAGGCCGCTATGAGTCACAAAGTTTTGATAAACGGCACAAGCCGGTTCGTATTACGGACATATAAATGTCACAACCACATAGGAGGTCAACATGATCTGTTTTAAGACAAACAACACCGAATACCCGGCCAGCATCGCCGGGAAGATGACAGACCGCGGCTGGGACAACCGCGAGAGCAAGGCCGTCACACTCGAGATGACGCACGCTGCCGCCGTGCAGCAATAGACAGGAGGAACTTATGGACACCTGGTACATCACAATCGGAGGGCAGGAGATCGAGACGCGGCCGGCCGCCGGCCGCATGCGCGACGCCGACTGGGGCGGGCGCGAGAGCCGCGCCGTCACCATCGACAAGAGCGCGGTTGCAGACCCGCTGGCGCTGTTCTGCGACGGCGCCGTCTGGGGCATGATCCACCGCTACACCACGACCGTCCCTGTGCTGGACGCAGAGGGCAACGTCCAGATGAACGAGGACGGAACCGTCAAGAGTACGACCGAGACCGCCGAGGACCGCTACATGGACGACTACGCGGATTTCATCCTCGCCGGTCCCGTCACCGACAACCGCGACGGCACCATCACCGTCAAAATGGGCAAGCCCCTGCCCCTCGAGCGGGCAGAGGCAGAAAAAGCCGCCGCCCAGCACACCGCCGCGACCCTCATGGGCATGCCCGTCTATACCGCCATCGGCGAGAGCAGAGCGCAGACCCTGCGCGCCGCCATCGTGACGGCCGCGGCCAGCCTGCCCGACAAGGACGCGTCCGAGGCCCCGGAGCTGTTCCCGCAGCTGACGGGCGACGGCAGTCTCGTCAAGTCCGGCACGCGCATCTGCTGGCAGGGCGGCATCAAGCGCGCAGCCGTCGACATCTGGGACACGGCCGAAAATACCCCGGACGCAGCCCCGAACCTTTGGGAGGATATCCAGTACAAGCAGGGCTACCGCCTCATCCCCGAGACCATCACCGCGACCCTTGCCTTCGCCAAGGGAGAGCGCGGCTGGTGGCAGGACGAGCTCTACGAGTCCCTGCTCGCCGCCAACGTCTACACCCCGTCCGTCAACCCGGACGGGTGGAAGAAGATCACGGAAGAAGGTACATAGCCATGGACACCAAGACCATCATCGTTACGCTCGTCTGTGCCGTGCTCGGCTCGTCCGCGCTGACGGCGGTCGTCAATGCCGTCGTCGGCGCGATACAGAAAAAGCGCGGCAAGGCCACAACGCAGGAGGCGCACCTGGCCGAGATCGACAAAAAGCTCGGGAAAATGCAGGAGCATCAGGATGAGCAATATCTCGCAATTCTCCGTCTGACCATCATGTCGGAAGAAATGCCAATGGCTGAACGGCTGATTGCCGGGCAGAAATACGTCAAGCTGGGCGGAAACGGCGATGTAAAAAAGTTTTTGCACCAGCTCGAGAAGCAGTGTGAGCACAATGGAGTTTAGTAAGAAGTGGCTGATCTGCAGCGCGCTCGTCAGCCTCGCACTCATTATCGCCTGCGCGGCAGGCGCAGACCTGACGGAGATCACGCTTGCGGTGCTGGCTGAAACAACAGCTTCCAGCGGCTTCTATCTCTGGAAGGCAAAGAACGAGAACCGCGCGAAGTACGCGCAGAAGTACATGGATAAATGGGCCGAGAAATACGGCCCGGAAGCGGCAGCACGCATCGCGGAGATCGTGCTGAAAGATTGAAAGGAGCATACATATGGACTACACACAAATTATCTCGGCAGTGATCGCGCTCATCAGCGCACTCGTTTCGGCATTTTTGATCCCGTGGCTCAAAACCAAGATCGACGCGGACAAGCTGCAAACGCTCCGCACTTACGTTGAGATCGGCGTAAAGGCGGCGGAGCAGCTGTACACCGCGACGGACGGCGCGGCGAAAAAGGCGTATGTTGTGAACTTCCTCGCCGAGAAGGGCATTCAATTTGATGTGGAAACGATCGACAAGCTGATCGAGGCCGCCGTGCTGCAGCTGCACCACGAGTTGTACGGGAGTGAGCGGGCATGAGTATCAAAATTGGGCAGGCCAGTCTTGGCGAGACAGGCGGCAACGGGCAGCAGCCCGGAAACCAGACGGGCCGGGAGCTGAATTTCTCCACGTGGTATCCAGCCGTGTGGCTGGGAGTGCTGCGGTTCAAGGACCCGGCAAAGGCGGAGCTGGCCGCGAAAGCCTGCGAGGCCGGCGTGAAGAACAAGAATATCGGCTACGATATGGACAATCGCAACACCGCGTATGCAGCGGCAAAGGCCGTGGGCTGGGATCTCGGTAAAATCTCAAAGCCGGTGGAGACGGACTGCTCGGCATTTATGATGCTGTGCGCCATCTCGGCAGGCGTGCACAAGCTGGAGGATCTTTTCCGGCGGCAGGGCAACAGCTGCACCACCTACTGCATGCGGCACGACTGGCCACAGACGGGAGAGTTCGAGCTGCTGGCTGCGGCAAGGTATCTCAAGAAGGACGAGTATCTGCTGCGCGGCGACGTGCTGGTATCCAGCGGGCACACGGTCATGGTGCTGGAGGACGGAAAACACGGAGAGGAGGAACGTGAAGTGGTAGAAAAAAGCAAGATCATCGTGGACGGTAAAGAAGTCGCCGTTGAACGTATCCTGAAGAACGGCACGAACTACGTCAAGGTGCGCGATATCGCCGCTGCGCTGGATCTCGAAGTGAGCAACAAGGGCAATATCGCCGTGCTGACACACAAAGAAAAGTGACCCTCCGCCGGACGGCGGGCCGAAGGGAGTGACAGCAAATAACTGCGCGGCTGGCTCTGCCGAAGGAGCTGGAACACCTCACGCGCAGCGACTGGGAGCGCGTCACTGACGAGGGACTTTTGGACGTGATCGATCAGCAGATCGTGAGACTTTATATTGTGCGCAGGCTCCCGCAGATGGACGCGGCCGGTGAAATCGGCATCGACCGCAAAACCATCTCACGCCGCCTGCCGCACATCTACAACATTGCCCGCCGCCTGGTAGGGAAAACGGACAAAGAGAAAGCGCCATGAGCAACGGCTCATGGCGATTTTTCTATGTTCCGGGAGTGGCTTTCGGACGATAGTTCGGGTTATACGATCTGCATGCGCGCTCCAGCGCGCGGAAGTCGCAGGAGATATTACAGATGAAACTGCTCTTTCCATTGACGACATCGTAGTATGTACGATTGGCATGATCCAGAATGGCAAGCTTCTGACGGTTGCAATGCTCGATCTGGTTCAGGAGCAGGTTGCGATACTTCACATCCGGCTCTGCGGAAATGTCGTATTCAAGGATCGCAGAATCAGGGACAGGGACCATGTTGTTGAAGCCGAGAAGACCGAGGCGGCCACCGTCAAGCTTCAGAATGTGCTTGCCGGGCTTTAGATTGGCATGGTTTGGCTTCGGGGATTCCATGGGGACGAAGTAACGGAAACTCCCGACAGTGAGAACAACGCCGACATAGGGGCGACGCTGGCCCTTGTTGAACGGGACACGGAAGTCACGGGAATGGAGGAAGGAAATATAGCGCTCACTGATGTGGCAGATAAAAAGATTCTCCAAGATTCGACCTTTCCGGGAAAGAAAAAGCGAGACTGCAGAAGTCTCGCTTTTAGTTGCCCATGATTTTTTAAGCCCCTACTTAACGGCAAGGGATTTCCGCTTTTTTGGCTCCCTACTTGACGGCAAGGGATTTCCGCTTTTTTAGCTCCCTATTTAACGGCAAGGGATCTCCGCTTTCATGGGCAGATGATGAACGGCGACGTTCAATCTCTGTAGATTCCTGAAATGGTTGTGCCGCGGATCGTGCGGTGCCAGATTTCAGGATTCTTTCGCGGATCTCTCCGCACCCCTAGTATAAACTCAAAAAAGTGTAGAAGTCAAGAGGGGTACTGGGAAAATTTTTAAGAGGTGAGAATGCCACACAAATGGTACACAGATGTCCCGGAAATGTCCCCCATAAAAACCGGGGAAGCGGCAGAATGAGAGTAGGAGCTGGCCAGCTTACTACTTTTACCGGAGGATTTTTTATGGAATACGCAAGCAAGGGACTCGCGGGGACTGCGCTGGGCTTTGGCATCGGCGGCGCCGCGATGAGTCTGGCAAACGGCGGGCTCGGCAATCTGCTGGGGGGCCTCAACCAGAACAAGAGATCGGAAGTCGCTGATGTTGCTGCGGCGGTCACGCCCGCCATGACGGTCGCCGCCATGCTCGCCGCACGGCAGCAGGAGCCGACGTGCAGCGAGAATATGCCGGTCACGCGCTACGATCTTGACCGGGAGCAGAAGCTGGCCGCGAAGGACAGCGAGATCGCGCTGCTCAAGGCCAACACGTACAACGATGGCAAGATGCTGGAGGTGTACGGCTACATCGACGGGCAGCTCAAGGACGTCCGTGAGGCGCTGTGCAAGCAGGCCGTCCACAACCAGCGCACCGAGGACAGCTTCACGCTGGTCAAGCAGGACGTCGAGTCCGTCCGCAAGGAGGCGCTTGATGCGGTCAAGATGGAGGCCGAGCGCCGCTGCTGCGGCGACAATTCCATCGTGACGTATGTCAACGCGACCTTTTACCCCAAGCAGGTCGCCGACGTCACCACGGGCACCGCGACCACGGCGCAGACGCTCTACGATCCGCTCCCGAAGTGCTGCGGCTGCTGCAACAAATAAGCAAACGGGGCGGCGATAGCCGCCCCAATCGCGAAAGGAAGGTAACTGCATGACAGTGACGATAGATCAGGCCATGCGCGGCGCAATGCGCTACGCTGACAACGAGGTCATCCCGCACCTGCCAGGTGGCAAGGGCATCGGGGCCGGGATCATGCTGGCGCTCATCATGGAGGGCAGCCGTGAAAAGGTCCTCGCGCTGCGCGAGAATCCGGCGGTCAAGATGATGCAGATCTTTGACGACACCGGAAACATCGACCTCGACAAGCTCTACAACGCGGCGCGTCCGCGCTTTGAAAACAAGCTGACCGTATCCGTCCCACTGCTGGGAGATATGCGCTTTGATCAGAACGATGTGGACAAACTCTACCGGTATATCCAGGAGGCATGACGAGATGAAAGAATATATCGAAAAGCTTTACACAAAGCTACACGAGGCCATGGAGAAACCCGTGACGCTGGGCAGCGCAGAGGAAGTCGGGCTGTACGCGAAGACGATCTACAGGCTCGAAAAGCTGCACGGGCACCACGACGAGCCGGAGACGGCCACATTTGATCGCGAAACGGCGATGCAGTGGGCAGCAAACATGCAAAACGCCGACGGCACGGCAGGCCCGCACTGGACGATGGAACAGACAACGGCCGTGGCCGAGAGCATGGGCATTCAGGCGCCAGTGGTCCCGCGCTGGGCATGGGGCGTGACCATGAACATGATGTACTCGGACTACTACCCAGTCGCCGTAGAGTTCGGCCTCAACCGCCCGGAGTTCTACGCCGCGCTGGCAAAGGCGTTTCTGCTCGATAAAGACGGCCCGGGGCCGGAACAGAAGCTCATGGCGTATTATGAGCATATCGCAAAATAAAGAAATCCCTCCTGTCACCAGGAGGGATTTTCACTTGCTATAAAATCTACATTTAAATGGGATTCATTCATGCGTACCAAATAAATGTATAACCATCAATCCGCGAGGGGGTATAGGGTGACGTGCATGTCGCTGCCGGATTTGGTGTAGGATTTGGTCTGTTTATGGTAGAGGACTTTCTGCAGGACAGTTTTCAGGAGGGCGTTTTTCTCCTGCGGGGATGCGGCGAGCGGGTAGGTCTCGAGGACGCGGCGGACGGCGGGGGCCAGACGGGCGCGGGCCTGCTTGGCGCGAGCCAGCTCATGGATCGTGGTCTGGCTAGCCTCGATGCGGTCGACGATGACTTGCTTGTCAGCGGCGAGCGCCTGCGAGCGCTGCAAAAAGATCTCCGGCGTATAGACGCCGGTCTCGACCAGCTCATACGCGCGGGCCTCCTGCGCCTCAAGCTTGGCAAGCTGCTTGCGGTCGGCGGCGATCGAGGACTCGAGCGCGGTGCGCATGGGCGTGTCATCTGGCGCAGCGGCCTCACCGAGCTCCAGCTCACGCAGCCAGCCACGCAGAGCATCCAGCACGGCGTCCTCCACATCATCATACCACGCGCTGACGGTCGTGCAGCCGTAGGAGGGACAAAGGAGCGTATCGCGGCGGCCGCCGGAAGACGGGCGGCGCACCATCACGCGGCCGCACTGGTCGCAGCGGACGAGCCCGGCGAGGCTCGTCACGGTCCCCCATGCGCCCTTGCCGCGCGGGCTGGCGCTGGAATAGCTCAGAGCAACGGCTTTGTCATACTGCTCCTGCGAGATCAGGCCGTCGTGCAGCCCTTTATAAAGCTTCAGATCCTCCTGCCGGGTGCGGGGACGGCTGACGACGACGGAGCCGTCAACGATGCGCTTTGTCTCTGGCCTGCCGCCGGATTTGATCCATCCGGCGTTTGCCGGATTGCGCAGGATATCCAGTACAGAGTCCGCGCGCCAGAGGCTGCCGGAGTTGGTCGGGACGCCGAGGCTGTTCAGCCGCGTGGAGATCGCCTTCGCGCCGATGCGCGCGCAGCCCTCGCCGGTGTACCAGTTGTAGATCTGCTGCAGGATGGGGGCCTGCTCCGGGTGCGGGACGAGCTTGTAGCCCTTGTCATTCGGCAGCTTCTCACGCGACCAGCCGAAGGGCGTCTTGCCGGAGATCCATTTGCCCTCACGCAGAGACGCCTCCTTGCCGCGGGACAGGCGGCGCTTGATGGTGTTGTACTCGCGCCGGGACATAAAGAGGCCGAACTCAAAGTATTCCTCGTCCATCTCGTTGTTCGGGTCGTAGGTCTTGTTCGGCGTGATGATGCGGGTGTCGGAGTATTTAAAGGTCTGGGCAATAATGCCCTGGTCGATGGTGTCGCCGCGCGCCAGACGCTCGACCTCCATGACGATGACGCCCGCATAGTTCCCGGTCTCGACGAGCTGCAGGACCTTCTGCACCTCCGGCCGGACAGCGATGGAGTCGCCGGTCACGACCTCCTCGCGGATCTCCACGACGTTCAGCCCGCGGCTTTCGGACAGCGACAAAAGCGCGGCCCGGTGCCGTTTGAGCGTGTCGGTCTGGCCGAGAGCTTCGGCCTCCATGTCCTTCCGGGACTTGCGCAGGTAAATGATGTACTGCGCGAGCGGGTCGGAGATTTTCCAGGTAGATGTAAATTTCATAAGCAGATTCTCACCACTGCGGAAGGCGGTTATACGGGAACAAAGGATGCAAGCGCGGAGGCGCGAAGCCAGCCGATATTGGGATTACAAAGGTCGACAAGGAGCGCCAGGAGCGCGATGAGAACGATGCACACCAGCACGCCGATCAGAATATCCTTGCGCCGCGCCTCGACGGACTTATGGCGGATGATCTGTTCCTGCTTGGAAATGATCGCGTTAGCATGCTTGAGCCGCAGCTCAAGCTCGGCGATGCGCGGCATTTTATCCGGCTGGTCCAGCAGCACGGCGCTGTCTGTGTCCATCGCGTCCGCGATCCGGTGCAGAGCGGACGAAGGGACGTCGCAGCCACGCTCATAGCGCGAGAGGCTGGCGACGGAAACGCCGGAGGCATCGGACAGCTCGTTCAGCGTCATGCCGCGAGACAAACGCTCTGAACGGATGCGATTTTCACAGGTTTCCAAGGTTTCCACGATCCTTTCCAAAAATGAGAATCCAGAAAATGCGGATTTCTCAAAAAATCTCATAAATTCTCATAACTGGTGGTTGCTGAAAACGAAAAACAGGCATACGCTGGAAGCGCAAGGACGGCTCCCGGTCGCCTGCGCAAGCAAAAGCCCGCGTCGTTGTTCGGCCAGCGGCGCGGGCGAATCTCAGATCATTGCAGCGAGATGGACCAGCCGCCGACGGCGTGAACGGTCATGACGGTGGCACCTGAGTCAATGCGGACAGTGCCGCTGTAGGGGTCAACCGTGTTGACAAGGAGATCAAACCCGCTGCCGTAGGTAATGACCGAAAAATAGCGGGACATCGTATTTCCGTTAATGATCGCAGACCGACAGTCAGACGGCAGGAGCAAAACCGCGTCATCAATGCCGCTGTATGTCTCGCCGACCGGAAGAACTGGGGCCGTGTAAAGGGAAACGACCTCGATGGTCCACGGACATTCCGCATCGACTTCAAGTGTCCGCGTATCCTGATTGGGGTCAAGGACGTATCCGTTATAGTAATCAGTCGTATTTACAAAAAGCTCCGTATAATTTCCGGCTGCGTCATAGCCAGTCACAGAAAAATGTCGATCCTCAGAATTGCCGGAGATGTGGAAATAGTAAAGCGAGTCAAACGGAGAAATGTCGAAGTAATCGTCGCCGCTGCCGGTGTAGGTGATGGGGGCAGGCGGAATAAACGTTTCTTCCGATGGAGCAGGCTCCGGCTCCTGCACGGGAGCAGAGGAAACGGTAGAGCCATCAGAAGCGAGGCGCTCAGACACGGCCTGCGCGGAAGCCTGCATCTCTGGAGGCGAGTTTTTAAAGTCACGGGCACCAATGACCGCGTTGATGATCTGCGGGATAACGGCGACAAGCCAGATAATGCCGATCACAATCAAAACGGTTTTCCATTTTGATTTTTTTCGTGGGCGTTTCGCTGGGGGGTCTTGAGGCTCCTGAGACCCTTGAGGCTCCTGAGACCATTGAGGCTCCTGTGGCGCCTGAGGATCCTGAGGCTCCTGAGGCTCCTGAGGCTCCTGAGGCTCCCGAGACTCCTGAGGCTTCCGAGGTTCTTGAGGCTTGGACTTACCACATCCTGCATCGGAAGCTCGCGGGAAACCGGAATCGCTGTAGGTGAAAGACGATTGCGCAGCTTTATGTGCAAGCTTTGATAGCTCCTCTTGCCGTTCAGATTCCGTAATTTTGCGACGAAGTCTGACATACACGCGAGCGCCAAATTTCTTGTCTGGGAAATCGTCGTCAGGGCCACCGTAGACTTCACAGTCATCGCCAAAGACGGTGTATCCGTTATCCTCCATACGAGCGAGCTCAGCTGCAACATCTTTTGGGACGTTGCCAACTTCACGGTCATCAAAATAGACACGATACGCAGGTGCGCCATCATATTCATATCGTTCAAGCTCAACGAGAACGGGATCTAGGTCTTCCTGCTTCTTGAATGCTCGCCGGAGTGAGGTCTGACGGTATGAACCATCCGAGGCCTTAAAAGAGGAACCGGCCAGTTGAAAATCCCAGACCTCCGTCCACGCATTGGGGAGACGCTTGTTGACGTCCATAGCTATCCCTCACAAAAATATATGTAAATTTTTGTAGACTCTCATAATTGTAATTAACGAACGTATGTTCTAATATAATCATGCGAGTCAGGAAAAGGAACCTACAAATATTGTAAGCCACCGCCGAGGAAAGCACAACCGGGAAAGTGAACAAAAAATGAACGGTCTTTTTGTGGAAGAATGGGGGAACGGATAGAATGACGAGAAGTTTTTACCTGCAGGACATCCGCCGCATGCTGCGGCTTGCGACGACGGAACAACTTGATCTGGTCTGGCGCTTCCTGCGCGGACTAGTCGCATAGAGTAAAAAATGGACCGGGGACGGTTATTCGTCCTCGGTCCATTTTTTTGCGATCGCCTCGAGTAGCTGCCATTCTTCGACGTCAAGCTTGCTGACGATGGAGATAAACCGTTTGCGCGGCGCGTCGTCCGGATCACGCATGACGGTAGCCATAAACTCGGCGATCTCCTGATTCCGCGTCAGCTTCTGCTTCATTTCGCCATCGCCGGTGCGGAGCCAGGTCTCGCTCACGCCGTATTCACGGCAGATGGCAAGGATCATGGAGTTGTTGGGAGTGCGGACGCCGCTTTCATAGCTGGTGATGGTATTGGCTTGAACGCCAAGTCTCTCGCCAAAGTCTTTCTGAGTAAGCCCAAGGGATTTCCGGAGCTCTTTAATACGGTCTTGCATATCGTGTTCCCTCCTTGCGACTATATAATATCGCAAAAATATCGCGTTGTCAATATTTCTTTGAGAAAAGGGCTTGACAAATATCACATCGTGATATAATATAATCACGTCGAGAGAAAATAGCAATACAACGCGAGGTGAGAACAATGTCTGAAAAGGAAAAAACGCGCGCCGAGAGCCTGGGTAAGGTCACCGACAGCCTGACCGACGAACAGCTCCAGCGCCTGAGCGATATCGCCTACGGCATGATGCTGGCGCAGGAGAGCAAGAAAGACGAACGGAAGGAGGCGTGAACATGGAAGACTTCGAACGTCGTCTGGAAGAATGGCGGCGGGAAGACCTGCAGGACCGCAGGCGCGAAGCGCTGTGGAACGCCATCGTCAATATGATCGTCGCGCTGGCCGCGCTGATCGTGGCCATCAGGGGGATGTGAGCATGGAAACGAAGGAAGAAAAGCTCGCCAGATGGGCGCGGGAAGAAGCGCGCGACCGGGAACGGACGCGCAAGCGTCGGGCAATCGTCCAGCTGGTGATCGGGATCGCGTCGATGATCGTATCGCTGCTGACGCTGGCCGTCGCCATCATCGCCTTTACGCGGGCGTAAACGGCCAGCCGAAAAGAGAGCTGGACGAAAAGAGCAGCGCGGCGAAGGAAATCAAGAGGGCCAACGCCGAGAGGATAATGGAGAGCCGATACCGAGAAGTGTCCCGCACGTGCTTGTCGTATTCCTCCTGCGCGAAGTCGGCCAGCGTCACAATGGTATCGTCGTTCTGCGCATCATCGCTGAAAATGAGCGCCCCGACGGGCATAGCGTTCTGGAGTGCCAGATAGTTGCCGCAGCCGGTTTTTTCGAGAATATCGCCGAGCTTGTGCTTGTGAACGACAGCGGCACAAATTTTGAATTGTTTATTTGTCATAAAATCACCACCTGCCCACATCTTACCACGTGGGCGGGGAGCCGAACAAGGGTAAAAAGCGTAAGACTGTAAAATCTGGAAAAACTAACGCCGAAAGGAGGCTGACCCATGAGAAAACCGTATGACCCGATCGCGGACGAAGAGCCGCACATCGTGGCCGAGTATCATTTTCCAAACTGCACGGCGTATATCGCGGACAACTACCTGCGCCGGCTGACGCCGGAGCAGAAAGAGGCCAACCGGCAGGCCGCCCGCCGCGTGGCGTGGCAGATCCTCGAGCGGGCCGCAGCCGAAGGGCGTCTGCCCGCGGCCAGCAATTAAACGCGCCGCAAGGCGCGTACATAGGAGGGAGCCCCGTGGATGATTTTTTAAAGTTTTTTGCAAAGAAGGTGACGGCCTACCCTATGCACCTTGAGATCACCTACAGCAAGGTGACGGACTGGGGCGTCCGGGTGTGGCGGAGGGGAACCGCCTACGACGGGGACGACGAAGAACTCGTCAACGTCCAGGACTGCGACGCGGAACTGTGTTTTGCAATCGCGCAGATGCAGTTGAAAAACTGGCTGCTGGAACACGAAGGGGGATACTGAGCCATGGCGAAGGTAAAGACCTACAACCTGACGCTGGATGCGCAGGAGCTGCACGATCTGATCGAAGCGGCGATGGTGTGTGAGTGCCAGGCGGCGCAGATCATCGGCGGGCTGAAGCGAAAAGGGCTTGACCTGGACGCGCAGAAGCTCGTTACACAAAACGCCCGTCTGTCGCGGCTCGTCAGGCGGATGCAGGAGACGAAGGAGGAAACCAATGGATAACGGGAAGCTACACATCGAGATCGGCATGGACGGCAAAAAAACGGTATCTGCGCTATCCGGCAACGCGCTGGAACTGAGCGCTGCTGCAGCGCGAATCCTGAACATATTTTATGCCGCGTTCTGCCAGCAGGGAATAGGCGAGGAATTCAAGGAAACCATGCGCTACTGCGTGAACCGGGAGGACAGCCCGGTATGGATGAAGGAGTTGACAGAATGAGAACCAACCTTGCGGAGCGGCTCGGGTATGAGCCGGAGGAAGAGACCAGGGAGCGGCAGGAGCGACTGCTGGAGGAGCTGCGGTACCGAGAGGCCATGCGGCGGGTGGCGAAGACCTGCTGCGTGTGGCTGGGCGGCGCGGCCTTTGTGCTGGCGGTGATCGCCGGGTACGCAAAGATGACCGACGCATGCGTCGCGACCGGCGCGATCGCGCTGGGCCTGACCACCTACGGGATCCTGTGATGGGCGAACAGAAGATCACGGTCGAGCTCCGGCCGGATCAGCTGGCCGACATCGTCGACGCCGTCCTGGCTTTTGCCGATGACTGCGCCAATGACAGGGAGATCCTGCAGAGCATGCCGCGTGTCGACCGGGATACGGTCGAAGACCTTCTACGGCGCGAGTCGGCGCTGCAAACGCTCGCGGCATGGCTGCAGCACGTACAGGAGGAAGCGGAGTGAATTACTTTGCGCCGCGCATGCGGCCAATCCCGCCGCCCTGCGGCCGGAACTGCCCGGACCGAAGCGGCACATGCCGCGCCGGGTGCTGCACCTGGACGCTCTACGAGAGCATCCGGAACCACATCTACGACGTCAACCACCGCGACAGGGACAGCCTGCAGCCCGATCTTGCAGCGGGAAAGCAGATGGTCCATGCCGACAACCAGATAAGGAGGCGCAAACACATTGCGAAATAGCATCGACTACCCCGGCGAGCGGGCGCCGCGGCGCCCCGCTGTGATCGCCCAGGCCGGATACACCGGCCAGAACCACTTTTCCGTTACATATGGAGACCAGAAAGTAACCGTCCGCGCCGAGGACGGCTATGCGGCCCTTTTTACCGCCGCCAAGCACTGGGGCTATAAATTCACCCGCCCGGAGTACCATCAGAACGCTCGCGCAACCAAGCTCCACTACACGCCGGACACCCGGCCGGGGGCGCTGGTATGAGGTTTGTGTGCGACGCCTGCCAGGATATCACGAACATCGAGGCCGACCGGATGGAAATCCAGGGCGACAAGCTGATGGTGTACAGCCGCGGACGGCTGGTCTACGTTGCGGATCTCGGCCAGATCATGCTGGCCAAGCTGACGCCGACGGGGAAGGAAACAAAATGCTGACGCATCTGAGCCTGTTTTCCGGGATCGGCGGGCTTGATCTGGCTGCCGAGTGGGCCGGATTTACGACCGTCGGGCAGTGTGAGTTTGCCGACTACCCGACGAAGGTGCTGGAAAAGCACTGGCCGGACGTGCCGCGCTGGCGTGATGTCCGGACGCTGACAAAGGAGAGTTTTTATGAGCGGACAGGATTACGAGCAGTTGACGTTATTTCCGGCGGATTCCCATGCCAGCCCTTCTCCGTGGCTGGAAAGCAAAAGGGCAAAGGGGATGATCGATACCTCTGGCCGGAGATGCTTCGAGTTATCACCGAGCTGCGCCCGCGTTGCGTTGTCGGTGAGAACGTACCTGGAATCATCAAGATTGCCGCCGGGCAGGTGGTCAAGGATCTGGAGCGTGCTGGCTATCACGTCGTCGTGTTTAATTTTGAGGCTGCGGCTGTCGGAGCTTGGCACAGGAGATCGAGAGTGTTTTTCGTTGCGACCGACGCCGAACACGATGGATGCGCTTCCGCCGAAATCGCCGGAAGCGCTGAAGAAGGAAATGACGTCGCGCCCAGGACGGAAGCAGCCGTGCAACCTGCGGGACTGGGTAGCTGTACAGGAGGGGAAGAGCCTGTGGCCGACGCCGACGGCTCGGGACTGCAAGGGCGCAAACAGTCTGAAACACCTGACGCAGCAGAAGACGCCGGGGAACAACCATCACGTGTGCCAGCTGGCGAATGCAGTGAAGCTGTTTACGACGCAATGTGCAGCGGATGCGCAGGGGACGCACGGTGGAGACAATCACAGGAGCTTGCGGACGGACGTTGCTGGGCAGCTGAACCCGACGTGGGTAGAGTGGCTCATGGGATTCCCGCCAGGGTGGACAGACTTAAATGCCTCGGGAACTCCGTAGTGCCACAGCAGGCATACCCGGTTTTTAAGGCATTGATGGAGGAAATTTTGAGATGAATGGCATATATAAGCTAATCGTCAGCGGGATAGACGGGAACGGCTTTCAGTACATATCTGGTATGCTTGAGCCGGAACGGCTGGATTCTAACGGATTCCGTATCGGAAAAGCATTCAGCGTAGAGATTTACCACGGAAAAAATGAATCGAGTCTCTAGACGTTCCAGTGGATCGGCGGGGCGCCGCACAACTGGACGCACATAAAAACATTCTGGGACGAGATCATAGGCGAGAACGAAGTTCCCGCGCTGCTCAAAAAATATAACCTGATTTCGGAGGATACGCTATGACAGGCAAGGAAATCGTGCAGGCGTTGCGGTGCTGCAAATTTGGGGAACCGTGCGATCGCTGCCCGGTAGTGAGCGATCAAAACTGCGTGAACGTAATGCATAAGCGCGCAGCCGACCTCATCGAGCGCCTGACCGCCGAGAACGCGGCGCTGCGGGAGAAAGTGCCGCAGTGGATCAGCGTGGAGGACAGGCTGCCGGAGGCGTGGAAAAACGAAGAAGACAATACGCTTATAAATTACATGATTTATAGCCCGTACTTTGGCGTTGATATTGGCAATTATCACAAAGAGGCCGGGACGTGGCTGTGCATGGCCTTGCCGTGCACCGTCACCCACTGGATGCCGCTGCCGGAAGCGCCGGAGGAAGGAGACAAGGCATGAGCAAAGCTGTTTTGATCAGCATTCGCCCTGAGTGGGCTCGGAAGATCCTGAACGGGAGTAAAACGGTCGAAATCCGCAAGACGCGCCCGAAGATGAACCCGCCGTTTAAGTGCTACATCTACTGCACGCAGAGCGCTGATATGCTTTGGATTTTGAAGGAAAGGGAACGGTATCTCCATCCTGATAAAATAGCGGATGTTTTCAAGGCTGCTAAATGCGGCGGAGCA